>Ga0213861_10000354_pt1 | contig 39638 bp, 44 predicted proteins | sample PICome_4_FD_160110 | JGI IMG/M metagenome (GOLD analysis project Ga0213861, IMG submission 160110) | Coastal seawater microbial communities near Pivers Island, North Carolina, United States - PICO131 | ecosystem: Environmental > Aquatic > Marine > Coastal | place: USA: North Carolina... | reverse complement strand
GAGCCCGGAACTCACCGAGTTTTCCGGTCGCGTGTCTGATTCAGGTGAGGGTCGCTGGACCTCAATCGCAGCAATTGAGGAAGGAGTCCCTGCTCCGGTGCTGACATCAGCATTGTATTCCCGCTTCGCTTCCCAAGGTAACGATCACTTTGCCAACCAGATCCTGAGTGCTATGCGCAAGGGCTTTGGTGGCCATGAAGAAAAAAGCGATTAAAGATAAACACCAAGAAGAGTTGCACAAAGATCTTTAACCACACCCGGAGCTTGGGAGTCTGACCCACCTGCGTGAAGAGAGTCCCGTGCCCAGTTATCAATTGCATCGAGTGCGCTGGGTGTTCTTAGATCATCTGACATGACTTCTCGAACCCGATCCAGCACACTTTCAGCAGCGATTGCCCTTTCCAAGCTTGTAGCACTCCTCCACAGGTCAAGCCGTGATTGTGCACCTTCCAAGCCTTGTGGAGTCCATGACCAGTCACTGCGGTAATGGTGGGCAAGTAACGCCAACCGGATTGCCGCCGGGTCAACCCCTTCGTGGCGCAGTGTTGAAACAAAAACCAAGTTGCCCCGTGATTTTGACATTTTATGCCCCTGCCACGAAACCATTCCGGAGTGGACGTAGAACCGTGCGAAAGGTTCAATTCCGGTGAGGTTCTCTGCCTGTGCCGCGCTCATCTCGTGATGTGGGAAAACGAGATCAGAACCACCGCCCTGCACATCGATCTGTTCCCCCAAATAGGTCAAAGCAATTGTTGAACACTCAATATGCCAACCGGGACGCCCGTGCCCGAGAACCGTGTTCCATGCGGGCTCATCGGGTCTTTCGTTCTTCCACAGCAATGGGTCCAGCGGGTCTATTTTCCCCGCCCGATCCGGGTCCCCTCCTCGCTCACCAAAAATATCCAGCATCTGTGGACGCGTGAGGTGTGAAATCGAACCGAACAATGGTGCCTCAGCGATTTTGAAATAAATGTCACCATTAAGGGCATAAGTCTTATCGGCAGCCTGCAGTTGTAGGACGTGCTCGGCCACCTGTGGAATGGACTCAACAGCACCGATGTAATGCTGTGGTGGGATCACGCCGAGGGCTTGCATATCTTCACGGAACAACGCAGTCTCTCGATCCGCGATTTCGCGCCAATCCTGACCTGTGGCAACCGCGCGCTCCAAGAGTGGTTCATCAATATCGGTGACATTTTGAACGTATTCGACAGCGATTCCGCAATCAAGCCAGGTACGAATCAGGAGATCAAATGCCACGTACGTGTTTGCATGGCCCATATGAGTCGCGTCATAGGGAGTAATGCCACACACATATATTTTGGCCGTCTGACCGGGTGCCGTGGGTCTAATAGTTTGGGTAGCGGAGTCGTATAGCCGAAGGTCGAGACCCACTCCTGGAAGTTTCGGGTTTACTGGCTCAGACCAACTCTGCATCTGGCGAGCCTATCGGTTGAATTTGTTGCCTCTAGAACACCGGCCATGGAATTGCCGGCCATTCATCACTGGGTCGGGGAAATAATCCAGTTGTGAGAAGACCCTTGATTCTTTGTCGCAGTTCATGTGATTCAGCCTTGGATAGAAATGTGTCGATCTGCTCGTGGAATTCCCCGAGGGTGTGCTGCAATTGCACAAGGGCTGTCAGCAGGCGCTCCGGTATTGGTTGGTCTACCCATCCCCAAAGAACAGTGCGCAATTTTGGTTCTTCGTGGAAACACACACCGTGATCAATGGCGAAGATCCGTCCGTGTTCATCCGCCAACACATGACTCGCCTTACGATCCGCATTATTCACAATCGCATCAAAAAGAGCCATTCGCATGAGTGACTCGCTGGCAGCATGTGCAAGTGTTACCGGTCTACCTGTTTGATCCACAGCTTCCAGAACCGAAAGCCAACCCGCAGGTACACCGTCAGTATCGAATATGTTGACCGGACGAAGTTCATCGACTTCTTCGACCCATTTCTGCACCATTCCCGGCCCCGCAGGTGCATCGGCAATCCAGCGTGTTGGAGGAACCAGATTCCAACCCAACATGACATCAAGATTTGCAGCAGCAACTTCACGTGCCGATAGTGTGTTATCCGGGAAATCCCAAAGGGGGCGTTCACCTGCGGTGGGCTTGTATACAAACAGGGCATCGGAATCGTCTTTACACAAAAGAGAGCCATTGCTCGCACCCCGCAATTGCCCAATGGGTTCAAGGGTTCCCTTGAAAATCGAATTAAAAGTCTCGTCGCTTGTACCCATTGGCCCTCGGACAAATATGACCCTCCGGATCAAGGGGCTGCTGGCAGAAGGGGCACGGTGGACGTCCAGATTCCGCAACTCGGTGGGTTCGATCAGCAAATGCGCGTGCATACGGTGCGCTGAGCCACACTCGAAGCGTGTCGGGTCCTTCATCCCCGTCTTCACCTAGCTCGGGCACCTGATCACTTTCCTCCGCGATTGCGTGTGCTTCAATCACGACACAAGAACTACCTTCATCCCAACCCAAAGCCATGGCTCCAACTCGGAACTCTTCAAGAAGGGGCATATCTAATGGCTCTGAGTCCAACAACTCTGGTGGTGCGCTCTCTGGAACGACACCACCGGGATCCCTGCTGATTCGAACTTCATCGAGTAAATCGTCGATTCTCTCGGCAAGGACAATTGCCTGTTGCTTTTCGAAAGCAACTGCCGTCAGTGCACCCGCTGATTTCGCTTGCAAGTAAAATGTTCGTTCACCCGGCATGCCTACAGTTCCGACCACAAATCGCTCGGGTAAACGGTATTCAATGACGCGCCTAGTCACCAGACCCACCTCCCACAGGTGCATCATTTTTGGTTTTATGAGCAACTCTCACATGTCGACGTACATCGGACCCATTGCCATTGATACTTAAAACGAAGGGTCTGGAAGGTGTGTAATTGACGACACTGACCGAGCATGGGTCAGCCCCAATTCGTTGAAACAGGTCGAGATGCATCCCCAGTGCGTCAGCGAGAATAGCTTTGATGACATCTCCATGAGAAACCGCGACATAAACGGCATCGGGTCCTAATAGGTCATTCCAGCGCCGAATAGCGCCCACAGCTCTCTGCGCCATGTTTGCCATTGACTCTCCCTCGGTGCCGGGAAAAACAACAGATGCAGGGTGGTCTTGAACTGCCCGCCACATATCCTCCTTCGCAAGTTCAGCCAAGCTACGTCCAGTCCAATCACCGTACTCACACTCGGCGAGTGCCGGTTCCATCGAGATTTCTAATGCAGTACCGGAAGTATTTACCAGAGATGTCGCAAGAAACTCGGCTGTTTGCATGGTTCGCTCCAACGGAGACGCAATAATGGCAGAAACTTCGTAGCCTGCTAGGAGTTCGGCCAATGCCTGAGCCTGCTCAATTCCCCGACTGTCGAGAACAGTCCCAGGAGCCGATCCTGCCAAAATTCCCGCGTCATTGGCGCTTGTCCGCCCATGACGAACTAACAGAACCGTAGCCATGGCCCCTAACGTAGTGCCGAAACGATTGCTAGGTGATTTATTGTGAAGGTGTTCGCGTGGGGCAGAAAGAGGCCCCCTTGACTGACACAATGTTCACATGATTCGAGGCATGGGACGTTATTCAGCTGATGGCCAATCTGAGCATCAACACAAGGAGCCAATTCATATAACCAGTAATGATGACACCGCAGCACATGATGCTCGAGCCGCCATCACTCAACTCATCTCACACGTTAAGGCAGAACCGGGGTCATTTGTCTGGGTGGACCTAGTCACCCCCACTCAATCCGAACTTCGCCTGGTGACCGAACTTTTCAGCCTAGAACCACTCGACGTTGAAGACGCCGCCAATGTGGCGCAACGAGCCAAATTCGACCTCAGTGAAGGTGAAGGATTTGCACTGCTAAAGACATTGTCCTACGACGCGAATAGCAGGGAAGTGACTACCGGACAAACCTCGGTGTTTGTTGGTGAGTGGTTCGCGATAACTGTCCGGTTCGGTTCCGCGGGTGACCTCGCAAATGTGCGTGAGCGAATGTCCCATAGTGAGCGGCTCCGAATTCATGGTCCATTAGCTGTCCTATATGCAGTCATGGATATCACAGTTGACTCCTATCTTGCGGTTGCCGAAGAAGTCCATGAAGATATGCGCGTTATTGAGCAAGATGTTTTTTCCATGAAACCTACGGTACAAACAACGAAAAATATCTATCAATTAAAACGCGAAAACATCGCAGTGAGTCAATCCGTGTCACCCTTGGTCAACGCCGCCGAGAAATTTGCCAATGAGACGGATGAATCTATTCCAAAACAACTGGAACCATTTTTCGCTGATATTGGTGCACATATTCTCCGAGTTGATGACATCGTTGAGAGTACCGATAATGCGTTACTCACAATGCTGATGGCATCAACCGCTCTCCAGGATTTGAACCAAAATACAGACATGCGCAAAATCTCAGCGTGGGTGGCTATTGCTGCTGTACCTACATTGACTGCGGGAATCTTTGGAATGAATTTCGAAAACATGCCGGAACTAAAATCCGACTTTGGCTATCCAATTGTTTTAATTTTTATGGCAGTAACTTGCGGTTTACTGTTTCGCGGGTTTAAAAAAAGCGGTTGGCTTTAACTACCTGAAGAAAGGGTACCCGTTGAAAGTAACACGAGGACCACAACTCCGAGAACAATTCGGTAAATAACAAATGGGGTGTATGTACGCGTGGTTAGCCAACGCAATAACCAGGTGATCACACCAAGCCCAACGAAAAATGCAATTATAGTCGCAACAATAGTTTGTCCCCACTCCGTATTTTGTTGCTCGGAGATTTTTGTAGCCTCATAGAGACCAGAACCCATGACCGCTGGAATAGCCAGTAAGAACGCGTAGCGCGTTGCCGCAACACGGTCATAACCCAATGCCAAACCCGTAGTGATCGTTGCACCCGAACGTGAAACTCCTGGTATTAACGCAAGCGCTTGACCAAAACCAAAGGCCAGTGCTTCGGGGAATTTCAGGCGATCAATTGATTTGATCTTGCGACCGTAACGGTCTGCAAGACCCAAGATGATTCCGAAAACAATCAACATCGTGGCTACTAGGTACAGATTTCTGGCGGTGGTCTCAATCTGACTTGAGAATGTAAAACCAAGTACAGCTACCGGGATTGTCCCTACGATCACGTACCAACCCATGCGAGCATCAAGCTCTTTTCGCAGTGCGGGGTTACCTAACGAACGAAACCACGTTGACACGATGCGCTTAATATCCCGCCAAAAATACAAGATGACGGCAAGTTCGGTGCCGATCTGACTCACCGCGGTGAAGGCTGCTCCGGGATCTGACCAGCCAAAAAACTGACTAAAAATAAATAGGTGCGCTGACGAGGAGATGGGTAGGAATTCTGTTAGACCTTGAATTACTCCCAATACGATTGCTTCAAACCACGACATCTCCATTAATCGTTAAAGTTCGCATCCAGGTCACCCAAACCGGAACTCTTAAGTGCTTGCTTCATCACGTGCAAAGTTCCTACGCGCTCAGCCAATGTCCCAGCAAACGATGCAACGCTCAAGTTTGTGACTCCAGCTTCTGCATAGGCGGGAAGGCGCTTGGCAATTCGCTCTGGTGGTCCAATAAGTGAGGTTGCGTCAATGAATTCAATTGGTACCGCAGCTGCCGCGCCCGCGTAGTCCTTCGACATGTAGCGGTCTTGAATTTCGATTGCTGCCTCTTCATAGCCCATGCGAGTGGCTAACTGGTTGTAAAAGTTCTTATCTCGCGCACCCATTCCCCCGATATATAGGGCCGCATAGGGACGCACGAAGTTCGCACAATCTTCAACACTTGCACCGGGAACAACGGGAACTGTTGGAACAACGTCAAAGCCTTCCATTGTTTTGCCTGACTTTTCGCGACCAGCGATGAGTGGTTTCATGAGTTCAGCCGCATGCTCGGGGGAATAAAAAATAGCCAACCAACCATCCGCGATCTCACCCGTAAGTTCGAGATTCTTGGGACCAATGGACGCCAAGTAAATGGGGATGTTCTCCCTTACCGGGTGAACCGTGAGGGTAAGTGCCTTGCCGGGGCCGTCAGGCAGTGGCAAAGTGAAAAATTCACCGTCGTACTGAACTCGTTGGCGTGAGAGCGCCATCCGCACAATGTCAACGTATTCCCGTGTGCGTTGGAGTGGCTTTGTGAATCGGACACCGTGCCAACCTTCAGAGACTTGTGGTCCCGAAACCCCGAGTCCAAGTCGAAAACGACCCCCAGAAAGCGTGTCCAAGGTCGCGGCGGTCATCGCGGTATTTGCTGGCGTCCGTCCAGGAATCTGAAAAATGGCACTACCAACATCGATTTGCGTGGTCTGCGCAGCAATCCACGTGAGGACAGTGGCTGCATCGGAGCCATATGCCTCAGCGGCCCACACACACGAATAGCCCAGGCGGTCAGCCTCCCTGGCTACCTCCAGATTATCTGCATCGTTTCCTGCGCCCCAATATCCAAGGTTGACTGAGAGTTTCATGGGGGCAGCCTACGGCCTGCAATGCAAACTTTTGGGGACCCATGGGTCTACGGTTGTGCCATGCAGCAACGGCCGTTGGGTAATTCGGGTATTCGAGTTGGGCGTTTAGCGCTGGGCACGATGACCTGGGGCAGGACAACGGATGAATACGACGCCCGTGACCAATTGGCAGCCTTCCTCGACGCAGGTGGAACCCTCATTGACACGGCGGACGTGTACGGCGAGGGTGTCAGCGAAGAAATGCTAGGAACCCTCATTCAGGAGTTTGAATGTCGCGAAGCAATTGTTTTAGCAACAAAGGCGGTCTCGCTACCAAATACGGAGCGTAGGTTCGATGCCAGCCGCAGACACCTCCTAGACGCACTCGACCGCAGCCTTAAACGCCTGGATGTTGAACACATTGACCTGTGGCAAATGCATGCATGGGATTCACATACGCCCATTGAGGAAACACTCTCCGCGATCGACTCAGCCATTGCCTCAGGCAAGGTTCGCTATGCAGGAGTTTCAAACTATTGCGGTTGGCAAACGGCAAGGGCCTGCACAATTCAACAAGGTAAGTCGAACTCGGTGCCCTTGATCACGACTCAAATGGAGTATTCACTCCTTGAGCGGGGTGTCGAACGAGAAATTGTTCCTGCTGCCAAGTCACTCGGAATCGGAATACTGCCTTGGTCTCCCCTAGGCAGGGGCGTCCTCACGGGTAAGTACCGCCATTCAATTCCTATCGACTCTCGTGGTGCATCCGCTGATACCAGTGCTTTTGTCAATGTCTATTCAGACGAACGAGCCAAGAGAATTGTCGATGCACTCACAACCGCTGCTCAGGGTCTGGATGCCAGTCCTGCAGAAGTTGCACTTGCCTGGTTGCGTGACCGCCCCGGAGTTATCGCTCCTATTCTGGGTGCTCGAACAAATGCACAGTTGCTCATGGCATTGGGTTCTGAGGAACTTGAACTCCCTGAAGAAATAACTTCGGCACTCAACGACGTTTCGGATCCGCACATGGGCTACCCCGAAGCAGGTTGGGCGCAACGCCGATGAAGCCATCGACCCGCGTCGAACCGGTCTGGGAGTTTCGCGAAATTTGCTTCTCTCGAGATAGTGACCGAGAAGAAACTCGTCAGCTACTCACATTTAAGGCTGAACGGGGACGGTGGGAATTGGATCAAACGAGGATCTTCCGGGATGGTCGAAAAAAGGTACGGCTCCGTCGAAAGGTCTATCGGGTATCCAGTGCTCTTTAACTAATCTCAATTTTTCGCAAAATCGAATTAAACTGAACGTAGGAATCGATCCAGGGTGCGAACCCCGAAATGCAAACCGTCTACTGGCACTCGCTCGTCAACGCCGTGAAAAAGTCTCCAGTAGTCGAGGTCAGGTGGCATACGCAATGGGGAGAATCCGTAGCAATCTATTTCGATTTTACTCAGTGCCTTAGCATCTGTTCCACCCGAAATCATGTAGGGAACAGCACGTGCACCCGGATCCTCATGCCTCAAGACACTGGCCATCAAATCAAAAGTTGCTGTGTCAAAAGCGGATTCAATCGCAATGTCAGAACTTACTGACTCGACGTTAATGTGCTCTCCGACAAGGTCACGAATTGTTTCGTCAAATTCCCCTTCGAACCCTGGCAGTACACGACCATCAATATAGGCGGTAGCTTCAGAGGGAATTACATTTACTTTGTACCCAGCGCTGAGCATGGTCGGATTCGCAGTGTTTTGCAGCGTTGCACCGACCAATAGTCCTAGTGTTCCCAACTTCGACACCAGCTCATCGGTATCCCTTCCGTCAATCTCAACCCCATAGGCGTCACTGAGTTCAGCGAGAAATGCGTCCACCGTTCGTGTGCGACGAACAGGCCACCTGTGTTCACCAATTCGCGTTACGACTCGCGCTAACTCGGTCACCGCGTTATCCGTGTGGATCATCGAGCCGTGGCCTGCGCGCGCCGCTGCCCGCAGTCGAAGCCAGCGGATACCTTTTTCTGCTGTCTGAATCGGATACATACGCAGGTCGTCGCGAACTGAGATGGAGAAACCACCGACTTCACCAATTGCCTCCGTGGCTCCTTCAAAGAACTCGGGACGGTTCGCAACGACCCAGGAGGAGCCGTGATGCATGCCTGCTTCTTCGTCAGGAAAAAACACAATAATCAAATCGCGCCGTGGCCTGACACCTTTTTTAGCCCAATGACGCAACACCGCAAGAATCATGGCGTCCATATCTTTCATATCTACCGCGCCGCGACCCCAAATGAATCCGTCGTGGATTTCCCCTCCGAAAGGCGGGTGCGTCCAGTCGTTGGCGATAGCGGGCACCACGTCTAGGTGCCCATGCACAACGAGGGCATCAGCACTTGAATCGGTCCCAGGAATTCTTAGGTGCACTCCCCTGCGTGAATCAGATGTCGTTGTATAAACCTGTGGGTCATAACCGACTTCGCGCAGTCGCTGGGCGCAATACTCGGCGACCTCGGCCTCACCCTTTGTTTCAGGCGAATCACCCCAGTTACTTGAGTCAATTCTGATTAATTCTTGGGTAAGAGTGACTACATCTGTTTCCATTGCAGATTTTGACCCTGCACTCAGTACGAATTCTTCCGATCCCTGACTCATACGTTGATCATGCCACCTTAATGTCCGTCGAGGTGGAGACATGCAACTTGAGCCACACATTCGGCAGGTTTCGGCATCGGCCGTACCGATATCTCTACTCGATTCAATCCGGATTCACTGAAAAAAAGGGCCTCTGTATAGTTACGCTTTGCCGCGCAAGCGGCACCCAGTCCGGGTGGCGGAATAGGTAGACGCGCTAGCTTGAGGTGCTAGTGCCCGAAAGGGTATGGGGGTTCAAGTCCCCCCTCGGACACAGACTCTGAATTGCACGTTAGAAAACAAGTCGTCTCGTAACTTTTAATCGATACGCCTGATTATGGTCATTCATGACCGGTCAGATGCAATCCCACAGCCTGAATTAATCCTCAGTAGTCACCTAGCGTTAGCGACATCTACGTAAGGGGACCAATGAAAATTCGTCAACGCTCGATCGCGGCTGCTGCCGCTCTCACCATAATTTTCATACCCGCATTGGTCGCTTGCAGTGACAGCGCCGAACTCGCTGCTGAACAAATCGCTGAAAACGCCATAGGCGGTGATGTGGACATTGAAGAGGGCAACGTCAGAATCACGGATGAACAAGGGAACGAGATAGTTGCTGGAACAGATGTTGCTTTGCCAGCAAACTGGCCGCTCCCAATACCCGATTCTGGATCATTAGTTATGGCAACGGTTCAGACCGATGGCACAGCTTATGGAATGTGGGTCATGGACGGATCGGCTAAAGAGGTGGCGGACGACTACGGTCAATTGATGATCTCTGCAGGGTATGCACTCAATCAGGAAACGAATTTAGATGGCGCGATCATGCGTGACTACTCCGCCATGGGGATGTTCGTCTCGGTAGTCGTGGGAGAAACAGACGGTGAGACAACTATTGCAGTCACCGGGCTACCCGAATAGAGACTGCATGATGGAACTATTTTCTTAACCCGTCTTCGCTCGTGCATCCCAGCCGGACATAACACTTAACCATTCGGTACTGACTTTTTCGGATGGAACAAGGGTCGAAAGTTCTCCGAACAAACTCCGAAGTGCGTTTTTGTCGTCGTCGTGAAGAGCGGCATCCACATGCCGTTCCCAAGCCATTAGGGCTTCCCCACGGCTTATCGCTGATTGTTGATTAGTCTCTAGTGGCAAATCGCATTCGGAGGGCTTCACGTCGCTCCTCAAATCTGCTGACATTGACATCCATATCGGCGAGTAGCTCCGCCAATTGATCTCGAGCGGCATTTCCTTCGGCACCGAAGTCATTACGCTCGAAAATTTTCCATTTGCGTAATACAGGCATGATGACTTCGTCGCGGTGTTGCTTTAAGTCATAAATCCCAGCAACAGCGATTTCCACCGCCTTCCGCTGGAAGCCTTCAATACCGTTGCCTGGCATTGCAAAATCCCTCACGCTGGCCAGAATCGCAGTCATAGTTGCATCAGGCTGCAACTCCAGCGCAGCATCGAGAAGGTTTCGATAAAAAATCATATGCAAATTTTCATCGAGAGCGATGCGTTGCAAAAGTGCCTCACCAATGGGGTCCCCCGTCGCCGCACCGGTATTTCTGTGTGAAACACGCGTTGCGAGCTCTTGGAAAGACACATAGGACAGGCCAGCCAATATCCCCGGATGAATGGCCTGGAAGCCCTCCTGCATGTGGACCATGCGGGCTCTTTCAAGCTCTACTGGATCGACTGCACGCGTAACAACCAGATAATCGCGGATAGCTGTTCCGTGTCGACCCTCTTCCGCCGTCCAGCGACCAACCCACTCACCCCAGGCTCCGTCACGACCAAAAATAGTTGCAATTTCATGATGGTAACTGGGCAAATTGTCTTCGGTGAGTAGGTTAATAATCAGGCTTGTTCGTGCGGCCTCACTGAACCGCCTTTCTTCGGGCGTCCAATCCGCACCACCGAGATGGGCGAAGTTGCGAGCTTCATCCCAAGGGATGTAATCATGCGGGAACCATTCCTTGGCTATCGCAATGTGACGGTTGAGTTCCCGCTCAACAATAGGTTCTAATTCGTTGAGCAGATTCAGCGTGGCAACATCGTCGAGCATGGCAGTCATTGTCCTAGTCTGGCATGTTAACAAGGGATTTGCCTGCCAGCCCTCGATTGAAATTGGGCAGGCGTTCGTGCGACTTTTCGAGGTACATTGGTGACATGTCGAAGAATGCGAATGAATCCGATGCAGTAAATGTGTTGCGAGCGACACGGAACGTCGCCAGCGAACCAGGTGATATCGCTGATGCAGCCGATCGACTCACGATGATTATGGAGGCGGAGGCGATTCGCAACGGTCTCTACGGCGACACAGGAGAGTTTGGTGGTGAAGGATCATTGGATGGTCTGACCTACCCACTCGAAGACTCCGAGTACGTCTTGGCAAGTGAGGATGCTGAGGACTCAAGTGATGACCCCGCGCACGCTGGCGGTGTGACCTCCCCAGCACTCATCAGTGTCGACGTAGCCGCCATGCATTTCATCGATTCGAATGAATACGTTGATGACGAATCGGATCAAGACAAAGCAAACCCACAGTTTGACCAATTCGATGAAACAGTGAGAGAACTCACCCCCGAGGACGAAACTCTGTTAGGTGTAGACCCCTACGACGCTTGAGTTGTTTCTAATTTTGGATTTTCGGTTTTCGCAACTTGCGGGCGGTGCCACGCACGGCTCCCCCAAGCAACATGCCAAGTAAAAACGACACTGTCACGATTACCCAGACAAAAATTTCAAAATCCATGCCCAAAAAACTAACCTGAGCAGTATCCAAATTCTGAACCGCAAAGAGAGCCAGTAAGAAGCCGATAATTATGAGAACTATTCCCCGCCAAGTTATTCGCACACCCTGCTTTGGCTCGGGATGTCCAAAATTGTTTGTCATTGGTGCCTCAACTTTCACCTTGTGTATTGTCAAGAACAGTCGCCTAAGAATTTTGTGCGTGCCCTAATTTAACCTCACTCAGCAACAAATTGTGGCCTTGCTGATATGAATAGCGCATGATTTCCTCTCCTGCTACTCAATTCGTCACTTATTCGGTTAACGCTCACATTGCAACCATCACATTTAACCGTCCTGACCGGCTAAATGCCCTACTTCCCGACATGATCCACACCTATTCTGATTTACTCGATTTTGCGGACGCGGATCCACAGGTTCGCGCCATTGTGGTTACGGGAGCCGGTCGCGGGTTTTGCTCTGGTGCTGATTTAAGTATCTTGGGCGAGGATCCGGAACTTGTTCAAGGATTCTTGCAGGGGCAAAGCCACAGGACAGTACCCGGAAAATACCTACACCTTTCGACACCTGTAATCACCGCCATCAACGGCCCCGCGGCTGGCCTGGGGTTTGTGATCGCAATGAGTGCAGATTTCCGTTTCGCTAAATCTGATGCCAAGTTGAGTTCCACATTTTCTCGGCTGGGTCTCATCGCTGAGTACGGGATTGCGTGGTTGCTTCCCAGATTGGTGGGGCTTGCACGAGCTACGGAAATTTTGATCTCCGGTCGCACATTCACGGGAACAGATGCATTGGATTACGGTCTTGTGCTTGCAGCAAGTGATGATCCTCTCGCCGATGCCTATGCCTGCGCAAACGACTTGATTACCAATTGTTCACCAGCCTCGATGGCCGTTATCAAAGCTCAAATGGTGCGTGCCTTGAATTCGAATTTCAACGATAGCGCCGACGATGCCTTTGTTGAGATGGCCCATGCATTCGGCCGTGAAGATTTAGCGGCGGCACTCATTGGGAAGATAAATAAGGTTGCGCCCCAGTTCCCTGCCAATAAGTGATGGGTATCTATGGCAGCAATCCACAATGGGCCAGAGCCATTCGGACCAATCGACCTTGACCACCGACCATCTCTAATTCAAATTGCGGGCTGGTGGCAGCGTCCGGTGTCACCCAAATTAAGTCCAGTGAGTCCTGCGACGGTGCGCAATCACCTTCGATAGGAACTATGTAAGCCAGTGAAATTGCGTGTTGACGGGGATCATGGAATCCAGTCACGCTTTCGTCTGGGAAATACTCGACCACGGTGAACGGCTGAGGTGAGGCGGGTAATTTGGGAAAGGCCATCGGACCTAAATCTTTTTCCAGATGTCTCACGATTGCATCGCGCACTCGCTCCCGATATAAAACCCGCCCTGACACGACAGCTCGGCTAATTGTGCCGTCAGGCAAAACTCGAAGAAGTAAGCCCACTTCGGTCACTTCGCCGTTGGCGTCAACCCTGACCGGTATTGCGTCAATATAGACAATTGGCAGATTAGCCCGGGCGTTATCCAAATCGTTAGTAGACAGCCATGCACCGGAGTTTTCCAGAAGTTCCATCACGGGGTCATCCTCACACATAAATTTGCTCGGAGCACAGATGAGCGCGAAAATCCCTTGAGAGTTACCCTTGGGTCATGGGTTCATCAACACCTGCTCGAGACGGCGCACAACGACCTGACGGAACAAACTATGAAACGGTCTTATCCGAGGATGAGTGGCGCGAGCGCCTGAGCCCGGAGGAGTATCGCGTTTTACGTGAAGCCGGGACCGAACCCGCGTATCAGGGTAAATTCACCAATGAGAAACGTGCGGGTTCTTACTCGTGTCGTGCCTGTGGCGCTGAGCTGTTCACGAGCGAGACCAAGTTCGACTCACACTGCGGGTGGCCCAGTTTCTATGAACCCTTGGCAAAAGACTCCGTGGTCTACCTTGAGGACAAGAGCATGGGCTCCGCTCGCACGGAAGTTCGCTGTGCTACGTGCGGCGGTCATCTCGGGCACGTATTCGAGGGAGAAGGCTTTGGGACCCCCACGGATCAGCGCTACTGCATAAACTCGATATCGGTGAATTTCGAGTCCCCCTAGCGGCGCGCCAGTCCCAGCAATCCCACCCGTCTCATTAGTCTTAAGCGATGCGAACCGTAACTCCTGCAGCTGATCAGTTTGCGCTGACCATTGAGCAGATCAGTTCTGCCCTCGTTCGCCCAGACATCACATTGACCCAGGTTCCAGCGCCGAGCCGACTGGCACCCTTTGCCTTGGCCATGACGGCTGAACCGACAGATGTCGACAGTGACGTCTTCTCCGGCAGATTCGTCCTTCTTCACGACCCAGATGGCGTCGAAGAATGGGGTGGCACATTTCGCGCTGTAATTTTCGCGCGTGCCGAACTTGAATCGGATTTATTAAACGATGACCTTGTGCGAGAAGTTGCTTGGAGTTGGATCCTCGAGAGCACCGGTGGCTTGGAAATAACCGAACTAGGCGGAACCGTGACCTCCAATTTTGGTCAGTCCTTTGGGACGTTGTCAGATCGCCCAGCAGATGGCTTTGTTGAAGTGCGATCCTCGTGGACGCCGATTGAAGATTCGTCAGGTGTGCCCTTGGATAACTTAGGCACCCATCTTGCGGCGTGGATTAATGTTCTTGTTTTCGCGGGTGGTTTGGTGCCACTACCCGAAGGCGTTGCCCATGTCGCACATGCTCGACGCCGTGGATAAGTCGGATAGCTTGGAAAACACTGTTTCGGAGGATGAAACTGATGTTCAGGTTGAGGTTAAAATCCCTCATGAGCCTCGAGAGCCCGTCCCAGAATTAATCACGACGCAGGCTGCACTTAACGAGTACGCACAGGCTCTCGCCGGTGGCCACGGCCCACTTGCACTTGATGCTGAGAGAGCATCCGGGTACACGTATTCGCAGCGGGCCTATTTAATTCAAATACGAAGGAACGGTTCCGGTACCGCACTCATTGATCCAATCGCCTGTCCAGATTTGAGTCCCATTGCCGCGGCTACGGTCGGTGTCGAATGGATCTTGCATGCGGCAACCCAAGATCTTGATTGCCTGCGTGAGGTGGGGTTGACGCCGAGCTCGCTTTTTGACACTGAATTGGCAGGCCGAATACTCGGCCGTGAGCGCGTAGGTCTCGGGCCTCTGATGGAAAATGAACTGGGCGTGTACCTTGAAAAAGGTCATGGTGCCGCGGATTGGTCGATACGACCATTTTCAACGGCAATGTTGAGATACGCCGCACTGGATGTGGAGTTACTCGTTGAACTGCGCGATGCACTGGCCGCAAGCCTCGACGAGAGTGGCAAACGTGAGTACGCACAGCAGGAATTCGATGCTTTGCTTTCATGGCGGCCCCGCGAACATAAGGGAGAAGCATGGCGACGCACCTCAGGTGTCCACGGAGCGAAAACGCCGCTAGCTCGTGGAATCGTGCGGGAACTGTGGCTCACACGCGATGACATTGCCCGTCGTCGTGATATTGCACCTGGTCGGATTTTGCCCGACCGCGCGATTATGGCCGCGGCACTGGCAAAGCCAGCCGATCAACTGCTTAAAGTCCAAGGATTCAATGGCCGTGGCGCAGGGCGCTATGAAAAACAGTGGGTTGCCGCCGTGGAACGGGCTCGAGCACTGCCCGAGTCCGAACTCCCCAAACCACCACCGAGGAGTGAAGGCCCACCACCGCCCAAGGCATGGGCCGATAAGAATCCCGGAGCTCACGCGCGACTGGAGTTCACTCGTTCCGAATTGTCACGCATATCGGAGGAACTGAATATTCCGACGGAGAACTTGATGCAGCCTGATTTAGTTCGGCGTGCCTGTTGGTCTGAACCAACGGATGATGAGCAGTTCTACCGTGATTTGCTCAGCGAGGGCGGTGCTCGAGCGTGGCAATGCGACCTTGTCCTCCCAGTTTTACTGTTGGCCCGTTCACAGGAACCTGACCAGATGACATTTGAGGATCTACTTTAATTTCGCCCCCGACGTTAATCTTCGTGAAACGGTTTCGAGAAAATGCTGGAGTAGGTGCTGAAATAAGTTACTAGCGGGTAACATAGGACTCTCACAAGGAGGATCTATGACTGAACTCGCTAATGTCGTTTTCGTTGACGGAGCACGGACCCCATTCGCTCGGGCCGGGAGCCTTTATGCTCAGACCCGAGCCGATGACCTGATTGTGAAGGTAATGCGGGAATTGCTCCGCCGAAATCCAAACTTGCCACCGGAAAAGATTGATGACGTCGCTATTGCGGCCGCCAGTCAAACTGGTGATCAGGGTATGAATATTGGGCGATCCGCATCACTGCTGGCCGGCCTGCCCAACACGGTTCCGGGCTACTCCGTCGACCGATGGTGTGCTGGCGCGATGACCGCGGTCACAACACTTTCCAGTGCCATCATGGCGGGTGCCTATGACCTTGCGCTTGCAGGTGGAGTTGAACATATGACCCATCACCCTATGGGCGAAGGAATGGATCCAAATCCGCGTTACCTGTCAGAAAGAATTGTTGACCCAGAGGCCATGGCCATGGGCATGACAGCTGAGAATTTGCACGACCGTTTTCCACACCTCACCAAGGAACGTGCCGATGCTTTCGCACTTGGCTCACAGGAGAAGACCGCGAAGGCTTACGCCAACGGTCTGATCCAGCCTGATTTGGTTCCCGTGGTCGCACGCAGTGCTGAACTAGGCAGTGTCTTGGTCAGTGAGGATGAATCCCCCAGGCCAGGAACAACCCTTGAAGGTTTAGCGAGTTTGAAGACACCCTTCCGACCACATGGTCGCGTGAGTGCTGGTAACGCCTCGGGTCTATCGGACGGAGCTACAGCCGCACTCTTAGCGAATGAGCAGGTTGCCGATCAATTGGGGCTCTCAAAAAAAATGCGCATGGTTGGCTTCGCATTCGCAGGTGTTGAACCCGAAGTGATGGGCGTGGGCCCGGTCCCTAGCACCGAAAAAGCCTTGGCTAGGACCGGTCTCACAATCGATGACATCGATTTATTCGAAGTCAATGAAGCCTTCGCTATTCAGGTTCTGGCGTTCCTCGACCATTTTGGAATCGACGACGACGATCCGCGAGTGAACCCAATGGGAGGCGCGATAGCTGTTGGGCACCCGTTGGCCTCCAGCGGTATTCGCTTGATGAACAACCTAGCCATGGATTTCACAATGAATCCGACGGCAAAATATGGAATCACCACAATGTGTATTGGCTTGGGCATGGGTGGAACAGTCATTTGGGAAAATCTTTCAGGGAGTAAGGCATGAGCGAATCACAAGGATCCACTGCAGTAGTCAATCCCGAGGAAATCGTCACCGAAGCACGAGTTCGGTATTTCGATATGCCACTTGCCGCAGGCACGATGGCCCTGATCACTTTGGATAATGGCAAAGATCACACTCGCCCATCAACTTTCGGCCCAGGCGGACTCGCATCGCTGAACAGAGCGTTAGATGAAATCGCGGATCGCTCGGATATCGCAGCCGTCGGCGTGACGGGAAAGCCATTCGTGTTCGCTGTGGGAGCAGACCTCTCTGCAATGAGTTTGGTTAATGATCCAAAGATCATCGCTTCTTTTGGAAAATTGGGTCATGACGTAATGCGACGTTTCGGTGAGTTCGCCGTGCCCACATTTGCATTCGTGAATGGTGCCGCCATGGGTGGCGGCTTGGAACTTGCATTGCACTGCAATTATCGGACCGTCTCATCCGATGCTGCAGCATTGTCACTCCCGGAAGTTTTTCTCGGGTTAATTCCTGGCTGGGGTGGTGCTTGGTTGCTACCGAACTTGGTTGGGCCAAAAAATGCTCTTGAAGTAATAATTAGTAATTCAATGAGTCAGAACAAGCAGATGAAACCCAAACAATCAGTTGAACTCGGCGTCATGGACGTCATGTTTGAACCTGCCGACTTTCTCGAACAATCAATCCTTTGGGCATCAAAGGTCCTGACAAATGCGATCACTGTCGAGCGACCAGCGATTGATCGAGAAAACTGGGATGCAGTTGTTGAAGGAGTTCGCGCTGCAGTTGACTCACGTGTTCATGGGGCAACCCGCGCGCCATACATGGCCCTTGATCTTGTTGCGGCCGCAAAAACGGCAACTCGCAGTCAGGGTTTTGACGCTGAGGATCAAGCTCTGACCGATCTCGTCATGTCAGATCCGCTTCGCGCATCACTGTATGCATTCGACCTGGTTCAAAAACGTGCCAAAAGACCAGTCGGGGTTCCCGATAAATCATTGGCGCTTGCTGTGAAGAAAGTCGGAATAGTTGGCGCAGGACTGATGGCAAGCCAACTTGCGTTGCTTTTCACCCGTACCCTCATGGTTCCTGTTGTGATGACCGACCTCGATCAGGAACGAGTGGACAAAGGTGTCAGTTATGTCCACGCGGAATTGGACAAGTTACTTGGTAAAGGTCGCCTCTCCCCCGATAAATGCAATCGGCTTAAGGCCCTGATCAGCGGAACGACAGATAAGCGCTCGTTTGCTGATGCTGACTTTGTCATTGAAGCGGTCTTTGAAGAACTCGGAGTGAAAAAGACAGTATTCGCACAGCTCGAAGAAGTCGTGCGGCCGGATTGCATCCTGGCAACGAATACTTCATCACTCAGCGTCACCGAAATGGCGGCTGAATTGAAGCACCCGGAGAGAGTTGTTGGATTCCATTTCTTTAATCCGGTGGCGCTCATGCCACTTCTGGAGATTGCGCGAGCCCATAAGACCAATGACGCGACGCTAGCGACCGCATTTGCCGTCGGTAAAGGCCTCAAGAAGTCGTGTGTCTTGGTGGCGGATCGACCCGCATTCGTGGTCAACCGTCTACTCAATCGATTCCTCGGCGAAATCATTGCCTGCGTAGATGAAGGCGCGAGTTTCGCTGACGCTGACGCGGCGGTACATGAGATGGGACTACCCATGGAGCCATTCGTTCTCGTACAGATGGTGGGCCCAGCAGTTGCCCAACATGTGGCACAAACTCTCAATGGACACTTCCCCGACCGGTTCCACGCCTCCGAGAAAATGGGTCAACTTGTTGCAGCAGGTCTACCCGGAATCTGGTTATGGGATGAAGCAGGCAACAGGTCGGTAGACCCACGAGTATTAGAAATCTTTGGCGACGCCCCCAGCACCATGACCCCGGATCAGATCAGAGACAGGGCATTAAAGGCTCTGGCGCAAGAGGCTCGAATCATGCTGGATGAGGGGGTAGTGGCCGAGGCTGAGGATCTCGACCTCTGCATGATTCTTGGTGCCGGATGGCCGTTCTGGCTTGGTGGGATTACCCCCTACCTTGACCGTGAGGGCTACAGCAACCCCCGCTTCCTAGCCCAAGGGATCGCTAGCGTTCCTGCGTAATCGAATCGGCTATCTCGCCGTGTTCACTGCTGGCCATCCACTCGGTGATTGAACGGGTAATTGCCTGTCCGGTGAGACCTAGATCGGTAAGAATCGAGCCCCGATTTGCGTGATCGAGAAAGGCAAGCGGGGTACCGAAGTTACGAAGTGGTACATCCACGTTTGCATCCCGCAAAGCTTGGCTTAATGCGGCACCCACGCCACCGGCTCGAATGCCGTCTTCGATCACCACAACCAGTCTGGCCTTTGCGGCCTGATCCAAGGCGTATTCCGGTATCGGTTTAACCCACCTTGGATCAAGCACCTGCGCACCAATGCCTTGGGCTTTAAGCCCTTCACAGACGTCTATTCCGAGTTGAGCAAAGGAACCGATAGCGAGGATACATACCTCAGCATTTCCGTGACGAGCGAGAATGTCCACGCTCCCCTCGCGTGCCAAAGCCGGAATATCTTGTGGGACGGCGCCCTTAGAAAACCGAACTACCGAAGGTGCGTCGTTGATATCAACCGCTTCTCGAAGAGCCTGTTTGAGTGTTGGTTCATCACGCGGTGCGGCAATCTGCAACCCAGGCACTATCTGCAGCATGGACATGTCCCAAATTCCATTGTGGCTAGCACCGTCATCTCCGGTGATGCCAGCCCTATCCAAGACGAACGTCACGCCTGCCTTATGGAGTGCGCAATCCATAAGTACTTGGTCGAATGCGCGATTCAAAAACGTGGCATACAAGGCAACAACCGGATGCATTCCACCATAGGCCAAACCCGCCGCGCTGGTAGCGGCATGTTGCTCGGCAATTCCTACGTCAAAGATGCGAGTGGGAAACTCCTGAGCAAATTGATCGAGGCCAGTCGGACCCAGCATCGCGGCCGTTATGGCGACAACATCGGGTCGGACTCGCCCGATTGACACCAACTCGTCGGAGAAAGCTTTTGTCCAACTTCGACCCGCAGCAGTCACTGGCAGACCGGTCTCCGGATCGATCACACCAACACCGTGAAAACGGTCCGCTTCATCGGCTTCTGCAGGAGCGTAACCCTGACCCTTGTGGGTTATCACATGAACAATTACGGGCGCCTCAAAATCCCGAGCGCGGCTTAACGCGAACTCAACCTCGGCTTCGTCATGGCCGTTAACAGGGCCGACATACTTCAGGCCAAGATCCTCAAACATTCCCTGTGGTGCAACGACATCTTTGACTCCCTTTTTCATGCCGTGTAATGCGTCGAAAACAGGTGGGCCAACGACAGGCGTACGGAGAAGCACCCTCTTGCCCCAACCCATAACTTTTTCGTAATTTGGTGCTGTGCGCAGGGTGTGCAGGTGGTGAGCTAGTCCGCCAATCGTAGGTGAATACGACCTCGCATTGTCATTCACGACAATCACGACCGGCCTCTCCCCCGTTGCAATATTGTTCAGCGCCTCCCAGGCCATACCGCCGGTCAAGGCTCCGTCACCGATTACTGCAACGACGTGTTGCTCCCCTAGCAGCCCGCGTTGTTGCCAAGCCTTAGCAAGTCCGTCCGCATAAGAAAGCGCTGTAGAAGCATGTGAGTTTTCAACAATGTCATGTGGACTCTCGCTGCGGCTAGGATAACCACTCATGCCGTTTTCTTGGCGCAGTGAATCAAAATCCGCAGCTCGTCCTGTCAATATTTTGTGAACGTAGGCCTGGTGGCCGGTATCCCAAATAATGGCGTCCTCCGGTGACCGAAAGACCCGATGGAGCGCAATACTGAGTTCAACAACGCCAAGGTTTGGACCTAGGTGACCACCTGTAGCGGAGACTTTCTCAACCAAGAAAGCGCGAATTTCCCGCGCTAGTTCAGGCAGTTTGTCCGCCGGGATTGCACGAACGTCACGGGGATCCCGAATTGCCTCCAAGTAACGCACCTCCCTAGTCTAGATCAGACGTGTTTAATCTGCTGTGATCCAGCGCGGCGAGGGCATTCTTAACTGAGTTCACTTCGCGCTCAGTGCGCAATAACCGCGCACCAATCTCACTCAGAGCCTCTAATAGGACCGATGGATTCGCTGAACCTGAACTAATCCGCGCGGTGGCATATAGGCGCCGCATCAACGCAATATCACTTTCCACACGCTCATTAAGCACCCAAACCATGGCCATTGGGTCATTTCTGATTTCCGAATCGCGAAACTCTCCCGGCAGGCGCTCCAACAGCCAACGGGCGACCTGTCCAGGAAACTCCGGATCGAATGCGGACACCAAGTCCGTTGGCCACCCAACAGGTGTACTGGTCACAGAAGCGAACGAAGGACGTACTGCAAAATTCCACCGTTTCTGTAGTACTCAGCCTCACCCGGGGTGTCGATCCGCAGAATAGCAAAAAATTCAATGACACTGCCGGCTGGTGTGGTTGCACTCACCATCAAGCGCTTAGGTGTCACTCCATTGTTGAGTTCGGTAACTCCCTCGATCGCGAATACCTCACTGCCCGTCAGTCCGAGGCCTTGAGCGCTCTCACCTTCAACGAACTGAAGTGGAAGTACTCCCATTCCAATCAAATTGGAGCGGTGGATTCGTTCATACGACTCTGCGATGACCGCTCGAACACCTAAAAGCGCGGTTCCCTTAGCTGCCCAGTCACGACTTGACCCGGAACCGTATTCTTTGCCCGCCAAAATAATTAAGGGAATGTTCGAGCTCTTGTAATTCATTGCTGCGTCATAGATTGTGGTTACGGGCGCACTTGGGTCGGTAAAATCAACGGTGACTCCGCCTTCAGTCCCCGGCGCAATTAGATTTTTCAGCCGAATGTTAGCGAAGGTTCCTCGAATCATTACTTCATGATTTCCACGACGTGATCCGTATGAATTGAAATCCTTACGTTCAATGCCGTGTTCACTCAGATAACTTCCCGCCGGTGAATCAGCCTTTATTGAGCCCGCGGGAGAAATATGGTCGGTGGTGACGGAATCTCCCAACCAAGCGAGGACTCGCGCGCCACCGATGTCGGTCACCGGCGATGGCTCGCGCTCCATGCCCTCAAAATATGGAGGGCGTCGGACATAGGTGCTTTGTGGATCCCATTGAAAAATGCTGCCGGTTGGAGTTGGGAGTGTCCGCCATGCTTCATCACCGGCAAAAACATCCCGGTACCGCTCGATGTACATCTGTGAATCAATCGATTCGGCGATAACCTGCTCAATCTCGGTGGATGATGGCCATATATCCGCAAGGAAAACCGGTGTGCCATCTTCATCGAAACCAAGCGGATCCTTGGCCAAATCAATATCCATCGTTCCAGCAATGGCATACGCCACAACAAGCGGTGGTGAAGCTAAGTAATTCATTTTGATATCAGGGTTGATCCGACCCTCAAAGTTTCTGTTTCCACTCAATACCGAGCTCACGACGAGATCATCTGAATTAATTGCAGCGGAAAGAGCCGGAATTAACGGTCCAGAGTTTCCGATACAGGTGGTGCAGCCGTAGCCAACAACATTGAAGCCCAGTTTCTCCAAATATGGCAGCAGACCAGATTTTTCGTAGTAGTCCGTCACAACTTTTGACCCCGGTGCCAGAGTTGTCTTAACCCATGGCTTCCGGGTCAGGCCACGTTCAACGGCCCTTTTGGCCAGCAGTCCTGCACCGATCATGACAGATGGATTTGAGGTGTTCGTGCATGAAGTGATGGCGGCAACCCCCACTGCGCCGTGCGCAATTTCCAAAGATTCACCAGCGATCTCGATGCGTACCTTATGTTCCGGCGTCGTTGTGAAATCCGCCAGCGCTTTTTTAAACATTGGTTGGGACTGAGCCAAAATTACTCGATCCTGCGGGCGCTTGGGTCCAGCTAGGCTCGGCACCACGGTGCTCATGTCTAGTTCAATCGAATCCGAGTAGGTCGCATGTGAGGAAGGGTCATGCCATAAGCCCTGGCGTTGGGCATACGCCTTTACCAGTTCAATTGACTCGGGGGTTCGACCCGTCAAAGCGAGGTAATTCAACGTCACTTGGTCAATTGGGAAAATGGCTACGGTACTGCCGTATTCGGGACTCATATTTCCGATGGTCGCCCGGTTTGCCAGCGGGACTGATCCAATTCCATCACCATAAAATTCGACGAACTTGCCAACAACGCCGCGCTCGCGCAACATTTCCGTGATGGTCAAGACCAGATCGGTAGCGGTTGCTCCGGGGGGAAGTTCGCCTGTGAGTTTGAATCCAAGGACACGAGGGATCAGCATCGAGACGGACTGACCCAACATGGCCGCTTCGGCCTCGATTCCACCGACACCCCATCCCAGCACACCGAGCCCGTTGACCATGGTGGTGTGAGAATCCGTGCCAACGACGGTGTCGGGGTAAGCCTGACCTCCCCGCGCCATGATCACCCGGGCCAAATTCTCAATATTTACTTGATGCACGATTCCAGTGCCGGGTGGAACTACTTTGAATTCGTCAAATGCGCTTTGGCCCCAGCGCAAGAATTGATAGCGCTCCTTATTGCGTTCGTACTCAAGTTCAACATTTCGGTTCGCAGCATCGGTGGTACCAAAGAAATCAGCAATCACCGAGTGGTCAATCACAAGTTCAACAGGGTTGAGCGGCTCAATCTTGTCGGGGTTTCCCCCGAGTTCGATAACTGCCTCGCGCATTGTGGCCAAATCAACGACTACCGGAACACCCGTAAAATCCTGTAGGACAACACGTGACGGCGTGAACTGTATTTCCTGCGTTGGCTCAGCCGTGGCATCCCAACCGCCGAGAGCGCGAATCGTCTCAGAAGTAACGTTTTCGCCGTCTTCGGTCCTCAAGAGATTCTCGAGCAAAATCTTGTGGGTAAATGGCAATTTTTCACTGCCAGGCACTGCGTCTATGGCGAAGATTTCGAATTCCTCACCACCAACGGTGAGGGTTTCCTTTGCGGAGAACGAATTCAGACTAGTCACAGGACCTCCCGGCTTAGATTTCTTGACGTCAAGGTATCACAAGTATCTTGACGTCAAGATACTTTAGTGCTCTTAAAGACGGCCAAGGATTCAAAATGATGCGTCATGGGGAATGCATCCCAAGCCGTAATACTGCACAATTCAAATTCCCCATTACCGCATAACACTTTGGTATCCCTGGCCAGCGCAACCGGATCGCACGCCAAGTACAGGATCCACTTCGGCGAGACCGCCACTAACTCTTCGCACACGGAAATTCCAGCGCCCGAACGCGGAGGATCAAGAAATACCCCATCAGGTGTCACGCCAACTTCGCGTATTCGTTCCACGAAAGACTCGACACTGCTGTTGATTACTCTGACCTGCGAGACATGAGGCCCCGTTGTCATTGCAAAACGGTCACGCGCAAGCTGCGAAGCATTTCTATTTCCCTCGACACTGATTACTGATCCTGTTTCGCCAACTTCTCGAGCCAATAGTTGTGAAAAGACGCCTGAGCCGGCGTACAAATCCCACCAGGTGGCACCCACTGAGAGGGCACCTGTGTGGTGAATAGATTGCGACACCTCAGGCAAAAGGGCAGCATTTGATTGCCAAAAATCACGCGGGTCGCTTTCCCAATCACTCCCAGCAAAATGTCTGGTTACCAGATGCGGTCCTGCAACGTGCCCCGAAGGTCCTACGACGCTGACTCCCTCAACACCCTGCGCGAATGTGTATTCCCCTATTGGAAGCCCGCCAAGCTGCTCCAACGCGATGAGTTGACTACTAATTTCGGACGTGATCGTTGTGCAGCTGGGTGTGTTGACCATCAACTCGCTGCGGTACTGGTGCATTTGCCAGCCACCATTCCACTCAAAACGTGCGCGCTCACGCCAACCCAACCCGGATGGATCACCTAATGCGTGGACTCCAGAGCCAATAATTCGGTCGACTTCAACTTCGGAAAGGGATGCGAAACGTTCCAGTGAATCCTTGAGCACTTGGGTTTTGAGGGCACGTTGATGGGGTGGAGATATAAATTGGAAATCACAACCACCACAGAATTGACTCGCCTCACAACTGGGAGCTACGCGAAACTCCGAGGCGTTAAGAATTTCCTTAGCCACTCCGAAATACACCTTTTGCCTCTTGCGTGTGATCTCAATAATTGCCCGTTCGCCTGTTGCGGCACCACGAACAAAGACAACACAACCCTCAACATGAGTCACAAAGTGACCACCATGGGCAATGTTTCCGATTAGGGCGGTGTACTTCTTCCCGATTTCCAACATGCCCTTAGAAGTCATTGTCAAGACTATGCTCACTTGATTCAAGTTGCCATGGAACGCTAATCACCATAACGGAGTTTGAGAAGAGCAAGCGGCTTTTGAGCCTAAGAGCCGATTGATTGTGCAGGACCTGCTCCCACCAATGTCCTACAACGTATTGTGGAACAAATACCGCGATCAGGTCATTCGGGGATTCTGAACGGATCTCTTTGACATAGTCAATTATTGGGCTTGTTATCTCCCGATATGGCGAATCGAGAATACGAAGTGTCACCGGGATGTCCCTGCGAACCCAGTCTTGCTGCAGGCGCTCCGTTTCTGAATCATCCACATTTGCAGTGACCGCCTCAATCACCGTAGGTCTGCTTGCTCGCGCGTACGCGATCGCACGCAATGTTGGCTTGTCGATTTTCGACACCAACACGAGGGCATGAACGCGCGCGGGCAACATCACGTGATCGGTTTCAAGGGTGGTTAATTCTCTTCGCACTTTCTCATAATGTCTATGGATCCTCAACATCACGTAAAAGATAATAGGCAGAGCGACGATTACGATCCAGGCACCGTTCATAAATTTGGTGACCACCACTATCACTAAAACCGTTCCGGTCATCACGAAACCGATGCCATTCACTACACGAGAACGAATGAAGCGTTGACGCTCCCTGCGATTGATTTCTGTTTTCAGCAACTTGCCCCAGTGACGAATCATGCTGAACTGGCTCAGGGTGAATGCGATGAAAACACCAATAATGTACAACTGGATAAGTTTCGTGACATCGGCCTGAAAAGCAATGATGAGAAGTATCGCCATTCCAGCAAGTACAAAGATCCCATTGCTAAACGCAAGCCGGTCACCTCGCGTATGCAATTGGCGAGGCAGGTAGCCGTCACGGGCCAGGATGGAACCCATTACGGGAAAGCCATTAAATGCTGTATTCGCCGCCAGTGCCAAGATCAGAGCTGTTGACAGTGATATGAATAAAACAGCCCAACCAGCATTATCGAAAACGGCAGCTGCCACCTGCACGATCACCGTTTTCTGCGACTCTCCTAACGGGAGCACAATCAGGTCTACGTCAGATTGAGCTACTTTTACTTCCGTTTTCATGGCCAACCATGTGATACCACTAAACATCAACATGCTGATAACACCTAACAACAGAAGTGTGGTTGCAGCATTTTTTGATTTTGGTTCCTTGAAAGCCGGCACACCGTTGGCAACGGCCTCGATACCTGTCAGGGCTGTGGTTCCAGAGCTAAAGGCTCTCGCAAGCAGGAAAATAAGTGCAAAGCCGGTTAGCGTTCCCTCTTGCGAAATCTCCCAGCTAGCACTCTCTGCGAGCATCGGTTGCCCCGTAATAGCCTTAAAAATTGCGACACCGATCATTATGAATATCGAGGCGATGAAAATATAAGTCGGAATGGCGAACATCCCGCCCGATTCCTTTACGCCCCGTAAATTCAACAGCGTAATAATCACGACCGTCCCAACGGCAAACCAAACATTGTGTTGCTCGACAAAACCAATAGTGGAACCCAAATTTGCTATTGCTGCCGAAACTGAGACCGCCACCGTAAGCACGTAGTCGATTAGCAGCGCACTGGCAACAAATACACCCCAACGTGGTCCAAGATTGGCTGAAACCACGTCGTAATCGCCACCACCGTTGGGATAAGCACGCACGTTTTGTCGGTACGAAGCGATGACTACGAAATACACCATAACAACACAGGCAGCAATCCATGGTCCAAATGCAAAGAGTGACGCCCCACCGAGGGAAAGCACCAGCAAGATTTCCTGAGTCGCGTAGGCATTTGATGAAAGGGCGTCGCTAGCAAAGACGGGTAATGCGATTCTTTTCGGAAGCAGAGTCTCTGAGAGTCGGTCGCTGCGTAGGGCCCTACCAAGAAATGCCCGTTTTAAGCCATCTGTGATCGACACGATGCCCAAGCGTAGACCTGCCACATATTGCTGGACCAAGCGCCGGCGCCTGCGTGTAGCGTATGGATGTGCACATTGTGATTCTGGGTTGTGGCCGAGTTGGTTCCCTACTTGCTACGTGGTTGGACGAGCAGGGCCATTCAGTCGCTATCATTGACCAAGAGGCTTCAGCTTTCCGTAAATTGAGCGCCAATTTCGCAGGGATCACCGTCAAGGGCATTGGCTTTGACCGCGAAACCTTGGAGTCAGCAGGCATCAACAGAGCCCACGCATTCGCGGCGGTCAGCAGCGGCGATAACACAAATATTCTAGGTGCCCGAGTAGCCCGGGAAACATATGGTGTTGAGCACGTTATCGCGCGTATCTACGATCCAAAAAGAGCCGCGGTTTACCAACGGCTAGGGATTCCGACGGTGGCTACCGTTTCTTGGACCGCGACTCAAATAATGAAAGCGGTACTTCCTACCGGAGCCACTGAAGAGTTCACTGATCCAACCGGCACCATGACATTAGCCGAAGTGCCACTACACGAACGCTGGCTTGGTCGCAACGCCATTGAATTGGAGGAGGCAACGGGTGCCCGGATTGCGTTTGTTACTCGTTATGGCGCAACCGTACTTCCCAGCCCCACACTTGTAATCCAACAGGATGACGCCGTTCACCTGCTTTTTCCACCCGTGGAGCGTGAGAAGATTGAGGGCATTGCGCTCTTCGGAGAGGCGGGAAATTCATGAGAGTTGCAATTGCAGGTGCAGGAAAAGTGGGGCGGGCTATTGCTCGTGAGCTAATTGACAACGGTCATCAAATTCTCTTACTTGACCGCGATGCGTCATTGGCTCGTCCAGGAGTTGTGGAAGGTGCCGAAGTCCTCATGGCGGACGCATGCGAGGTAAGTGCGCTTGAAGAAGCGAGACTCTTTCAATGCGATGTTGTCGTTGCGGCAACAGGTGATGACAAAGTAAATTTGGTGGTTTCACTTTTAGCCAAAACCGAATTTGGCGTGCCTCGAGTTGTTGCACGAGTAAATCACCCAAAAAATGAATGGATGTTTGATGCCACATGGGGGGTTGACGTGGCAGTCTCCACACCACGCATGCTGTCAGCTCTGGTTGAAGAAGCTGTTTCTGTCGGTGACTTGGTTCGACTATTTTCATTCCGTCAAGGTGAGGCTGATTTACTCGAAATCACCTTGGCCTCGGATTCCCCTGTTGCCGGTCAAAGGGTCGGCGCACAGAACTGGCCCGAAGACACAGCCCTTGTGGCAATCGTACGGGGAGACAGGGTGATTGCCCCCACCGCTGACGATCCTTTGGAAATAGGCGATGAACTAATTTTCGTCGCTTCACCTCGTCAAGAATCCGCGTTGCAACAGATGCTAGGTCACTCCTAGGTTTTTGTTGCCTCTAATTTGTTGTAGATCGGTTGCAGCAATCGATAAGTGAAATAGGCGGCGGCCAAGAACAATGGCCATCCCATGACCACCTTGAGGACACCGAGTGCACCGATTGCCCCCGACAGAAACAGCGGAAGTTGCACGGATAATCGTAAAAAAAACATACCTACCCAGATCCAAGTAGCAGCTGCGGCAGCGCGATTGAACTCTGGAACGGCCCGCCATTTCATGCCCGTCCCGCTAAAGAAACCGAGGAACACGCCGAGTAATGGCCATCGAACCAAGATCGAAATTAGGAACACGGTTCCATAGGCCGCATTTGTGAGCAGGCCAGGCAGAAAAAAGTTTTCAGCTTTCCCAGTCCACGCGGAAAAACCAGCAGCAATAGCAACACCCACCAACCCTGCCAGGACTTGTTGAAGTGAGTTCTTTCGAATCATCCGATATACAGCGATCGCAACACCAACTGTCAATGCTGCCCAAAGTGCAATTTGCAAATTGTTTGGTTGGAATAGATACACGATGACGAAAACGAGTGTCGGTGCGCCACTGTCGAATAAGCCCCGCCATCCACCGATTGCCTTATCCAGCATTATTCGCTCGGCGCGAATGTCCTCGACGGTCACATGTTCGAGACCCACATGCGGATCTGGTTCCGATTCCGGCACAATCTGATCGTCATTAGTCATCTGGTGAGCGGCCTCAATTCATATCGTGGGTTGAAAATGATTGGGCGATCGGTATTGCACGTAAGTCGGCCACACACTTTCAATGTGCGTCCTGCGACGATTCCTGGAATCACTCGACGTCCCATCCAAATAACGGTGACCACGCCCGATCCGTCATAAAGTTCAATCTCAAGCGAGGGTGACTTAAGCGAGGGTTGAACACTGACACTGCGAATATTCCCAACAACCTCAACCTGTGATCCCGGTTGGCATTGACCAATGGGTTGCGTTTGACTTTCTGCGAGTGCTACAAATTGATCTTGTAAATCTTTGGAGTCCAATTCCGCTTTTGTGGCGGTGAACTTCCGATAGGCACGGGTTATTGCATTCATCGGTATCAGCGGGTTTCAGTGATTTCGGGACCACGGGTGAATGGGTTGAGATCCGGTACGTTCACCGGTTGTGCTTTGTCAGTATTGGTATTGGCGGGCAAATTCATTACTAGTGGTGCGCCGGGTGCCATAGCTGATCCACCACGCACAACAATGGCGCTAGTCATAATCTCAGTGAGTCGCGCGGCTGCCTGGTTGTCGCGAGCCCCCTTCCCCATGAACACCGCCCGCAGAAACCACCGAGGACCGTCTACCCCTACGAATCGAGCGGGTTGCAGGGAACCACTCTCACCGGCTGCTTGAATTTGAGCAACAACCTCTGTTCCAAATTGACCCTCAGCAGTTTCAACCAGTCCTCCCGAAGAATTGATGGAAGACTTCAGTGAGTCAATCACCTCAGGCCACATGCCACCGGATTTACGAGATGCATACGGTTGAAGTTGCATTCCACTGTCACCATCACGCAGTGTCAATTGAGTGATTCGGCCGGATGCTTGATCAGCTTGAACCTGTACCTCGACGCCTTGAGGTACTTGTAGTCGCAGCGCCCCAAAATTTATGGACCTCTCTGAATCTAAATCCTCATTTGGTACACCCGGATCAGTTTCATCCCATGGGCCACCGTCGATCCCTCTGCGATATGTCATGTTCCTATCCTCTCAGGGTTATCTCGAGTTCACTAACCCTGTATCGATCCGTGCTGGAATCCCCCGCTGGAACCAAAGCCTTGTTCGCTTCTGGCCGAACCCGGCAAATCAGACACCTCAATTAGGTTAAATCTGGGCAGCTGCTGAATCACAAGCTGCGCAATTCGATCGCCACGCGTGATCTGCACAGTAGTTGCAACATCTGAATTGAAACCTATTACGGCTACCTCGCCCCGAAATCCCGCATCGATAGTTCCTGGTGCATTCACCAGCGTAAATCCGGTCCTTAATGCCAGCCCACTTCGTGGGTGGATCAGTCCGACCAATCCCGGAGGTAGGGCAATGGCGATTCCTGTAGGAATGAGTAATCGTTGGCCGGGGGCAAGCTCGACATCAACACGTGATCGTAGGTCAAGCCCAGCATCACCCGGGTATTCAAATGCCGGAAGCGGAAGACCAAGATCGAGTCGTTGAATGAGTACCTCGCGATTCACGGATTCACCTCAAAATCTTGTTCTGCAGACATGATGTTTTTTTCATCGGATCTGTCCCCATTTTTGACGAAATGCTCAACACCAACTTGAATAAAAATTGCATGAGCAACAACCGCAATCGGTCCATCAACACTGTTGAGGTGCGCAGTCGCTACGGCAAATATTTTTCTTCTCTCCTTGCCTAAGATTTCAGCATGGATGTGCAGTACCGAACCAACTGGGACGGGTATGCGGTATTCGCACTCGAGCCTTCCGGTCACGGCTGGGTCGCCAAGCAGCCAGTTCAATGACCCGAGCACTTCGTCGAGCGCTGCCGCAAGGAGCCCTCCATGTGCCAAGCCGCGCGCTCCTTGATGATGCTTAGTCACCGTGAAGGTCCCTTCAACGCTGAGATCCGATCCAGCGAACATCAACATATGCAGACCAGTTTCATGCTCTTGCCCGCACCCAAAGCAGGATTTAAAGTGTGAGGGAATTTGGTCACCAAATTGAGGTGCATGAGCGGCGCGCTGTGGCAGGCTCGCCCCTGGAGGAACTTTGGATGCCGAGGGTTTCGTTGACATGACCTATGCACCATACTCGCAGGGTGCTGTATCGCGAGCGACTACTGCCGGGTGCGACCTTCCTGCTTCTCGGCTTGGGGCTCTTCCTGATGGTAGGTATTGCCTATTCAGCGGCCTTTGGATCCCTTGTCGGAATTTTCTTAGCAGTTATTACGAGCGCGCTGTATATCATTCTCGCGGTCATAACTGCGCCACAAATCGGAGTTGCAGCCGAAGCAGGTGACGTATTTCTCACCGCTGGTCGGGCAAAAATCAATGTCTCCATAGTTAGAACAGCCCGTGAGCTCACAGTTGAAGAACGACACGAGGTTGCGAGGGGCACCCGCAATGACACGGCCTTTCACCTGATCAAAGGCAAGCTCCCCGTTGTTGAACTGGCAATCTCTGATCCCCTTGACCCTCACAGGAATTGGTGCCTGTCCAGTAGGACCCCCGAGAAATTGATTCACGCTATTTTATCTGCCCAAGGACCCAATATTCCCGAGTCCTGATATCGGTGATAGACAAGCACCATGTCAGCCCTTAACAGTCAGTCAAATGAAGTTGGATCAGCGTCAAATGATCACGGGCCCGAGGGGAACCAACTGGTGGTTCATGTCCTTGCACCCTTATTGGTCATGGGTGCGACATGGGGAGTGCGAAAGGCCTTAGACAACGGTTACCGTCGGTTTACGGGCCATAGTGCACCTACCGCACATGACACTCAAATCTCGCTAGCTTCGGCTCTCGCATGGGCTGCGGTCACGGCGGCGAGTGCAGCCGTTGTCGAAGTTGCCATCTTTCGATTCGTCGCAAAAAAAGGCTAGGCACACTCTTTACAAATAGGTCCGGATTTACCCTCGTGATCCAACTGGCTTTGATGGTGAACTAAGAAACAGGACATACAGGTGAACTCATCCGTCTGTTTCGGGACCACTTCAACGGATAGGTTTTCACCCGACAGATCGGCACCCGGTAACTCAATGGACTCGGCAAGTTCGGCTTCATCAACGTCAACGGGGGAGGATGCTTTTTCGGCACGCTGGGCTTTGAGTTCTTCCAGACTGTCCTCAGCGAGCTCTTCGTCAGTCTTGCGAGGGGCGTCGTAATCGGTTGCCATCGTGTCCCATTCCCTTCGGTTTGACGTTGTCCCGAAATTAACTTCCGGGGTGCGCGCAGATTGTGCCCCATCGACTTTCGCCGAGCGCAGTTGGGTGTCTTTGGGGCTGATTTTAATTAATAAACTTGGCCAATGGGAGAATGACGGATGCCAATTTACGCACTAGGGGAAAAGACTCCATCAATTGATCCAACCGCGTTCGTTCACCCAGATGCCGTGGTGATCGGAAACGTCACGGTGGGTCCGAACTCGAGCATTTGGCCTGGCGCGGTTTTGCGCGCAGACCACGGGAAAATCGTGATTGGATCGGGAACGTCCATCCAGGATGGCTCGGTGATTCACTGCACTTCCACCTATGACACGGTTATTGGCGATAATTGCGTCATAGGACATGGAGTGCACCTTGAAGGATGCCGCATTCAGACAGGATCATTAATCGGCTCGCATGCGGTTGTTTTACACAACGCGGTGGTTGGTCCAACGGCGCTTGTCGGCGCGTGCGCACTTGTAGGAAATGGCAAAATAGTGCCCCCGAATGCTCGCGCATTGGGTGTACCCGCAACCATTACTGAAGACGTTGTTACAAGTGCTGATATTGAACCATCCGCCCAGATATACATCCGAAATGCGAGTTGGTACCTACAGGATTTGCGACTCCTTGACTAACAGGTCAAGGGCACCCGCTGCGATCAATACCTGCTCTAATCTCTCGAATATTTCCGGAGTACTCGAAATCAATAGTTTGCCGAGGTCGTTGTCAATCGGTGCCTCCACTCTCCCTCCTGCAAGGGCAACAATCAACGCACCTGCAGAGTAATCCCAAGGGTTGAGACCTGTTTCGAAGTAGCCGTCGATGAATCCACTTGCCAACCAGCAAAGGTCAACAACAGCACATCCGGACCTTCGGATGTCAGCAATCTGTGGAAGGACAGAAGCAACGACTTCCGCCTGCAATCCACGGCGCACGGAGGAATACCCAAATCCAGTCGCAATCAGAGCATTTTTTACCTCACTTCCGCTACGGACTTGGAGGGCCTCCAACGATTCATCACTAACACAAAAGGAACCGACACTCGAAATCCCCACATAACTCTTATTTGTTTCTGGAATGGTGATCACTCCCAAAGTGACGACCCCGTCGACCTCAACAGCAATTGAGACTCCCCAGAGAGGAATCCCAAATAAGTAATTAACGGTTCCGTCGAGTGGATCAATTACCCATCTCACTCCCGAGGTTCCGATTCGATCTGAACCCTCTTCTCCCAGTATCGAGTCATCGGGCCGTGACGTGGTTATGAGATCGACGATTAGAGCCTCTGCCCCTCGGTCCATTTCACTTACAAGGTCAGAACCGCTGGATTTGGTGTCAATATCGATATTTCGGGGTCTCTCATTCTTCAAGAAAGTACCCGCGCTTTGTGCACACTTCCAAGCCAGTTGACCCAACTCATGCTGATCTAACAGCGCATCTAGGGATTTAATCATGACGTTAGCCTGTCATACACGCATGGTTACCGCTTGGACACTTCATTAGCGGTAACGTACATACGCGATGTTTAAATCTGTTTACGATCCTTATGCCCAGGCGCTTAGGATCCCCGGCGCCGCAAAGTTCTCCTTAGCAGGGTTCATTGCCCGAATTCCCCTTGCCATGATCGGCTTGGGGATTTTACTTTTCATCAGCAATACCACCGGATCCTATGCATTTGCAGGTTTCATTCAAGCTTCATTCACACTGACAGCGGCACTTGCCGCCGTCGTTTCAAGTCGGATGAGTGATCGATATGGTCAACGAATCGTGCTCGTAGTATTACCGAGTATCTTCTCGGTGACATTATTTGCTTTTGTCTACACCGTTTCAAACGACTTTTCTCGAGTCTGGCAGACCTTGCTCGCCGTGATCGCGGGCGCGAGCTTCCCTTCATTTGGATCATTTGTGCGCACGCGTTGGGCTTTTCTGACGAACAAGAACGAACGACTTTTGAATAGTGCATTTGCGTGGGAAAGTATCCTTGATGAAGTGGTTTTTACCATTGGACCACTCGTGGCTGTCGCGCTCGCATTTGGTGTCAGTTTCTCAAGTCCCATTTTGGTGGGGGCCGTAATTACCCTTCTAGGTGCGTTGTTGTTAGCTTCCCTCGCGGATTCCTCTCCACCCCCTTTCACGCGATCCGAACACAAAAGTGAAGGGTCCGCCTTTCGCTTTACGGGTATGACTTCCACGATACTTGTGGCACTGGGCGTTGGGGCATTATTCGGCACTTTTGAGGTAGCCGTGGTTGCTTTCATGCAAGAAGCGGACACACCACAATTAGCGGGGTTCACCTTGGCAATGTGGGCTGCTAGTTCCATGGCTGGTGGTCTGGTCTACGGCAGCCGACACGTAAATGCGCCCCTTTCGCGTCAGTTGGTTTATACAACGCTTGTTTTGACGATTATCGTCCTGCCCTTAGCTTTCATTTCTTCCCCACCACTACTTATCATCGTTGCAACCCTCTCGGGGTTTGCGATAGCGCCCACCTTGATCTGCACTTTTTCGCTCACCCAGCGGCTAGTACCGTCAAAATTGCTCACAGAGGGACTGACGTGGACAAATTCAGGTATTGCTGCCGGGTTTGCTCTCGGCGCTTCATTGGGTGGCGTTCTCGTGGATCGAGTCGGGACGGCATATGCATTCGGTCTGGGCTCGTTGGGCGCAGTGTTAGCCCTGGCAGTCACGCTCTTTGCCCAAACTCGATGGAATAGGGCGATTTACGCCCGACGAGATGACCTACCGTGGACAGTTCCCGTTTCGCTCAATCAGGAACCGATACCGGGTCCTGCACCCGGCGCGTTTCAGCACGAACGTGGCCCCGAGTAAGTTAGGCTCGCCTCGCAATGTTTTTTGAATTTCTGACCAGTAGTCGGTGTTCGCCGGCTTAGCCCTAGGAGTACCCCCTGAATCCCCTTAGCCCTCGTGAAATTCAGCAGCGTGTTCGCGCCGGTGAATCTCCAGAATTTGTGGCGCAGGAAACAGGCTGGGACATAGAACGGGTCACCCGTTACGCAGAGCCTCCACTTCGTGAACGTGCATATGTAGCGCAGTGCGCAAGTGAGGTACAGCTGCATCAGGCTCGGGGAAGTGACACCCTCGAAAACGTTATCTGCAATTCCCTTGGCATCAAGTCCGAGGAGCTCATTTGGGACAGTTCGCATGTGGATGGCCAGTGGCTGGTGCAGTTGTATACTCCTGGAAACCCGGAGCAGGCGCAGTGGTCGTATGAACCTGCAGGTAAGTCTGTCACTCCATTGAACCCAGCAGCCCGGACCCTAATGGGCCTCGAACCAATACGCGATATGCACGGCGCATCTTCGCGTGAATCCACGATTATCGTGGACACAACTTCGGGTTATGCCACGCCCAAAATTGAGCCCACGACGCACATCGAAACCGAAGAAAGCCCAATTGCACCCGTGAAACTGAGCGCGGTCCCTGAGTTATTCGATAATGACGAACCTGATGTAGTGGCGTCACCGATGGAAACTCCGCCTAAGCCGCCTCAACCGGCACCGAAGAAACTTAGGAAGGGCCGCGCCAAGGTTCCTAGTTGGGATGAAATCCTTTTCGGCGCAACTACCACCGAGGACTAGAAAATAGCCCGGCTTTACCTCTCATCGAATGGAAGTGGATTCCCCGAAATGTGTGCTGTATTTGACTTATGTTTTGTCAATCGGGCGCGATAGTGACGCCGACACAGCACTTCATAGGAAGTTTCACTGGAACTCGATACGTCACCTACTAGCACTTGATCGCCTTCGGTTGTCATCTCCCCATCAACAGTACGCGCGTTGTGCAATGCACGATTACCGCACCAACAAAGTGCCTCAACTTGCAAGTATTGAACCCGATCAGCAAGTTCTAAAAGCCGAGCGGAGCCCGGAAAAAGCCTAGTGCGAAAATCGGTCAGAATGCCAAAAGCAAATACATCGATCCCCAAATCGTCAACTAACTGAGCTATGTGTTCAATTTGTTCGGGTGTGTAAAACTGGGCTTCATCACAAATTAAATAATCAATCCTGTGGCCATTCGAGAGCCTGTCGACAACGAACCGACGAAGATTCAACTCGTCGCTGACTTCGATCGCTGGAACTTCAAGACCAAGCCGACTCGAAAGTACCGATTCGCCAGCCCGATCAAATTTGGTAAAGACGACACCGGATCTTCCGCGACTCGCATGGTTGTGATCCGTTTGTAAAGCTAATGTTGATTTCCCGCAATCCATCGTTCCTACGAAATAAATCAGTTCGGCCACGGTCAAATAATTCCACGTCACCGAACACCATCCTCACTTGGCCATGAAGAATCCAGCTTTCAAGCATTCAACCCCGAATGGAAGACTTTCAAAGGTATAAGCATTTCCTCCTCAGAGGATGAACCGTGCTGGCCGAGAAGGGATGAGGTGCGTGGGTCTGTGGTGCTGGATAGCATCACATCATTTCTGGCGAGGACCATAAAGTCACCCAGTCTTTGGTAGAAATCGGGATCAAAGTTTGGGAACAGATCGCATTCAATGAGTTCCTCTCTCGGTATAACTGTGAAATCCTCACCGAGGACAGATTGCCATCGGATCGCGCTATCACGTGCTGCCCCAGCCCGCGTATAAATATGGCGAGCACGTGGATCCCCCGCTACTAGATCAACATCACGAGTCAAATCAATGCTAGATTCAATGTGAATACGACGAGCCTCCGGACAATAAACCATTCCATGATCAGAGGTAACGACCAAGCTAATATCTCGTTTCCCATTTTCCATGATCACGTTCGCGAGGCGAGCAATAAAGGAGTCAACTAAAGATAGTTCCTTTAGCCATTGAGATGATCCTGGCCCATATACGTGGCCAACACGATCCAGATCCGGCCAGTACACGTAAGTGAGGGCAGGTGCGCTGGCTTGTTTAATACGATCTCGAATGATTTTCTCCATGTCGTCGAGACCAGCCGCCGCAAGATAGACACCTCCTCGCAACACGGACTTGGTAAGCCCGGAGTTTCGGTGTTTCTCTCGGGCAATACTCGCGACATCGATTCCATTTTCCGAGGCCCATTCAAATAATGGAGTAGACGGTGTCATGGATATCGGATGGGGGCTTGATCCCCACCTCAACGGTGCAAATAATGATTCTTCCTCGGGGAGGAAAAAACTAGCCCCCACAAAACCATGTTGTCCCGGTGTTTCTCCGGTTCCTAGGGACCCCAAAGCCACAGGTGTAGTACTGGGAAATTGCGTTCGCATCGGTGAGGCAATGGTAGATTGCGTAAGAAATAAATCGGCACCATACTCTTGCAGTTGAATCTCGCCAAGTCCGTCAACAAGTAAGACCAGAACGTGTGATGATGCTGGAATGGCTTCGATGAAATTAACCGAACTCCGACTTATGAGATCCGGATTAAGCGCGCGGATGGAGTTGGGAATAACGTCTTTTAGTTCGGGGCCGTAATTCATAGCGGTCTGAGCTTTTAACTGGTACACGTTGCTCTAGTTTTTACCCGAGACACTGGCCTGAGACAAGATGTCGGCGAATTCACGCACCTTCGCAACGGTTTCATCTCCGTCGGCAGCCTGTGAAACCCTGAGAGAAAAATCGTCATTCGTAGTTGTACCAACAAAACCATGTTCAGCCTCGCACTCAGGGTCACCACATGTCGCAGGCTCCAATTCGATCCGGCTCACAGCCCCCCAACCAACAGAGAGAACAACCTCAGACAGTGCTGGTCCGTTAGAGCCTAAAGGGTTCTTGACAACCTGGTTGAGTACCACCGTGTCGATTGCGCTCAAGCGCACGCTTTCATTAGAGGTGGAAGCATAGATTTCACCGTCATGGTTGTGTTCATCGGTATGTGAAACGATTAGGCGAGTGAGAGTCAGTGCCAAAACACTCATATGTCGGCGAAGTTCATCTCGCTCAAATGTGGCCTCTTGGTGAACGACGTAGGCCAGTAACTCCTCCGGGCCCAGAGCCTTGTCCAAGGCTTGAAACACTAGTTGAGGGTAATATCCGTGACGCTCAAGATCACTCTGCATTGCTTGCTCCAGCACACCAGTCTTCATCGAGCCCAAGTCTAGGGGTTAGGGTCAAGTCGTGATTTTACCGAATCAAGAATCCGGTCTTTTTTCTTACACCGATGAGGTTTCCCAGGCTCTGAAAAGTGGTACGCCCGTGGTGGCTCTGGAATCCACGATTATCAGCCATGGGCTCCCCCGGCCAGAGAATATGCGGGTTGCCCTAGAGGTGGAAGGCATCGTTCGATCGCGAGGCGCGGTACCGGCCACTATTGCCATGCTAGAGGGCCGAGTTCATATTGGTCTGAAGGAAGCCGACTTGGAGCAAATCGCAACCCGCGACGACGTCGTGAAAACAAGCATCCGTGACCTTGCGACAGTGTCTGCGCGAAAGGGATTCGCTGCAACCACCGTTGCAGCAACCAGTCACTTGGCTAATGTCGTCGGCATTGAAGTATTTGCCACAGGCGGCCTCGGTGGCGTTCACCGACACGCCCGTGAAAGCTGGGATGAGTCCGCCGACTTAACCGCATTAAGCCAGCTCCCGATCACGATCGTGTGTTCGGGTGTGAAATCGATACTTGATGTTGGGGCCACCTTGGAAAGGCTTGAGACCCTCAATGTGGGTGTTGTTGTTTATGGATCACACCAATTCCCTGGTTTCTACCTGAGTGATTCGGGATTTTACGTTGACTGGTCACTTGCTGATCCTTCGGAGATCGCCGACGTCATGGCCGCCAGACGGGGATTAGCGATCACTTCTGGTCTGGTAATCGCTAACCCATTGCCAATCACAAGTCAGCTTGACCCAGATGTACATGACCAAGTTTTGGTCCAAGGTTTGAAGTTAGCAGACTCTAAGAAAATTGCTGGCAAGGACGTAACACCATTTTTACTCGACCATTTCCACC
>Ga0213861_10000353_pt1 | contig 39666 bp, 42 predicted proteins | sample PICome_4_FD_160110 | JGI IMG/M metagenome (GOLD analysis project Ga0213861, IMG submission 160110) | Coastal seawater microbial communities near Pivers Island, North Carolina, United States - PICO131 | ecosystem: Environmental > Aquatic > Marine > Coastal | place: USA: North Carolina... | reverse complement strand
TTAACGGCTGATATTTTAAGAACTAAAAATATTAAGATCGATACTAAAAGTTTTGATATTGAGATGAAAAAAAGTAAGGCTTTAGCAAGAGCAAACTGGAAAGGTTCAGGTGATAAATCTTTAGAAGAAAAATGGTTTAAAATCCGAGAAGAGTTAAATCCCACAGAATTTTTAGGTTATGAATTTAACAAAACTGAAGGTGTTGTCCTAAAAATTTCTAAAGGAAAAGAATTTATTGATGAAGCTAAAGAAGGCGATGAAATAGAATTAATTACAAATCAAACTCCTTTTTATGCAGAATCCGGAGGCCAAGTCGGAGATCAGGGAGTGATTAAAACATCAACAGGAAAAATTAATGTTTTAGATACACAAAAAAAAATGGGGGATCTTCATATCCATGTTGGAAAAGTCACAAATGGATCCATTAAAGTAGGAGAGAATGTTAATTTAGAAATTGATGTAAAAAAGAGAAAAGATGCTAGAGCATATCACTCGGCTACACACTTGTTACATGAGGCATTAAGAAGAACTCTAGGCAAGCATGTTACTCAAAAAGGATCTTTAGTTAGTCCAGAAAAACTTAGGTTTGATTTCAGTCATAATAAACCTATTGAGAAAAATGAAATAACTAAAATTGAAAATTTAGTAAATAATATGGTTTCTAATTCTAGTGATGTAAAAACTCGAATAATGACACCTAAAGAGGCCGTAGATAATGGTGCCTTAGCATTATTTGGAGAAAAATATGGTGATGAAGTGCGTGTTTTATCAATGGGAAATGAGAAAAATAAATATTTTTCAACAGAATTATGCGGGGGAACACATGTAGCTAATACAGGGGAAATAGGAAAATTTAAAATAATAAGCCAGTCATCAATAGCCTCAGGTGTGAGACGTGTAGAAGCTTTAAGAGCTGAGCAACTTGAAAAGTATGAAAAAAATCTAAAACAATCTAAATCTACTCAAGAAAATAAACTCATTGAAGAAATTAAAGATATACAAAAAGAATTAGAGTATTTAAAAATCAAACCAAATTACAAAACTGATTTAAGTAGTTCTGAAAATTTAAAAGATTTAAAAAAACAATTGGACCAGGCTAATGTAGAAAATATCATTAAAGATAAAAATAAAAATATTATTAAAGATGATAAAGTTAGTAATTTTACATTTAGATACCAAATAATAAAAAATTTACCTTCCAAAGAATTAAGATCAATTGTTGACGCAGGAAAAAAAGATATAAAAAAAGGAGTTTTGATTGTTTTTTCTATCCTTGATGGAAAAGTAGGTGTTTCAGTTGGTGTAACAAAAGATTTAATAGAAGAATTCGATGCTGTAGAGTTAGTTAAAGTTGCTTCTTCTATATTAGGCGGAAAAGGTGGCGGAGGCAGAAAAGATTTTGCTCAAGCAGGTGGTGATAACGAAAATAAAATTGAAGAGGCCTCTCAAGCTGTATTAAAAAAAATTAGTTAAGTTTTTTTTTAAGATTACTATCTATTGCTTCTAAAAATTGATTTGTAGTTAAATACTTCGCTGATTTATCAATTAGTATTGCTAAATCCTTTGTCATAGATCCACTTTCTACAGTTTCAACACAAACTTTTTCTAGGGTTGAAGCAAATTTAATTAGTTCATCATTATTGTCTAACTTACCTCTGTGGGCAAGGCCTCTAGTCCAAGCAAAGATTGAAGCGATCGGGTTCGTTGATGTTTCTTTACCTTGCTGATGCATTCTAAAATGTCTTGTAACCGTTCCGTGAGCAGCTTCTGACTCAACTGTTTTACCATCAGGAGTCATTAAAACACTTGTCATTAAACCTAAAGAACCAAAACCTTGAGCAACTGTATCTGATTGAACATCTCCATCATAGTTTTTACAAGCCCAAACATAACCACCACTCCATTTCATTGCACAAGCAACCATATCATCAATCAGTCTATGTTCGTATGTAATAGAGTTTTTATCAAATTTATCTTTGAATTCATTTTCAAAAACTTCTTGAAATAAATCCTTAAATCTTCCGTCATAGGCTTTTAAGATTGTATTTTTAGTTGATAAATATACGGGCCATTTTCTTTCCAATCCATAATTCATGCACGCTCGTGCAAAATTTTTAATAGAGTCATCTAAGTTGTACATTGAAAGAGCAATACCTGGTCCAGTAAAATTAAATACTTCGAATTCCTTTTTATCTTTTCCATTTTTAGAGGTCCATTTAACCTCCATCTTTCCTTCACCCGGAATTAAAAAATCGGTTGCACGGTATTGATCACCAAAGGCATGTCTTCCTATTACGATTGGCTGAGTCCATCCCGGTACTAGTTTTGGAACATTTTTGCAAATAATTGGCTCTCTGAATACTGTACCACCTAAAATATTTCGAATAGTGCCGTTAGGAGATCTCCACATCTTCTTTAGTTTGAACTCTTCTACTCTCGCTTCATCGGGTGTGATTGTGGCACACTTAACTCCTACGCCGTACTGATTGATTGCATTGGCAGCATCTATAGTAATTTTATCGTCAGTTTTGTCTCGACTTTCCATACCTAAGTCATAGTATTTAAGATCTATCTCAAGATAAGGTTTAATAAGCTTGTCTTTGATAAATGACCATATAATTCTGGTCATTTCATCTCCGTCTAGCTCAACAACTGGGTTTTTAACTTTAATTTTTGCCATAAAATATAGATTGATTAACTGAGATTTTTATACATATTAAGAAAAAATTATCAAACTATAAATTATGTTTAACACAATTTTTCCAAAGATCCATAAAGAAGGCTATAAATTTTTAGCTATTTCGATTTTAGCTACTTTTGTAATTTTGCTATTCTCTAAATTCCTTGGATTTATATTATTATTAATAACGGTATGGGTTTATTATTTTTTTAGAGACCCAGAAAGATATTCGATTAATAATGACAGTTATTTAGTAAGTCCAGCAGACGGCTTAATTACAGATATTTCTGAAAAATCAGGACCTGAGGAACTTAGGCTGGAAAACACATCCTATACAAGAGTAAGTGTATTTATGAATGTGTTTAATTGTCATGTAAATAGAATTCCTTCTTCAGGGAAAGTCGAGGAAATTTATTATAAACCTGGTAAATTTTTAAACGCATCTTTAGATAAAGCTAGTGAAGAAAACGAAAGAAATTTCTATAAAATTAAATTAATAAACGGAGAAGAAATTATAATAGTTCAAATAGCTGGATTGATTGCAAGAAGAATTGTTTGTGAAGTAGAACAAAATCAAGATTTAAAACAAGGCGAAAGAATAGGTATGATACGCTTTGGAAGTAGAGTTGACATTTATTTTAAAAATAAAAAAGTTTTAGCAAAACTAGGTCAAAATGTAGTTGCAGGAGAAAGCCTGATAGCTTCTGATTAATGGAAGAAAATAAAAAATTTAAATTAGTAAGTTCTAAAAAAACAAGATATTTACTTCCAAATATTTTGACCATAGGTGGTGTATGTCTAGGAATAAGCTCTATTAAATTTTCTATTGAAGGTAACTTTAGTCTAGCTGTAACTTTAATTTTATTCGCAGCTATATTAGATGCTTTAGACGGAAGAATTGCCAGATTTATTAAGGGCACTTCAGAGTTTGGAAAAGAATTGGACTCCCTAACTGATTTTGTAAGCTTTGGAATTGCACCAGCTTTTGTTTTGTATTTTTGGGAATTGAATAAATATGGGAAATTAGGTTGGGCAATTACATTAATCTATTCCGTATGCTGTGTTTTAAGATTAGCTAGATTTAATCTTACCAAAATAGATGAGTCTCAAGAATGGAAAAATAATTTTTTTGAAGGCGTACCATCACCTGCTGGCGGTCTTTTAATTTTAATGCCTTTGATATATGAATTAACAAACTTAAATTTAGATTTAGAAATTAAGCAAATAACACCTTACTTGACAGCGATTGTAGCTTTATTATTAGTTAGTAAAATACCGACATTAGCACTAAAAAAAATTTCAATTTCATCAAAAGCAACAGTTTTTTTGCTTTTAGCTATCGGTATAATTTTTATTGCATTATTATTTTATACGCTAGAAACACTTCTAGTATTTGGTGTTGTTTATTTCCTAAGTATTCCTTTAAGCTTTATAATCTATAAAAACCAAAATAAAAAAAATATCAAAAAAATATCAGATGATGACCATGAAGATATTTTATAATGAAAAAATCAAAAAGAATTAAAAAAAGTAATTCTTGGAAAATTAAGCAGCATAGGGATCAATTTTTTAAAAAATCTAGAACTTTAGGATATCGGTCAAGAGCATCTTTTAAATTAATTGAATTAAATAAAAAATTTAAATTTCTAAAAAAAGATAGTCATGTATTAGATTTAGGATCCTCACCAGGGGGATGGTCTCAAGTTTTAAGTAAAATCATTACTAATGGAAAAATATTATCAATTGATATAAAAAATATGGAACCTATTGCAAAAGTAAAATTTATTAAAAAGGATATTTTTGACATACGAACCAAAAATATAGTGAAGGATTATTTTAAAGATAAACTAGATATTATTATATCTGATATGGCTGCAGATACCACAGGTAGTAAATCCTTAGACTCAATAAGAACTAATCAGTTGTGTGCAGATGTGATTAATTTTTCAAAAAATATACTTAAACCTAAGGGTGTATTGATTTCAAAATTATTTATGGGAGAAGATTTTTTAGAAGTCAAGAATCTTGCTAAACTTACATTTAGAAAGGTAAATTTCTTTAAACCAGAATCTAGTAGAAAAGAGTCAAAAGAAACTTATCTACATTGTGAAATTTTAAAGCCTTTATAAATTTAAATAATTGTATACAAGTTTATATGGGATCAATAAAAGAAGCTTTAACCTTTGATGATGTTTTAATGCTTCCAAGGTACTCAGACGTACTACCATCAGATACTGATATATCTCTTCATCTAACAAAAAACATTATTTTAAGAGTCCCATTTTTGTCTTCAGCTATGGATACAGTAACAGAGTCTAAAATGGCAATAGCCATGGCAAAAGAGGGTGGAATTGGAATAATACATAGAAATCTAAAAATAAAAAAACAATCAAAAGAAGTTAATAAGGTTAAAAAGAAAAAACTGCTGGTTGGTGCTGCTATTGGAACTAGTCAAGAGGATCTAGATCGAGCAAGATCACTGCAAGATAATGGAGTTGATATAATTGTTATAGATACAGCCCATGGTCATAGTGAGAAGGTTCTTAAAGTTTTATCAAAAATAAAAAAAATAAATAAAGCGATTCCAGTTTGTGTTGGTAATGTAGCCACAGGAGAAGCGGCTAAAAGATTATTTAATTCAGGAGCGGATATAATCAAAGTTGGAATAGGGCCTGGCTCAATTTGCACAACACGAATGGTGGCTGGTATTGGAGTTCCACAGATATCTGCCATTATGGAAGTTAAAAGGGCACTTAATAAAAAAAAAATTAAAATCATTTCAGATGGTGGAATTAAATTTTCAGGTGACATAGGAAAAGCAATAGCCGCAGGGGCAGACGCAATCATGATGGGCTCAATATTTGCTGGAACAGATGAAAGTCCTGGAAAAAAATTTAAGATCAAGGGTAAGTTTTTCAAACAATATAGAGGAATGGGATCTATAGGCGCAATGTCGTCTGGTTCAGCTAATAGATATTTTCAAAAAAATTTTCAAGATAAGTCAAAATTTGTACCTGAAGGAGTAGAAGGTAGAGTAGAATATAAAGGGAGTATTTCAAAAATTATTTATCAACTACAAGGTGGCCTAAGATCTTCAATGGGATATATTGGTGCTAAAAATTTAAGTAAAATAAAAAGCCAAGCTAAATTTGTTAAAATAACTAAAGCTGGTTTTTATGAAAGCATGGTACATAGTGTTGAAATGACTCAAAAAACAATTAATTATAAATTATGATTAAATTTTTAAAATTAACAACTTTTATACTTTTAATTTCCAATCCTTTATTAGCAAAAAATTTATATTTTCAAGAAGGTGTAAGTCATTTTGAAAATAAAAAATTTAAAGAAGCAAAATTTAAATTTGAACAGGATTTAGTTCTTAATCCTAAAAATGAATTATCATATTTATATTTGTCAAAAATATTTAATAATCTTGATGAAAAAAAATTAGAAGAACAAAATTTAAACACTGTTATTTTATTAAATCCAAAAAATGAAGAAGCAATTTTTAATCTAGCTAAATTAAAATTAAAGTCATCCGATTACAAAAAAAGTAAAGAATTAAACAATAAATTAAAATCATTTTGTAAAAAATTATGCAAGAAAAGCATAAAATTAGAAATAGAAATTGAAAATTTATCTAATAAATAAATGCAATTTCATAACGATAAAGATAAAATACTAATTATTGATTTTGGCTCTCAAGTAACAAAATTAATAGCAAGAAGAATAAGAGATTTAGGTGTTTATTCTGAGGTTATTAGACCAAAAGATTTTTTAAAATTAAAAGAGCTTAAAAACATTAAAGGTATAATATTTTCTGGAGGACCATCAACAGTAACTAAAAAAAATTTTCAAAGTGTACCAAAAAAATTATTTAATAAAAAAGTACCAATATTAGGGATTTGTTATGGGCTACAACTAATCGCAAAATTATTTGGCGGGAAGATAAAGCCGTCCAAAAAAAGAAGAGAATTTGGAAGAGCCTATTTATCTAAAAAAAGACAGTCATTATTAATTAAAAATTTTAACTCAAGATCTGTGGTGTGGATGAGTCATGAAGATGCTGTAGTTAAATTGCCTAAAAATTTTAAAATCGTTGCATCAACAAAAGAGTCAAAATTAACGGTTATAGAAAACACCAAAGATAAAATTTACGGTGTTCAATTTCATCCAGAAGTAACCCATACTGATAATGGCAATCTTTTATTTAAAAATTTTTTATTCAAAATTTGTAAAATAAAAAAAAAATGGAATATATCATCGCAACAACCAAGATTAATTAATGAAATTAAAAATACAGTTAAAAAAGATAAAGTTATTTGTGCTTTATCTGGAGGTGTAGACAGCAGTGTGGTTGCTTTATTAATTAATAAAGCTATTAAAAAAAATCTGATTTGTATAATGGTTGATACAGGGCTTATGAGAAAGAATGAATTTAAATTTTCTTATAAAACCTTTAAAACAAAATATAAATTAAATGTTAAATTAATAAACTCCTCAAAAGTTTTTTTATCAAAATTAAAAAATATCTCAAATCCAGAAAAAAAAAGAAAAATAATTGGAAAATTATTTATTAAAATATTCGAAAAAGAGTCAAAAAAATATCAAAATATTAAATATTTAGCCCAAGGTACACTATATCCAGATATAATTGAAAGCAGGTCGTCAACTGGCAGCAAAACTTCAATAATTAAATCTCATCATAATGTTGGTGGTTTACCCAAAAAAATGAATCTTAAATTAATTGAACCCTTAAAAGAATTTTTTAAAGATGAAGTAAGAATTTTAGGAAAATCATTAGGTTTAATAGATAAGATAAATTACAAACATCCTTTTCCGGGACCGGGCTTAGGTATAAGAATAATTGGCAATATTACTCAAAAAAAAATAAAGATACTTCAAGAAGCTGATTATATATTTATTAATGAATTAATTAAAAACAATCTTTATCAAAAAATTTGGCAAGCTTATGCAGCTCTTTTGCCAATCAAAACAGTAGGAGTAATGGGAGATAGCAGAACATATGAAAACATATGTTTGTTGCGAGCCATTACATCAGAGGATGGTATGACTGCTGATTATTTCAATTTTTCTAAAAAATTCTTAGATCATATTGCAAATAAAATAGTAAATAATGTTAAAGGTATTAATAGAGTTGTTTATGATATAACATCCAAACCTCCAAGCACAATTGAGTTAGAATAATGAACAAAAAAATTGTTAAAATAATAAACAAAAAAAACAAAACCAAAATTGTCTGTTTAACGGCATATTCTAAAAATATTTCAAAAATATTAGATAATTATTGTGATGTTGTTCTTGTGGGAGATTCAATGGCAAATGTATTATATGGGTTTAAAAATACTCATAAAATTAGCCTTAATAATATAGCTCAACATACAATAAGTGTAAAAAAAGGCATAAAAAAATCTTTATTAGTAGTAGATATGCCTAAGGACTCTTACAATAACATAAAAGATGCAATCAAAAATGTTAAATTAATTATTAAAAAAACTGACTGTGATGCAATTAAGTTAGAAAGTAATAATAAAAATTTTAAAATAATTGAGCAATTAACAAAATTAAAAATCCCAGTTATGGGTCATATAGGTTACACCCCTCAGTTTAAAAAAAAATTTAAAATCGAGGGTGACACAAAACATAAAGCAGGTAAATTACTTAAGGAGGCATTGGCGATAGAAAATGCAGGTGCGTTTGCAATTGTTCTGGAGTGTATATCTCCCAGAACATCAAGATTAATTACTAATAATTTGAAAATACCCACAATTGGCATAGGGTCATCATCACATTGTGATGGTCAAATACTTGTAACAGACGATATGTTGGGATTAAGTGGTTTTTACCCAAAATTCGTTAAAAAATACGCTGACCTTAATAGAATAATTGAAAAAGCTGTACAAAAATATAGTAGAGAGGTTAAACTAAATAAATTTCCTTCAATAAAAAATTTTTTAAATGGAACAGAGCGCAAATAACAAATTAGATCTTAAAGAAAAATTTTTAAGTTTTTATAACTTTAATAAGATAAAAATTTTTATATTTTTTTCTTTATCGTTTATTGTAATTATTTTTATAAGTTTTACGCAATTAAATCAAAAAAAAAATAATAGTTTGATAGCAGAAAAATATGTTAAAGCAGGAATTTATCTAGATTCGGGTAACAAAGAAAAATCTAGAGATATTTTAGTTGAAATAGTTCAGAGTAAAAATAGTTTTTATTCAATTCTGGCACTAAATACTATTATAGAAAAAAAATTAATTTCTGATAAAGATAAAATTGTAAATTATTTTCAAATAATTGAAAAAATGAATATTGATCAAGAAACACAAGATTTAATCAATTTAAAAAAAGGTTTATACCTTATTAAGAATAACAATCTTCAAGATGGTGAAAATATATTAAAAAAATTGATTGAAAATAATTCAAAAATAAAATTTTTAGCTGAAGAAATTCTAGCTAAATAACAATAAATAATGAAATTATTTAGTGTATTAATTATTTTAATATTTATACATCACTGTTCTTTTGATAACAAAACAGGAATTTGGAAAAATGAAAATAGCCTTCCTGAAGAAAAAAATGATATTTTTAGAGAATTCAAAACACTTTCATCAACTTCGACCCCTTTTGAAAAAATAATACCTATAGACAAAAATTTCAAATTCTTGTTAAGCAATCCCACAACAAATACTAAGTGGAACGATATATATTTTAGTGAATCAAATAATTATAAAAATTTTAAATACAATGATTTAAATAAATATATTTATAAAAGCAAAAAATTAACAAAATATAAAATAAATAACTCTATTTTATTAAATGATAACAATTTGATAATAAGTGATATTAAAGGAAATTTAATTATATTTTCTATAACTAAAAACAAAGTTATCACAAAATACAACTTCTACAAAAAAAAATATAAGCACATACCCAAAACTTTAAATTTTATCGTCGAAAAAAAAATTATCTATGTATCTGACAATATTGGATTTTTATATGCTTTTGATATGAATAAAAATAAGATTATATGGGCAAAAAATTACAAAATTCCCTTTAAATCAAATCTAAAAATTTCTAATAATAAACTTATCGCAGCTAATCAGAACAACGACTTATTATTTTTTGAGAAAGAAAACGGTGATACTTTGAGACAAATTCCAACAGAGCAAACTACTGTTAAAAATGAATTTATAAATAATTTGTCTTTACATAACGAAAAATTATTTTTCCTGAACACATATGGATCACTTTACTCAGTAAATACAAAAAAAATGAATATTAATTGGTTTATTAATTTAAATCAATCTCTAGACCTAAAACCAAGTAAATTATTTACTGGGTCTAAGATAATCAATTATAAAAACAAATTAGTGGTTTCATCAAATAATTTTACATACGTATTAGACAATTCATCAGGAACTATTATTTTCAAGAAAAATTTTTCATCTCTTGTAAAGCCTATAGTTTATAACGGTTATCTTTTTTTAATCACAAAAAAAAACCTACTTATTGCAATGAATTTAAATAATACATCAATTATTTATTCATACGATATTAAAGAGAGAATATTTAACTTTGTAAACTTAAAAAAAAAAAATTTAGAATATAATGGTTTATTTATTGTAAATAATAAAATTTTTATTTTTTTAAAAGACTCACACTTATTAAAATTTGATTTAAATGGTGAAATAAAAAGTGTTAATAGATTAAAACCTAAAACTAACTCAAAACCTATTTTTGTAAATAATTCTATGATGTTTTTAGATTTTAAAAATAAGTTAACAATTATAGATTAACTGCTAGATTTTACGCTTAATAGAGATAGTTGCTTAATTTCTAGACCTCGAAGGTTGTCTTGGGGTTTTATGGGATAATCTCCTGTAAAATAATGATCACTAAATTGAGGATAATTAGAATTTCTTTTATTTTTAATGAGAGCATAATATAAGCCATCCAAACTTAAAAACTTTAAGCTTTTAGCTTTAATATGATCGCACATTTGTTCATTATTTTTTTTGTAGGCTAATAGTTCTTCTTTTGTAGGCATATCAACACCATAAAAATCTGGGTGTTTTATTTCAGGACACGCTATCCTAACATGAACCTCTTTTGCGCCGCTATCGTAAAGCATTTTAACAATTTTATGACAGGTTGTGCCTCTTACAAGTGAGTCATCTATTAATATTATGGATTTACCATTGATTGTTGTTTTCGTTGGATTTAATTTCAATTTCACACCCAAGCTTCTTATATTTTGTGTAGGCTCTATAAAAGTTCTTCCAACATAATGATTCCTGATTAAACCTAGATCAAATTTTTTGTTTGAATGTTCTGCATATCCTAAAGCAGCTGGGACTCCGGAGTCTGGGACTGGAACGACCAAGTCTGCGTCTAAGTCTGTTTCTTTTGCTAATTCTGCACCTAAATTTTTTCTATATTCATATGCACATTTATTATTAATTAAACTATCTGGCCTTGCAAAGTAAATATACTCAAAAATACAAGGCCTAGCTTTTTGTTTAGGGAATGGCTTAATTGTTTTAATTACTTCATTTTCAACAATAACAATTTCCCCATTTTCAACTTCTCTTATAAATTTTGCGCCAACAATATCAAGAGCACAAGTTTCAGAGGCAAAAATATATGAATTTTTTAATTTACCTATTACTAAAGGCCTAATACCAAATGGATCTCTAATTCCAATCAATTTTTTGTTTGTCATTAATATTAGGGAATAGCCTCCTTGTATTTGAAAAAGAGTGTCTATTAATTTATCAATAAATTTATCTCTTTTTGATTTTGCTATAAGTTGTACAATGGTTTCAGTGTCACTTGTGGTTCTAAAAATAGCACCATCTTTTACCAAAGACTCTCTAAGTAATAATGCATTAGTTAAATTTCCATTGTGAGCAACACTTAATCCTCCCATATGTAAATCAGCAAAAAAAGGCTGAATATTTCGAAGCGAAGTCTCACCTGTTGTTGAATATCTATTGTGTCCTATAGCAAATTCACCCGGTAGTTTTTTCAAAGTTTCAGAGTCAGTAAAATGATCTCCTACCAAACCTTGCCTTTTTTCAGAATGATAATTACTTCCGTCAAATGATACAATCCCACAACCTTCTTGTCCTCTATGTTGCAACGCATGAAGCCCTAAAGCAACTAACGCGGAAGCATCTTTATGATTTGATATACCAAAGATACCACATTCTTCTCTTAATTTATCTGAATTAAATTTTTTCAATTTTTTCTTTTGTATCTATAAAATCTTTATTAGAAGGAAATTCTTCGATTAAAATTTTACTCCCTTTGTTAATTAAATCAAATGAAACAGCGTTATCAGCTGATATACCCCAATTTTGATAAGGATAAAACCAATTAAAAATTGAAAATAAACAAACTGAAACAACGTATCCTTTGAAAAAACCAAATACAAATCCAAACACTTTATCTATAGAACCGACCCCAGTCCATGTTATTGCGCTGCTTAACATCCTTCCTGTTATTATTGTAATAAAAAGTGTAAAAATAAAAATTGCTATTCCTAATCCAAAATTGTTGATAAATTCAGATTCAATATACTCACTTACGATAGGTTGAAATTTCGGGACTAGTATAATTGTAACTATTGCTGATAAAACCCATTTCATAAAAGAAAATAAACTTAAAGAAAAGCCTTTCAAAAAACACTGAATAACGTTGTAAAAAATAATTATTGAAAAAAATAAGTCAAATAAGTTTAGATTATTAATAACATTACCAATCATCTCAATCATCCAACCTAATTACTCGCCTCCTCCCCAAAAGGCTTAAGCGTAAGTATTAATTTCGGCAACAAAGTTAACACTGAAATCATTGCAAGCAACATCGCTATTCCTGTAAATACGCCAAAGTAAATAGTTGGTATAAAATTAGATAGAACTAAAATAGAAAAACCAAACACAATTGTTATAGAAGTATTTAAAATTGCAACACCAACAGTGCTGTGGCATTTGTCTAAAGTTTTATTATAGTTATTTATTTTATCAAATTCTTCTTTAAATCTATAAATATAATGGATACTATTATCTACAGCTATACCAATGGTTATTGCAGCGATAGTTATGGTCATCATATCTAATGGGATATTCATCAAACCAATTATACCTAAGATAAAAAAAGCAGCAATAAAATTAGGAACAACTCCTATAAATGACAGTATTAGATTTCTAAAAAGAATAAAAAACATTAAGAAAATTCCAAACATAACTATACCTAATGTAAGTATCTGAGATTTGAATAAACTTTGTAATAAATTATTAAATAATATTAAAACACCAGTTAACTTATATTCATTTTTATTAAATTTTAATTTTTTATTTAAATCCGAATTAATTTTTTTAATCAAATCATTTCTTCTTAAATTTTCTAATGAATCTTTAATCCTTACACTAATTCTTGCTTCATCTTTTTCGACAGATATATATGGTGTTACAATTTCTTTTTTTATTGTATCGGGTATTTTGCTGTAAAGAACCGCTATTTCTAAACTTTGTAATTCTTTATTATTTAAATCCTCTGCGACTCTTAAAATTGAACCAAAAGAAATTACTTTTCCAATTTCCGGCAATGAATCTAAGTAATCATGGACTTTAATAATTTTATCCATTTTATCTCTAGTAAACCAATATTTTGCTTTTTGTTCCTCACCTTCATTTTCTTCCTCCCATTCGTCAAACTCATCTTCATTTTCCTTATTTTCCTTTTGTTTTTTTGGAAATTTTAAAATTATATCTAATGGAGTAGTACCACCCAAATCATCATCAATTTTTTTCATTCCTTTATAAATTTCTGTTTCTTTATCAAAATAATTAATGAAACTATTTTCAACTTCGAGTTTTGAAATACCTATTATACTTGATATAATAATTAACAAGGTGGACCCAAAGATTAAAATTTCATTATTTTTTGTAAAAGTACTTAAACCTGATGTGATTAAAGATTTTTCAGTATCTCGAACATCTATTTCTTTATCAGTTGAAAATAAACTTAGCAATGATGGTAACAATAAAAATGTTACTAATAATGAAACTATTAATCCTAGAGTCATCATCCAACCAAAATCTATTATCGGTTTTATTCCACTAAAAACTAAAGATAAAAAAGCACATACGGTTGTTAAAACAGTATAAAGAATTGGCAACATCATTTTTTTGCTAGACTCAAATACAGCTTCATCTTTTGTTAATTGAGGCAGTTCTCTTTTTAACTGTAAAAATCTTACAGTTATGTGAATATTCATAGCCATGTTCAATATAAGTAATAAAGCGATAAAGTTTGATGAAATGACTGTTACTTTCCATCCAATTAAACCTAACAGACCAATCATTAAAATTACCGAAGTCGCACAGCCTAATAAAGGCATTATTACCCATTTAAGATTCCTAAAAATAAACCAAAGTGTGAATATGATAAAAACAAACACGCCAATTCCAAAAACAATTATGTCATTTTTTATATAACTCATCATGTCATTAGCTATCATTGGAATACCACCTAAGTGAATTTTTGCACTTTCTCCATATTTACTGATCACGTCTCTTATTTCAGTTATGTTCTGATGATTTCTAATATTATATAAGTTTTTATATTCTTCGTATTCCTTAAGAAATTTTTTATAATTAACTTTTTCTTCCTTTGATAAACCAGTTTCAGTTGATTGATTAAAATATTTATCTTTTACTTTTATGTATTCGGCTAATCTTTCATCTTTCTTTAAATAAACAACGATACCTGATGTTTTTCCATCCTCACTAATTACATAATTTTTATAAATAGGACTGTTTACTATTTCTTCAAATCCTCTCTTTCTGTCAATTTCTGGATAAGCTAAAGTTTTATAGTTTTTTAACCTTTCCATTAACCCTTCGTCAGTACTTTTTAAAAGAGGAACATCTATAATTGTTATTACGCTGTCTACCCACGTTAATTTTTCAATCTTGGATTTTAGCAATTGAAGATTAAGAATAGTTTCTTTTTCAACAAAACTTGAAATTGGTGTGTAAGTTAAGACTAAGAAATCTTTTGAACCATATGTTTCATTAACTTCTCTTAAATATTTTAGATCTGGATCACCTTCAAGCAATAGTGCGTCAGATGATGCATCTAAATTAAAGTTTTTCGCTTGGTAAAGCGAGAAACCGATTAAAAAAAGTAAAAATAAAAGGGTTGCTTTAGAAAAATCTATGACTAATTTTTTATAAATATAAGCAATCATAAGAATATTTCAGATATATCCTAATTTTTTTATAACTAAAGAAAAAATTGAAGCTAATTTTTACTTAAATCTTTAAATTTTGTGTAAATTCCTTCAAACTCTACTTTAACTGTACCTGTTGGACCGTGTCTTTGTTTGCCTAAAATTATATCAGCTAATCCGTTAACATCATTCATTTTTGACTGCCATTCGGCGTGTTCTATCGAACCTAATTTTGGTTGTTTATTTTCTAAATAATAAGCTTCTCTATAAACAAACATAACTACATCAGCGTCCTGTTCAATGGATCCCGATTCTCTCAAATCAGATAATTGAGGTTTTTTATCATCTCTTGACTCTACAGCTCTTGATAATTGCGAAAGAGCTAAAACTGGAACTTTAAGTTCTTTTGCTAACGCTTTCAATCCTTGTGTAATTTCAGAAACTTCTTGAACTCTATTATCGTTTTTTCCAGCTAAGGAGGGTGCTCTCATCAATTGTATATAATCAACTACAATTAAATTTAAACCAAATAATCGTTTAATTCTTCTTGCTCTATTAGATAATGTAGATATTGTAATAGCAGGTGTCTCATCAATATATAGCGGAAGATTGTAAATATTTCTTGAGGTTTCAATATATCTATTTATTTCACTTTCAGTTACTTTTCCTCTCCTTATATCATCAGATTTTATTCGGGCTTGTTCAGATAGAATTCTAGTCGAGAGTTGTTCAGAGGACATTTCAAGAGAAAAAAAAGCTACAGAGGATTTTTCTTGTCTGCTCATAAGTTTTTGAGCTGCATGATAAGCTATATTTGTTGCTAACGCAGTTTTACCCATACCAGGTCTACCTGCTAATATTACTAAATCAGATTTATGTAGACCACCTAGTTTTTCATCTAAGTCGGTTAACCCAGTTGGCACCCCCACAATTCCTTGATCACTTTTCATTGCTAACGTAGCCATTTCGATTGTTTGATCTAATGCTTCATTAAATTTAAGAAAAGATTGTGAAAAACTACCTCTCTCCGCTAAATCAAAAAGAGATCTCTCTGTGTTTTCGATTATATTTTCAGCATTATTTTCTTGAGTGTTAGCGTTCAAAGTGTCTGAAGATAATTGATCAGAAATTTGCACCAACTCTCTTCTTAAGTACATTTCATGAATAATTTTAGAATAGTCTATAGCCTGCTTTGCTGAACCAGAAAACCTTGTGAGCTTTACTAAGTATTCTGTTCCACCAACTTCATTTAACATATTATCTTTTTCAAAAAAATTTTTTAAAGTTATTGGATTAGCTATCATCCCTTTACTGTTTAAACTTTCTATAACCTCGTAAATTTTAACATGCGCAGGATCGTAAAATATAGAAGGGTTAACAATTGTCGAAACTTCATCAATTATATCGTTATTTACTAGAATGGATCCTAATAAAGCTTGTTCAGCCTCTAAATTTGACGGTTGTTTGTTTTCTATTTTAGATTGAATAGGCTTAATATCTTTCACCTGATTATAATATGTTAAAGTCAATTGTGTTAAAGTTAAAAGTTACACACTTTTTTTCTAATACTGTGGAGAAGTTATTTTGATTGTATTCTGTCTATTTTTACAGAGATCGTAGCTTTTACTTCTGAATGAAAATTAATATCAACTTTAAACAAACCTAATTTATTTAGCTCATCTTTTAATATTATTTGAGAAGGCGCAACATCGGTTTTAATTTTTTCTTTTATTAAATTAGTTATTTCTTTAGGTTTTATAGATCCATATAGTTCACCATTATCCTTACTTTCTTTAACAAAGGTAAAAGTTTTGTTGTCTATGGATTTAGCAATTTCTTTGAATTTGCTTTTAATTTCCGAATTTTTTTTATTTAATTCGTTTTTTGTTTTATTTACTAATTCTTGATTTTCTTTACTAAATCTTAAAGCTTTACCCTGAGTTAAAAGGAAATTTCTTCCATAACCATTTTTTACCTTAACTTTATCACCAATATTTCCCAAGTTAAGAATATTTTCTAATAAAATAACTTCCATTTCAAATTAAACCTAATATTTTTGCTTTTTTAATTTCTCTTGTTAGCTTTCTTTGTTTACTAAATGACACAGATGTTATTTTAGAAGATATAATTTTACCGTTATCTGATACGTATTTTTTTAATAATTCGACGTTTTTATAATCAACAACTGGTGCGTTTTTAACAGATAAAGGACATTTCTTTGAAAATTTTCCGTCACTTTTTTGAAACAAACTTAATTTATTAAGTGAGTTAGAACTTCTTTTTTGAAATTTTTTATTTCTTCTTTTCATTATTTTTGTTTGATTTAAAAAAGTTATTTTCAGTATCTAAACTTTTATATTTTACCGTTAGATGTCTAATTATTGATCCGTCTAATTTAATTTTTTTTTCTATTTCATTTAAAGTTTTGCTAACTCCTTCAAACTTAAAATGAATATAAAAACCTTTTTTATAATTCTTTATTTTGTTGGCTAAATTTCGAAGACCCCATTCTTCAATTTGAATAACTTTACCAGATGAGTTATTTATAATATCATTATACTTGTCTCTAATAGAATTTATTTCCTTTTCAGCTAAATCTTGTTTAGTAACTATTGTATTTTCGTAAAATGCCATATTTAATGTGTTAATTAAGAATTATTAATCTTTATAAAAAATGTTTTATACTATAATGAAAAATTATAGCAATACTAAAAATTATTGAATAAACTTAACTAAATGAGCGCTTTATTATTTCCAGGTCAAGGATCACAAGCCGTAGGTATGGGGTTAGAGCTTTATAACAATTTCAATCTCGTTAAAAAATTATTTCAAGAAGCTGATGAAAAACTAAATTATCCAATTTCAAAAATAATTCTGGAGGGGCCCGACGATCAATTACAACAAACAAAAAATACACAACCGGCAATTTTAACGGTTAGTTGCTCAATTTTTAAAGTTTTAAAAGATGAGTTTGATTTTGATATTAGTACAGTTAGTTATTTTGCCGGGCATTCATTAGGTGAGTATAGCGCTTTAGTTTGTTCTGGTGCCATAAACTTTGGTGATGCTCTCTATCTCTTGCATGAACGTGGTAAAGCAATGCAAGAAGCTGTTCCTTTAGGAAAGGGAAGCATGATTGCTGTTTTAGGATTAAAAATTGAAGAAGTAAATAAATTGTTAAAGGAAACAATTAGTAAAGACGGTACTTGTGAAATTGCTAATGATAACGCTGATGGACAAGTAATAATTAGTGGAGACAATGATAGTGTACAATTCTTTCAAAAAATATTGAAAGAAAAAAAAATAAAATCAATTCCTCTAAAAGTAAGCGCACCTTTTCATTGTAATTTAATGAAACCTGCAGCAGAAAAAATGAAAGAAAAAATTAATAATACAAAATTTAATAATCCTTTGCTGAAGATTATTAATAATGTGACTGCAAACGTTGAAATCGACTCTGATAAAATAAAAAAACTTTTGATTGATCAAATATTTTCTACTGTTAGATGGCGTGAGAGTATTCTCAAAATGTCAGAAGATGGAGTAGAAAAATTTATAGAGATAGGACCAGGAAAAGTTTTATCGGGCATGGTAAAAAGAACAATAAAAAATGCAAACACCTTTTCAATTAACACAATAACTGATATTAAAAATTTGAAAAATGAATTTTAAAAATAAAAAAGTTTTAATTACAGGAGCCACTGGTGGAATCGGTCATTGCTTGATTGAAAAATTTAACAATCTTGGATCTAAAATAATGGCAACTGGAACCAATGAAGAAAAACTTGCTAACCTTAAAAAAAAATTTCCTGATATTTTTATTGAAAAATTTAAATTAGATGAACATGATAAAATTGAAAAATTCATTGAAATGACCTCAGATAAATTAGATGGTTTAGATATATTAGTTAACAACGCAGGCATAACTCTAGATAACTTATCTATACGATTAACTGAAGAAAATTGGAAAAAAGTTTTAGACGTGAATCTTACATCAAGTTTTTTAATGTGTAAGTACGCTATAAAAAAAATGTTAAAAAAAAAATACGGTAAAATTGTTAACATTACATCAATAGTAGGTCACACTGGAAATTTAGGCCAAGCAAATTATTCAGCATCTAAAGCAGGTATTGTTGCTTTCTCAAAAAGTTTAGCTATCGAATATGCTAAAAAAAATATTAACATAAATTGTGTTTCTCCAGGTTTTATAAAAACAGAGATGACTGAAAAAATTAATGAAGAGTTTAAAAAAATATTAATAAGTAAAATTCCCTCAGGAGACCTTGGCACAGGTGATGATGTTTCTAATTGTGTGGCTTTTCTGGCTTCTGACATGGCTAAATATATAAATGGTGAAACAATACATGTTAATGGTGGAATGTATATGGCTTGACAATTTCAAAGAATAATCTAATAAGAATTTAAACAAATACGAAAGGAATTCATGTCAGACGATGTAAAAGGAAAAATAAAAAAAATAGTTGCAGATCATCTTGGAATAGAAGAAGAAAAAGTTACTGAAGAAGCAAGCTTTATTGATGACTTAGGAGCCGACAGTTTAGATACTGTCGAATTAGTTATGGCTTTCGAGGAAGAGTTTGGATCAGAAATTTCTGATAGCGAAGCAGAAAAAATTCTAACAGTAGGTGACGCAATTAAATTTATTGAGAGTAAGACCAGTTAATTTAAATGTACATTTTTGATGATTCATGATGAAGAGAATATCATGGTTGTACTATCATCTCCATCTGGAGTGGGTAAAACTACTCTAACTAAAAAAATTCAACAAAAATATCAGTCATTTAAAATATCAGTTTCACATACAACTAGATTGCCAAGATCAAATGAAGTGGATGGCGTTGATTATCATTTTGTTAATCATAAAAAATTTGAAGAATTAATCCAAGGTAATAAATTTTATGAACATGCAAAAATTTTCGAAAACTATTACGGCACCTTAAAGAAAAATGTTGATGAAAGTATTATAACAAATGATATTATTTTTGATATAGATTGGCAGGGAACAAAACAGTTGTCAAAATTTAAAAATTTAAATTTGATTAAGATATATTTAATTACCGATAATAAAGAAGAACTTAAAAAAAGATTAATAAAAAGAAATCAAAACACAAAGGAAGAAATAGAAAAAAGATTTAAGTCATTCGATGAGGATGTTAAGCACTGGAAAGATTATGATTATATAATAATTAATAAAAATCTTGAAACTTGCTTTAAGCAAATAGAAAATATTATTAAAAACAACAAAAAAAAATTATCTATTTTTTCTCATAAATTTCAGTAATTTTAAAATAAGTTTCAGGCTTCAAATCGGCAGGTCTCAAATTCATTTTTAAATCTGAAATTTTATTTATTTCTTTTTCTTTTAATAATTTTACAATATTTTTATTAATCATTTTTCTTTTATTTGAAAAAAAAATATTTGTAATCTTCTCAAGCATATCTATTTTTTTTATATTGTATAAATTTTGAATTTTTGGTTTAAAATGTATTACCATTGAAGTTACTTTTGGTTTAGGGAAAAAACAATTTGGTGAAACAGTAAACTTTTTTAATACATTTAATCTATAATTTGTTAAAATTGAGAGTCTTCCATAGTTTTTTGTAAGATGTTTGCCTGTTATTTTTTCCGCCAATTCTTTTTGGAACATTAATATTAAGTCAGTAAATTTAGGAGGCCAGTTTTTAAATTTAATGATTTTAACAAGAATTTGAGATGATATGTTGTATGGTAAGTTGCCAAAAATTATACAGTTTTCATTTAAAATTTTTTCTAAATTAAATTTAAGTATATCATCATTATAGACTTTTATTTTCTTATAATTAGAAAACTTAATTTTTAATTTTTTAGCTAAATTATTATCTTTTTCAATAACAGTTAAAGACTCAGGTTTTTGATTTAAAATTTCTGTAGTTAGAGCAGCTTCTCCAGGACCTATTTCTATCACATGTCTGCCTTTAATATATGTAGAGCTAATTATTTTTTTTATTATATTTTTATCATTTAAAAAATTTTGACCAAGTGATTTTTTCGAAAATTTCATTTTCCAAATTTATTAATTAAATCTACACATTGTAATAAACTTTCAGGATTAGCTTTATTTTTCCCAATTAAGTTTACTGCTGTTCCGTGGTCAGGAGATACCCTTAAATAATTTAAGCCAAGAGTTATGTTAATGGCATCAAATTTAAAAATAGCTTTAAAAGGTGGTAAAATTTGATCGTGGAACATTCCAATAACAACATCATAATTTTTGTAATTTTGTATAAAAAATGAGTCAGCAGATAGAGGACCATCAATACTTATTTTTAACTTTTTAAGCAACTTTATCGATGGTGTTATTATATTCCTCTCCTCTGACTTAATCCTAAGTTCAGCGTTATGTGGATTAAGACCTAAAACAGCAATTCTAGGATTTATTTTAAACTTTTTTTGGTACCAAAAATGAATCGTTTTTACTTTATTAATAATTTTTTTTTTACTAATCATTTTAGACACTTGTTTAATATCTACATGCGTTGTAACAGGGCAAACAGCCAATTTTTTATTTCTAATTAACATCACTTCTGAATTATTTCTAATATTACATTTTTTAGCTAAATATTCAGTTACGCCAATTTTATTTTTCATTAAGAGTTCTTTATTAATTGCACAATTAACAAAACCTAATACAACTTTGTTATTAGCTAAATTATGAGCCAAATCGAGAGAGTCTAGTATAAATTTTGAAGCTTCCTTTTTTTTAACTTTAAATGGATTTTCAAATTTCAATTTTATATCTAAAATTTTTAAATTATTGCTATTGGAATTATCGTAAATGCTTTTTACTTTTTCCATTTTAATGAAATAATTGAACTTTTTAAATTGGCTTCTAAGTAAATTATAATTTGAGATAAGATATATTTTTTTTTTTATAGAGTTATTCAACTTTTTCCAAGTTTTGTAAATTATTTCAGAATTTACACTGTTGGGGTCACCACTTAAGATAAGTATTTTTTTTTTCATTTAAATTCTATTAAATTGGTGTTTTTTAATTTTGACAAATAGCTGTTAGAATAAAGTATAAATAACTGATTTTTTTTTTGAGATATTAACCTTTTTTTTAAGTCTTCTCTGTTCATAATACTTGTCTTAGACTTTCTCTTATCAATTAATTTTAAAAATAGTACACCGTTATTTTTTATAATTGGCTCGGTTGTCTCTCCAATTGATAAGTTTTTTATTTTATTTAAAATATCCTCTGATAGAGATTTTTTATTAATCCAACCTAATTTACCATTATCACTACCTAGAACATTTAGATTAAATTTTGTATTAGTTTTTTCAAAACCTATAGTTTTAATAGACTTATTTATCTGATCAATTAAATTTTTTGAATCTTTATTGTAAATGTCTAAAATTTCTATTTTGGCAATATTATATTCTTCTATTTCACTTTGATTACTTAAAATCTTATCTACCTCTTCATTAATTACCTTATCTTCAAAATCTATTCTATCATTGTAGATTTCAAAAATTAATTTTCTCCATATTATTTCAGTCTTAACTTCTTCCAGAAAAATAGAAAAATCAATATTATTATTTTTAAATTTTTTTTTAAGGTCACCTATATTGTTAAAAGATATTTTATTTAAATAATTATTTACTTCATCGGCGTTTGCAACTACATTATATTTTGAAAGTTCAATTCTTTTCAGTTTTAAATTAATCAATGTATCTAAAGAATTCTTTTTGAAATTATTAATATTTTGCTGATTGAATTCAAGGTTTGATAATAAAATATTAGTTAATATTTTATTTTTAATTTCAAAGTTTGTTATTATTTCATTTTGAATCTTAACAATTATTTTATTTTCCAAACCAGCCAAAGAAGTATTTGATGGAAATACAAATAGTAAAAAAATTATTATTTTAATTCTTCTAAAAATCATTGATTAAATGATGGTGTGTCAATATTCCCGAATGGTGTAAGTGTAATCTTAAACATTAAAGAATTTTCTGGCTCTAATTCTGAGTCTGTGTAAAACTCTCTTCTATATACTAAACCAGCACGTAAGCAGTCGTTAATATATTCATAACTTAAATTGTAATACTCAGAAGAGTTTGTAACTAGATTTTTCTTTGCCTCAATTGATAATATTCCATTATCATTTTTAAGATAATTTATTTTTGACTTCAAGTATTCTTGATTTCCAATATGTTTTTTTTCTTGTAAAAAATCAATGTTTATCTCAAATGGACCAGTATTCATAGAGGTACCTATTTCATTATAATTTATATCGCTGTAGTTTTGATCTAATGCAAATTTATAATTGATATTGAAATTTTCATTTTTGTCATAATTTAAAGAACCAACCAAATCTGACATTTTTTCATCAAGACTTGACTCAGAAGACATCTTTTTATTTTCCTTTTCGTTAATAATTTGAGCTACAGAAAAATTGAAACTTTCTTCATCCTTATTTTTTATTTCATAATCTAAACCTACAGTGCTTGTTAGGCCTGTTTCAAAATTATTAATATTGTTCAACCTGTCTATTGAGAAAGCATTAGTTGGGTTTAACTTGAAACCATCTTTATCTTTTCTCATTTGACCCGGGGCGTATCTCAATAGTATTTTGGGTGTAAGTAAATGAGTGGAAAATTTATTCTTTTTTTGAAGACTTAATTCAGATAAATATCCTAAGGCACCATATAATTCACTAGTATAGCTATCTTTATATATATCTATATTTCTTGTTTCATAATTTATATTTTTAATATTTCCTAAAATTTTTCCTCTAAGGCCTGAGTTATAATATATGTCCTTATAATTCCATTCAAAATCATTTACAAAAAAATTAGTATATTCGTTTGTGTTATAATTATGAATTTTAAAATTTGTTTGCAAATTTAAATTGCCGATAATATCATTATTAATTAAATTTTTATCTAATGTAATTTCAGGTAAAATATATTCATATTTATCATTGTAGTCCTCTTTTAGCGTTTCATAAGAACTTATTTTAAAATTAAAAAACAAGTCTTCATATTCATGATTATAATTAAGTGAATTTTCAAGAGTGCTATTATTATAATCAGCCAGATTTGATTGAATTTTATAAAGCTTCAGATACTTATCATTTGATACATCTTGTGTTGTAAGTACCAAAGAGCTTTTGGAGTCATTTTTATTGTTAAAATTTTTAATAAATTTTGAAAAAAAATGAGACTTTTCACCTTTTTTTTTGGTTGGTGATGTTTTTTTATAACCAGCGGTATAACCAAAATCAAACAATAGACTAGAATTATTTAATGCTTGATGATACTCACCAATTAAAAGCGGATGTTCACTAGCATATAATTTATTTGTTATGGTAAAATTTTTATCATTATTTAATGCCCAGAAGTAAGGAACTGATAGTCCCGCTCCTAAATTTTTAGTATCTGAAAAAGATGGCGTCAAAAAACCAGACCTACGTTTTACAGTTGGATCAGGATGAGATAATTTTGGTAAATAAAAAATTGGAAAATCGTAAACTTTTACCACTGCATTTTCATAGTAAATTGTTTTTTTTTTGCTATCGTGAAACATTTTGGTTGATTGAATAGACCATGGAGGACATTTGTCGTTTTTTCTATAATCACATAATGTAAATATACTCTTATAAAATTCACTATTATTTTTATTCAATTTTAATGTGTTAGCAAAAATTCTTGGTTTATTTTCTTTTTTAAATTTAAAGCTTTCGTCATTTAAAAATGATTTGATGTCAGTTCCCAATAATTCTTTTTTTTCTGTATCGATATAAATTTGCGAAAATTCATATGAATTATTTAATTTATCCTTAAGTTTAATAAATCCTATTGATTTAAAAATATTTTTTTTTGAGTTATATTCAAAATTTTCCAGGTAAATCTCATTATCATCTACATCTTTAATCAAAGATGATTTGTCAGACTTAATAGTTTTTTTAATGCTATCAAGAATTATATTTTCACTTTTAATAAAATAATTTTCTGAAGTTCTAATATTAGATGTACCAACACTTTTTAAAATTTTGGTAGTTTCATTGTATTCAGCATAATTTGTTTCTAGTTTATTACCTTGAGCATCAAAAGCTATAATATTTTTTTTTAGAATTAGTAAACTATTTTTTTTATCATATTCAGCATAATCACTTTTAATTACACTACCATAGTCTGTTTTAACTATAACCTCTTCTTCAAATAAAGATTTGTTATTTATTTTGTCTATAGATATTTTTTTTGCTTGTATTGATAAATTTTCTGCAAAGAGTGTTTGAGAAAAAAAAAAATAAACAATTATAATTAAGATTTTATTTTTCATTTATTTGTAAAACTCCCACAAAAGTAAAAAAACATAAAGCTATAACAGGCGCCCATACTGATAAAATTAGAGGTATTCTATCTGTTTGACCCAGAGCTAATGACAAGTCCTTAAAATAGAATATTAATACAGCTATAATTAAGCCAGCAATAGTTAATTTCAAATTATTAGATTTTTTAAGAGTATTCATGGTTAAAACAGCTGCTAACGCTGTCATTAAAAATAAAAAAAAGGGCATAGAAAGCATCATATGTAAATTTTGATCAAGAAATGTTTTGCTGTAACCATTCTTGATCAAAATTTTATAATTTGCCAAAAGATCGTATAAAGACATTGTGTCAAAATTTTTAAATAATGTCGTTATTTTTTCATAATTATATATCGAATATATTTTATAGGAATCATAATTTTTAAATATAAATATATCATCAACAGGTTTAAAGATTTTTACATTTTCCAAGGCCCATTCATTATTTTTAATGTTTACTCTTTCTGCTATAATTTTTTCACTTAAACTGTAATCGTCATTAAAATGAAAAATTGCAACATTGATTAAATTTTCACCATCAGGTTTTTCCGCAGATATAATTCTTCGACCATTTTGTAAATTTTCCTTGATCCATAAACCATTTTTATTAAAAGTTACCAAGTGATCAATATCAATAGAATAATTTGATTTTGTCTTCTCATAATATTTCACTAAAGAAGAAGTAATTGGGCTAATTAAAAACATTATTAACCAACCTAGGATAAAAGAGGTAAAGGCTAAAATAAAAAAAATTTTTAAGTTAGAAAAACCAAACACTTTAAGCGTCAGAAGATCTTTATTATTTCTAATCTTGAGCATAAACCACATGCTCGAAATAAATATTATAAATGGCAAAAGCTGTATTATTAAACTTGGAATAAAAATACCAGTAAGAATTAAAGGTGTAAAAATACTTACATCTAAATTTTTAAAAAACTCCACTTCCTCGAACAAATTAAGAATGACGCCAAATGAATAAAATATTAAAACTAAATAAAAAAAAGTTTTTAAAAAATTTTTTAATAAGTAATTTAAAATAATTTTGTTCATATTTTTTTTAATTCATTAGAGAATCTTAGTTTTAAAAATAAGTAGAATGTAATAATTAAAATTCCAGGTAATGTGATAAACAAAATTTTGATATAATTATTTATACCAGTATACCTCACAGACAATTCAGTAAATAATAGCAGAATAAAACATATACTAAAAATACTGATTTTATTCCAATATTTTTTTTTATTTTTAATTAGTAGCAAAGAGCAAATTAATGCAATTACTGGTATATACAAAGGCAGAACTAATCTCCTGTTGAGTGTGGTAATAATTTCTTTTTTCAAATTTTTTTCACATGAGTCAATTTCTTCTTTTTTTAAAAAACAACTGAAAAGTTTTAATGTAGACGTTTCTTGTAATTTTGGTTTTTTAATAGTTGTTGTAGTTAGGTTTGTTAAATCAATTTTTAATTGATCAAATTTAATAATTTCATTTTTTGAATTATCTTTTTTTGATGAAATAATTTCACCGTTCATCAAAAATAAATTTTGTTTTTCCACTATTCCATTTCTAGCGATAATTGTAGTAGAGCTTGTATCTGATATGTTAGAAGATAAATTTTTTAAATTATTACTTTTATCGTGTAAAAATATATTATTTATTTCATTTCCACTTTTTTTATCTACTATAAATGTAAGGCCTTTGAATGAATCACTAAATTGTTGAGTTTTTATAGTTGGCAAAAAAGAGTTTAATTGATCCTCGCTTAATAACTGTCTAGATTTGTTCAAAGCAAATGGAGATATAAAACCAGATAAAAGAATATATAAAATCATTATTATGATACCATTTAAAAAAAATAAATTTACAAGCTGAATTTTTTCTACTCCAGAAGTCCATAAAATTGTAAATTCACTGTCTTGACCATGTTTAATAATAAATATCATCAAACATAAAAGAAATGAGAAAGGAATAAATTTTGGTGTAATACCAAAAAGATTAAGCAAAGAGTAATGAAAATAAGTTGTAACGCTGTACCCACTTTCCACAATTAAATCTAAAAAATTTACAGCCCTAACAGTTAAGGCTATTAACGATAACCCTAATAGAATTGTAATAAATGTCTTAAATATTTCCGATAGATAATTAAGATAAATTTTGTTTTGAAGCATTGTAATTTGACGTATATAAATAATGTATCTTTAGTTAAAACTCAACCTATGATAGTACACTGTGCTAAACTTTCCATTGAAATCTACCATATTTGACCATATATAACTCAGAACTCTATATTTAGTGAGTTCTAAATTTTATGTCTGTAAAAATTAATTATAAAAAAAAAATCATCAATAAATCTTCATCAAATCTTATTCTTTTTTCTAACGAAAAATGCGATATCAGCCATTTATATAAATATATATCTAAAATTGAATTTTCTTACGTAAATGATTTGTTAAAAACAAGTGATTTAAAAAAAAATATTTTTGTTTTTGAATTAAACTCAAAAAAAAAATTAATTTTAATTTCAATTAAAAAAGATTTAAAGAATTTTGATGTAGAAAATTTAGGAGCCGAACTTTATAAAAGAATTAACTACGGAAAGAGTAGTGAATATTTTTTAAATTGCGAAAGTATAATTGGAAAACATAAAAATTTTATAGGTCATTTTCTTCATGGGTTAATGTTGAAATCCTACGAGTTTAATAAATATAAAACGAAAAAAAAGACAAGAATTATTTCCTTAAATATATTAGGAGACAAAAATAAACCATCAACTCAAAATCAGTTAAGATTCAAAGCTTTGGAGGAAGGAACTTTTTATGCAAGAGATTTAGTTTCTGAGCCAGGTAATATTTTACATCCAGATGAATACGCAAAAAGATTAAATTCTCTTAAAAAAAATGGTTTAAAAATTAATATTTATAATGAAAAAAAATTAAAAAAATTAGGCTTGAATGCTCTACTGGGCGTAGGCATGGGTAGTGCTAGAGGATCTTATCTTGTTACAATAGAATGGAATGGTGCAAAAAAAGATTCAAAACCTGTAGCTTTTGTTGGAAAGGGCGTTACTTTTGATACTGGTGGTTATTCATTGAAACCAGCAAGATTTATGGAAGACATGACATACGATATGGCTGGGTCAGCTGCTGTAGTTGGTCTAATGAAAAGTTTGGCATTAAGAAAAGCAAAAATTAATGCCGTAGGTGTTGTTGGGCTAGTAGAAAATATGGTAAGTGGAGACGCTCAGAGACCTGGCGATATTGTTAAATCTTACAGCGGCAAAACTATAGAAGTGCTAAATACAGATGCAGAAGGTAGACTAGTTCTTGCTGATGCTTTAACTTTTACGGAAAAAAAATTTAAACCAAAATTCATAATTGATTTGGCAACCTTAACAGGTGCAATAATAGTTTCATTGGGATCAGAATACGCTGGACTTTTTTCAAATGATGATAAACTTTCAAAACAAATATTAAGCGCAGGTGAAAAGGTTGAGGAAAAACTGTGGAGGATGCCTCTTCATAAAAATTATGACAAACTTATGAATTCTAAAAATGCTGATATACAAAATATAAATTACGTTGGAGGTGCAGGGTCGACAACAGCCGCACAATTTTTACAAAGATTTATTTTAAATAAAACTCCATGGGCCCACTTAGATATTGCCGGTATGGCCTTTTCAAAGTATGGAGGTGCTTTAAATTCAGGAGGAGCGACTGGATTTGGAGTAAGGTTATTACATCAACTAATTGAAGAAAATTATGAATAATCAACAAACACTATCTATAATAAAACCAGATGCTGTCGAGAGAAACTTGTCAGATGATATAAAAAAAATTTTTATAAAAAATAACTTAAAAATTATAGACAGTAAAAAAATACATATTACTAAAGATGAAGCAGCAGAGTTTTACAAAGTTCATCAATCTAAACCGTTTTATAACGATTTATGCGCATACTTATCCTCTGGACCAATTATTGTAATGATTTTAGAAGGTGAAAACGCGGTTTTGGCGAACAGGAAATTAATGGGAGCAACAAATCCTAAAGAGGCTGAAGAAAATACAATAAGAAAATTATATGGAATTTCTATCGATAAGAATTCAGTTCATGGATCTGACTCAGAAGAGAATGGAAGAAAAGAGATAGAGTTTTTTTTTAAAAATTAATTATTTCTAAAAATTTTAATTATAGATTCAGGAAAAGCTTGATGCTCTAATCTTTGAGTTTTTTTTTGAATTGTCAGTTCGCTGTCATTCAAGCTAATAAAAAAACTTTTTTGTGTAATAATTTTTCCACTGTCTAGTTTATCAGTAACAAAATGAACGGTACAGCCGGTTTTTTTTTCTTTATTCTTTAAAATTCTTGAAAAAGTATTAAGACCTTTAAATTTTGGCAATAAAGAAGGATGAATATTAATAATTTTTTTTCCAAATTTTTTAATAAAATTACTTGAGATAATTTTCATATACCCCGCAAGACAAATAAATGATATTTTATTTTTTTTTAAAATTTGTAAAATTAATGTTTCGTAATATTTCAAATTTGTATTAATTACCTTGTAGGGAATTGCATTTTTTTTAGCATAAATTATTCCATGTGCATTTTTTTTATCAGAGATAATTAATCTTATTTTGATTGGAAAATTGTTATCTCTAGATCTATTGATTAAATTTTTAAGATTAGACCCTTGACCAGAGATAAAAACACAAGCATTTTTTTTTACCATCTTATAGAATTAAACAAATTAAATTTTTTATTATTCTTAGAAATAAAACCGATTTCGTAGGGAATAAATTGTTTTGAAAAAACTTTTTTAATTTTAAAAATGTTTTTTTTTGGTGCAATGACGCAAAAACCTATTCCACAATTAAAAGTACTCAACATTTCTTGATCTGAAATATTTTTACTTTTCAACCATTTAAATATTTTTGTAATTTTAATTTTTGATAAATCAATATTTAAAGTTAAGTTATCAGGAACAGATCTTAATAAATTTTCAACTAAACCACCTCCAGTAATATGAGCAGAAGAATTAAGTAAATTTTTATCTGTTAATTTTAAAATTTCTTTCGAATAAATTTTTGTAGGTTTAATAATTGCTTTTTTTAAATTATTTGGAATCTTATTTTTTTTTAAAATTGATCTTACTAAAGAATATCCATTTGAATGAATTCCGCTAGAAGGTATGGCTAAAATAACATCGTTATTTTTAACATTTTTTTTATTTAAAATTTTCTTTTTAGATACTATGCCTACGCTAAATCCTGCAAGATCAAATTTGTCTCTTGAATATATACCAGGCATTTCAGCTGTTTCACCACCGATTAATTTGCAATCAGATAATTCACACCCTTTAAAAATTCCTTTTAAAATTTTTTTTGTTTTATTTAAGTTTAGTTTTCCAACAGCAATGTAGTCAAGAAAAAATAAAGGTTTAGCACCTTGAACGATTAAATCATTTACGCACATCGCCACCAAATCAATGCCTATTGTATCAAATTTTTTTAATTTATTAGCTAGGTCAATTTTAGTACCCACTCCGTCGGTGCAAGAGACTATGACAGGGTCTTTAATATTAATTTTGCTTATATCAAATAATGATCCAAATCCACCAATTACCTCTTTATCAAAACTATTTTTTGTTTTTTTAGCTTTTTTTTTTGATACACTAGAAATGTGTTTAACTAATCTATTAGCTAATGCAATATCGACACCACTTTTTTTATAGCTATTTTTTATTTTTTTCATTTATAAGTGATAAATAAATTTTATGAAATCTTACAAGTTAATATTATTCATTTTAGTTATTTTAACAAAAACTGGAAATGTTTTATCAGATACTAACATATTTGATGTTAATAATATTGAGATAGAAAAAAGGGGTAAAATTAACAATGATGCGATAGCCAATAAAGCAATAAAAAAAGGATTCAATCAATTAGTAAATAAAATTTTATTAAAAAAAGATGAAAAAACATTAGCAAATCTAAAATTTTCTGAAATTAAAGAGTTAGTCACATACTATAAAATTTCAAATAAATTGAACAAGGGTATTGATGGAGAAACAATTAACTTTGATATTTCATTTGATAAAGAAAAAATGCATGATCTATTTTTTAAGAGAAATATCCTCTATTCAGAAATAACAAAAAAAGATCTTTTTATTTTACCTATTCTTAAAAAAGATAATAAAATTTTTATCTATAATCAAAATTTTTTTTACGATAAGTGGAATGAATTTTATGAAACAAATTTAATAGAATTTATTCTTCCACTAGAAAATATTGAAATTATTCAAAATGTAAATTTAAATAGCCTTAACCTATTAAATTTAAAATTAAGTGACTTATTTGTTGAGTATTCAGGTAAAAATTTAGCTTTAGTTTTAATTGAAGATAATAATCTTAAAGAAGAAATAATTTATTTTAAAGCTGAAATATCTGGAAAAAATATTGTGAGAAATATAAAAGTAAATAGATCAAATTTGAATAAACAACAATTTTATGAAAGAATAATTATAAACGCAAAAAAAGAAATTGTTAATTTAATAAAATCAGAGAATTTAATTGATGTAAGAGCTCCTTCATTTTTAAATGCACAACTTAAAATTAATAAAAAAAATAATTTATTTGAGTTGAATTCAAGAATTAAAAAAATTGATCTAATTGAAAAAATTTATGTAAAAGAATTTAATGCTGATTACGTTTATCTAAAAATTAAATATTTAGGAAAATTAGATAAAATAATTAATCAATTAAAAGATCAAAAGGTATTTTTAAAATTTTTAAGCAATGAATGGGATATAAATATAAATTAATGAGTCAATTAGTATTTAAATTTCCATTTAAGATCAAATATTATGAACAAGATTTTTATGTTTCTACTAATAATTTTTCTTCTTATAAATTAATTGAAAGTTGGCCAAGTTGGCCGGGTAAATGGGTAAATTTTTTTGGTGCGACTGGTTCAGGTAAAACTCACTTATCAAAAATTTTAGAAAAAAAAATAAAAAAAATAAAAATAATTTCTTCCGAAAATATAAATAATGAAATTATTGAAGAACTCAATAATCTAGAATGTTTAATTATAGATAACTTTCAAAATAATATTGATGAAAAATTATTTTACTCAATTTTAAATCAATCTAAACAATTAGATAACTATGTTGTTATTAATAGTATTTTATCTTTAAAAGAATTTGAGTATGAACTTGAAGATCTTAGATCTAGATTAAATAGCTTTATATTTACCGGAATAGAGTTACCAACAGATGATTTACTTCAAGTTATTATATCCAAATCTTTTTCTGAAAAACAAATCAATCTTAATCCTAAAGTATCTGAATATATTATCAAAAATGTAGAAAGATCTTATGAAAAAATGTTTAAATTAATGAAAGATATTGATGAATTGTCTTTATCTACTGGAAAATCTATTAATATTAATCTAATAAAAAAAGTATTAATCAATGAATAAATTTAGAACACATAATTGCTCAGAATTAAGTGAGGATGAAATTGATGAGAGCGTATATTTGTCTGGCTGGTTGCATCGTAAAAGAGATCATGGAAATTTACTATTTATAGATCTAAGAGATCACTACGGTATAACACAATGTGTAATCGAAAATAAAAGTAAATTTTTTCCAATATTAGAAAAAACAAAACCAGAGTCAGTTTTAAAAATTAATGGAAAAGTAGTTAAGAGAGCCTCCGGCACAGAAAATCTTGATTTGCAAACAGGTAAAATTGAAGTTTCTATTCATTCAATTGAAATTTTATCAAATGCAAAAGAACTACCAATTCCTGTTTTTGGCGAACAGGATTATCCAGAAGATATAAGATTAAAATATAGATTTTTAGATTTAAGAAGAGATGAGATGCATAAAAATATTATTTTAAGATCAAAAGTAATTTCCTTTATTAGATTTGAAATGATAAAACTAGGTTTTTTAGAATATCAAACTCCAATTTTAACATCTTCTAGCCCAGAAGGAGCTAGAGATTTTTTAGTCCCCAGCAGATTAAATCCAGGGAAATTTTATGCTTTACCACAGGCACCTCAACAATTTAAGCAACTAATAATGGTTTCTGGTTTTGATAAATATTTTCAAATAGCACCTTGTTTTAGAGATGAAGATGCAAGAGCAGATAGAAGTCCAGGTGAATTCTACCAACTTGATTTAGAGATGTCATTTGTAGAACAAGAAGATATTTTTCAAGCAGTTGAGCGATTAATGATCAATATTTTTAGAGAATTTTCTTCTAAAGAAATTCTAAATAAAAAATTTCCCAGAATTCCTTACAATGAATCCATAATGAAGTATGGAACAGATAAACCAGACTTAAGAAATCCATTACTTATTGAGGATATTACAAAAATTTTTACTAGAGAGGACGTAAAATTTGATATCTTTAAAAAATTAGTAAAATCAGGTTCGGTTGTTAGAGCTATTACCACCAAAAAAACTAAAGATAAGCCAAGAAGTTTTTTTGATAACATAGATAAGTGGGCTAAAGAGCAAGGTGCATCAGGTCTAGCATACTTTACAATTGAACAAGATAAAGAATTAAAAGGAAAAGGACCTGTTGGAAAATTTTTTAGCGAAGCTTCATTAAAAGAAATTATGAGAATTTGTAATGCAGAAATTGGAGATAGCATATTTTTGGCATGTGGCAAAGAAAAGGAAATTATAAAAATACTATCTTTAGCAAGAGATAAGATTGCAAAAGATTTAAAAATAATTGATTTAGATAAGTTTGCATTTTGTTGGATTGTTGATTATCCGATGTATGAATTTGATGAAAAATCAAAAAAAATAATTTTTAGCCACAATCCTTTTTCTATGCCTCAAGGTGATATTAATGAGTTAAATTTATCAAAACCATTAGAAATTAAAGCCTTTCAATATGATATTGTTTGCAATGGAGTAGAACTTTCATCAGGCGCAATAAGAAACCATATTCCGGATTTGATGTATAAATTATTTTCTGTAGCAGGTTATGACAAAAAAGATGTAGATGATAAATTTAGCGGTATGATTAATGCTTTAAGTTACGGAGCACCACCACATGGTGGAATTGCTCCAGGTATAGACAGAATTGTTATGTTATTAGCTGACAAAGAAAATATTAGAGAAGTAACTTTATTTCCAATGAATCAAAATGCACAAGATTTAATGATGCAAGCGCCGTCAGAAGTAAATGATAAACAATTGAAGGAATTAGGAATAAAAAAAGATATTAAAAAAATTTAATTTTTTGTTTTTAGATCAATTCTTACATCGGAAAGATCAACTAATTTTTCCTCATAATTGCTTCTTACAAAGCCTTTTGAGGTAATATTTTTTACAATTTTAAGAAATTTATCATCTCCGCTATCTGTATCTATATTTTTGGAACTTGCGATAGAAGGAGTGTGCGCTAAATCCTCTTTACCTAAGTAAGAAATAGCCAATTCTCGAAAAACATAATCCAGAATTGAAGATGCACTTAAAATTCTATCATTTCCAATAACTTTTCCTGAAGGTTCAAACTTGGTATCAATAAAAGCATCAACATACTCATCTAAAGGCACGCCGTATTGAAGTCCAAGAGAGATAGCTATTGCAAAATTATTCATCATTGCTTTTACTAATTCACCTTCTTTATTTGTATCTATAAAAATTTCACCAATTTTGCCGTCATCATATTCGCCAGTGTGAAGATAAACCTTATGATCGCCTATTTGAGCTTTTTGAATATAACCCTTTCTTCTATCTGGCATTTTAAAGCGCGCATTGTTTTTAACTTGAATATTGTTTGAATTTTTAATTTTTTTATCTTCGCTCGCACCTGTTAATTTACTAGCAATATTATCAGGTATTGAGTTTTCTATTTTATGCGTATTAGATTTGTAGTCCTTTTTGTCACCAATTTTTTTCGTTTTTCGGTTATTTAGTTTTACGTCAATAACTTCAACTTCGCCATCAGTTCTTTGGTCTATTTTAGACAGTTCTTTATCATTTAAGTCATTTAAAGTATGAACTGTCTTAAAAGTACAAGTGTAATACGTTTCTACAATAAATTTTTTCATAAATTAATGGAATCTGTAATATTTAAGATATATATTAATTTAATCATGTGTCTATTTTATAATAATACACTTATAAATTGTGTGGATTTAAAAAAGTATCAAATATGAATTTGAATATTATTTTTACCTGGTGGCAAAAACAAACTTTCGGAACTTTATTAAAGACTTTATTTTATGGAACTTATGTTGGAAAAGACAAGTTAGGAAATAAGTATTACAAAAGCAAAAAAAATGAAAGATGGGTTATCTACGCTAACATTATTGAGGCAACAAAAATTACGTCTGACTGGTATTTATGGATGCATCACACAGTTAATAATATTCCAGAAGAAAAAGAAAAAAAAAAATATCTATGGCAAAAGAATCATTTAGAAAATCAAACAGGGTCTAGTGATAGCTATAAACCAATCAAAATAAAAAAAAATCAAAATAAAAAAAAATATGAAACTTGGAAATAAGATTAAATTTTTTTCGGTTTTACTTTTTTTATTAGAAGGCCTCTGTTTTGCTGACGAAAAAATTATTAGCTCACCTTTAATTAATTTAGACGAAATTAAACCAAGTTTTGAAGAGTCTACTAACCAAAATGAAAATTTGACGACTGGTCGTAATATTAAAATAAAGAAAAAATTAAGTATTTCTAATAAATCTTCTCATGCAGTTCTTATAGGGCTAGACAAAATAACAGCTAAATCATCTCAACTTGTAATCAACTTAAACGAAGTTAAAAAATTTGGTCTTTTAGAAATTAAAATTTTAAAATGTGGTAAAGTAAAAGTTAATAACAAAATTGATAACGTGGCTTATATGCAAGTTAAAGATATGACAAAAAATGAAAATGAAAAAGTCTTTATATTTAATGGATGGACTTTTGCATCTGATCCAGGTTTAAGCCCATTTGATCATGCAATTTATGATGTGCAGTTACTTAATTGCTATAACGTTTAGTAAAATTTCTCTTTTCCAAGCCAATTAGTGTCAAAGTCTGAATTTTTAAATTTTTTGTGATTTAATATTTTTTTATGCAAATCAATTGTAGTAGTTATTCCTTCTATTACAAATTCATCAAGTGATCTTAAGGTTCTTTGAATTGCTTCAGTTCTATTTCTACCTTTACAAATTACTTTGGCAATCAAACTATCGTAGTATGGAGTTATTTTACAACCTTGAAAAATTGCACCATCAACCCTAGTTCTAAAACCTGAGGGTTGATGACAAACATTTATTGTGCCTGGACTAGGTTGGAAATCTAAAGCTGGGTTTTCTGCATTTATTCTACATTCAATAGAATGCCCTCTTGGAACGATATCACTTTGTTCTAGTGCAGTATTTCCTGTAAAAGCTATCCATAATTGTTCTTTAACGATATCTATTCCTGTTTGAACCTCAGTTACGGGGTGCTCTACTTGAACTCTAGTATTCATCTCTAAAAAATAGAACTTTCCATCTTCGTATATAAATTCAACTGTTCCAGCGCCTTCATAACCAATTTGTTCAACCATTTTTACTGTTTTTTCTAGAAGGTCTTTTCTTTGATTTTCAGTTAAAACAGGACTGGGAGTTTCTTCTATTAATTTTTGATGTCTTCTTTGCACCGAGCAGTCTCTCTCACCTAAGTGAACAGTTTTATTTTTTCCTGACATTATTTGAACTTCTATATGTCTTGGGTTTTTAAAATATTTTTCTATATATAAAACATCATTATTAAAAAATTTTTTGGCCTCTGTTTTTGCAGTCAGAAATAAATTTTCTAATTTACTTTCATTTTCTACAATCTTCATACCTTTACCACCACCACCACCTGCAGCTTTTATAAGAACCGGATAACCAATTTCTTTACATAATGATTTTGCCTCACTAACTGTTTTAATATCACCCTCAGATCCTTCAATTACAGGTAGACCAAATTTTTTAGCTATTCTTTTTGCCTCGATTTTGTCTCCCATTTTTGAAATTAAGTCTGCACTAGGTCCAATAAATTTTATTCCATGTTTATTAACCACTTCAGAAAACTTTGCGTTTTCTGATAAGAATCCATAACCTGGGTGAATAGCTTCTGCTCCGGTTAAGTCAACAGCTGACATAATTGAAGAAATATTTAAATAACTATTTTGTGGTTGATGGGAACCAATGCATACACTTTCATCAGCAAGTCTCACATGCATAGAGTCAGAGTCCACATCCGAGTGAACTGCTACAGTTCCTATCCCCCATTCTTTACAAGCTCTTATTATTCTAACAGCTATTTCTCCTCTATTAGCTATTAAAACTTTTTTGAACATTATTAATTTATTTAAGTAGAACTAAAGTTTGGCCAAATTCGACGGGCTGACCATCTTCTACTAATACTTTTTTAACTTCACCGTCAGAGGTTGAAGGAACGTGATTCATTGTCTTCATTGCCTCAACAATCATTACAGTTTGTCCTTTTTTTATTTTATCTCCAACTTCTACAAATTTTTTAGCTCCTGGTTCTGCGGATAAGTAAGCAGTACCAATGATCGGTGATTTTACTCTCACACCATCTGCATCATCTGTTGATTTTAAAACTGCTTTATTTTGAGACACAACAGCATTTGTTTTGTTTGCCTCGATCGTTTTTGAAGCTTTTGAAACTTTAATTCTAGTTTGCCCGTCTTGGTACTCTAATTCTGTTAAACTAAATTCTTTTAAGTTATCAACAAGTTCTTTAATTAATTTTTTATCTATTTTCATTTTTTAAATATTTATTCATTGCTCTCAACGCCATTATATAACCATCAGCACCAAAACCACAAATAATACTTTTTGCTACTTTGCTTATCAATGACTTATGTCTAAATTCTTCTCTATTATAAATATTACTTATATGCAATTCAATTATGGGCAGCTTAAGAATTTTTAGAGCATCGTGAATTGCCACAGAAGTATGGGTGTATCCCCCAGCATTTATTATTAGACCTTGCTGCTCCTTTCTAGAAATTTGAATTTTTTCAATAAGCTCACCTTCAATATTAGACTGGAACATCGTAAGCTCTATATTATTTTCACGAGAAAATTCTTCACAGTTTAAGCTAATATCTTCTAAAGTGAAGCTGCCATATTGATTTTTTTCTCTCTCACCTAAAAGGTTGAGATTTGGACCATTAAGAATTATAATTTTATTCATTAACATCTAATATTATTACTGATTAGCTGAATTATGGCAAAAATACAATTAAATGGAAAAAAAATCTTAATTAAATCAAACTTTTCAATACAAGATTTGTTAAATAAATATAATTTGATTAATAAAAAAATTGCTATTGAGCATAATGGAATAATTATTCCAAAAATAAATTTCAAAAAAAAATATTTAAAAAATAACGATAAAATTGAAATCGTTCATTTTATAGGAGGAGGTTGATTTGAAAAAAGATATTTTTAAAGTAGCAGGTAAGTCTCTTAAATCAAGATTAATTGTTGGAACTGGAAAATATAAAAACTTTTCTGAAACCGCTAAAGCAATAAAAGCATCCGGAGCCGATATGGTAACCGTTGCTGTAAGAAGAGTGAATATTTTAGATAAAAAAAAACCTATATTAACTGATTATTTAAATCCCAAAAAAATAATTTTATTACCTAATACTGCGGGATGTTTTAACTCAGAAGATGCACTAAGAACCTTGAGATTAGCAAGAGAAATGGGTGGCTGGAAACTAGTCAAGTTAGAAGTTCTAGGTGATAAAAAAACTTTATACCCAAATATGATTGAAACAATTAATTCTACTAAAGTATTAGTGAAAGAAGGTTTTAAAGTTATGGTTTACTGTACAGATGATCCTTTATTGGCAAAAAAATTGGAGGATGCTGGTGCCTCAGCAATTATGCCTCTTGCTTCACCTATTGGATCAGGACTAGGATTACAAAATAAAGTTAATATTTCGTTAATAATTAAGCAATCAAAAATTCCTGTTATAGTTGATGCTGGTATTGGAACAGCCTCTGATGCAACAATAGCGATGGAATTAGGTTGCGATGGTGTTTTAATTAATAGCGCTATAGCTAATTCTAAAAAACCTATCTTAATGGCTAAAGCATTTAAAGATGCTGTCGTCTCAGGACGAAATTCATTTTTAGCTGGCAGGATGAAAATAAATTATTTCGCCTCTGAAAGTTCCCCTACTAAAGGATTAATTTAACTTATTTTCTTTCTTCTTACCCAAAGAGTTCTTAATTTTTTTTTTGTTTTCTTTTTTTTAATTTCTTTTTTATCTTTTTTTAATTCCTTTTTTGGTATTTTTTTTAATT
>Ga0213861_10000347_pt1 | contig 39999 bp, 32 predicted proteins | sample PICome_4_FD_160110 | JGI IMG/M metagenome (GOLD analysis project Ga0213861, IMG submission 160110) | Coastal seawater microbial communities near Pivers Island, North Carolina, United States - PICO131 | ecosystem: Environmental > Aquatic > Marine > Coastal | place: USA: North Carolina... | reverse complement strand
TTGCTGAATGTTACGCCTCTCTGGGATTGGTGCATACGCGATTCTCTCCGGTACCAGGTGAGTTTGATGACTATATTGCAACACCTAAAGAAAATGGTTATCGCTCTATACACACAGCTGTAGTTGGAGAAGGCGGTCGCATCGTTGAAGTGCAAATACGCACACATGAAATGCATGATGAAAATGAGCTGGGAATTGCGGCGCACTGGCGATATAAAGAAACAACACGCCAGGATTCCTCTGTTGATTCAAAAATTCTCTGGCTTCGACAACTGCTTGAATGGAAAGATGAGGTCGGTGAAACTGATGCAGATCTCGAGCAATTTCATAACGAGACCGTAGAAGAACGAATTTATGTTTTCTCTCCGAAAGGCAGGGTGGTCGATTTGCCATTTGGGTCAACGCCTCTCGATTTTGCTTATGCTATTCATACGGATGTAGGTCACCAATGTCGAGGCGCCCGCGTAAATGGTCGAATGGTACATTTAAATTTTGCGTTATCTACGGGAGAGCAAGTTGACATACTCACACAAAGAAGTGGCACCCCCAGCAGAGATTGGCTTAACGCATCTTCGGGGTATGTGCATACCCATAAAGCGAAGTCACGAATTCAACGCTGGTTCAAGGAAGCTGACTTTGATCAGAATGTCTCGGCAGGTCGAGCGGCTCTAGATCGTGAGTTATACAGATTAGGTTCTGTTGACACTGGGTATGAAAAATTGGCAACTCAGACGAACTATAAGAAGGTTGATGAGTTTCTAGGCGCTATTGGCAGTGGAGACTTAAAGTTATCCCAGGCTGTATCATCGATAAGACCCGCTATTGAACCTCGTAAAAGGAAAACTCGTCCTTCGCCCACTCTGCCTGTGAATAAAGGTATGGAAGTTCAGGGTGTGGGGAATTTGCTCACACATTTTGCCGTTTGTTGTAACCCGTTGCCGGGAGATGAAATAGTGGGGTATATAACACAGGGTAAGGGTGTAGCAATACACCGAACTGATTGTGGGAATATATTACGTTTGGAAATAGAGCGTGTGGAGCGCTTAGTTCAAGTTGATTGGGGTGGTGCTGTCGATGACGGCTTTGAAGTCGAAGTCGAAATTTTTGCTGTTGATCGTCAGGGTTTACTGCACGATGTAAGTCAAGTTTTGACGGACATTGGGGTTAATGTGTTAGCAACATCTACTCAGAGTGATACGGACGAACATTCGGCTTATATGCGATTTCGATTGCAGATTAATGATGTTCGACAATTAAGCTATGTTTTGACTAAAATTTCGATGGTGCCCAATATAACTGACGTTCGGCGAATTACTCACTAGAGATAGACGGAAGTGATTTAACCAGCGGATGTAAAATCTTCGTTGTAACACTTATGATTTTCGTTCAGTATGCATAAGTAATAGCTTGAATATACATAACATAGAGGTGGTTAGATGGATATTATGGAACTGGGTTCTAAATTATTGAAAGAGCAATTGGGCGAAAATGCTGATAACGCTGATCTGAGTGGCGCAATGAACGCATTGGGTGGTGGTAGCGGTCTCGATATCGGTAGCGTTGTTAGTGGAATGATGGCGAATGGAAGTCTCTCTGGCATGGTGTCGTCCTGGTTGGGTGATGGGGATAACGAAACTATGGACGCAGGGCAGCTTGGAGCAATTTTCGAACACGAACAATTGGCAGGTTTCGCCGAAAAACTCGGAATAGATACGGACTCTGCCGAACAACTCGTTAGTAAATTTTTGCCAATGCTTATTGATAAATCAAGCTCAGGCGGTTCGCTTCTTGATTCGATAGGTGGCTTGGATGACGTGATGGATTTTGCAAAAAAACTATTCTAGATTAGTAGATTCAAATTAAGCGTTTTGGATAGATAAGTTGCGCCTTACGATTGAAACTATAGAGTCATCCGCAAAGCTTCCGCAAGCTGCGGACGTTGTCGTAATTGGTGGCGGAATTATTGGCGTTTGTACGGCACTGTTTTTAGCCCGGAGTGGTGTTTCGGTTGCACTCTTTGAGAAAGGCATGGTTGCCGGTGAACAATCCTCTCGTAACTGGGGGTTTTGCAGACAGCAAGGTCGTGATCTTGCTGAGGTGCCGCTAATTAAACATTCGATTAATTTGTGGCACCAAATGGACCAGTTAGTGGAAGCGACCGTAGGCTTTCATCAAGCTGGAGTAATGTATCTTGCTGATACGGCACAGCTCAAGCAGGAATACGAACAATGGTATGAAGAAACTAAGTCTTATGACATCGGCAGTACTCTGATCGACTCAGCGAAAATTGCGAAGCTTTTTCCTGGTTTGAAGCATGAATGGTTATCTGCTCTTTATACTCATGGTGACGGACGCGCTGAGCCGTTTTTAGCGGCACCACGTATTGCTGTGGCCGCGCAAAAGGCGGGTGCAACAGTCCATCAAAACTGTGCTGTTCGTGGCATTGAGACAAGTGCAGGGAGAATTTCGGCTGTGGTTACAGAGTCGGGTGTTGTAAATACTTCTCGTGTTGTATTAGCCGGTGGCGCGTGGTCAGAATTATTTTGTCGGTCTATCGGACTTAAGTTACCCCAGCTTAGTGTTCGCTCGTCTGTTTTACGAACTGAAAAGCTTGATAGTGTAGGAGATGTTGCGTTGTGGGCGCCGGGCTTTGCGACTCGCAGACGTCAAGACGGTGGTTATACGATTGCGAACGGCAGTATGTCGGTAGCATCTATTACAACCGACTATATTCGTTACTTGGGTTACTTTTTGTCTGCCTATAAAACCGAAAGAAAAACATTGCGTCTCGAGATTGGACAGCGCCTTGTCGAAAGCTTGCTGCGTTCTGCTAAATGGCCATTGGATGGGATATCACCATTTGAAAGATGCCGTATTTTGGACCCTGACCCAGATAAAGACATACTGATATCTGCACTTGGGAAAATTAAAGAACGTATTCCAGCAATGAAAGATATTTCTGTGGCGGAAAGTTGGGCCGGATATATAGACGTAACTCCCGATGCGATTCCAGTTATATCTTCTGTTCCTCAACAAAAAGGATTTTTTGTTGCCACCGGATTTAGCGGGCACGGATTCGGTATTGGCCCTGGCGCTGGTCAATTAATGGCAGAACTGGTTACCGAGCGCGATACGTGTGTTGATCCTAAGCCCTTTCGATATGGTCGCTATTTCGACGGTACCTATAAACCGATTAGTAGTGGTCTATAGGAGATCGAATTTACCGGCAGATGTGCCTGCGTAGCACGGTAGAGTTTCATCTACAATATCGTATTCGGGTCGGTCTTCGCAATAGATATGCGCAACAACAGATAGATTTTCATGTTGTGACAGACAACCAGCGGTGATTGAAAGATGCTGGCTATTATCTAGTCTCCAGAAAAGACTACTGCCACAGTTGAGGCAAAAGCCCCGTTCTGCTTGTGACGAAGCGCGATACCATTTTAATGACTCGTCATTGTCAAACGCTATGGCGTTTATTTTTGCCTGGCTATAGAAGGCGGCCTGCCCATGCCACTGTTGACACTGATTACAGTGACATACAATGATGTCTCTTAGGGGTTCCGAAATAGTAAAGTGAATGCTTCCACATAAGCATTGGCCTTCAATTTTGTTGCTATTAATCTTCATGTTTATTTATATAGTTTCGGCGTGATCTACGGGTTCAAATTCTGCAGGCATGTCTACTTTAAGCAGTTTTGTATCATGAGAATGTGCTATTTCTCGATGTGTGATTCCTGGTGGTTGGTGGATAAAACCACCTGATTTTAGGGCTATTTCTCTGATACCTTCGTATTCGAAAGCAAACCAGCCTTTAAGGCCATAGACTAACAGAAACTCTTCGTTATGCTGATGCAGTTTGATGTTAGTTTATTTTTCATCAACTGCGCGAATAACATGCGCTAAAACGTTCCTGTCTGTCGCTTTTTTCAGTCGCAGATCTTTATATTTAAAAAAGAACGCAAAATCACTTGTCTAAAAGTCATCATCGTTTGCGTGGCCCAGAGTAAATTTCATATTTCGTCACGTGCTGAAAATTAATGATCGTATTAGTTTGACCTATCGTCGTATTTCTGCTGATATTGTACCGTGGTTATCTGCTGTTTTTATAGATGCCTATTTTTGAGAGAATTTTAACTGGGGAAATCCATGAAAAGAATGTCAATTAAACCGACAAAGAGTGTTCTGGGCGCACTAACGCTTTCAGCCAGTCTGATCGCTGGCACAGCGTATGCTGCCGGAACACTTAATGTTTATAACTGGGCCGAATATATTGGTGAGGAGACAATTGCCAATTTTGAAAAAGAATACGATATTAAGGTCACGTACGATAATTACGACTCCGTTGAAACTGTAGACGCCAAGCTATTGGCTGGGAATACGGGATATGACGTTGTGAGTCATTCCGGCAGTGCAATCGGACGACTGGTTCCTGCAAATATTTTGCACAAACTCGATAAGTCTAAGCTGAAAAATCTCGGACACATGCGCCCTGATATCATGGGACAACTTGATGCTAACTGGGACCCCGGTAACCAACACGTAATCCCTTATATGTGGGGTACCCATGGTGTTACCTATAATGAGGAGTTAATTCGTTCGGTATTACCTGATGCACCTATCGGCTCTATGGATCTGATTTTTAATCCAGCTAATATGGAAAAGCTTGCTGAATGTGGAGTATCTTTTCTAGATTCACCAACGGATATTATTCCAATGGCACTGGCTCATCTAGGTCTGGATACCGCTTCGACAAATAAGGCTGATTATGATGCTGTTGGAGAAATGTTGGAAAAGGTTCGACCTTATATAAAGACTTTTGATAACTATGCGTATCAACGCATGCCAGAAAAAGAGTTTTGTGTGTCTGTAACGTGGGGGCCAGATGGCTTGTTAGCGCTTTCAGGTGCAGAGGAAGCTGGAACCGATGTAAAGCTTGACTTCTTTGCGCCTCCTGGGCAAGGCAAAGCGAACCTTTGGGTAGATGGCTGGATAATCCCTGCGGATGCCAAGAATTTGGATAATGCATATTTGTTTCTGGATTATATGATGCGTCCAGATGTGGCTGCAGGTGATTCCAATTACACTTGGTATGCCAATGCCAATAAAGATTCGTTTGATATGGTTGATGAAGCTGTAACCAGTAGCCCTGCTGCATACCCTCCAAAGGAAGCGGTTGAACAAATGTATACACTGGCTGTTGTTCCGCTAAAGACTGAGCGTGTACGCACACGTACTTGGACAAGATTCAAGTCTGGTCAATAATATTTGAACAACGGGAAGAAGTCGGCTTAATCACCGGCTTCTTCGTCACGTGTCACTGTAGCAATGATTAATGAGTAATAATATAGATTTTTCGGAGCGCCCCTGGCTGGATCCGGAAGCCGAGCCATTTATTCGAATTCAAGGATTAACTAAAAATTTTGGAGCGTTTACAGCAGTAGATAGTGTAGACCTTGATATTTATAAAGGCGAACTCTTCTCCTTACTGGGTGGCTCTGGTTGTGGCAAAACAACATTGCTGAGAATGCTTGCAGGTTTCGAAACACCTTCTGCTGGGCGAGTGTTTATAGACGGAACGGATATGACGGATGTGCCGCCATATGAGCGACCGGTGAATATGATGTTTCAGTCCTATGCGTTGTTTCCCCACATGAATGTAGAAGCGAATGTGGCCTATGGCCTGAAGAGAGATGGTGTGGCGAAGGGTGAGATCAAGCGACGTGTCCACGACATGCTGGAAATGGTTGAGCTTGGTATATTTTCGAAACGAAAACCTCATCAGTTATCTGGTGGGCAGAGACAACGTGTTGCGTTGGCTCGATCGTTAGTCAAAAAGCCTAAGGTTTTATTGCTGGATGAGCCTTTAGGAGCTCTGGATAAGCGCCTGCGTGAGCAAACTCAGTTTGAATTGATGAATATACAGGATGAGCTTGGTGTCACGTTCGTGGTAGTAACTCATGATCAGGAAGAAGCGATGACGTTGTCCACTCGAATTGCGGTTATGGATGAAGGACAGTTTGTGCAAATAGGAACACCTACCGAAATCTACGAGTATCCAGATAATCGTTTTGTAGCGAACTTTATTGGTTCAGCTAATATGTTTGAAGGTCGTGTACAAAAACGTGTGGATAAAAATCTAGTGGTTAATGTTCCCGCGTTGAAGGGGGAGTTGATTGTTGAATATAGTGCTGAGATAGCCGATGGTAGTAAGGTTTGGTTAGCAATACGGCCGGAAAAAATGTCCATATCAACAACACTAACGGATACGAATTCAGTGAACGTTCTTAGTGGAATTGTCCACGATATTGGTTATCTGGGCAGTATGTCTACCTACAGAATAGAGTTGGAAGATAAGAAAATTATTGATATCACATACCCGAATCAACATCGTCCCCGTGATGGCAAGCATTTGGCTGAGTGGGACGATAAGGTTTATCTGAAATTTGACCCATCTAATGTTGTATTACTAACCCGATGAATGAAGATCTGATAGCAATACAGGACGAACATAAAGCTTCTTTTTTCGTTCGGTTATCGCGATCTTTACAGAGTAGTTGGAAATCGATAGTTGTTGCGATCCCGTTTTTTTGGCTATTGTTTTTTTTTCTCGTACCTTTTTTAATCGTATTGAAGATCAGTGTTGCTGAAGCGTTAATTGCCAGTCCGCCGTTTAGTCCTTTGCTTGATTGGAGCGAGGATGGCATCGTTATGATACGTCTTGTTTTTGACAACTTTACTTATCTTTGGGAAGACGATCTTTACGTTATAACTTATATCAACTCGGTCAAAATTTCGACTATATCAACTCTTATATGTTTGTTGATCGGTTATCCAATAGCCTATGGCATAGTCCGCTCTCCGCCGACTACGAGAAATATTTTATTACTGCTCATTATTTTACCGTTTTGGACTTCATTCTTACTTAGAGTTTATGCTTGGATGGGGCTTTTGGCGGATCAGGGAACAATTAATAATTTCCTAATTTGGCTTGGACTAATCGAGAAGCCTTTGCGAATGATGTATTCGGAATTCGCCGTATATGTTGGAATAGTTTATACCTACCTGCCGTTCATGATTTTGCCCCTTTATGCGAATATGGAGAAGCTGGATATGACATTGCACGAGGCTGCAGCGGATTTGGGAGCGAAACCCACCATTACGTTTTTCAGTGTTACGTTGCCATTGACGATGCCAGGAATTGTAGCGGGGTCACTTCTGGTATTCATACCTGCGACTGGGGAGTTCGTTATCCCCGATTTATTGGGCGGTGGAAACGTATTGATGATCGGACGTGTGCTGTTTAATGAATTTAACTCTAATAATGATTGGCCGGTCGCCTCTGCAGTGGCTATTGCTCTGTTGCTATTGTTAGTCATACCGATGATGATCTATCAACACATTCAGGGTAAGGAAAACCAACCATAACTATCCATGAAGAAAAAAAGATCGACATTCATTTTCAGTATGCTTTGTTTCGGTTTTACGTTCTTATACGTGCCGATGGTTTTATTGATTGTTTATTCATTTAACTATTCCAAAATTGTTCCTGTTTGGGGCGGTTGGTCAACTCGTTGGTATACAGTACTTTTTGAAAGTGAGGAAGTCGGGGCAGCTATTACTTTAAGTCTTAAAATAGCCTTAATGAATGCCACCTTCGCAACCATGCTTGGCGCGCTTGCTGGATTGGCATTGGTTCGTTTCAAAAGCTTTCGTGGTCGTACTCTTTTTGGTGGGATGATTTCAGCACCATTGGTTATGCCTGAAGTTATAACCGGTTTATCTTTATTGTTGTTGTTTATCACTCTGGGGCAGCTTATCGGTTGGCCAACTAATCGCGGAATAACCACGATTACAATTGCGCACATAACATTCTCAATGGCATATGTAGCGGTTATTATTCAATCTAGACTGACCGGATTGGATCAATCTCTAGAAGAAGCGGCTGAAGACTTAGGTGCAAAACCTTTTCGTGTATTAATAGATATTACGTTACCTCTGCTGGCACCAGGGCTATTAGCCGGCTGGCTATTGGCCTTTACGTTATCTATTGATGATCTCGTTATTGCAAGTTTTGTTTCGGGACCAGGAGCTAATACTCTGCCCATGTTAATATACTCCCGAGTTCGTCTGGGACTCCGACCGGATATTAATGCGATGGCAACAATAATAATTATAGTGGTCGCGATCGGAGTATGTCTGGCCGGTTGGCTAATGATGCGTCAGGAGCGACGACGTCAACGTGATATGCAGTTGGCGTCCGGCGATAATATAAAACAAGATTAATAGCTCCAAGGAGTCTTTTGTGATCAATGTTACGGGATTGACTATTTACCCCATAAAATCGACCTTTGGGGTTGATCTTGAATGGACTAGTATTGAAAAAAGAGGATTACAGTATGATCGGCGAATGTCTCTTTTCTCAACGGAGCACAAACAGATTACAGGTCGAGACTTTCCTGCATTACTCGATGTGACTTGTCGAATAGATACTGATTGCATCGTTATCTCGGCTCCGAATCAAGTGGATCTCGTTATAGATGATAGTGCCTGGACCGGTGATAAGGTGAACGTAACAGTTTTCGATGATCCTGCAGTAGGTGTTGTCGCAAATTCTATTGTTTGTAAATGGTTTAAGACGTACCTGAATACTGAGTGCCGGCTGTTGTTAATTGATGATAGGGGACAACGTGTTTTACCAACCAGTGTTGGTGGGCAGCCAGGTGATATTGTAAGTTTTGCTGATGAATGCCCAATCTTATTAGTTTCAGCTGAAAGTCTTGATGACTTAAATGGCAGGCTTGAACATTCGATTCCTATGTCACGTTTCAGACCTAATATTGTGGTAAAAAGTGGCGAAGCGTTTTCTGAAGATCAATGGAAGACGATTGTTATTGGTGATACAGAGTTTGAGGTAATGCAGCAATGCCAACGCTGTGTTTTTACTACTATAGATTTGGAAACGAAAGAGAAACACCCGCAGCAAGAGCCGTTGAGAACCCTCTCTACTTATCGTCGTCATGTAGATGGTGGAGTGGCATTTGGTGTGCATTTAGTGTGTAGAGCGCCCGGAACGATTCGTGTTGGTGATCCGGTTATTGTGACGTCACGGTTAACGATATGAGTATGGAAATTTACTGGATTAGCGGCAGCGCACCGGCCTGGCGTGTGATTATGATGGCAGAATATAAACAATTAGATTATCAGTCAATTGTACTTGAAACCTCTAAAAAACAACAAAAGGAACCGTGGTTCTTAAACCTGAATCCACGAGGACAAATTCCGTTATTGAAGCACGATGACGTAGTCGTTACTGAGTCCTTGGCGATAATGCATTATTTGGAGAATGCGTTTTCGACTCCTCCATTGTTTGGTAAAACGCCAGCAGAAGTTGCCTCTATCGAACAAAGCATTTTTGAAATTCTTAGTTATGTCGACAAGCCTGTCGCTGATTTTGTGCAGCCTGTTTTTCGTAATAAGATTGTGCAATTCAGGGATTTATTGGATGGTGTTGCTACTAAAATCCTTAAAGAACTCAGTCTTTTAGAAAGTAAACTTAGCAAGACTGATTGGCTGCAAGGAGGGTTTTCTGCTGCGGATATCGTTTTAACACCGACTATGCAGCGACTGTATCGAGGCATTGCACAGGCTCCGGAACTTTCTAAAGAGATTGGTCTTAATAAGTTGAGTGAAGATTTTCCCGCGTTACACGGTTGGAGATCTCGGGTCGAAAAACTTCCTGCTTTTATCGCAAGTTTTCCACCACATTGGAATTAACGAAACACGAATTAGATCGTTTATCCTGTTGGGCGTGTGGTTGCCTTACTGCCTGTAATTAATTTCTATTTAATCACTATTAGTAATGCCTTTTTGAGTGCTAATGCTCGATAAAAACAGAGTATTAGAGATTCGAAGATTCGAATCTCTAATTTAGACGCTGTTTATTTATATGGATCTGCGGCGTCTCTTAAGCCATCGCCAAAGAAGTTAAACGCTAATATTGTCACTATTACAGGTAGTACTGGAAACATTAGCCACGGATAAAGTGCGACTACGTTTATATTTTGTGCTTCATTCAGCAATACTCCCCAACTTGTAACGGGAGGACGTAGTCCTAACCCTAAAAAGCTTAACGCGGTTTCACCCAGTATCATTGCGGGAATAGATAGGGATGCCGATGCTATCAGATGGCTCAAAAAACCAGGTAGCAAGTGTCGAAAAATAATGCGTTTAGGTTTTGCTCCCATCATTACCGCAGCCGTGCAGTAGTCCTCCTCCCTAAGTGAGAGTAATTTCGATCGTACGGCCCTAGCTAGCCCTGTCCAGTCGAGCAGGGCAAGGATTACGGTTATGCCAAGAAACACCAGCAAAGGGCTCCAGGTGACCGGTAAAATTGCTGACAGAGCCATCCACAGAGGAAGTTCTGGAAAAGATCTTAGTATTTCGATAAGTCGTTGTATTAAATTATCTACAATACCGCCGTAATATCCAGCTATCCCTCCGATTACGATTCCCAGTGTAAAACTAATTATGATTCCAACTAAACCGATGGTGAGCGATATTCGGGCACCATAGAAGGTGCGGGAAAGAAGGTCTCTGCCAAGACGATCGGTACCGACAAAGTAGGCTGTTCCGCCTTTCGCAGGACAGACTATATGAAACGAGCTTTCGACTAAGCCCCAAAAGTTATATTTATCAGCCGAACAGAAAAAACGTAATTTCTGTATTTTCTTTGGGTCAGCAGTGTATTCCCGCTTCAAATTGGTCATGTTGAGTGTGAATTTATATCCATACACAAACGGACCAACAAATTCCCCTTCATGAAACAAGTGGGGCATTTGTGGGGGCGCATAAATATGTTTTGCATCCCGTGTCTCAAGATTATAGGGCGCAAGGATTTCTGCAAAGGCCACTGAAAAATAGAGAACGAGTAATATCAGACCCGAAAATAAGGCAAGTTTATGTCGCTTTAATTTCCACCACATTAACTTCCATTGCGAAGCAAGGTAAAATTGTTCCTGTTCGGGAGTGAGTTTTTCAACAGAAAATGGGTCGAATGGTTCTTTCGAAACAAAATGTTCAAGCTGCCGGAAACGGGATTCCATCATTTTGCAGCACTCCCTTGTAAGCGAATACGTGGATCCAGCATTGCCAGAAGAATATCGGAAAGCAATACACCGAGCACGGTAAGCATTGCAAGAAACATTAGAAAAGAGCCGGCAAGGTACATGTCCTGACTTTGTAAAGACGTTAGCAACATGGGACCCGTAGTTGGCAGTGACAGCACTACCGCAACAATTTCTGCGCCAGAAATGACACTCGGTAAAATAGATCCGATATCAGCAATAAAAAAGTTAAGCGCCATTCGAAGGGGGTATTTCATAACCAATTTATACTCAGTCATGCCTTTTGCACGTGCTGTAGTAACGTACTGTTTCTGCAACTCATCAAGTAGGTTTGCTCGAAGTCGCCGAATCATTCCTGCGGTGCCAGAGGTACCAATAACCACAACTGGAATCCATAGGTGCTCTAGAACAGAGACAAATTTTCCCCACGACCAAGGAGCATCAATATATGTAGGATCCATTAATCCGCCTATAGATGTTCCGAAGTAAACATTAGCAAGATAAAGCATAACCAGTGCAAGTAGAAAATTTGGGACAGCTAATCCTATGAAACCTAGAAAGGTGAGGCCATAGTCCCCCCAACTATATTGATGGGTTGCCGAGTAAATTCCTATTGGAAAGGCGATCATCCAAGTAAAAATGATAGTAACAAGGGACACTATCACCGTCAGTAGCATTCGATCGCCGACTACATCGGCAACAGGTAGTTCGTATTCAAATGAATACCCTAGGTCCCCCTGTAGAAAACCCCATGCCCAGTTGATGTATTGTTCCCACATGGGCTTGTCGAGTCCGTACTCCTGTCGTAAAAACTCAATTTTTTGCGGATCAATAGATTCACCCTGAGATTTCAGCTCTGCGATGTGGCTTTCCAGATAATCGCCGGGTGGCAGTTGGATAATTACGAAGACGATAATGCTGATCGCGATCAAAGTCGGAATCATCAGTAGAATGCGTCGTAAAATATAATTCAGCATAGTCGTCTCAGAAACTTTAGCAGCGGGGTGATCATTAATTTAGGGTTTCATCCAGAATGTGTCGGGTTGATAGCTTCCAAAGTATGCACCGGGAGACCAACTATAAACGCCTTCTTCTGGAACATTTTGCAGTTTATTACTAATTGCAACGGGCTGCAGTACGCCGCAAACGACACCAACTGAAAATACTTGATCCCGATGAATATTGAGTATTTCTCTCCATGCCGACTCGCGACCAGAATCTTCCAAAGCCATTTGCCATTGATCACGAAGTTCCAGCAATCGTTGTGCGCTTGGCATATCCGGTGCTTCACCTGCGTTGCCACCGGTCTCGTAATACTGGCCCCATTTGGGCCATTGCAGTTGGTCCTGAGCAACCGGTACGAATTCTGCCGGGCTTTCATTGATAGTCGGTAAACCATTATCGACTCCCGACCAGATAGCCATCATTGCGCCGCCTGAGAACACCCGATCCCTAAATACTTCACGTTGAGATGGCTTGCTGTAAAGCTTAACGCCAATCTGCCGCCATGTGTCGTGAATTAATTCCAAGACGTCTGTTTGTTCGGTGCTTTCACCTGCAGTTTGCACAATTACCTCCATTGGCAATCCATCAGACATCAGTCGAATTCCATTTTCATTACGTTCGGTTAGTCCCATTTCGTCAAGCAGTGCATTGGCTTGATCAATATCGAACTGCGCCCATTTAGTTCGGTAATCTTCCTGGAAAAGCGGACTGGCCGATAAAACGGTGTTGGCGCATTCCGCTCCGAGGCCGAAATAGACGACATTATTTATTTCGCTCCGGTCTACTGCAAGAGAAAGGGCTCTTCTAAATCGAATATCACGAACGAGCTGACGCCACGCTGGATTGTTGCTGTTAAGGTTCGGATACAAAGCTATCTGAGCGCCGGTACCTTTCTGCCATAATCTAACGGTAAAATCATTGCGTGCCTCACCCTCCTTTAAGAAAGTATAGTTATCTAGGCGTAAGTAACGTGCCTGAAGGTCAGCTTCTCCTGATCCGGTTTTTGCCGGTATTAGACTCTTGCTGACAATATTAATCACTAACTGATCAACATACGGCAGTTGTTGGCCAGATTGGTCGACCCTGTGGAAGTACGGGTTACGTTTAAATACGAAACGATCCGACGGAGGAGGTGTTGAATTAATCCATGGCTGTAGCACGGGCAAATCTACGTTGGTGGCTTTGTACTGACGTGCTTTGCGTGTATGTAAGCTAGCCCAGTTTCTCACCGCCGCGTCGAGCACCATTTCGTTTAACTTATTGGTATCTGCATAGTTGCCATGAAATTGTTTCATGTAATGCGCCGGTTGATAAATATACAGGGGCCGTGCGCCGGCGAGGGCGGGTAAAAAGTATGGGTTAGGTTTAGACCAGGCGTATTTGATGGTATACGGATCGATAATAGTTACAGTAGGAAATTCGTCGCCTACTTGTAAGGTTTTATTAGGACCAAACGGTGATAACAATTCACTATTCGCTACATCTTCCCAATAATATCGAAAATCTTCTGTGGTAAACGGCTCACCATCGGACCACTTATGACCTTCGCGTAAATGAAGTGTAAAAACACTGCCTTGTTCGATATCAATAGATTCCAGTATATCGGGATGTAATTCAAAGTTCGTATCATAGGTGAGCAGACGTGCATAACCATATACGTTGGCCATGCGAATATCTTTATTGGTACCCATAAGTAATCGAATTTCACCACCATACTGACCAACACTTCTCCCGTCTAGGTCGAGGTCAATGACACGTGGGTTATTGGGCAAGCGAAGGTCTATAGAAGGCAATTCGCCGGCGCTGACCCGCTCAGTCAAAACTGGAACTTCAGACGCTCCATGGGCAATACCCGTCGTAAGTAAAATAGCAAAAATACTGCGACTGAATAAGCGTGTTTTCATAAAAGGTCTCCTGCGCTCGCATCGGCTCGTGCCCGCACAAAGTGGTTGTCACCCAAGTCGATTAACGCGCTTTTAACCGGTTCTTTACTGGAAAATGGTTCGTTCCAAGAATTTGGGTCGGAAGCTTTGTTTTTGTATATAGAGTTGAAATCGAGTTTTCTTGATAACTCTGCAAACGGTACCGCTTGCAGAAGTGCTTTTGTATAAGGATGAACCGGGTTTGCAAAAAGCATTTCCCGTGGGGCTACTTCGACTAACTTTCCGTTACACATAACTGAAATTCTGTCAGCAATATAATCAACTACTGCGAGGTTATGGGATACGAACAGATAGGTTAAATTCAGTTCCCTTTGTAAGTCTTTAAGTAGGTTTAAGATTTGTGCTTGGATTGATACATCCAAAGCTGATACGGGTTCATCGCAGATGATTACGTCGGGTCTTAACGCTAGTGCTCGCGCGATTCCTATCCGTTGCCGCTGGCCTCCAGAGAAGCTATGTGGGTAACGGCTAAGGAAACGGGGATCTAGTCCTACTAGTTTCATTAGCTCTTTGATTAATTCAATCTGGTAGTCATCGTCGCCCGCACCATGAATAATAAGTGGCTCGCGAATGATGTCGAATACTGTCATTCGTGGATTTAGCGAGCTAAATGGATCTTGAAAAATAATTTGCATTTTCTTGCGGAAATCAAACATTTCCGTATTATTCAATCCAAGGACGTCAATTGGCGTATCACCATCATAGAAACGCACACTACCGCTATCGGGTGTAAGTGCCCGCATAATTATTTTGCTTAATGTGGTTTTGCCACAGCCACTTTCACCAACAAGTCCCATGGACTCGCCTTTCAGTATAGTCAAATTAACATTGTCGACGGCGCGAACTTCAGATGCAGATGACGTAAACCAGCCTTCGTTTCGAACGGCATAAGATTTTACGATGTTGGTAATTTCTAAGTGCCTTTTTTCGCTGACTTGCTTGGGATTGGCTTCGGGTTGAAAGTGAGGACCCAATTGATGTTCTATCTCGCGAACCGGTATTAGTCGCTCACCTTTCTTCATATCGAAGTGGGGGACGGCCTTGAACAGCGCTTTCAAATACGGGTGTTGCGGCGAGGTAAATATATCTCCGATTGACCCACGTTCCATAACCTCGCCATGGTACATAACTACAACTTCTTCTGCGACGTTTGCAACAACACCGAGATCGTGTGTAATTAGCAGCACAGCCATGCCGAGTTCTTTTTGTAATTCACGCACAATGTGTAAAATTTGTGCCTGAATGGTTACGTCTAATGCAGTCGTTGGTTCATCGGCGATGAGTAAGGACGGACGGCATATAAGCGCCAATGCAATCATGGCGCGTTGTCTAAGACCACCAGACAGTTCAAACGGATAAGTTTGTAATGCTCTGGCTGGATTCGGAAAGCCAACCAGTTTGAGCATCTCTTCTGTAAGACGCATACCTTCCTTAATACTGGCGTCACGATGCAGAAAAAGCGCCTCGCTTATTTGATCGCCAATAGTGTGCAGTGGTGACAGAGATACCATCGGTTCTTGGAATATCATCGATATTGCGCCACCTCGAATAGCTCTCATGCCTTCGCTTGTCGGGTCAAGTTTGGCAATATCGATAGTGTCAGCATCTTCAGCGGGGGTAAGTAGAAGCTGGCCGCTTCGAATGGATGCAATTTTTGGCAGTATGCCCATAATGGACTGAGCTGTTACCGACTTACCGGAACCGCTTTCGCCTACTATGGCCACGGTGCTGCCTGGCATAACGTCAAAGGATACGCCACGAACGGCCTCAATGGAGCCGCCGTGCACCTTGAAATCGACCCTTAGATCTTTAACATCAAGTAGTGGTTTCACAAATTTTTATCAATTCTGATTTAGGAAACAAAATTACGATGACTTTCGCTTTGTGCGTCATCCCCTCTCTACCAACTCCGCCAATTTTTCAGGATAATCAGTAATAATGCTATCAACCGACCATGCCAGTAGCTTTTTCATATCGTTACTTTGATTTACCGTCCAAGCATAAACATCAAGATTAAGCTCACGAGCTTCTTCTATTTTTTCAATTGTGAGGTCTTTATGTTCAGAGCACCAGTAGCTTACACCCATAGCTTTTACCATTTTTGGCATTGAAAAGCCAAAATCCTTAATATTTAGTCCAGCCGTCCAGGGTGAATTGCCACCATTTATTGTTACAGTATCAAAGTTTGGCTGACAACTAGTTAGACACCCATAGATTAGGTTGGGTGCTAGTTTTTGCATTTCTTTTATAATAGACCAATTGAATGATTGCAGGGTTACTGTTGATTGCAAGTCTAACCGCTCTATAGTGTCGATGACCCGTTTTGCGTAGTAACTCACTTCTGGTTGTGGTTCCGGCACAGTGGGCCCATATTTAATTTCTAGTGTTATTAACGGGCCGGATCTTTCCAATGATTTAATAAAGGTTGACAACTCTTCTAGTGTTGGAATTCGGGTGCCGTCTATAGATTGTTGCTCTGAAAAACGCTGTTGATAATGGCTATGGGGTCTTAATCGACCGATATCGAATGTTGGTAAATCAGTCGAATTTATGGAAAACCACGGGATAGGCGTTTCTGCCCAGTTCGGCCCTTGCCTTACGATATCGGGGTTTATGGTCTCATCATGAACTATAATCAATTGTCCGTCGGCCGTAATATTTACATCGACTTCAATGCGATCCATCCCCGCCTCGAATGCTCGTTCGAAACCTGCAATAGAGTTTTCTGGAAGATATCCTCTCGCGCCGCGGTGACCTTGTGTGATGCATTTTTTCAGTTTATTGTTATTCAAGTTGATTGTCCGAACAGTAGTAATTTGTTAGCAATAATCACAGGACCTAAAATTACCGAATTTTTAAATATTATGAAACAAAAAAATAGCCTAATTTGGCGTAATCTTAGCAAACGCTTAGACGATAATGGGTTAAACGTTTTTTCATCAATTCCGATATCTACTATTGACGATGACCTGCGCGCAGATTTAGATTCGGCTATGGTGGATAGAGAAACTTCGTATAATACGGTAGTTATAATTGGTCATTCGGGTAGTAAAATATGGCCCCGAGTGGAAGCTGACTTAGCTGTCTGTGATGAACCTGTGGATCAATTTAGCATTAAAACGGTCAATGAAGCTTTCAGTGAATTAGCGAAAAACTCCACCTGTGAAATAATTTATCCGGGGTCTACGCAAATTCCGCTTCAAAAGTTGGGCAAGTTTTGCGGATGGGGCGAATCTTCGTGGCTCGGCATAAACATCTATAAGCCATTTGGAACTTGGTATGCGTTTCGCGCGGTTTTGCTCTCTACTCTAGAACTTCCTCAAGTGGCGATGGAGCAATACAAGTCACCTTGTCTTTCATGTGTCGATAAACCTTGCTTGACTGCATGCCCGGTAAATGCCCCCGGGGAACCTGGGGAATTTGACTTAAACGGCTGTGTTAACTACCGTCTGAGTAGCAACTCCGACTGTGCTAATACCTGTCTCGCTCGGTACGCGTGCCCAGAAGCGAAGGATTTTGCGTATCCGCAATCTATGGGTAATTATTTCTATGGCCGTTCTTTGCAGACTCTTAAGCGATGGGAAAAGTCTGGTAGATGAATTTGACGATGATTAACTGTTGAAAATACCTTTATAATTACATCTGCTACAGCATAAATCTGTTCTACCACTCAGGGATCATATATGCCTCAATTTCTAAATACCGGTCGAATCCTACTGGCACTTTTAGTCACAATTTTTCAAACGAGCTTGTTGGCGGCAACAGCTGATGAATCGATGGACAAAGCACTGGCCGCTTGGGAGACTAAGAACTATCAGGAAGCTTTGGAAATATGGCTTTTAAAGGCCTACGATGGCGATCCGGAAGCCCAATATCGTCTTGGTGAAATGTTTGCCGATGGCACTGGTACTGTGGTGGATCAGTCTGAGGCAGTGTATTGGTATAGTCGGGCAACAGACCAAGGACATGCCGCCGCCCAGTATAAACTTGGCAATGCTTACTTTCACGGTGTCGGCACGAAGCCGGACAAAGCAAAGGCTCTAGAGTGGTGGCATATTGCCGCTGAGAACGGAAACCGAGAAGCGCAATATCATCTTGGTCGAGCTTATTTTTATGGGATCGATGTGCAACAAAACTCGAAGGTCGCGTTAGATTGGTTTGAACGATCGGCTCAATCTGACTACCAGCAGGCCCTGGATTTCTTGGTGCGTGTGGGCTCTACGAACCAACAAAATGAGGTGGAGGGTGAAAACACTTGGACCGGTTATGGCCGGATAAGTGGCGAGGCTATTCGCGTTTATGCTGGTTTCAATCGACTGTCTCCAATTTTAACAACTCTCGACTCTGGCTCGTTATTGCGTGTTGTAGAACAAAATGCAGGTTGGTTTCGCGCACAATTCCCCGGTGGTCTGCCGGTATGGGTGCCGTCCGAGAACGTCGTTACTGTGGAAGGGCAAACAACAATTACCGGGTCTGGGATTCAGGCTCGCCCAGATCCAGGTACTGCTGCTGACGTTAAATCAGTGGGAATTTTCCTCGATGGTGATGCCGTGTTATTGCTCGAATCTCGACCAGAGTGGAGCAAAGTGCAGTCGCCAGAGTCCATGACTGGCTGGGTGGAGGTGACAAATGTAGTGGAACTGCCGGACGATGAGTTCGTCGCAAAGGAATGGAAGTCGGCTCGGGATCGAATGGAAATTTCCGTAACGAGTTCCAGATCTTTGGTAGTGCTCAACTCATCCGAAAGCGAAGGTTCAACAGTCGAGGAAGTTGAGGAAGTTATTGTAGAAGAGCCCGCTGATGAAAAAGTGCAGGCAGTCCCCTCGGATTTGAATGAAGTTGATGAAATGCTTGAGGTGGCCTCTGCTGAGGTAGAGCAGGTCGTTGCATCTGATGACCCGCGATTTTTGAATATTGCCGGCGCGGCAAAAATAAAAAATGGCAATATTCTTCGGGTTGGTCCGAATGGGATGGATGTATATGCGCGAAGTCGAGAGAGTTCTGCGCGAATTGATCGCTTACCTGCTGCAATGTTACTTAGAGTAATAGAGAAAAAATCGACTTGGCTAAAAGTAGAAGTGGCCGGGGGTTTACCGTTATGGATCTATAGTCGGTTTTTGGATCGGGACGGTAATGACGGACGGATCACAGGACGAGGTGTTCGAGCTCGGCCCTTACCCTCGACTACTAATGAATCTCAGCCGGTTGGCAATTATCCTACAGGTGCAACGGTTAGAGTTCTAGAAGATGCACAGGAATGGGTTCGTATCAGAGCACCAGAATCTATCGGAGGTTGGGTGCAGATCAATGAGCTGTATTTGGTCGAGGACGAAGCAGATAACGTTAAACGGGAATGGCAGCTGCAAGCATTAAACGGCCCACAGACTCTGACCTCAATACAGGCGGCTGTCGCTGAAGAGGGAGCTAATGAAGCGGGTAGCGAGTTAAGTGTCGAAGTTGAGGATGTAATTGAGTCGCTAGTTACTGGAAATGATGAAAGTAATGCACTAACTACTGACCTGAATGACGCCCCTGTAGTAACAGATGATGGGGAAGAATCCGCTGAATCTTTCGAAACTAATGATGCCAACGTCAGTAATCGTGAGGCAGATAATGATCAGGTTGACACGAACTCAAGTGGTTTAAGTCAGTCGGACTTACTGACTACGGAATCTGCACCAAGTGAATCGGATGTCAATTTAGCTAGCGAGGATGAACTCGTTGGGAACGATGTTGAACAATCGTCGCTTGATGTCGATGCAGTTATTGCTGCTAGCGAGACTCAAGACGGTCTGTTAAAAGATTCGATAGATGCCGATACAGTTGCTGTTGTTGAGTCTGCGAATGAGTCATCAGATTCTGTGATAACCAGTCTATTGGAAAATGCAGAGCCGGATCAGCTACCCATTGATCTAGCAAGCGAAACTCTGATTCAAAACGAAATTGATGTAGCGTTGAATGAGCCGGTTCAAGTAGATAACGGTCTAGAGGTGTCGACTGACTTGAGTAATGTTAACACTAATGACTCACTTAACAGTGATGATGTCGTCGGGGCTGAAACACTAAATGATTCCCAAGACAATGAGGTATTGCCCCAAATTGAAGTGACTGAAAACTCTGATGAGATTTCTGAGCAGGGAGAAGTTAGCATCGATGATCGGTCGGTTCCGGAGACAATTACGGATACCGATAAACTAGAAGGAGAACAGGAATCTACGCTGCAAGATGATGCTGTTGTGCTGACTGACAATGATTCGGTCGACACCGATAATGAATTAGCTGAGGTTGAAGAAACAGATAACAGCATTACCGATGCGAAAGAGCTGCCAGAAGCCGAGATTGCCGAGATAAATGAGCCCTCAGATTTGATAGTTGCGGTTGAGTTTGACTCTCTAAATTGGCTTTACAGCCAACAGGATTCTGCGTTTGCCGTAGAGTTAATGCGCGATATTAGCCGGGATGTTGTAATTCAAACCGCCTCGCAAATGGACACAGAACTTCAATTGGTGGCGTTCTCCAAAACCCGTCAGTTGGATACGGTTTATAATCTTATGATCGGTCCATTTGCAAATTTGTTGGCAATAAAAGAAGTGTTGCCGCAATATCAATCTCGGTTTGAAGAGATTCGCATTAGGCGACTCGGTACCTTTCAAATTGAGTGGTGTGAGAGGGTAGATAATCTAACGCCTGATCAACTTTTAATCATTGTGGATAAGTGTCTGAATTAACGAGCACGTTTTTGTCTTGGCGATCGTAAAGATCGTCGCAAGGTGATAACTCTAGGTCGTTCGCTGATGTGTAGCTGGGCATGCTCCAGAATACGCTAATCCGCTTTTTACTTAATCTTTAATTTATAGCCTTTTAACGGAGTAATCAGATGTTTGATACAAAACAGAAAATTGCGGATTTCGATCCCGAATTATGGTCTGCAATGACTGCCGAACACGTGCGTCAGGAAGAGCATATTGAACTTATAGCATCTGAAAATTACACCAGTCCTATGGTGATGGAGGCTCAGGGTTCAGGATTGACGAACAAGTACGCTGAAGGCTATCCCGGAAAACGCTATTACGGCGGTTGTGAGCATGTGGATGTTGCAGAGCAACTAGCGATTGATCGTGCCTGTGAGTTATTTTCTGCGGACTATTGCAATGTGCAACCTCATTCTGGTTCACAAGCTAATGCCGCTGTATTTATGGCCTTAATTGAACCACACGATACTATTTTAGGGATGAGCCTGGCGCATGGTGGTCATTTAACTCACGGTGCTAAGGTTAATTTTTCCGGGAAAATTTATAATGCCGTGCAGTATGGCTTGAACGACGAAACTGGCGAAGTTGATTACGAAGAAGTTGCCAGACTTGCTCGTGAACATAAGCCGAAAATGATTATTGCAGGTTTCTCCGCTTATTCTCGGATAATGGATTGGAGTAAATTTCGCGCTGTTGCCGATGAAGTGGGTGCCTATTTGTTTGTTGATATGGCTCATATTGCTGGTCTGGTTGCTGCAGGGCTCTATCCAAGTCCAATACCATTTGCGGATGTGGTAACCACAACAACGCACAAGACTTTACGCGGACCGCGTGGTGGAATGATTCTTGCTAAGGAAAACCCAGAGATTACTAAAAAACTGAATTCCATGGTTTTTCCAGGTACACAGGGTGGGCCGTTGATGCATGTAATTGCGGCAAAAGCTGTTGCGTTTAAAGAAGCTTTATCGCCTGAATTTACGGTATATCAAAAGCAGGTAATCGAGAACGCTCAAGCGATGGCGAGTCAGTTCCAGTCACGAGGTTATAACATCGTATCTGGTGGCACCGATGATCACCTATTCTTGCTCGATTTAATCGATAAGGACATAACGGGAAAAGACGCTGATGCGGCTCTTGGTTATGCGAATATTACGGTTAATAAAAATAGTGTGCCAAATGACCCACGTTCTCCGTTTGTAACGAGTGGTTTGCGAATTGGTTCACCTGCTATAACTACACGTGGTTTTAAGGAAACAGAGTCTAGACAAGTAGTAGATTGGATTTGCGATGTGCTGGATAACATGGGTGATGAAAGCACCATTGATCGTGTTCGTGGTGAAGTGAAAGCCTTATGTGCCCAATTTCCTGTTTATAAATAATTTTAGAAAACATACCAGAAAACATACCAATGAGTAAATATTCGATCTTCAGCCTGGCGCGAAATGCGGTCAGCTACCATGAAAAATGGGGCCAGGCATGGCGGAGCCCAGAGCCCGCACCGGAGTATGACGTTATTATTATTGGTGGTGGTGGCCATGGTTTAGCTACCGCCTATTATTTAGCCAAAGAACATAATGTTGGAAGGATTGCGGTTCTGGAAAAAGGTTGGCTTGGTGGTGGTAATACTGGACGTAATACGACTATTGTGAGATCGAATTATTTGTGGGATGAGTCCGCCCATTTGTATGAAAAATCTCTGAAGCTTTGGGAAGGGCTGAGTCAGGATATTAACTACAATGTTATGTTCAGCCAGCGTGGTGTTATGAATCTTGGGCATAACCTGCAGGATCTGCGGGATATTATGCGTCGTTGTAATGCTAATAAACTGAACGGCATTGATGCGGAATTCCTCTCTCCTGAGGAGATCAAGAGAAAGGTGCCAATTATGGATACATCGGCCAATACTCGTTATCCGGTTTTGGGAGCCTCATTCCAGCCTCGAGGCGGGGTTGCACGTCATGATGCCGTAGCTTGGGGCTTTGCTCGCGCTGCGGATAAGCTTGGTGTGGATATTATTCAAAATTGTGAAATAACAGGGTTGCTCAGAGAAAATGGAGAGATCCGGGCAGTTGAGACTTCTCGTGGCACTATCCGTAGTAAGAAAGTAGGCGTCGTTGTTGCGGGGCACTCTGGTGTTTTAGCCGAGATGGCTGGCTTTAAATTACCGTTGGAGAGTCATCCTCTTCAAGCATTGGTTTCCGAGCCAATAAAACCCGTTTTGAATACTGTGATCATGTCAAATGCCGTACATGGTTATATTAGTCAATCTGATAAGGGCGAATTAGTTATTGGTGCAGGTATTGATGGTTATACGGGTTATGGTCAACGTGGAAGCTACGAAACAATTGAAGGTAACATTGCTGCGATCATAACGTTGTTTCCAATGTTTAGTCGAGTTCGTATGCTGCGTCAATGGGGAGGTATCGTAGACACTTGCCCAGATGCATGCCCCATATTGAGTAAGACACCCGTCAAAGGACTCTATTTTAACTGCGGGTGGGGAACGGGTGGCTTTAAGGCAACGCCTGGTTCTGGTTGGGCATTTGCCCATACAATCGCTCGCGATGAGCCGCATAAGTTAAATGCGGCCTTTACCATTGATCGTTTTCATTCCGGTGCCCTTGTCGATGAACATGGCGCCGCGGGTGTCGCACACTGAGGAAAAAGCATGTTAAAGATTGAATGTCCCTGGTGTGGGGAACGTGATCAGACCGAGTTTACCTATGGAGGAGAAGCTCATATTGCTCGACCTCTTGATACAGACTCCTTAACTGACGAAGAATGGGGCGACTACTTGTTTTTCCGAAAAAATCCTAAAGGCTTGCATAACGAACAGTGGATTCATACAGGCGGCTGTCGGAGATGGTTTAATGCGATTCGTGATACTGTGACCTATAAGTTTCACGGTGTTTATAAGCCGGGTGAGCCCGCTCCAGAGGTTGAATCATGAGTCAGTTATTTCGACTAAAGGAAGGCGGGCGAATACAACGAGACAAGCCGGTTTCCTTTTCCTTCAATGGTAAAAGATTATCTGGCTATCAGGGGGATACACTGGCATCTGCATTGCTCGCGAATGGGATTCATCTCGTGGCTCGAAGTTTTAAATACCATCGACCTCGTGGAATCATTGGAAGCGGTCCGGAGGAACCCAATGCGTTATTTCAAATCGATGAGGGAGCACACACTGTGCCAAACATGCGTGCGACGCAAACCGAGCTTTACAAGAACCTGGTTGCGCGAAGTGTTAATTGTTGGCCGAGTCCGAATTTCGATGTTAATGCAGTAACTGGCTGGTTCAGTCGCCTGTTACCCGCAGGCTTCTACTATAAAACCTTTATGTGGCCGAAATCAATGTGGCTAACATATGAAGAGAATATTCGTAAAGCGGCGGGTTTGGGTAAATCGCCCGAACTCCCCGACCCCGACCATTATGAACGTCGTAATATGCAGTGCGATGTACTCATTATTGGAAGCGGTGCCGCAGGTCTATCTGCTGCACTTAGTGCTGCTTCGTCAGGTGCTCGTGTCATTGTGGTTGATGAACAGTCTGAGTTCGGTGGCGGGTTGCTCCATACTCGGCAGCATATTAACGGTGCGAAGTCTTCAGACTGGGTGCGTGATGCTGTTGACCAATTAACGTCTATGCCAGAAGTCACGCTGCTTGCAAAAACCACGGCCTATGGTTACCACGATAGCAATTTTGTTACCTTGAACGAACGTTGTACTCATCACCAATCTATTCAAGATAGAGTCGGGTGTCGTGAGCGTAATTGGCGGGTTCGCGCCCAACAGGTTATTTTAGCGACTGGTGCAATTGAGCGTTCACTGGTGTTTGGTAATAACGATTTGCCCGGCGTTATGCTGGCGTCAGCGGTATCTACGTATGTAAATCGTTACGCCGTTTTGCCGGGACACAACGGTATCGTGTTCGGTAATAATAATTCCATTTACGCTACTGCCCACGACATTCTGGATGCGGGGGCAACGGTCTGTGCTATCGTCGACTCGCGTGAACAGGTTAATCCTGAGTTAGTATCCGCACTCACATCCCGTGGTGTTACTGTTAAGGTCGGTTGCGTAGTATCTCGAGTCAGCGGTAAAAAACGGATCCAATCAGCCGATATTTATCGTTTAAAGGATGGCAAAACCGTTCCTGAGGATGTTCTTTATTGTGACTTTTTGGCGATGTCTGGCGGTTATAGCCCGGCAGTACATTTGCATGCCCAATCGGGTGGGCGCCCTGTTTTTGATGAAGAAAAATTGTGCTTTTTGCCAGGTTTGACAGAGCAGCAGCAGCAATCGATTGGCGCTTGCAAAGGCGAGTTTTCGCTCAATGAATGTTTTGTCGAAGGTCATGTTGCAGGTAACCAGGCTGCGAGCAAGTGCGGCTTTGAGTGTTCTATCAATGCTCCGTTGGTAGTCAGTGATGATATTGTTCCTGAAACTGAGGCTTTGTGGTTAGTTCCAGACAGAGTGCCGTCGGGTCACGGACCAAAGCAATTTGTGGATTATCAGAACGATACTGCAGCGGCGGATATCAAGCTTGCTGCAAGAGAGGGATACCGTTCAATTGAGCATGTTAAGCGTTACACAGCGCTCGGTTTTGGTACCGATCAGGGCAAATTAGGAAATATTAACGGCATGGCGATTTTGGCAGATACTTTAGGGCAAAGTATTGCCGCGACGGGTACAACTACATTTCGCCCGAACTATACGCCAGTTACATTTGGCGCGATCGCGACTCATGATGTCAACCAACAAATATTCGATCCGATTCGAAAGACAGCGCTACACACTTGGCATGCTGAGAACGGAGCGAAGTTTGAAGATGTTGGACAATGGAAGCGACCTTGGTATTACCCCAAGGCAGGTGAGTCTATTCATGATGCAGTGAATCGCGAATGTCTGGCTACGCGCACTAGTGTTGGTATTCTCGATGCATCAACGCTCGGTAAAATTGAAATTAGCGGACCCGATGCAGCGGCTTTTTTGAATTGGATGTATACCAATGCATGGACTAAATTGGGTGTTGGTAAGTGTCGGTACGGATTGATGCTCGGCGAGGATGGCATGGTTATGGATGATGGTGTGTCTACTCGGTTGGCCGAAAATCGTTTTTATATGACCACAACTACGGGCGGTGCAGCACGAGTTTTATCTTGGATGGAAATGTGGTCACAAACTGAGTGGCCGGAAATGCAGGTCTACTTTACATCAGTTACCGATCAGTGGGCTGTTATGTCAATTGCCGGCCCAAATAGCCGAAAAGTTGTTGAAAAAGTGTGCGAGGGTATTGATTTCGACTCGGAGAATTTTCCGTTTATGTCCATGCGAGAGGGCATGGCTGCTGGTGTTAACGCCAGAGTGTTCCGAATAAGCTTTAGTGGTGAACTAGCGTATGAAATTAGCGTGCCAGCTAACTGTGGTAGGCATGTCTGGGATGCTGTTATGGAAGCGGGTCAGGAATTTGATATCACCCCATACGGTACAGAAGCTATGCATGTTCTGCGTGCTGAGAAAGGTTTTATCATCGTTGGACAAGATACCGATGGCTCTATGAGTCCGGTTGATCTTGGAATGGATTGGATCGTATCAAAAAACAAAGATTTTCTTGGACGACGGTCACTCACTCGGACGGATAGTGTTCGGGATCATCGAAAGCAATTGGTCGGTCTGGAAAGTAAGGATGGTGTCACTGTTCTGCCTGAGGGTGCGCAATTGGTGAATGATCCAAATGCATCTGTACCTGTGCCAATGCTGGGGCATGTCACTTCGAGTTATTATAGTGCTGTTTTGGATAAGCCAATTGCAATGGGTGTTGTTAAGGGTGGACTTAGTCGTATGGGCGGTAAAATCTATGCGTCGACTTTGGATGGAAAAGTAGTCGAGCTCGAAGTAACGAGCCCGGTATTTTATGATGCCGATAGCGAAAAAATGCGACAGTAGGCGTTGTTGATAATTACATCTTTATAAAGGTAACTGGCAGATGAATCTTGCGAGTAATAAACAATCACCAATGATCTCATTTGAAGATCATCGTAAGCCCGATAGGAACGGTGCAATAGGTATCACTATTGTTGAAGAACGTTTTCAGGGATTTCTAAATCTGCGGTTTGATAGTTCAAACACGGATTGTTTAGCTGCAGTAAAACAGATATACGGTGTTGATGTCCCGTCAGAGGCAAATATGTTCTCGACTACAGATAATGCAGTCGTTTATTGGCTTGGACCGGACGAGTGGTTGGTTAAGCTGAAGAGTGAAGATGAGGTGCAAACATCGGAATTTCTCGAAGTTGTAGGTGATAACCATTGTGCCGCTACAGACCTTTCTAGCGGAACGACTCTCCTGCGTCTGTCGGGACCTTCAGTAGAGAATGTATTGCGACAAGGTATTACATTTGACATTCATCCACGGGCATTCAAGTTTGGCTCCTGCGCACAAACAGTATTTGCTCATGCGAATGTGCTGTTGGTGCGTTCTTCTGAAAACACTGATGAACTTGAAATGATAATGCGGAGAAGTTTTGCGGAGCATATCATGTTGTTTTTGTTAAATGCAGCGGCCGACTACGGTTACGAATTGCGGTGTTAGTTCTGGTAATGTTTTTTTAATTTATTATAGTTTTGTGCGGTAAGTCACAGAAATACCTATTAGATTCATGCACAATTTATCGTGCTCAAGGAAGAGGGCACTTGAAATGGAGAGCGCTTAAAAACTATTTGCTAGCGCATTGAAGCGCATTAGGGAAGCATAATTCGGGCTAGGATGACACGGGTTTTCATGGATGAGTTAAGGACGCAGATGGTTTCACTATAGTGAAAAAGGGTGCGACTGGGGTGATCCCAGTATACCAACCCGGGTGATCTTTTGATCACTCGGGTTTTTTTATCTGTTTTTTGTCTACATTATTCGGCAAACTCCGTAAATGGAAATAAAAAACTCTCAGATTACTATAGTCGGTCCAGGTCGAGTTGGCACTCATATCGCCTCGTTAGTAAGGAAAGCTGGATGGTCTATTCAGTCTATAATAGGTAGAACTCAAGCCAGTATCGCGCATATTAAGCATGAAATCGGACACGTTAACTTGGAGACATTTGATTTGGTTGCGGGGTATCGGGATATACTGTTATTAACGGTAAGCGACAGCGTTATCGCCTCGGTCTGTGAGGCACTAGCGGAAAAGGGACTCATACATTCAAATACGGTGATAATTCATACCAGCGGGGCGTCAAATAGTCGCGTGTTAGAAGCCGCTATAGATCGGCAGGCCAGCGTGGCTTCGCTGCACCCCTTGCAGACATTTCCTTCACGCCAGGCGCCGTTTGCTGATTTAGCCGGAACATATTGGTTTTTTGAAGGTGGGCATAGGGCGCGGGATGTAGCGAGTCATATAGTCAGTTCCCTTGGTGGGCATTTTCATGTTTTAAAACCTGAGCAAAAAATAGCGTATCATCTGAGTGCAACTATCGCCTGCAACAGTATGAATGCTATTCTTGAGGCTTCATTGCGGTGTTCGGAATTGGCAGGGATACATCGTGATGAAATGCAGCGCGCAATAAGGCCACTCATGCAATCAACTTTAGACAGTATGCTGTTAGACTCCCCAACGGCCTCTTTGACAGGCCCTGTATCCAGAGGCGATTTAGCAACTGTCGAATCGCATGTGACTGAATTGTCTCGTTTACCGGAAGTTCGGGATATTTATATACCACTTGCTAATTTTTTGTTAGAAATGGCGGACAATAGTGGACGAGTTGATTGTGATACATATAAAAATTTTTCTGATTTTTTCAATGAATTTCTCGCTGCTAATCGAAAAAATATGCTTGAAAACCAGTAATTTAAGCTCATATACACACTATACCATCAATAATTTTTTTTCATTTTATAAAATGTTAAGGCTGAAATTCGCGTGAAGTTTATAGATTACTACAAGGTTCTCGGTGTATCCGAGTCAGTAAACGATGGCGATCTAAAGAAGGCCTATAGGCGCTTGGCGCGTAAATATCACCCGGATGTGAGCAAAGAGAAAGATGCCGAGGAAAAAATTAAATCTATAAATGAAGCGTATGAGGTGTTGAAAGACAAAGATCGTCGAGCCGAATACGATCAGCTGCGAAAGTATGGTGGTGAAGGAGGTCAAGATTTTCGACCACCTCCGGGTTGGCAGAACAATAGTGGATTTTCTCGGGGAAGGTCTCAGGGTGATTTTAGTGATTTTTTCGAAACAATGTTCGGCGATGGGCGAGGCGGGTTTGGTTCTCAACGATCTAGACCTGAAAATGTTACCTATAATATTAGCGTCAGTTTGGAAGAGTCTTACCATGGCGCACAGCGACGAATGAATTTGACCGAGTCGAACGGTAGTGTCCGTTCTTTGGATGTAAACATCCCAAAGGGCATTCTCAATGGACAAAAGATTCGTCTGCGCGGGCAGGGGCCAGCAGGTCGAGGCGGAAGCGGTGATGTGTTATTGCAAGTTACACTAAAGCCACATAAACATTTTCGCCTCGAAGGGCGCGATGTATTTCTAATCGTACCCATCTCTCCATGGGAAGCCGCATTAGGGGTGAAGACATCAGTTCCTACTTTATCCGGTGCTGTGAATCTGAATATACCTGCAGGGACAAACAATGGTAAAAAAATGCGACTAAAGGGTAAAGGCTTGCCGGGAAGTACGAATGGGGATCAATACGTCGAGTTACAACTAACTATGCCCAGCGAGTTATCTCAAGAGGCCTTAGATCTGCTACGACAATTAGGCGAGACTACTTCCTTTGATCCAAGAGAGTCGTTGTCGGTCTAGTTTTCTTACCAATATAATTCTAACTAAGGTAAAATTCGTTGCAGATCGAGGTTCAAAGCGAAAAACATGAATAAATACACAAGCAGACTTACTCTGACTACACTTACGTTTTGTTATGCCTTTCTATTAGCCTGTGGTGGTGGAAGCTCCAGTGGTAGTGTAAGCATTAACACTACCGCAACTGGCGCACCCGTGATTCGCAACTTTGCAGTAGATGTTGTTGCGGCAGTAACCGTTTCTGCGCAATCTAATGTTAGTCATGCTGATGGTGGATTAGATAATGTAACAATAGAGTGGGGTGATGGAACAAAGAAAAATTTTGGCGCTAGGTCATTCGTGCAGAGCGAGCATGTTTTTAAAGCTGCGGGCACCTACACTGTTACAATTTCTGCGGTAGACAATAAGAAAAGGCGCGGATTTGAATCAATAACTGTGGTAGTCGGCGATTGAAGCGTTTCTTCAACTTCAGGCTATAGCTGCTTTCTCGATGCGCTTGATGGACATAGTAAATGGGAATTAGATGGTAATTAAAATGCGCCTAACGCGAGTTTTGATCACAAATTGTATTTAACCTAGTGTGATCTGCCTGAGTAGAAATATTTTGGCTAATAACGATGTTATTACGAACTCTAACTGAGGTTACTCGTTATCATATTTTACCGGTCACATTTATGCCGCATAATGAGGCGGAGCATTGTAAATTGTTGTGCTCAAAGCTGGGTGTTGCAAAACTATTCTCTAAATAAAAGCACCCATGCTAAGTCGCTCTTCTACGGAGAACCCTAGGTTTTCATAAAACTTTGCTACAGTATGATTCGAAGCGCGAATTTGTAGATTTACTTTCTTACAGCCCAGTCTTTTAAGCTCTTCTATCGCATACAGCACGAGTTTCTTGCCGATACCGGAACGGCGATTCAAGGGTGTAACGGCAACAGCATAAAGCCAACCGCGGTGGCCGTCGTAGCCTGCCATACAGGCGCCAACAATAACGGCAGACTCCTCAGCGACAAAAATCAAATCATCCACCTTAATCTTTTCACTAATTATTTTTTTGGGTGCGTTATGTGGTGGATCATCGGGAAATACGGTCTCCCATAATTGACTGAGACGATCGAAATCTGTATTGCGATACTTTCGAATATTCATGTAATCTTTCGCGTAAGATATTTTGTGTTATCGACTAGCGTTATCCACCGAAAATACTTCTAGGTTAACATCAATAGTAACTTCAAGTTTATCCAGCGCTGCTGCTTTGGCAATGCCCTCTTTATTTGCGCGATATAGGTGTGGGGTCATTTCTAGCAGATCTGAGATTTGTTGCTTTGTGCTTAACTCTACCGAATAGGTGAGGTTTTTCGTTAAATTTCCTACAAATCCCTCAGGACATAATCGTATCTTTTTTGATTTGTCGTAAATATCTGCGTAAATGATATTACGCAGTTCCCTAAGATGATTTGGTCCGGTACTTACCATAATAAGTTGCCCGCTTGTTTTTAATACGCGCAGGTATTCTTTATATACTGGGAAGCCAAAGATGCACAAAACATAGTCTAATGATTGTGATTGAATGGGTAGATTGGCGTTTGTTGCGACGATCCAAGTTGCGCTTTTATTATTTATAGCGGCAGCCTTTACGGCCCATTTGGATATATCCAGACCGATCAGTGAGAGGCTCTGGTGTTTAGAGTTTTGTGCAATGATTTGATTAAGGTAGTAACCTTCTCCGCATCCACTATCCAAACAACTGATTTCCGAGGATTGGTTACGTCTTGTGTCTACTAATGTCGATACAATTTTGGCTATAGGACTATAAAAACCTTGTTGTAAAAAGCGTGTGCGAGCGGACACCATTTTTTTGCTATCACCAGGGCTTCGGCTACGCATGTTCTGAACCAGCAGTAGGTTACTGTATCCTTGTCTGGCAATATCGAACGTATGCCCATCGGCGCAGCACCAAATGGAGTCTTGTCGTTTAAGGTTGTTACCGTCAAGAGGGCAGGCTAGTTTTTCGAATGGTTGGATATTCACATGCAGTGGTGTTACGTATATGTCTAGGTAAATCGGGCTTGCGACCGTTAGTTTTTAGTCACCAATGAATTTATGCTCGGAGTTGTTTGCACCATTTAAGTTACGGCGTTGCATAAACGATACTTTATTTGGTATCGCTCGCAACCCGCTAGATGGTGTTTTTAGAGTCTGTATAAAATTCTACATTGCGCCATACGATGGACCACCGCTGCCTTCCGGTGTTACCCATGTAATGTTTTGGCTCGGATCCTTAATATCGCAAGTTTTACAGTGAATACAGTTCTGTGAATTTATTTGAAACTTCTTTCCTCCCGAATCTTCAACAATTTCGTAGACACCTGCAGGGCAATATCGCTGAGCCGGTTCATCCCAGGTTTCAAGGTTCTTGCCCAGAGGAAGTGCATCATTCATCAATTGCAGGTGCACAGGCTGATCTTCGCCATGGTATGTATTTGTAAGTGCGACGGAGCTTAGTTTGTCAAAAGTCAAGATGCCATCTGCTTTTGGATAGTCGACTTTTTTACAGTTATTTGCCGACAGCATTTGCGCGTGATCCACACTGGTATCATGAAGTGTTAGCGGAATTTTTCCACCGAACAGGTTTTGGTCGATATAGTTGAATCCGCCGCCAGCATAAACGCCAAACTTGTGTAAGGCGGGTCCGAAGTTTCTGGAACAGTACAGTTCTTCGTGAAGCCAGGAAGTTTTGAAATTTTCGCCGTAATTGGTAGGATGTATCGTACCCTCAGAGCCATCACTTAATTTTGGGAACAACGTTTCTGCAGCGATCATTCCTGATTTCATTGCCGTGTGTGTACCTTTTATCTTCGAGAAATTAAGTGTCCCCGCGTCACAGCCGATCAATAAGCCGCCCGGCAGATCCATCTTCGGCAAGGCATTTAAGCCACCTTTGGTTATTGCTCGTGCACCGTAGCCTATTCGTTTCCCGCCTTTAAGATACTGTCTTATTTGCGGATGGGTTTTAAATTTTTGCAATTCATCAAAAGTAGATAGGTGCGGGTTAGAATAATTGAGATCAATAATAATGCCAAGTGCTACCTGGTTGTTTTCTAGATGATATAGAAACCAGCCTCCGGAGCTACTTGTTTCCGAAAGCGGCCAGCCTGTGCCGTGAACTACGAGGCCCGGTTGGTGCTTGTCTGCATCAATTTCCCACAGCTCCTTTAAACCGATACCATAATGTTGTGGATCGGTACCTTCATCTAGATTGAACTTACTAATTAATTGTTTGCCTAGATGTCCTCGACATCCTTCGGCGAAAATTGTGCAGCGAGCATGTAATTCCATACCGGGCTCAAACGTATCTTTCGGTTTTCCGTCTGCACCAACGCCCATATCACCTGTTGCTACCCCTTTGATACTACCGTCTTCGTGATAGAGAATTTCTGAAGCGGCAAAACCGGGGTAGATTTCTACGCCAAGGGCTTCTGCTTGCTCTCCAAGCCATCGAACCACACTGCTAAGACTAACAATATAATTACCATCATTATGCATTGGCTTTGGTACTAGTGCGTTTGGCACCTTAATTGCTTTTTCTTGGTTTCGTAGAAAGAAAATTTGGTCTTCGGTTACGGGGGTATTGAGCGGGGCTCCTTTTTCTTTCCAATCAGGAAATAATTCATCCAGCGCTCTTGTTTGAATTACGGCTCCTGAAAGTGTGTGGGCACCCACTTCCGAACCTTTTTCTAAAACAACAATCATAAGCTCCTGACCCTTCTCTTGAGCCATTTGTTGTAATCGACAGGCGGTGGATAACCCTGCTGGGCCGGCGCCTATGATTACTACGTCCACTTCCATGGACTCTCGTTGGATTGAATTATCGGAATCTGACATAGTTACTTCTCTTGCTGTGGAGATGAAAATAATTACATATCGAACAGTATAACGGTGACTTTGTTCGCTACACTGTAAATTTCGCGAAAAAATATACACGAATTCACGCTAAAATCCTTTTTATTTACGACCGTAAGGAGTCAATTATGCAATTAGAAGGACAAGTAGCGGTAATTACCGGTGCCAGTTCCGGTATGGGAGCAAGTACGGCACGATATCTAGCGAATCGGACTAATGGCTGCGGTGTTGAATGTGATGTTTCTAATGCGGATTCCATGCGTGACGGTATTGGACAGATTAGAGAACGTTTGGGTAGTCCACGTATTTTGGTGAACTGTGCTGGCATTGCTCCTGCTAAAAGAATTGTCGGACGAGAAGGTGCAATGCCGTTAGATGATTTTAGACGAGTTATTGAGATTAATCTTATTGGTACATTTAATGCCATGCGTTGTGCTGCGGAGATTATGACCCAGTTAGATCCAGTAACAGATAGCGGAGAACGCGGTGTAATTATTTGTACGGCTTCAGTTGCAGCGTATGAAGGTCAAATTGGTCAAGCCGCTTACGCATCCTCTAAGAGTGGTATTGTTGGATTAACACTTCCTGCAGCGAGGGAGTTTGCGAAATTCGGCATACGGGTAATGACTATAGCCCCAGGCTTGATAGGTACGCCTATGTTGTTAGGAATGCCGGAGGAGGTACAAATTAATCTGGCTGCGTCGGTGCCATTCCCCAAGCGTTTCGGATCTCCAGATGAGTACTCAAAGCTTGTTGAGCATATTATTACCAATGAAATGCTCAACGGGGGTGTCATTCGACTGGATGGAGCTATTCGTTTACAGCCGACATAAGTTGCAGAATCCCTGACCTTTTTCCCGAGGGATGACTGTCAGTTCAGACTGCCAAGTTCCTCCGTTTTCGCCCTCAACTTAAATTTCTGAATTTTCCCAGTCGAAGTCTTTGGCAAATCCCCAAAGACTACGCTTTGGGGGCATTTATAATGGGCTAAGTTCTGGCGGCAGAACGCTATGATCTCTTCGGCCGTTACACTATGTCCTGATTTTAGGTTTACAAAAGCGCACGGTGTTTCACCCCATTTATTATCCGGTCGCGCCACGACAGCGGCTTCTACTATCGATTCGTGGCGATAAAGGGCATCTTCAACTTCGATCGATGAGATATTTTCTCCTCCTGAGATAATAATATCTTTGGAGCGATCTTTTAACTGAATATAATTATCTTCGCACATTACACCTAAATCCCCGGAATGAAACCAACCTCCGGCAAAGGCATTGGCAGTTGCCTCTGGGTTTTTAAGATAGCCCTTCATAACGATATTCCCACGGAACATTGCTTCACCCATAGTGCTTGCGTTTGATGGTACAGATTGCATCGTGTCTGGATCGATTATGTCGAGATCGTCTAAAACATGATACGGCACTCCCTGGCGTGACTTCTTTGATGCTCTTTCATCGGTAGAAAGTTCATTCCATTCGTCGTGCCAAGCGCATATCACGGCCGGGCCATAGGTCTCGGTTAAGCCATAAACGTGAGTCATATTGAATCCTTCCTGTTCCATTCGCGCAAGCACTGACGCCGGGGGCGGCGCCGCAGCGGTCATTACATTAACCGTATGATCAAATGACTTACGTTCGCTACTATCTGCATTGATAATAAAGTTTAGAATTATCGGAGCACCGCAAAAATGGCTCACTTTCTGTTCTGAGATGGCTGAAAATATTGCACCGGCGTCGACCTTGCGCAGACAAACACTTGTGCCACCAAGTGCTGCAAGAGTCCAAGGAAAACACCAACCGTTGCAGTGAAACATAGGCAATGTCCACAGGTAAACTGGATGATGACCCATATCCCATCCAACCGCATTGCTCAGCGCATTGAGATAGGCGCCGCGGTGATGATATACGACTCCCTTTGGACTTCCGGTAGTTCCCGACGTGTAGTTCAGGGAAATAGCATCCCATTCATCATTTGGTCGAACCCACTCTGCCTCTTCACTCCCCGACTTGAGGAATGTCTCATAATCAACATAGCCAAGAAGATCCCCACCATTTCCCTGTGGATCATGAATGTCTATAACTATGATATTTTTTTGCAGAAGACTCAGTACTTTACGTATTACATCGGAAAATTCCGTGTCAGTAATCAATACTTTTGCTTCGCCGTGCTCAAGGCAATATGCAATGGTTTCTGCGTCTAGACGTGTATTTAGCGCATTTAGTACAGCACCAGACATGGGTACGCCAAAGTGTGCTTCGAAAATTTCTGGTGTATTAGTGGCCATAATGGCAACAGTTTCACCGACGTTGATACCAATATTTTGTAGTGCCGACGCTAATTTTCTACAGCGTTGGTAGGTGTCGTTCCACGTATAGCTGAGCGGACCATGAAGAATGGAAACATGATCCGGATAAGTTCGGGCTGCACGTTGCAAAAATTTTAGTGGTGTTAATGCCGAGAAGTTGGCTGGGTTTTTCTCAAGGCCAGTATCAAATAGGGGGGAGTGGTTCATTTTCTATTACCTAAGTTTGTTAGCCCTATTATTGCATAAATAGGGCTTTGCTCTTGCAAAAATAGGCTTTCGGATTTATGATTGTGCACTGCAACATAAACATCTAATTCGACGATCTATTATGACCTCAAAAAATAATCCGCTGTCTCCTGAATCCATGACCGAGTTAGCCAATCAATGGGTAAGTTTGTGGACTGAAAGTTCTAAGACGATAACCGATTATTGGCAGAATACTCTACCCGAGTTTACTAACCAAGACGTGCCTTCAATTGAGCAGTGGCACAAAATGGTTCAAGAAATGTCTGAGTTATCAGTAAACTCTGAAGCACTGGGTGAGGCTCAGTTGAGTCTTTGGCAGGATACCATTCGTTTATGGACTACCATTAGCAATCCTGAGTCCAACGAGGCTGCTATCGCACCGGCGAAGGATGATCGCCGTTTTCGGTCAGAGCGTTGGAATGACGGCTCTATGTTTGATTTTATCAAACAGTCTTATTTATTGGCATCGCGATACGTGAACAATGTGACGATTGCCGTCGATGGCATGGATGATAAGAAGGCTGAGCAACTTGTATTTCATACCCGGCAGTTTATGGATGCAGTATCGCCTAGTAATTTTGCAATGACTAATCCGGATGTTATAAATGCGGCGATTGAGAGTAAAGGTGAAAGCCTGTTAAATGGATTTAATAATATGGTTGAGGATTTTAAAAAGGGAGATGGTCAGCTACGCATAAGTATGACCGATGCGGATGCCTTTGAACTTGGTAAAAACATTGCTACAACCCCGGGTAAAGTGGTATTTGAAAATGATTTGATGCAGTTAATACAGTACGAATCAACAACTGAAAAGTCATTCAAACGCCCATTACTCATAATGCCGCCATGGATTAATAAATACTATATTTTGGATTTGCAACCGGAAAACTCTTTAATAAAGTGGTTGGTGTCTCAAGGGCATAGTGTATTTGTTATATCCTGGGTTAATCCAGATGCGTCCTTAGCGGATAAAGGCATGGATAATTACCTGCTTGAAGGACCGGTTGCGGCACTGGATGCTATTGAACAAGCGACTGGGGAAAACTCGGTTAATGTAGTTGGTTACTGTCTAGGTGGAACATTGTTATCCGCACTTCTTGCCTATAATAAGGCAATCGGTGATGAGAGGATTAAATCGGCTACATTTTTGACATCAATGATCGATTTCTCTGAGCCTGGTGAGTTAGGTGTATACATTGATGAGCAGCAACTTGATGATCTAGATAAAAAAATGGATGAGCAAGGGTATCTTGATGGTGCTGATATGGCTCAGTCTTTTAACATGCTGCGTTCAAACGATTTGATTTGGTCTTTCGTAGTTAATAATTACCTTATGGGACGTAGCCCTAAGGCCTTCGATTTGCTTTATTGGAATTCCGATTCCACGCGAATGCCGGCTCGAATGCATAAAGAATATTTACGAAATATGTATCTTAATAATTGCTTCAAGGATGCGGGTGGCGTGACACTGAATGATGTAGAGATCGATGTTAGCAGTATTGAGACTCCGACGTACTTCTTATCTACAGCTGAAGATCATATTGCACCGTGGAAATCCACATACATGGGTGCAGCTTTAATGAGTGGATCAGTAAAATTTGTGTTAGGCGGTTCAGGTCACATAGCGGGTGTTGTGAATCCAGAGGATTCTGGTAAATATGGATACTGGACTCGGTCTGGTAAGCTAGCAGAAACAGCAGATCAATGGTTCGAAAGCGCTAAAAAAAATGAAGGTAGCTGGTGGTCTGATTGGGCTCGTTGGATTAAGCGTCACGGAGGTGCTGGCGTGGAAGCTCGAACTCCTGGGGACAGGGAGCTTGACGTTATTGAAGATGCGCCAGGGCGCTATGCTTCTTTGCGATTGGATAAACCAGCACGTTAAATTATTATCGAAACTAACGAAAAACGGGACGACCAGTCCCGTTTTTTATGTCACGCGCTGATTGCGCTAAATAAGATTGATTCGCTGCATTGCGTCCTCTATTTTTCGTTTAGTCACATCAGTCAGTTCTACTATGGGTAGTCGACATTCATCTCGACATAAACCTAAGAGAGATGCTGCATACTTCGCGCCGGCGGGACTCGGCTCAGTAAACAGTGCTTCGTGCAGAGGCATGAGTTTATCCTGATAATCGAGTGCTTTAGTGTAATCACCATCCAAGCACGCTTGCTGCATTGCGGCGCACATTGCTGGTGCGACATTTGCAGTGACAGAAATACAACCCTGACCACCACTGGCATTGTAGGCGACTGCCGTGGCATCTTCGCCGGACAGCCAGCTAAACTCTCCTTGAATTCGAATTCGTTCTTTTCCCGGGCGTGATAAATCTGCGGTAGCATCTTTCACCCCAACTATTCTAGGCAACTTTGCCAGGTCGGTTAACGTATCGACATCGAGCCCAACTACACAGCGAGGTGGAATGTTGTAGACAACAATCGGCAGGTTACAGGCATTATGCACGGCTTCGAAATGACGGTACATGCCGATCTGGTTAGGACGATTGTAATAACCTGCGACATGCAAAAGCGCATCAGCACCCGCTTGTTCGGCATGAATGCTGAAATCAATGGATTCGCGAGTGTTATTAGATCCGGCTCCGGCGATAACCGGAATTTTACCTGCTACGGTTTTAACCGTAAGTTCAACGACTCGTTTATGCTCGGTATGACTCAACGTTGGAGATTCGCCGGTTGTACCAACCGGCACCAATCCGTGTGTTCCTTGTTCGATATGCCACTGTACTAGCTTAACGAACGCATCCTCGTCGACGTTATCACCATCAAATGGTGTAATTAATGCCACATAGGAGCCTTTAAACATACCCTTTATCCTCATCATCATTGTTCATAAAAAAACCCCGATACAGATTTATCCGTTAGCGGGGTTTAACTAGCTGTTGTGCTTTGAAAAATACGCGCTACAACCCAACCCGGTCGGTGCGTTTATTGAACGCATAAACGCAGATTCTGGATTTATGCTTTAACTTGAAGCGAGATTTGCACATCAAACAACTATTGCAAATGCGAGATACGGTGTCAAGTCACAGATGCTACTATTGTCTGGCTTTGTTTCGTTTGAGATCTATCACTAGGCAGAAAAATATAACACTAAAAAATATAACACTAAATGTCAGGAAGGCAATATTTTTCCCAGCAGTATCGTTTAAACTAAAGTGTCAACATTATGTGTTTTAAGCTGCCTAAACTTGGCTGTCGAGTCTCAAACGGTTTTAGGTGTTTTCCTATATTCGAGTTTATTTCATGAAAAATTCACACCTTGCATTGGCGGCTTTTGCTGCAATCGCGTTAGGACTACTTGTTGGTTACCTATTTCAAGATAAAAGCCGAGAGGTTAAAGGATATCCAGGGTTTGGCGGAGAATTCAGCTTAACTTCAGCAGAAGGGCCTGTAGCCCTATCTGATCTAACGGGCAAAGTTGTGGTTCTTTACTTCGGTTTTACCAATTGTCCGGATGTATGTCCGATCTCACTCGGCAAGGCCAGTGCTGCCCTGAAAGAAATGAACCCTGAACAAAGAAGTCAGGTGAAAGTGGTTTTAATTACCCTGGATCCCGAACGGGATACGGCAAATATTCTGGCGGACTATACTGCTTTCTTTGGAGAGGAGTTTATTGGCCTCACAGGAACGGCGGAGCAGATAGCGGATGTTACTAACCGATACAAAGTGGTGTATCAAAAGGTTGATACACCCGAGTCTTCGTTGGAATATACCGTTGATCACTCATCCAATACGTTTGTCATTAGCAAAGACGGTGTGGTTCGCTTCATTGTGTCTAATGGCAGTGAAACTGGCGAATACCGGGATCGAATTCTCGATGCAATTAACGGTGTCTAAACGGGCTTCATCCGGTAGTACGACGCACAGGCATCGATGAATTTTTGCACGCAACTGTCA
>Ga0213861_10000343_pt1 | contig 40282 bp, 35 predicted proteins | sample PICome_4_FD_160110 | JGI IMG/M metagenome (GOLD analysis project Ga0213861, IMG submission 160110) | Coastal seawater microbial communities near Pivers Island, North Carolina, United States - PICO131 | ecosystem: Environmental > Aquatic > Marine > Coastal | place: USA: North Carolina... | reverse complement strand
TAAGGTTATTGATCTTAGTCAATCAAAACTTGATGAAATGAAAAAAGACTTTGGTGAGAAGGGCATGGAATATATTCTTTCAACACCAGAATCAATTAGACAATCTGTTGCTGAATCTGATTTGGTTATTGGATGCGTCTACGTGGTTGGCAAAGAGGCGCCCAAAGTTCTCTCAAATGACATGCTTGATGACATGACTGAAGGCACCGTATTGGTTGATATATCAATTGATCAAGGTGGCTGCTTTGAGTCTAGTAAGCCAACAACTCATGATAATCCAACCTTTGTTGAAAACGGAGTTGTGCATTATTGTGTAACTAATATGCCTGGAGCAGTGCCATTAACTGCAACTAATGCTTTGAATCAAGCAACCTTGCCTTATATTTTAGAGCTGGCAAATAAGGGAATAGACAAAGCACTAGCGGAGAACAAACACCTTATGAATGGCCTGAACATTCAAGCCGGAGAAATTATCCATCCTGCAATTAAAGAAGCTTTAGAAAACTAATCCTATAAATCAATCACTGCTTTTCTTGCATCGCCTATAGCGCCATGTATGTAGCCAATTGAAGCGCAATCACCAATGGTTGTATGCGGGATATTTATTGTACTAAGCATCCTTGAGAGACTTAAATTTGGATTTGCACCCAGAGCAATGATGACTTGATCCATCTTAAAGGTTTTGTCCGTATCTTCATGATAAACGAAAACCTCTTGGCCGCGAATTTCTTTGATCTCAACATTGGTTAAAAGATCCACGCCATGCTCTTTGAGTAAATGCACTACTCTTGAGCGCCTGACAATGCTGAGGTTAGGACCCAAAGATCCAGTGGGCTCTAATACTTTTACCTTCCTACCTCTTTCTACTAAAAATTCAGCTAACTCCAACCCAACCAAATCTCCGCCAATGATAATAATATCTTTGGATAGGGGCATCCACAATTTGCTCAGGAACCTGAGCGCATTTATATTTCTTAACAATTGAGAGGCCCTTCCAATCTTTAAAATTATTTGCTGAACAAGTGAAAGTTTTTTCATGGCTTCTATGTCTGAGCCAAACAATAGACCTCTTAACTCCTCGCCATCAAATACATTGTTGCTATCTTTCCCTATGATAGAAGGCGCATCTCTATTTGCTCCAACTGCAACAACTACATGATCAGGATTAAAAGCTTTAATAGTTTCTGGTGTGCCCAAAGCATTCATTTTAATTTTAACGCCTAGTTCAGATAATGAATTTTTTAAGTAATTTATTAGATGTCCATTTGGTTCATAAGCCAAAGCTGCAACTCGAACAGTTCCACCAATATCCTTATCTTTCTCCCAAATCTCAACATGATGACCTCGCATAGCAAGCAATCTTGCTGCCTCCATGCCACTTGGACCAGCCCCAATAACTAAAATCTTCTTTTGATCTGCGGTTGAGCAAATAATATTCTCATTGCGATGCTCATTTCCAAGTTGTGAATTCACCGCACACATCATGGGCTTATTAATAAAAATTTGACTGACGCAAATATAGCAATAAATACAAGGACGAATGAGATGCGCTTGCCCTGAAATAATTTTACTAGGCAATCCAGGATCGGCCAATAATTTTCTTCCCATGGCCAAAAAATCAAATTCTTTATTTTTTAAACCTCTTTCTGCAACGTCAAGCTCAATTCGACCAACTGCAACTACAGGAATGGATAATGCCTTTTTAGCCATCTTTACGAATTCTAAAAATCCACCAGGCTCATGAACAAGGGGGGCTTCAGTAAAGGCAATGCCCTTACTAGTATTGCCATAGGCACTTACATCAATTGCATCTGCCCCAGCTTCTTGAGCCAATGATGCGGTGATCAAAAAATCATCTGGCGTTATACCATTTTCAATGCGATATTCATTAGCATCCAATCTAACCAAGATTGGAAAACCTTCTATTTGTTTTTTTATCTGAGAAATAATTTCAACCAGCAATCTTGCTCTTTTTTCAGGAGTGCCACCATACTCATCTGTTCTCTTGTTTACTGCTGGCGAAAGAAAGCTTGAAATTAAATAACCATGGCCAGCATGAATTTCAATTGCATCAAAATTTGAGGCTTTGGCCCGTTTTGCCGCATTAACAAAATGCTGAATCTCATCTTGGATTTCGGTAACTGATAGCTCATGATAGCGAGGGCCTTTACCATCTGGCCCCCCAGCTTTAATGAAATTCATAATTTCATCTTGAGTTAATAGACCAAACATGTCGCTTGGTTGTGATTTTGGAATTGAAGGCACTGGGATAGGCCTGCCTGCAATCACATCCTCTTGAGCAATTTTGCCACTGTGATTGAGTTGAGCAGCAATTTTTGCTCCATGCTGATGAACGCGTTGAGTGAGTGATTGAAGAGTTGGGATGAATTCATCTTTTGAGAAACCTATCATGTTTGGCATGGATGCTCCTGCCGGCCAAGTAATGGCTGAAGTCTCTAAAATGATTAATCCAACTCCACCCCTGGCCCTTTCCTCATAGTAAGCTGTAAGTTGTTCTGAGGCATGCCCATCTTCTGAAGCAAAATTTGATCCCATTGCAGCCATGATCATCCTATTTTTTAATTCTAAATTTCCGATGAAGGCAGGCGAGGCTAGTAAAGGATGTTTAATTTCTTGATTCATTTCATTAATTTACACAAAGAAAAAATTTCATTTATATTAAATAAAAGATTTAATTCTAGGTGATTAGTATGAGTGATATTGATAGCAAAATCCAAGAAATCCTTGATAAGGAATCTATCAGAGATTTAGTGCATTTGTATTGTCGAGCAGCCGATAGACATGATCATGAATTAATGCGTGAGCTCTATCATGAAGATGCCTATGATGATCATGGGTCTTTTTTTAAGGGTAAGGCAATGGAATTTATTGATATGCTTCCAGAAATACAAAAATCGATGGGTATTTTGCACCATAATGTTACGACTCATAACATTAAGCTAATGGGTGACAAAGCAGAGGGGGAGACTTACATCATTGCCTTTCATCAAGTATTGGCTGAGACGGGAAATTTTGATGTGCTAATTGGTGGTAGGTATTTTGATGAATATCAAAAAAGAGATGGAATTTGGAAATTTTCTAGCAGGGCAGTCGATGCTGATTGGGCCTATGTTAATGACCCTTCAAAAGTGAACTTGAGCCATCCTATGATTGAAGGAGCAAACATAGGTACATCCAATGATCATGACCCATCTTATAATTACTTGCATAATTTCAAGAGAGGGAAGAGGTAATTAAATTAATTGAGTTAATTCTCTAAAATGTTTTCTACAAAATACTTTATAGGAGTCGTTACCACCGATTTTAATTTGGTCTCCATCTTTGACCACTTTTCCTTTTTCGTCCAAGCGAACAACCATGATTGCTTTTCTGCCACAGTCGCAAACTGTTTTTAATTCAATTAAATTGTCTGCAAGAGCAAGTAATTCTGCGCTACCTTCAAAAAGCTTGCCTTGAAAATCGGTTCGAATCCCATAACACATAGCTGGAATATTTAACTCATCGCTTACCTTGCAAACTTGTCTAACTTGCTCTTTGGTAAGAAATTGCACTTCATCAATTAAAATGCAGCTGATATTTTTTTTAATTTTTTCCTGAGAAACAAAGCTAAAGAAATTGAAATCTAGGTCAACTGAATGAGCTTTCGCAGTCAAACCAATTCTTGAATGAATCTTCCCATCACTACTATCCGCATCAATTTTAGGGAGGAATAATAGAGTTTCCATCCCTCTTTCATGGTAGTTGTAGTTCGATTGAAGCAAGGCAGTTGACTTGCCAGCATTCATTGTGGAGTAGAAGAAATGTACCTTAGCCAAAGATCAGTTTTGTATAGGTTCTGAATAAAATTGACTGACCCATTTACGAAATTTGTTAATTGGACCATCACCGTCGCAGAGGATTGGATCAGCAACATAACTTTTGTTATCCCAGATAGGCATATCATCTAAAACACCATTTGCAATTCCATCAATAATTGCCATGCCAAGCTCATCCTCAATATCCTTGGACACTCTCATAGACCATCTTAGAATTGAATTAGAATTATCAACTGGACATGAAGCATTGACCATAATGAACTCTCCTCCACTTGGAGGTAGATTGATCATCTTCAAGCCAACTGTTCCTAAGCCCCATGATTCCCGTGTAAAAGTGGTCGTGAACATGCCATGATCCTTAACCTTGTGTTCTTCTGAAACGCTATCATTGCTTGGGTCCATTAAGGTTTCTGCAATTGTTTTTTTGTAAATTCCCTCAGTAATAGCCTCAGTCTCAGGAAGACTAGGAGACCCATGGACTTTTGGAAAATGAGCTTGATCAACATCATTTTCAGCGATTTCTTGTAATACGGTATTGATGTTGTAATCGTAGTGATAAACCTTCCCCCACTTTTCATCATCACCGTTAAAACCTTCTATTTCAGGAACCTCCCAAGTTGGCTCTTCTTTATGCAGATGATGCCATGCCCAGATAAAGCCATTTACCTCAACCACAGGATAATTAAAGATCTTAGTTTCCTTAGCTTTGGGTGGAAAATTTTTAGCATAAGGGATTTCTGCGCAGGTTCCATCAGCATTCCATCTCCATGCGTGGAAAGGACACTCGATGGTTTCACCTTTTACGCATCCACCTTCACCCAAGTGTGCTCCCAAATGTGGGCAAAATGCATCTAATACAGTGGGTGTCCCACTTTCGGTCCTAAAGGCAACCACCTCTTTTTCACAAAATTTTAGAGATTGCACATCTCCGACCTTCAATTCATGACTTCTAGTGATGCAAAACCATCCGTTAGGCATTGGAAATGGAAATTCTTGTTTTGGCATTTTTTCTTCCTTAGCTACTTAAATAGTTGATATAAATTATAGTGGCTTAATAGTGTTTTTAAAAATAGATATTTATCATGATTTCACTATTAATTATTTGAATCAACACATTTTCTCATAAAAGCATCATATTTAATTACGAGTTATATTATTGTTAATTATATTTTATAAACTGTATGATTAATCAAACACTGGGAGAGAAAAACTATGTCACAACTTAGATTTGTAAAAACACCTGAGCAGCTAATTGAGGCTGCAGAAAATAACTTAGAATTTTTTGATGCAAACATGCAAGCAATTAAAGCTTGGTATAAAACTGAGCCAGGACTTATTGAGCAGTTAATTCCAGCCCCGTTAGAGCCTCACGCTGACCCAATGGTTCGAATAGTTATCTCTCGAGTTTTTGTTGATTTAAATGGTGGCATGGACTTTGGTGCTGCTACTTTTGGTGTTAACTGCATGTACAAAGGTAAAGAAGGTATTTACGAAATCACTATGCCGATGGAAACTGAGGGAGTTGTTGTTGGTGGCAGGGAGACTTATGGTGAACCAAAAAAAATAGCAGATGTAACAGCTTCAAAAAATGGTGACGACTGTGTCGCAACAGTCACTAGACATGGCATTACATATCTGGAATTAAAAGGTAAAACCACTGATTCCTTAGAAACATCTTCATTCACTGATGACGTATATTGCTTCAAAGTGTTCCCTTCTTGTGAACAGCATAAAGCAGTTGATCAAAACCCTTTATTAGTAAAAATTAATATGCATAGGACACAATCAGTGCATACCAAACTCGATGGAGAAATCATACTCAGAGAATCACCTGTAGATCCAGTTGTTGATCTTCCAGTCAAGGAAATGGTTTCTTTGGTTTGGGAGGAAGGAACCTCATCTTCAAATGCATCAGTTATGGAAGAAGTGGATGCAATGTCATATGTTCCATTTATGCATTCTAGATACGATTCTGCTTAAGGGTTTAATATGAAAGATTTTAATGGCAAGTTAGCAGTTGTTACTGGTGGTGCATCTGGTGTAGGTTTTGCTATTGGCGAAGCTTTGGCGAAGCAGGGTGCAAAGGTTGTTTTGACAGATATTGAAAAAGACAGTCTTGAAAATTCAACTGCATTGCTTACCAATCAATCTCTTGATGTTTCCTGCAAGGTTGCTGATGTTTCAAATATCGAGTCGATGCATGAACTTGCTAGCTGGTGCCAATCTGAACATGGTTCAGTGCATTTGCTTTTTAATAATGCTGGAGTTGCGCCCGCAGAATTATTACCAATTTGGGATACAAAGCCTAACGATTGGCAATGGGCCTATGGGGTAAATGTTATGGGAGTGCTACACGGCATTCAAGCATTTGTTCCAGGGATGTTGGCTCACGGAGAAGAATCCAGAGTTATTAATACATGCTCAGGCAATGGCGCATTTATTAATTTACCCTCAACCCCAATTTATACATCATCTAAGGCTTCAGTCTCTAGTATCACTGAAGTACTGAAACTGCAACTTGAACAGGCCGAGGCAAACGTTAAGGTTTCTATTTTATTTCCAGGACCACATACTGTAAGAACAAAGTTATTTTCAGCTGAACGCAACCGTCCAGAAGAACTAGCCAGAGACCCAAACGCACCAGAACATCCAATCTCATCTGTTGAGGATATGCTAGAAATGATGAGTTCCATGGGCATTGAGATGGAAACCACTGAGCCAGAAGAAGTTGCATCATTTTGTCTTTCACAAATAAAAAATGAGAAATACTGGATAAACCCCATCAATGAAAAAAGTGAACAAGCTTTCAAGGAGCGCGTTGAATCAATTGTCTCTCGCAGCGATCTTCCTAATCCTAATATTTTTTAGTTAATATCTAATGAGCGTTCAAACAGTTGATCATTTCTTCAACCCCTCATCAAAGGACTTCATACATGATCCCATTCCCACACTAGAGAAACTCTGTGCAGAGTATCCTATATCAAGATTTGATGCTTGGCAGGCTTGGTTAGTAACTGGGCATGAAAATATAATTAAATGCTTGTTAGATACCAGGCTTTCAACAGATTTCAATCTTTGGGAATATGCACCGCCAAAAAAACCATTAGAAGAAATGGATGCTTTCGAAAAATTAATGAATAATAATTTATTTTTTCTTGACAGGAAAAACCACCTTAGATTAAGAAAATTAGCTCTTCCTGCTTTCTCACCAAGAATCATGGAGCAAATGAAAGCAAGATTTTCAGTATTAGTTAAAGAAAGGTTTGATGAGATAGGGACACCTGATTCTTTTAATTTTGCAGCAGAAATAGCAGAAATTGTTCCAACTCAAGCGATCGCAAGTCTAGTTGGAATTCCAAGAGAGAAGTTTCCTATCTTTGATTCTTTGGCCTACGGGGTTGTAAGAGGAATTAATCCGATGCTTTCACCTGATGAAAGAAAAGATGCTATTAAGGGAGTTCCCGAGGGTTTAGCGCTACTGAATGAGCTTATTGATGAGAGGAGAGCCAATCCTGGCGATGATTTTTTATCTACTTTGATTCTTGCTGAAGACGAAGGCTCAAAACTATCTAACTTAGAAATGTGTGCATTGGTTGGGGCAGTCCTTGGAGCTGGTTCAGACACAGCAGTTGATCTGCACAGTTATCTAATTAAAAACTTATTGCAACATCCTGATGAGCTAGATTTACTTAAATCAGATCCAAGTCTTGTTCAAGGAGCAATCTCCGAAACATTAAGATATGAATCATCTGGCAAAACTGGCTTAGCAAGATATGCCTCTGAAGATTTAGAAATCAATGGTCATTTTGTAAAAAAGGGTCAAATGGTACAGCTTATAACCAGCACTGCTGGAATGGACTCATCTATATACAGCGAACCAAGAAAATTTGATATTCAAAGAGATCACGATAAAAGCATATCTTTTGGGCAGGGACCGCATTATTGTATTGGAGTGACATTAGTTCGCTCCCAGACTGAGGTAATGTTAAAAGAATTATTCAAAAGATTTCCAAATCTAAGCCTCGGAGATGAGATTGTATATGACTACAATCATCATAATGCACGAAGAATGGATGTTATGACTGTTGAAACTCGCATATCATAAAGCTGAATGAACTAACCCTTAATGAAAGTCTTTCTTGAAAGGGGAATCACCCATTTAGATCTTCATGGAGTCAAGCATGCAGAAGCCCATCAAGAAATTTTAGACTTTGTATATCAATATCAAGATTCTTTGCCGTTAATTATCATTTGTGGAAACAGCAATAAAATGCTTCAAATAGTTTCTGATGTTTTAGAGACAGCAAGTGTTGAATTTTCTTCCCCGCGATATGGAATCCTTAGAATTGTAAAGGTTTGAGACTAATTTTTTTATAAAAAACTAGACATTTAGCAATAAATTCTGATTAACTGTACATTAAGTCATTCATTAACGCATGGGGGATACTATGAATAATCTTAAATTATCGTTATTTGCTTTGCCTTTGACCATTTTATCAGCATCTTTATATGCAGATATGGTGTTAGAGGAAGTTGTAGTAACAGCACAAAAAACTGAATCATCACTTCAAGATACACCTATTGCAGTTACTGCAATTACCGAGGGAACAATTCAAGACTTAAATATTAAAAATGTAGTTGATTTGCAAGGCATCGCTCCTAACGTAATGTTATTACCAGCACCTGCAAATAATACTGGCGCCTCATTGGCAATTCGTGGAGGAGTTGCAATGAATCCTGCTATTACATGGGAGCCTTCTGTGGGTACCTATGTCGATGGTGTCTATATGGGTAAGACTCAAGGTGGTATATGGGACTTGGTTGATCTTGAGAGAGTTGAGGTTCTGAGAGGTCCTCAAGGAACTCTTTATGGAAGAAATACTCTAGCTGGAGCAGTTAATTTTATAAGCAAGAAACCATCTGGTGAGGGTGTTAAAGGTGCTCTTACGTTCGGTAATTACGGTTTAAAACAAGGTCGCTTAATCGCGGACTTTGCAGTTACTGATAACTTTTTTACTAAATTAGTAGTTCATCAAAAAACCAGAGATGGTTTTGTTCAAAATATGCCTGGTCCTTATGGACCAATGACCGGGGTGATTCCAAATAATGTAACACCTCCTACCGATGAATTAGATGTTATTGATTCAAAAGGTTTTAAGCTTTCAATGTATTATGCTGGAGATAAAACAGATGTTGATTTGTCTTTTGATTGGACAGATCAAGATAACACACCCCCGCATCCTCAATTAGGTAATATGGCTAGCTGGTGGGCTGATGCAGTAGGTTTTGGCGCATCACCTGCAACAGGAGGCCTTCAAGTTGCCCCATTACATCTTTACCAAAGAACAGGAAGAGATCAATACACCTCTCTTGATAAGGAGATGCTAGAAACTTCAGTGGTTGAAGGTATGCATCTTAAAATTACTCGTCAGACTGGTATTGGAGAGCTTAAATTAACATTGGCAAAGCGCAAACTTGCTTGGGATGATCAACTCGATATGGACGGGACTCCCCACTTTATCTTCCATACCGAAAGACACACTGCATACTCCTCGAAAACTATTGAGTTGCAGTTAACTGGTTCAAATGATTTTATGAGTTACGTAGCTGGATACTATCAGTTTGATGATGATGCTTTTACTCATAACCCACAAGAAGGTTTCTTAGGAACTTTCTCCATTGATCAGAGATATTCCGGTGGCGGGGATGCAAGTGCTTTTTATGCACAAGCAACTTTTGATATTGGTGAGAAAACTGATATTACTGTTGGAACTAGAAGAACTGAAGAAGATAAAAAAGGATATGCATCTTATTCAGGGTTTTGGACAGTTGATCAAGAGCGAAGCGATAGCAACACAAGTAATACGTTTATCATTGCTCATCAATTGAGTGACAGTACTAATGTATATGCCAAAGTTGCTGATGGTTTTAAAGCTGGTGGTTATAACACCGAGGCTTCAAACCCAATTCAAGCTGGTGCAGGATATGGCCCTGAGCTAATTGAATCAGTTGAGTTTGGTTTAAAAGGCCGATACATGGATAACAGATTAACCCTTAATGCTGCATTTTTTGATAATGAGCATGAAGATATGCAGGTCGCATATTTTACAGCTGAACAAGCGGCAGCATCAGTTGTTTTGAATAACTCTGCAGAGCAGTCTGGATTTGAGTTAGAGGCAGTTGCGTTGCTTAACGACACGACACAATTTAGCCTTAATTATGGATCCTTGGACAGCGAATATACTGAGTCAGTTACTGCTCCGGATGGTTTTGCTCCAGAGTTATTTCCATATGCCCCTGAATCTATGATCTATGCTTCATTAGAGAAGGATTTTGGAAATTATAGAGTTAGATTGGATCATTCCAGAGTGGGCGAGCATAATGCTTTTCCATACAGCAGCTCAGATCCAAGATCTCAATATACTCATGTAGAAGAACGAAATATTACAGACTTTAGGCTTATGACAAGCCCAATGGATAATTTAGACATTACATTTTGGATTAAAAACCTTAATGATGAGGAGTACGTTGTCAATATGATTCCATTTGGCCCAGGTTTTGGTCAATTAACGCTTGATTTCTATGGCCATCCTAGAACACTTGGAGTAGATTTGTATTATAAATTCTAATTCTCGAATATAATAAAAAGCCTGAAAATATTTCAGGCTTTTTTTTGGAAATTAATCTTATGGAAAATAATTGGGAAGACATATTTAAATTTGATGACCAGCTTTCTGAAGAGGAAAGAATGATTAGAGATAATGTCAGAGAATATTGTCAAAAATCCTTAATGCCACGAATTGTTGAATCAAATAGAAATGAGATTTTTCATCCTGAAATTATGAGGGAAATGGGTGAGCTTGGAATCTTAGGAGCAACGATAAAAGGCTATGGTTGCGCTGGTATTAACTATGTTTCATATGGTTTGATCACTAGAGAGATTGAGAGGGTGGACACCAGCTATCGATCTGCATTCAGTGTTCAGTCTTCGCTTTCAATGTATGCAATTTATAATTTTGGCTCAGAAGAGCAAAAAGAAGAATTATTACCTAAAATGGCAACAGGTGAGATTGTTGGATGTTTTGGTTTAACAGAACCAGATGCCGGTTCAGATCCAGGTAGTATGTTATCAAGAGCTAAAAAAGTTGATGGTGGATATAAATTGAATGGATCAAAAACCTGGATTACAAATGCGCCTATTGCAGATGTTTTTGTGATTTGGGCTAAAGATGAGCAGGGGGTCCTGAGAGGCTTTATTGCCAGAAAAGAATTCAAAGGATTGGAAGCTAGACCAATGAGTGGAAAATTTGCACTTCGCGCATCAGTCACTGGTCAAGTCTTTATGGAAGATGTATTTATCCCTGATGATCATGTATTACCTTTAGCGCAAAGTTTTAGAGGACCATTCACTTGTTTAAATATTGCAAGATATGGAATAGCCTGGGGAGTAATAGGGGCAGCAGAATTTTGTTGGCACGCAGCTCGACAGTATACTTTAGATCGAGTTCAGTTTGGAAATCCTTTGGCTGGCAAGCAATTAATTCAAAAAAAATTAGCTGATATGCAAACCGAAATTACCATAGGGCTTCAAGCCGCCCTCAGGGTTGGAAGGCTGATTGATGAGGACAAGATGGTTCCAGAGATGATTTCACTTATTAAGCGTAACAATTGTGGTAAAGCTTTAGATGTTGCTCGCATGGCCAGAGATATGCACGGAGGAAATGGCGTAATTGATGAATATCATGTGGTAAGGCATTCAATGAATTTAGAGGCCGTTAATACCTATGAAGGCACTCATGATCTTCATGCCCTCATTTTAGGAAATTTCCAAACTGGCATAGCTTCATTTGAGTAAAATTTGTTATTTCAATTAATATGCTAGCTATTTTTATTGCTGGCCTTTTTTATTACTAAAGCGTTTAAATGGTTTATGATGTAAAGTAAACTTTACATATTTATAATAATGTCTGAAAAATATACTCTACAGCAAGCAAAAACAGCAAAAAGGATAATTAAATATTTTGCTAAATTTCAAGCAAGTATATTTCTTTTAAGCAAAGGTAAGCTTTGGAACAAATGGCCTGGTGGTTTTCCTATTATGGTTGTTGAAACCAAGGGCGCTAAATCAAATAAAATCAGAAATATACCTTTAATTTATGTTCACAAAGATGGAATGCCAATTCTAGTTGCTTCTCTTGGAGGAATGCCAAAAAATCCTAATTGGTATTACAATGTAAAAGCCCATCCCAAAATAAAAATATCTACTATATACGGCAATGGGAACTATCTCGCAGAAGAGGTGTCTAAAGACAAAAAGAATGAGTTATGGCCCTTAATTTGCTCATTTTATCCAGATTATGAAACGTACCAAAGTAATACCTCGAGAGAAATCCCCGTTTTTTTGTGTAAGCAAATATGAATATTATTGAAGTTAAAGACATTACCAAGCATTATTCATTAGGCACACAAATTGTTGAGGCTCTGAGAGGAGTAAGTTTTAATATAGAGCAAGGTGAGTTTATCGCAATTATGGGACCATCTGGATCTGGTAAATCAACTTTGATGAATATAATTGGATGTCTTGATAGCCCTACTAACGGAAAATATTATCTAAATCAGCAAGAAGTTAGCACATTAGAGGGAGATGAGCTTGCGGGTATTAGAAATAAAGAAATTGGCTTTGTATTTCAAAACTTTCATTTGCTAGCCCGTAATAGCGCTCTTGATAATGTAATGTTACCGCTAAAGTACGCAGGAATTGATAAATTAAATCAGATAAAAATAGCAAAAAATGCACTTATTCAAGTTGGATTGGAGTCAAGAATGGATCATCAGCCATCAGAGCTTTCAGGCGGCCAACAGCAGAGAGTTGCTATTGCTAGAGCTCTAGTAAATAACCCATCTATTTTGTTTGCAGATGAGCCCACGGGAAATCTAGATAGTCAGACTGGACATGACGTAATGCAGCTTTTCCATAATCTTCATCAACAAGGTCAAACCATTATTCTCATAACCCATGAGAATGACATTGCAGCTGAAGCACAAAGAACAATCTTTATTAAGGATGGTTTGATAGAATCAGATACTAGAAAGGAAAAATTATGAGTCGTTTAATGTTTAAAAATCTTTATTTGTTTTTATCAATTATAGTGATAGCGAGTTGTGGCGGTGGTAAAGAGGAAGAAGAGTTCAAATTTTATGCTCTTAAAGAAGCTGGATCTCAACAGCTTGAACTTACGGTAGAAGCTTCTGGAACTGTTGAAGCCATATCATCTATTGAAATTAAATCAAAAGCATCAGGTCAAATTCTTTTTTTGGGTGCTGAAATTGGAGATTACGTGGATGAAGGAATCGTTTTGGCAAGAATAGACCAAAGAACGCCAACTAACACTCTTGCACAGGCTAACGCAGATCTTGAGGTTTCAAAAGTTCGTTTAAGCAATGCTCAAAATCAATTCGAGCGCTCTAAAAGATTGCATGATGAAGGAAATATCTCAGATAAATCTTTTGAAGATGCCCAAGAATCATTTTCTGCAGCAAGAGCTCAGCTTGTAAGGGCAGAGGTATTTTTAGAGAATGCTCGAATTGCGCTAGATGACACAAGTGTGAGATCTCCTATTGCTGGAACTGTTATAAGCAGACCAGCTGAAGTTGGTCAGGTTATAACCTCGCCAACATCTGCTGTAGGTGGAGGCACTTTGTTGATGGAAATGGCAGACTTAAATAAAGTTAGAGTAAGAGCATTAATTGATGAAATAGATATTGGGAAGATAACTATTGGCCAGGAAGTTACCCTTAAAGTTTCAGCTTATCGAGATAAGAAATTTGTTGGGATTGTTTCAAAGATTGAACCTATGTCTAAAATTGATCAAAACGTAACTACTTTTCCTGTATTAATTGATATCGAGAATAAAGACAATCTACTATTGATAGGAATGAATACTGATGTAGAGATTGAAATTTTAAATGAAGAAGTTGCATTGGCACTTCCGGCCGGCTCATTGAGGACTAGAAAAGATATAAGATCTGTTGCTCAATTGCTGGGAATCAATGAGTTAGAGTTAAATAATTTTTTAGCAAACAAAGTTGAGGGTGAAAATTTTGATTCATTTATAGTCCTCAAAAAAACAAGCAAGGGCGTAAAGCTAGCATGGGTTAAGACTGGTAAAACTGATTTAAATTATGTTGAAGTAAAAGAGGGCGTTAATAATAAAGAGATTGTTTATGTTCTTCCAAGCGAGGGGCTTATCAAATATCAGCAAAGATTCTCCGAGCGCATTAAAAGTAGATTTGGTTAAATTATGGTTATTCAAGAATCTATCACTACTGCACTTGATTCAATCAAAGCTAATTTACTGAGATCGCTTTTAACCACAATTGCGATTGTGATTGGCACTGCTTCTGTTATAGCTATGGTAGGAATTGGTTCTAGCGCTCAAAGAGCAATAGATGATTCTATAACAAATTCTTCTGCAAGAACTTTGGTGGTTTATCCATCAAGAGGAAGAGGGACTCAAAAAATAAGTACAGCTCCTCTTTCGATTTCTGATGCTGATGCCTTGATGAAAGATAAAGAGATTGATTGGAGGATTGCACCTGAGATTCGTGGAAGTAAACCACTGAAATTTCAAAATGAAAGTATTAGCGTACAAGTAATAGGTGCTAGAAATGATTACTTAGATATTCAAGGTTATGAAATTGATCAAGGAGTTTTTTTTACTGAAAGAGATGATCTAGCAAGAAAGCGCCATGCTGTTTTGGGTTCGAGTGTTGGAACAGAGCTTAAGACATCTTCAAAAGCATTGGTTGGAAAGGATATCGAGCTTGGTGGCGTGACTTTTAAGGTTATTGGCGTAGTTAAGTCTGAGGGGTCCTCTGGGTGGTCGAATCCAGATGAGCAAATTTACATTCCTTTGCTTACTGCATCTGATAGAGTTTTTGGAAGAGATAGAGTCGATGCAATTCGAGTTGAAGTTCCAAATACCTATTCGCCTGAAGAGGCAATGATCTCAATTGAAAGAGTTTTAAGAAGAGAACATGATATAGGCCCTGGTGAAGAGAATAATTTTAGAATTAATGATTGGGCTCAGTTTACAGATTTGCAAAGACAAGCGACTGCAATTTTTTCAGCTTTACTAATTGGCATAGCAGGAATCAGCTTGATGGTTGGTGGAATTGGTGTAATGAATATTATGTTGGTCTCAGTGACTGAAAGAACAAGAGAAATTGGCCTCAGGAAAGCATTAGGCGCTACCCATCAGGCAATTCTTCTTCAATTTATTATTGAGGCAGTTACTTTGTGTATTATCGGTGGAATCATTGGGGTCATCTTTGGTTCCAGCTTATATTTTTTAGTAACAATCTTTCAGGACTGGGTCTTTACAATCCCTTTTTCAGCTATTTTGGGCTCGGTGCTATTTTCAGCATGCGTCGGTTTGTTTTTTGGTATTTGGCCAGCAAGAAAAGCCGCCCAACTTGAGCCAGCTGTTGCCCTGCGTTACGAATAATTTATGAAAATTATTCAACTCCTTCCTGAGCTTAAAGTCGGTGGTGTTGAAAGAGGCACAGTAGACCTATCTGAGCATCTTATTAAGCTTGGCTATGATTCTGCGGTGGTTTCAGCAGGTGGGCAGCTAGTGAAACTACTCGATGATCATGGAGCCAAGCATTTTCAGCTTCCAATAGCAAAAAAAAATATCAGGGCTATATTTCAAATCGGTAATTTAAAAAAAATATATTCAGAGTACCAACCAGACATAGTTCATGTCCGATCAAGGTTTCCAGCATGGATCAATTATTTTGCTTTAAAGAATTTTAGGGGAAAGAAACCTATTGTCATATCAACATTTCATGGTTTGTACAGCAAACCTTTTTACAGCAAGTCCATGTCTTATGCAGATCAAATCATCGCTATTTCTCAGACCGTTGAAGACTATATCAATGAAAACTATCGAGTAGATAAATCTCATTTACATTTAATATATCGAGGATGTGATCTTAAGGAGTTTAATTCATCAACACTAAGTGAGGAATGGAAAAAAACTTGGTTTAAAGAATTTCCTCAAACTAAAAATAAAATTATCTTAAATTTACCAGGCAGGATAACTAGCTGGAAAGGGATTGAGTCTTTCATCGATCTCTTTTCCTTTATAGATACATCAAGATTTCATGGCATTATCCCTGGTCCTGTTGCTGCAAATAAAAAAAGCTATTTCAACTCTTTAAGTAAACTGATTAAACAAAAAAACCTTTCAGATCATCTTTCTTTTTGTGGTGCTAGGTCTGATATAGCTGAGGTTTATAAAATTTCAGACATCGTCATGAATTTATCATCTAAGCCTGAACCATTTGGCAGAACAATTATTGAAGCAGCTGCTTGCGGCAGCCATGTCATGGGGTGGGACAGAGGTGGCGTCAAAGAATCTATCAACTCAATCAATCCTGTGGGCTTGGTAGAATATGGTAATGTTGAAAAGCTTGCTAAACAAATTGACAAAGTCTTGTTGACAGCACCCCCTGAATCTATACCTGAAAAATTTACAAAAGAGTCTTTAGTAAGCGCAACGATAAAAGTTTATGAGCTTGCTTTAAGCAAAGCTTCATAAATTTCTTCTGTTTTCTTGGCAGCACTCATTAGTGAATAATTTTCAACCAATGCTATTTTTATACCCTCCATATTTAATTGAGGTAACAAAGGAACCATTTCTTCTAGCAGAGCTTGTAAACTTTCTTGATTACCTGGTTCTGACAAGCATTCTGCAGGAATTAAATCAGGAATCATTCCCACTCTTGATCCAAGAACTGGAATTTCATGATTAATAGCTTCCAACAAAACTCTTGGTCCTCCCTCTCTATGACTGGACACAATCAACCCGCTGGCAGTTTTATATTTACCTTCAATGGAGTTGTAATCACAATTTGTTACGATGTTTATCTTGTCTGCAAGATTCAAGTCATGGATGAGTTGAGTGAGCTGCTGTTCTTCTGGACCAGAGCCAATAATTTCTAATTTTTCTTTAATATTGACCCAACTTTTAATTAGCAGATCAAAACCTTTTACTTTTTCAAGCCTGCCAATTGCAATAATGGGTCCCCTGCGCGAAGATCGTTTTCCGTCATGAGATGGATTGAACCAATTTGGGATATAAGTTCCCTTAGGCATATCTTTTACAAGCAATTTATTTACACCTATAACAGCATCCATACTTGCAAAAGAATTATTATTTTTTTTATGACCATGGATTGTTGAAACAATCTTAACGCTGCTAAAAATCTTTACTCTCTTTCCTATGAAGCTTGCTTTAGCGCCATGACAATGCAATATAGAGATATTGTATGCATTTAAGAACTTAATTAATTTGTATGTATTAAGCGGAGAGTATCTAGAACCAATATTCAATGATTTAGTTTTCATTCCAACCATATGATGATGGATAGATTCGTCACAAATAATAACTTGATCTGATGCACCAGACATGAATGATGAAAGCTCATATACATGCTGTTCAATCCCCGCAAAGATTTGACTTGATACCAAATGTGCAATTTTCATTTTTGATTAATAAATTCCATGATCGAAAAAGACATCTTTTCAACTTCTGCTAAAGGTTCAAAATATGGAGAAGGGCTTTCAATTTTAGAAATGTCTATCCCTCCTTTTTTATTTATTAGGCTTACTACGCCAACTCGCTTTGTATTAACTAACTCATTCATAGACTCTCGTATTTTTTTAGCCCCAAAAATCCGTCTGTATTTTGGGCTCTCTATTTGTACTAAATAGGTTTGACCCTGCGAAGATAGTGCCTCAAATACAAGATTTGCACTATCAGGAGTGACAAATTTTAAAGCTGATTCATTAAGGCTGCTTTGAAATGTATTAGATTCAGGCGAATTTAAATCAATGAATCTTACGCTAGGATATTTATTAACTTCATCTTTTAATTTTAAGTTGAGGGTTTCAGGAGTTCTGCGAGAGTTAAAAACTTTAAACTCATGGTTTGGATGTAAGCTTAAAATATACTGAAGTTGCTTTATAAAAATCTCTTGATCAAATTTATAATGCTTGCTTGATCCACCAATAGCTATTATTGCTTTATTTTCATCTGCAGGCGTCCTGGATGTTGCAGCTAAAGAACCCTGAAATAAAATAACATTTTTAGGAAGTTGTCTTTTAAGAAAATCATGCGCTGGAGCAATAATTAAATCAAAAGAATTCAGTCTATAGCTGGGAAGTAAAACTGCTATTGAAAATATATCCCTAGTTATAGTTTTTTTTAGATATTTTTTTGCCTGAAGAATTTTTGAATAAACACCATGACCTGCGCCTATCAGTATGGTTGGCCCATCAAATTGATCCTTGTTATAAAATATTTCTGAAAAACTTTCTTGATTAGAAGAGCTAATGGGGGTTATTGAGAATTCTCTCTCCTCTTTTAGCTGATCCAAAAGAGCTTGCACTTGTTTGAGATGCCCAGTTTTTGAATCTTGAAACCAGTAAACGTCCATTAAATTTTTACTTATAATTTGTTATGTTTAAAATACCCTGTCTATGAAGTCTTGTGAAGGAAATACATCTATAAAATACTCTTAAAATGAATGCTCAAAATTCTAATTATCAAATTGCTATAGATCTTATTTCTCAATATGGTGAAGATGCTGAATCTATAGCTATGTTAAGAGCGGCTGAGTATGCGGCTAATCTAAACACAGAAGAGTGGCTTATTTGGGAGGAAGTCATCAAACAAATACAAAATATAAATGTTAGCCCAAATCTTCAGTAAAAAATCGGTCTAAAAAAAGCAAGCGGGTATGGCTAACCCGCTCTCATTGGTTTTAGGGAAAAATATTCTAGAGGAAAATTTTAACCAACTTATTTATATGACAGCCTTATTGATAGAAAGTTCATATTTTTTTTAAATTAATTAACTTGTCGCATTTTGAAAAAACAAACTAAATGTATATTATTAATGTATATATTATTTTTAATATTAATTATTAGAGGGCTTAATAGGATGACAAAAAATACAATTCCATCAGCAGAAGATTTATACAAAAGAGCTCAAGATATAAAACCCGTTCTAAAAAGCAGGGCAGAAGAGACTGCAAAATTACGAAGACTTACAGATGAGACTATTCAAGATTTTAAAGATCTTGGCTTTTTTAAAATTGTTCAACCAAAACGGTGGGGTGGATATGAAATGGACCCTATAGTCTTCTATAAAATTACATCCATCATTGGAGAGGCGTGCATGCCTTCAGCATGGGTATATGCAACTGTAGGAGTGCATAATTGGCAAATCTCTGTTTTTGATGAAAAGGCTCAAGATGAAGTATGGGGTGATGATAGTTCAGTCCTTATTTCTTCCTCTTATGCTCCAAAAGCCTTAGCTAAACCTGAAGGAGATGGTTTTGTTGTTTCTGGTGAGTGGGATTGGTCTTCGGGGAGCGATCATTGCGATTGGTTTTTTGGTGGAGCAATTCTTGATCCTGCTAAAGGCCTCGATAGCTTTGTAACATTACTCATTCCAAGAGAAGACTATGAAATTATAGATAATTGGCATACGTATGGTTTAAAAGGAACTGGAAGCAAAAGAATTAAGGTAGATAATATCTTCGTCCCAGCCCATAGGATTCATTACTTAAAAGACGCTTTTGCAAACAATAATCCTGATAAAACTAATAAAGGTCCTTTATATAAAGTTCCATTTGGGCAGATTTTTACTCATGCGGTAGCTATTCCTGCTTTAGGCGCTTATAGAGGAGCGCTAAATACATTTATTGAGGGAGCAAAAGAGAGAGTCTCAAGTTTTGGGGTTGAGGCCAAAACTAATCCCATAACATTAACTTTAGCATCAGAAATTTCCACTGAAATAGATCAGCTATGGCATAACATTGAGGCTAATGTTAAATCTATGATGGATGCAGCCAATCAATCTAAAGAAATTGATATTAATGATCGGATTAGGTATCGCTATCAAGTAAGCACTGTGAATGATAGATGTGTTGCCGGAGCTTTAAAACTAGTTAAAGCAAGTGGCGGATCAACGGTTTATTTGGGCAATGAGATAACGAATAAATTTCTTGATATTATGATGACTCAAGTTCATGTTGCAAATATCTCTGATCCTTTTGCCATGGATTATGGTTCAAGTTTTTTGGGTATTGAGACAGAAAACTTAATGCTCTAATCCATAACTAGGGAACAATATGAATACAATACCGGTCAGACAAATCGATCAAACACCGCCTCCCGATAGATATGCAAGGGGTTGGCATTGCTTGGGGTTAAGCGCTTCATTTAGAGATAAACCTAAAGCAATCATGGCTTTTGGAACCCGCATTGTAGTTTTTAGAAACTCTAAGGGTGATGCAGTTGTTCTTGAGGCAACATGTCCACATATGGGCGGCGATTTAACCATGGGAAAAGTTGATGGAGATGTTGTAAGGTGCCCTTATCATGATTGGGGATGGGGCGCAGACGGAATGTGTCTTGATATACCTTATGCTAAAAAAATTCCAAAAAATGCAAGAATTAGAAGCTGGCCAGTTTGTGAAGAGAATCATCTACTTTTTATTTGGAATGATCCTGAAGGATTGCCTCCACTTGAGAATGAAATAGTCCCAAGAGAGGAGGCTGCTTTTGCAGACGATTGGTCTGACTGGGTGATTGAAGAAAATGTAATTAATATTAATTGTCGTGAATTAATAGATAACATGTCTGATAAAGCTCATTTCATTACTGTTCACGGTTTAAAGCCGCCACATCTTTTTAAAAATATTTTTGAAGGCCACATGCTAACTCAAATTATGAATGCAGATAATGATGAAGGTTCAGAATTTGGAGAAGGAGGTGAGTTAAGATCCTCCGCTACCTATTATGGCCCTGCTTATATGATTGCTGCAATTGATAATGAGGCTGGTGGATTTTCTCATAGCTCAATTCAATTGGTAAGTCATGTTCCTATCGATAGAGATAGTTTTATGCTTCGACATGGGGTAAAAGTTCAAAATATTCCTGGTTTAAGCAAAGAAGAGAATAAGGCCGTTGTTGCTGAGTATACTGAAATGACCCAACTATCTTTTAAACAAGATGTTGATATTTGGCATAATAAATTTAGAGTAGACAACCCCCTATTATGCGATGGCGATGGCCCATTACATAAACTCAGAGAATGGTATGACCAATTTTATGTTGACAGAGTGGATGTTCCAAAAAAATTAAAACAACGTAAAGAATATACTGTCTAGAATTTATATATGACTACCAATCAAAACCAATTTGATAAAACAGTTGATGTGCTTGTAGTTGGGAGCGGTTGTGGTGGTCTTACTGCAGCATTGACTGCAAATATTTCTAATGGTTCTAAAGTTTTGGTTATTGAGAAGAGTAATCTTATTGGGGGTACGAGTGCAACTTCCGGTGGCGTTATTTGGATTCCAAATAATCATCATGCTCAGCAAGCTGGCGCTGTTGATTCAACAAAAGATGCTAAAGACTATTTAAAAGCGACTATTCCCGCTGATGAATTTAACGAACCTATGATCGACTCATATCTTGAAAATGGTCCAAAAATGGTTAAGTTTATGGAAGATCATACGGACGTAAGTTACACCAGTCTTGAGCATTATCCTGATTATTTTCAAGATGCTCCCGGAGTAAAGCTAGGCAATAGAGCATTAGAGCCTTCTCCAGTATCTGCAGATACTTTGGAAGATGACGTGGATAATCTCCATCCTTCAGGCCCTCAGACAATATTATTTGGTCGATATGGAGTAAATTTTGAAGAGTCTCATGCTTTTACCACTCAATCACCAGGATGGCTAAAATTGTTTTTAAAAATTTTTTTTCAATATTGGTTTGATATTCCATGGAGAATCAAACGAAAAAGATCTAGAAGATTAGCTTTTGGCGCTGCTTCAGTTGCTAGGCTGATTACTTCAGCCAAAAAAAGAAATATTCCAATATGGAGATCAGCAGAATTAAAAGAGTATTTGATTGAAAATAAAAGGGTTGTTGGTGCTTTGGTAAAGAAAGATGGTCAAATATTGAAAATAAGAACAGTTAGAGGGATTATCGTTGCCTCTGGAGGATTTGGACAAAATCAAGCCATGCGAGAAGAGTATTTACCAAAACCAACAAATGCTGAGTGGGGGTGCGAGCCAAAAACTAACACAGGTGATCCAATTAAGGCCGCCGAAGCTATTGGAGCACAATTAAAATTTATGAATAAAGCTTGGTGGGTTACAACAGTTAAGGCGCCTGATGAGGAATTTCCAAGGCTTAGTGAAGTTGAGAAATCAATGCCAGGTAATTACACGGTTAATAAATCTGGAAAACGTTTTGCTAATGAATCTCAAAATTATCTGACGTTTATGTTAGAAGTATTAAAAAAACAAAAGCAAGGCGAGTCATTTACACCAATGTATATGATTTTTGATTCAAATCATCGAAAAAATTATCCTGTAGGGCCTCTTATGCCAGGTAAGTTCTTTCCAGACCCTTTGGTAAAATTCGTTCATAAAAGTTGGTTTAATAATGATTTTATAACCCGAGCTAGCTCTATTGAAGAGCTTGCAACCAAAACAGGAATTAATCCCAAAGGGTTAATAGATACCATTGACAGAGTCAATAGTTTTTCTAAAACTGGAAAAGACTTAGATTTTCAGAGAGGTGATAATGAAAGAGATAGATTCTCGGGCGATCATAGTCTAATTAATCCTTGTTTAGGGCCTGTGAATCAAGCTCCATATTATGCAATGAGAATAGATCCTGGAGAATTTGCAACTTGCGGAGGCATGGTCATAAATGAATATGGTCAAGTTATGGATAAAGATAATCAACCTATAGATGGCTTATATGCATCTGGTAACTGCACACCAGCGTTACTTACAACTTATCCAGGGCCTGGTGCAACGATTGGTCCAGCAATGACTTACGGTTATATTGCTGCTAAACATTTAACAGGCTCAAATAAAATTTAATCAGATACCTTTGAGAAGAATGGATCAAGAGTTCGTCCTTCTGGGGGACCGAAATATGTTTGAACTTGATAAACTTTCCCCGCATCATTAATCCAATAAATTTCAATACTATCAAGTTCAATGCTCTCATTTTCTACTGTTCCATAATTTTTAACATGAAGCGCTGCTTGGTTTTCACATATTTGCATGAATACAGGTTCTATTTTCCAATGATGACCATCTTTGAAACTATTTCGCCAAGTTTCCTCAAGAGCTATTTTTCCATTTTTGTCAGGACCTCCAACAGGATCAAACATCACCACATCATCAGTCCAATTATTCATCCACTTTTCCTTTTCTTCATTATTCCAAGTATTAAAATGAATTTTCATTGTTGTTTCAATTTGTTCTTTTGTAGGCATAAATCCTCCTTATCTATATATTAAATTCTGTAACCACCATCGAGATATAGCGTCTGACCGGTTATATATTTAGCTCTATCTGATGCAAGAAAGAAGACGGCATCAGCAACATCTTGATCTTCGCCTAATTTTTTAAGTGCAGTATTATTTTTTGCAGCTTCTATGTATTTATCATCATAATCCTTGCCTTTAATTCTTAAGAAAATTCCTGCCTCTATAATTCCAAGCTGAATAGAATTAGCTCTAATATTATTTCGACCCTCTTCTTTTGCAATTCCATTGATTAAGGCGTCAATTGCTGCTTTTGGGGCAACGGATAGAACATCCTTAGCAGGCCATCTGGATAAACCAATGGAACTAAGAGTTGTATATGAGCCTCCAAATTTTCTAAGAATAGGCAGACTATTTTTAACTATATTAAAAAATCCATCTGCATCTGTTCGCATGACATCATCCCATTCCTCATAAGTTAATTCATTGATCCATTTCATTCTTATATCTGATCCGGTTGCATTCACTATGCTATGAATGCGTTTATTTTCTAATTCCTGAAAGAAATCTTCAACTTGAGTTTTGTCGTTAATTGATAACTTTTTTGATGAAACCACTCCGCCATGATCTAATATTTCTTTTTTTAAATCATTGGCGGCAGTTTCATTACCATGATAAGAAAATATTACTGGAATACCATGCGAAGCAAATGTTTTGCATATTGCTGAGCCAATACCTCCACTTCCACCAATAACAATTGCAGAGCCTTCAGGGAAATTTTTTCTTTTAGATATGTTATTAATCATTTGTTTCTCTATATTTACTATTATGAATTACAACTCTATTTATTTTGCATTTGTTGTGTTAAAAAATATAGTCATTGTTCATTTTTTAATAGGAGAACGCCTTGAAGGAACTGCTTAAGAATAAAGTTGCAATCGTTACAGGAGGTGGAAGAGGCATCGGTAGGGGGCACAGTCTTCATTTGGCCAAATCTGGAGCTGCTGTTTTGGTTAATGATATAGATTCTGAAGAAGCTAAAAAAGTTGTTAAAGAAATATTGAATGAAGGAGGGGTTGCTAAGACGAGCAGTCTGGATATTTCATCTAGAGAAGGCTGCAGCCTTTTAATTGATGAGTGTGTTTCAGAATTCGGCAACATTGATATTCTTGTTAATAATGCTGGAGTCCTTAGAGATAAATCTTTATTAAAAATGACTGATGAGGACTTTGATTATGTTTGGAATATCCATGTAAAAGGTACCTTTTGGTCTTCTCAATTAGCAGCTCTGAAAATGAAAGAATCTGGTAAGGGCGGATCAATTATTAACACCACTTCTGGTGCTCATTTTGGTAACTTCGGACAAACAAATTATGCTGCTGCAAAAGGCGCGATTGCTTCAATGACATATACTTGGGCAATTGAGCTAGCAAAGTATGGGATTAGAGTAAATGCGATTGGTCCTACAGGCTCGACAAGGATGTCTGCAACTTTTGCATCAAGTAAAAATACAGATCATGACAATCTTCCATTCATTGATCCAACATCAAATGGTCCCTTAATTGCTTACCTATCCAGCGATTTGGCAAAAAAAATTAGTGGTCAAATATTTGGTTGTGGGGGTGAAAGATTGGCTTTGATGGTTCAACCACATTATGGCAAGACTTTAAAAAAAAATGAGGGTTGGTCAATACAGGATATTGATAAGGTGATGGAAAAAGAGTTTGTTCATGAATTTAAAAATTTGGGTATGTTAGCAATGCCATATCCATTTCATGAAGGAGTTTTTCCTCCAAGCATCACAGAAGATTAAATAGAAATAAATATTAAGCAATAAAATATTCCAGCTAAGCCCAAGCCAAATCCTAACGGAAGTTCTTTGTCTTTATTTTTATTTAAAACGTAAAGGCATAAAGTAATACTTGATCCAATTAATAGAATTGGTCCAATAGCTGAAGCGCCAAAAACAGATCCAATCCCTCCAAGCAACAAGAAGTCACCAGATCCAATTCCATCTATTGACCTCATCATTTTATGCACATGATTGATGCAAAACAATATTCCATATCCAAAAATTAATCCAAGCAATGCATCTAAAGGAATTGTAAAAAATCCAGTTGCTATATTAAGCAATAAGCCAACTATAACTAAAATGATGCTTAGAGGCTGAAATAAATGCAGAGTTTGAAAATCAATTATTGATTGAATATATAAACTAATGACAATTAAGACGATTGCCCATGCTGAAGGATTGATAAATTCCATTTTATTAAATAAAAATAAAATAAAAGCGGCAATTAATATTTCATGAATTAAATAGCTATAGCTGATTTTGGCATTACACGTTCGACAAGTTCCTCTGCTAAAAAGATATCCAATGAATGGAATAAGCTGCACAATTTTCAGTTGATTTTTGCAAAGAGGGCAAAATGATCTAGGGTGAAAAATAGTAATTTCACTATTTTCTAATGGCAGCCTGTAAATTAACATTGAAACAAAACTGCCAAGACATCCACCAAGCACAATTAACAATAAATTAGTTAACACTAACCCCATGATTGATTTATTATCTTTTGCGTGAAATCAGGAAGCATACGATCAATAGAGCGACCGTGGGAATAGCATAAAGGGTAATTATTAAAAGTTTATCCAGCATTGATTAAAGTCCTTTTGCGCTTGAGTCAGGCCGCCTTGTATCACCAAAGCCATAAAATAAGTCATTCTTTATTTCTATGCTTTCTAAAGCTGTCCCAGGTCCAGAAAAATAAATCTTTTGTCCTAAAAGTTCAATTTTTGCAGCATGTTGAATGTCAAAACCTGTTTCGAGCATAAGAACATCTGGTTTCCATTGATGATGTATTCTAGGAACTACAGTTGCATCAGAGATTTCCATTTTAAAAACTAAAGTATTTAATAGAAATTGAAGAACGGTTGTAATAATTCTAGAGCCACCCGGTGATCCAGTTGCATAAACAGGCTTACCATTTTTAAGCACTATGGTTGGTGTCATAGAGCTTAATGGTCTTTTGAATGGTTCAATTTTATTTGCTTCCCCACCAATCAATCCAAATTGATTGGGTACACCAGGCGCTGAAACAAAATCATCCATTTCGTTGTTCATTAAGATGCCAGTTCCATCAACTACCACGCCAGAACCAAAGCCTGAATTTAATGTATAAGTATTTGAAACAACGTTTCCATTTTTATCAGCAACTGAGAAATGAGTTGTATCCAGACTTTCATTTCCTAATTCAGATCCAGGAAGAATTTTTTCAGAAGGGGTAATCGAATTAAGCTTGATCTGCTTATATATATTTTTTGCATATTCTTTACTAATAAGTGATTGAACTGGAACATCAAAAAACTCTGGATCACCTAAGTATTTTGATCTATCGGCATACGCATACTTCATTGATTCTGTAAGCAATGCTGTATAGATCGGGGAGTTATGACCCATCTTAATTAAGTCATAATTTTCTAGAATATTTAACATTTGAATAATATGAACGCCACCAGATGAAGGAGGGCCCATGGTCACTATCTCATGTTCATTGAAATTACCAAGAAGCGTTTCTCGCCAAACCGGACGATAATTTTTCAAATCATTTTTGGTAATCAATCCACCATTTTCTTTCATATAAGAATCAATTTTCGCTGCCACTTTGCCCTCATAAAAACCCTTTACACCATTTACGGAAATAGTTTTTAAGGTATTGGCTAGATCTTTTTGTTTAAGCCTCTGATGCATCTGTACTGGATAATTTGAGTAAAAAATACTTTTAAAATTCTTATATTTTCCAAGTTTTTTATATCGCTTGTTAAGTGCATCAGCCATGAATGGAGAGACAAGAAACCCATCTTCAGCTAATTCAATTGCAGGAGCTAATAATGTAGCCCAAGGCAGGCTGCCAAATTTCTTATGCACTTCCCACATCCCATAAACCGTACCAGGAACTCCAATTGATAGTATTCCTTGGGTAGCTCTTTTCTTATCTACAGACCCATCTGGCGCAAGAAACATATTTTTTGTCGCAGCCTCAGGCGCTGTTTCTCTGTAATCAATGCTGTAGCTTTCTTGTGAAGCTTCATCGAACATGATCATAAATCCACCGCCACCTATGTTTCCAGCTCTTGGCAAAACAACAGCCAAAGCAAATGCAACTGCAATAGATGCATCATAAGCATTGCCACCTTTTTTCAGGATCAAGTGACCGGCATTTGTAGCAAGGTAATGTTGAGAAACAACCATGCCATTTTTACCAACCTCGGGATGCACAATTGCTTTTGAATTAAAAATAGTTGCCTCTGCATTTAATGCACAAGCTATAAATAGGAATATCAAAAATTTCATTTTTATGTAAGCAGGCCTCCATCAACACGTAAATCAATTCCATTTATATGTATCGCATCCTTAGAAGCTAAAAAGGCTATAGTGCTTGCAACATCATCAGGAGATCTGTTAATCCCATCAATCGGCATTATTTTTTTTAAGAGCCTTGTATCAATATCTTTTGGCATAGAAGGGTTCTTCGACATAGGAGTTTCAATTGAAGCAGGGCATACACAATTCACATTTAAACCTTTCATACCATACTCAACAGCTAGAGTTTTGGAAAAGGCACTAATTCCTCCTTTTGATGCACTGTAGGCTGCTGTCCAGGCATGAGATCCTAGTGCAGCCGTTGAGGAAACATTTACTATCGCCCCCTTGCTTTTAATCAGCAATGGAAGAGCATAACTACACATAAAAAATGTTCCAGTCAGATTTACATTAAGAATTTTATTCCAATCATCTATCTGCACCTCATGAGAATTATCAAATCTTAGAATGCCAGCAATATTAATTAAAGCATCCAATTTATTTATATCTGCAAAAAACTTCTTCACATCTTCTGATGCAGAAATATCTAAAACTTTAAAGTGCGATTCTTTATTTTTAAGCATAGATTGAGTTTTAATGAGATCTTTTTCATTAATGTCTACAATAATAAGATTCGCACCTTCGGCATCCATTCTGATTGCTGTAGACCTTCCAATACCAGACCCAGCCCCAGTAACTAACACTACCTTATTTTTAAATCTTTTCATTTTTACTATTTAAATGCGGGATATATTTTATGCTAAATGTTCTTTTGCATATGCTTTGGCCCATTTATAATTTGCTTTTCCATTGGGAGCTCTTTGCACTTCTTCAGTAAATAGAATAATTTTCGGCAGTTTATAACCTGCAATTCTTTTTCTGGTATTTTCAATTAATTTAGCCTCATCCGTATCCTGATTATCAACAGTTGATACAACGGCAACAATTTTTTGACCAAATTTTTCATCTGGCATGCCAACCACCAAACAATCAAAAACAGATTCATCTTTCTTCAGAGCTTCTTCAACTTCTTCAGGATAAATTTTTTCACCTGCAGAATTGATGCAATTACTACCTCTGCCTAAGAGAGTAATCGATCCATCCTCTTCAAGTTTCGCATAGTCTCCTGGGAAACTATATCTAATACCATTAACTTCTCTGAAGGTTTCGGCGGATTTTTTTTCATCCTTATAATAACCGACTGGAACAAGTCCAGAAGTTCCAATTAGACCAATTTTTTTAGACCCTGGAGTGAGAATTTCCCCATCATCTGCCAAGACTATTACGCCTGGATTGATTGCAAATTTAGCTGTTTCAGGCGGATTATCTCTTGTGGTTACTGAGCTGCCCATTCCGCCTTCAGTAGAACCCATCGTATCCATTAATTTCATATCATGATGTTTTAAAAGACCTTGCTTAACTTCTGCGCTCCACATAACACCACTTGAAATAATGACTTGAACAGAACTCAAATCATATGCGTTTCCTTGCAACTTTGCTCTATCTAAAGCATCTAACATTGGCTTGGCAAATGCATCACCAACAATAACAATATTAGTTGCTTTTTTATTTTGCACTTGATCCCATAATTGATCTGAATCAAAACCAAGATTATTTGTAGTAATAACAGTTCCACCAAGAAGCAATGGCAAAAATGCACCTAACCACATTCCAGTTCCATGCATTAGAGGGCAACCAACAAGACTTCTTATTGAGGTATTAGCAGCTTTAGAAGCTTCTATTCTTGATTTGAGGTCACTCAAATCTTCAGGCACATCATAGCCCATCGCTTTGAGGGTTCTAAAAAGAAAAACAAGGAATTCCCCTTGTTTGTACATTACACCTTTAGGCATTCCAGTAGTTCCGCCAGTATAGAGCATGTAAATTGTCTCAGGATCTCTATGAATTCTTTTCATAGGTGAATGCTTGTTTAGCAGGTCTTGATAATTAAGAGATAAATTGAATTTAGATTCTGTGCCATCTGAAACTTCAATCCATGCTTTTACTCCAGGAAGAGATTTGGCAATTTCATTGATCCTAGAGCTATAGCATGCATGATAAAAAACTGCTTCTGCATCTGAATTCTCCAACAGGTAAATTAGTTCTTCTTCAACATACCGATAGTTAACATTTATGGGAACACCACCAATTTTAAAAATTGCATTTTGACCTATCAGGTATTCATTCGAGTTATTTAAATAAAGCCCAGCCTTCGAATTAGGTCCGAGCCCAGCTTCTGTTAAAGCAGAAGCAATTTTACTGGATCTAATATCATACTCCTTCCATGACACAGCATCTTCACCACAAATTAAAGCGTCATTTTCTGGCACTAAATCTGCAACCATCTCCCATACTGATGCGAAATTTAAATTCATTTTTCTCCTCCTCTAATTAAGGTTTTGACCAATTCTTCTTCCTGAAAAGATGCAATCAGCTACCGACAAACCTGAAACATAAATATTTGAACATATCCCTATAGCCGTTCTTCCAGCTGCATATAAACCAGGAATCTCAACATTTAATTGATTTAATACCTCACCAGTATCCTCATTAACTTTTAAACCCCCTAAAGTTAAACATGGTAAGGGTGCCGTAGTTGAGTCAATAGAAATATCCATGATATAGAAGGGTGGTTTGAGATCTTTCATGTCTTTTGAATTTTTTTGAAATTCACATTCTATTTCATTTTTAGCAGCTGCATTATACTTCATCACCGCATTGACTAAGTTGTCTTCTGGTAAATTATATATTTTGGATAGCCCTTGGATTGTTTGCCTTTTTTTTGCATTAAAATACATCAGCACTCTGGCTGAGTCTCTTTGAAATGGAAGGGCTTGCGCAGCTTCTTTCTTTGCTTGCATATAAAGTTCCTTATCTAAAATTAAATAGGCCTTACCCTCTTGATCCTCGCACATGGCATCTCCAAGAGTCGCACCATAGACCATTTCATTTCCAAACCTCTTACCATGCTTATTCACTACAAGGCCCTTTGCAAAAGACATGGGGGGATTAAGCATTCTCCAAGCCGTTACTCTATTCATATGAGCAGTTTTACCACCCACACTTTGACCAAGTCTAATGCCAGAGCCAGTGTCATGAGAGGTGCCTAAAGGCATCCCATGAATATATTTTGGTGCATTTTCTTCAATCATTTCTCTATTGAAAATAAATCCTCCCGTAGATAAACAAACTCCCTTGTTAGCTTTAATATGGATTACTTCTCTAAAATTATCTTCAATTTTTTTAGCACGGTTAACTAAGATTTTACCTATAAATTGAGGAATAAAAGCGCCTGGCATATTTTGCGGAATTAGCATTTGAAAAGTTTCTGCTTGAGACATTAGTTTTTTATGTCTTTCTGAAATTTTCCCTGAAGGCAGCATCAATGCTTTGATTCCCAAGACTCTACCTTCAGTTGAAATCACTAAAGATCGAGCTTCAGTTTGAGAGAAGATCTTTAAACCCTTAGATATTGCTGATTTCTTTAGGGGATAAAAAATTGTACCTCCCACACCTATTGGCTTAAAAGGACCTTCTTCATAACCTCTATGCCCTCTGGGAGCAGGAGTAGCTTTTTTCATATAGCTTGGCACAAGAGAATTATCTGAGTGATAAAGAAAATAGCCTTCTCCCGGATAACTGGTTTTGGTTTTGTAATATTTAGAATTAAACTGCACACCATTATCCATTAACCATTGAGTATTTTCAGCAGATGTTTGACAGAATTTTTTTAAAGTCGTTTCTTTGACTATATCTCCTGTCTCTTGAATTAAATAATTAAACATATTTTCTACAGAATCTTCTATCCCTGCCTCTTTTTGAATAGGTGTGCCACCCCCTGCATAGAATATTCCTCCGCTTCTAGCTGTTGCTCCTCCGCCGGAGGTTTTATCAATTCCAATAACTGAATGACCCTGATCCAAAGCTTCATTTGCAGCAGCAATTCCTGCACCTCCAAGACCTACAACTACCAGATCAGCTTCATCATTCCAATTTATTAGATTTGGATTATCGACTATCTGAGCAGCTTCTATCTCAGAATACCATTTAGGGTCGTTGGGATTTATTTCAGTTTCCAGCATTCAAATCTCCAGTTTTTCCACCATCGACGACTAAGCTAGCGCCTGTAATGAAAGATGACTTAGAACTAAGTAAAAAAACAATTGGATTTGCAATCTCTATTGGCTGAGCAATTCTTTTAAGTGGAATTGTTTTGATAGTCTGCTCCATCATTTCTTTGGCTGGAATAGCTCTCTCCGTTGCTGGGGTTAGGACAGCGCCTGGAATAATGCAATTGACTCTAACATGAGGAGCAGCCTCGACAGCGGTAGCTCTTGAGAAATTAATTAATCCTGCTTTTGCAGCTCCATAGGCTGACATATATGCAACTCCTTTTAATCCAACAACAGACGCTACATTAACAATCGCTCCTTTTTTAGCTTCCATCATCCATGGCAACACAGTCTTAGTTGTGAGAAATACCGCATCAAGATTAGCTTTAAAGTTTGTTTTCCAAGCAGAAAGATCTAGATCAATTATTTTACCTGTATGTATTGATGGGGCATTGTTTACCAATCCATCAATTTGTCCTAAAGATTTATATATTTCTTGCAATGAGGCTATGATTTCTAATTCATTACTTACATCTACATTATGCGCAATGACTGTTGATGAAACTTTTGACAGTTTTTTTCGAGCTTTTTCTAGGTTTTGTTTGTTCCTTCCAGTTATAACAACTATAGCTCCCATTTCTAAACATAGCTGAGCTGTTGTATATCCAATGCCTGCGCTTGCACCAGTTATATATATAACTTTTTTATCAAATATTTTTTCCATATTCCCCCTATGAAAAATTGTTTAGATTTTTATGTTAAAGCCGAATGATGTATACCAATAGTCACTCATAAATTTTATGTGATAAGGGTCTGATTTGTAACCCAGAGATAGGCCAAAGCCAATGTTTTTATACGATGAAAAATATTCAGCTTTTGCATGAATTTCTCTACCGCTTGGGTCAAGATTAAAATTCACTGAACTAAAAAGAACATTTTTTTCCTTGGTCCTATATGCAGGAACATTTAATTGCATTCTTCCTGACTCTATTCTCATGGGCTGATCGATAGTTATCATTAAAGTATCATTGGTATTTAAAATCGATGATTTCAAGAAGCCAATTCCAAAGGCCGATGAGTATAGATTTGATATAGATTTAATCATCCCTAACTCGTTGTAAATACCATTGGACTTACCCCAATATAAAGATCCAAATATTTTACCTCCCATTAAATTAACTGAATTAGATATACCTAAAAATGAAGTTAACTGGTTATCACCACCGTTAAATGCACCTGATCCGCTTAACCCTAAGGTGGCATCATTTTCTTTCATTATGCCTAGTTGAAATGAAGGTATATTTAGTTTTGGCTGTATTTCAATTAAAGCAATGGTGCTAGAATTTTTTTCACCAAATATTTCATCTGTCTGAAATTTATTTCTACCCGTTGAAAATGCAACAGCAACATCAAAGTTTTCATTATTATCCAACATAGCGCCAAAAGTTGTTCCAGCGGCGCTAAAATTTAACCATGGGTTGCTGAACTTGGATCTTAAGCTACTTTTAGCTCTTAACTTAGGATCTTTAAATATCCCCATTGACCAACTTCCATTTAAACCGTGACTCATAAATGAATTATTGGAATGATTATAGTATGCAAAAAATTGATTTTTATCAGCTCTTGCATCAAGTATGTGAGATTGAGTAATAAGCTCTTGTGAGTAGTTATGAGGGTTCAGTGCGCCAATTTCAAATTCAATATCCTCAGAAATTAGAAGCTGGGAGGAATGAGTTTGCATGTTTTCAAACCCATCCATATTAATTATTTGATTCCTGTAGTTGGATGCAAGGCTGTTTAATGATCGTCTAAAAGGTGCATCCAATTCATCAAAAAATATAACTGAATGATTGCCCATGCCATTTGAGATTGCATCTCCAAAAGAAGGGCTCGTTAAATTAATGTTTGTGAAAATTGCTGGGGACATAGGTCCAGACAAGCTTTGCGACATCATTGCGCTTACTTGCCCGACCGCTTCTGTGGCTGCTTTAAGATCCATCAACCCTTGACCATATATTTCCTTATCAGCATAAATTTCTGTTTTATTAGCTGTATTAAACAGTCGATAAACTATTTCCTGACTGCCTAATTGACCTTCAAAATGATCAGCAACAACAGCTAGTCCGCCAGCTACAAATGGAGCGGCAAAGGATGTTCCATTGGTTATCGCGAAACATGAATTATCAACAATACAGTTATTGTAGTCTTCGCTAGATGTATCAGTAATATATATTCCTGAATCTGAATTGGAGGTAGGATATGCAGCAGTTATTCTTCCCCCAGGAGCTGCTATGCAATAATCTTGAGCAATTCCACATCTGCTAGAAAAATCGCTTATAGAGCCATCTTCATCAATTGATACAACCGCAATAGAGTGGCCCTGAATTTCTGGTATGTAATGAGCCATGCCAGGCAATAATTCTGGACTGGAATAATCAACTCCTTGATCAGCGTAACCTCCAGCATTACCTGCAGCCCAGACATATATAGTTTTCTCGGTATCAGGCGTCCCTATTTGCGACATTTCGGCTATAGTTTTGGGAAATGCATAACGCACTTGAGCTTCTGTGTAATCGTTAATATTGCCAGAATACCCATAACTATTATTTACAATATCAACATCATAATCATTGTAAATTTTAAATAGTTCACTAAAGAAATTATCAATGCCAGTGAAATCTGGGGCCCCGGTTACGTTACCAGACCCATCATCATCTCCTATATCTACGGGATCATAATCTGGATCTGGTTCGGCAAGCTGAATAGCAACAAATAATACTTCTGCGTCAAAGGCAACACCATGCATTGGAGATGCATTCGTTTCGTCCAATTTACCAGCCGCAACTGCCGTTACCATGGTTCCATGTCTTTTCTGTCTAGTATTTGGAGAGTAGTTTGAATAAGAAAGGGCGCTATTAGATGAAATCTTGGCTGAATTTATTTCTTCATGAGTTATATCTAGGCCTGAGTCAGTGATTCCAATTGTAATTCCCTCGCCTGTTGCTCCTCTTGCATATGCATCTGATGCGTTAATGGCTGATAAACCCCATTGATTTTGGTACTCGTAATAACCTTCATATTTAGCTTTTAATTCATCAAAAGAAAGACTTGGAGGTGGAGTAGGCGGAGTAGGAGTTTGAGCAATTACAGGAGCAGTATTGGAGCCTCCACTGCCACCTCCACCGCATGAAACAATCGTAAATAAAATTAGAGCAAGAGTTCTGTTTTGTCTCATAATGGTTTAGGATTCTTTGACTGTATTTAAATTAAAAATATGTCTGATAAATATAACGAAGTTTTAGCCAATCTAACAGCAGAAGATCAAATTTATGCGTTTGAAGAAGTGACGCATTCTTCAGGAATTACTTACCGCGAATTTAAAAACACCCCTAAAACCTTAGCAAGTTTTTTTGAGTTTGGACTGTTATTTCCAGAATGGGAATTTATTGTTTTTAATGATGAGAGGTATAGCTTTCAAGACATCCTTAAGAAAGCTGCTCAAACAGCCAACGCTCTAAAAAATGCCGGCGTTAAAAAGGGGGACAGAGTAGCTATTTGTATGGCTAACAATCCTGAGTACATTATTTCATTTATGGCGGTGACCTCGATGGGTGCTGTTTGTGTTTTGCTGAATTCATGGTGGGTTCCCGATGAGATTACTTATGGGCTAGAAAACTCTGGAGCCACCGTATTAATTGGTGATGAAAAAAGACTGAAGGGTTTGGAAAAATTTACAGAACTCAAGAAGATTGTTGTCAGGCCACTCAATAACTCAAATGACTATGAGGATTTTAATGAGTTTATAGGCAGCCAATCAGAAAACTTTAGTGAGCCCAGTTTAGATACCCATGACAATGCAACTATCTTTTATACCTCTGGTTCAACCGGCTTTCCTAAAGGAGTGCTATCTACTCACAGAAATATACTTTCAACATTGTTTAGTTGGGCTTTAGTCACAACTCTAAAAAGAGAGGTTGAAGATACAGATAATAATTCAGAATCTCAGTCTGAAGATGAGGCTCCTAAACAACAGGCAGCAATTTTACATTGTGTGCCATTATTTCACGTCACCGGAAGTCACTCAGGTTTTCTGATGAGTATCATTGCAGGTAGAAAAATGGTCATGATGTCTAAGTGGGATCCAGGTGCAGCACTGCAGTTAATTCAAGATGAAAAGATAGGAGCCATAACAGGCGTTCCAACCCAAACTTGGGATCTTTTAACGCATCCAGATAGAGATAAGTATGATTTATCTTCATTTAAAGAATTAAGTGGTGGCGGCGCGCCAAGACCACCTGAACATGTCAAAAAATTGAAAGATGGATTTAATGATGCAGAGCCTTCAATAGGATATGGGTTGACTGAAACTAATGCGGCAGGGACTCTAAACTTGGGCAAAGATTATTTGTTACATCCAGGTAGCTGCGGCAGAGCTATTCCTCCGGTAACCGATGTAGCCATCATTGATGAGAATTGGAATTTTATTGAAGAACCAAAAGCCGTCGGAGAGATTGTTATCAAAAGCCCAGCCAACATGGTGGGTTACTGGATGAATCAAGAGGCCACCGATGAAGTTTTTAACGATGATGGCTGGTTTAAATCTGGAGATCTAGGGTACATAGATGATGGCTTTGTGTATATCGTAGACAGAGTTAAAGATATGGTAATCAGAGGCGGAGAGAATATTTCCTGCATTGAGGTTGAGACTGCAATATATGCGCATCCATCAGTTCAAGAAGCAGCTGTGTTCGGTATCCCAGAAGAGCGCCTCGGTGAAACATTGTGTGTTGCAATATGCCTAAAACCTTCAATGAAATTATCAGAAGAAGATTTAAGAGATTTTTTGCAAGATAAATTAGCTGCATTTAAAATTCCATCATTAATGCAAATTTCATATGAGGAACTTCCAAGAGTTGCTTCAGGTAAATTTTCTAAGACACAATTGCGCGACATTTTTGTTTCTATTGAGCAAAATTAATCTTAATTGAATTAAATCTCACAGCAATATAATGTATAAAGGGATATAAAATTTTTAGATATTTATGCCATCAAATGTATTAGTTATTGAAGACGAGCCTGATATTCGCAAAACGATTGACTATAATCTTTCAAAAGAATCTTTTAAAGTTATTCAAGCCGCGTCAATAGAAGAGGGTGAAAAAGCCTTAGCTTCAAATAAAATTGATGTGATAATTTTAGATCTCATGTTGCCAGATGGTTCTGGTTTGACTCTTTGTAGAGATATCAAGTCTGAACCAAAAACAAAAAATATCCCAGTCATTATCTTAACTGCAAAAACCGAAGAGGTTGATCGTGTTGTTGGTTTTGAATTAGGTGCAGATGATTACGTTACTAAGCCATTTAGTGTTAGAGAGTTAATATTAAGAGTTAAAGCTATTTTGAAAAGAGGCGCCTCAACAGAAAACAATACTGAGGATGCTGAATACTCATTTGGAGAACTCACGATCAATTTTGAAGAACATCAAGCTTATATAACTGGTGAAGAAATTTCTCTTACCGCTCTAGAGTTTAAATTGCTAAAACACTTAATCAAAAGAAAGGGTAGAGTTCAGACAAGAGATCAACTTCTGGAGGATGTTTGGGGATACAGTTCCAATGTTACTACAAGAACCGTTGATACTCACATCAAGCGTTTAAGGGAGAAGCTTGGTCTAGTTGGCGAACATATTCAAACCATTCGCGGTGTGGGTTATCGATTTTCTAGAAGCTCAGATTAATTAGTATGGGTATTCGAACCCGAATTTTCTTTATTACGCTCTCATGCCTATTTGTTGGCATTTCTCTTTCTTTTATTGTTGCTGAAAGAGATTTATCTATTAAGCTTCAAGCCCAAATTGAAACTGAGCTTTCAAGACAAGCCAAAATTTTAAGAAAATCTATATCAGGCTTAATAGATTCTGGTGACTTGGTTGCATTAAAATCTGAGGCCGATGAGTATGCTTCTGCCTCTGATTCCAGGATAACCATTATCTTAAAAAATGGTGACGTGATTGTTGACTCAGATATTGAAGCTAGCAGAATTAATGATCTTGATAACCACAGCGATAGACCAGAAATCATTTCAGCCTTCAATAATGGCTATGGATCAAGCAAGAGATTTAGCTCAACAGTCAAGAAAGAAATGTTTTATTTTGCACTTTTAGATAAAACTAATAAGCAAGAAAGGGTAATTAGAATATCAGTTCCCTATGAGAACTTAGATCAAGTTTTAGCATCTTTGGGCAATTCGATCACTCTTATAGTAGTTGTTGGTCTCATTGTTGCAATTTTAGCAAGCGTGCTTGCTGGAGATTATATTAGAGCTAGTTTTGTAGAGCTAGAAAAAGCTGCTGCTGAAATTTCTGCAGGTAGTTATAAGAAAAAAAACTTAGAGTCTTTGCCTACCAAACGCTCAGATGAAATTGGCTCTATGGCTAGGAATATTTCAACCATATCTTTAAATTTAAAAGAGCAAATTTCCTTAATTGCGAAACAAAGAGACCAATTTGGCTTGGTCCTAGATGGTTTAGGGGAGGGGATTATGGTTCTTGATGAAGATGGGACTATTACTTTTCGAAACGATCAGATCATGCAAATTCTTGGCTTAGATGAAATCTTAAAAAAATCAATTATTGATTTGAATATACCCCCCTTAAAACAACTTTATAAAAAGGCTTTAAAAAAAGGCCAACATGATAGTGAATTTGAGCTTGATACAGATGGCGATGATACGAGATGGATCTTAGCGCACATGAATAAAGCTAAGGCAACAAAGGAATTAATCTTAGTAGTGCATGAAACAACTCAACTAAGGGAGATGGATTCAATGCGAAGGGATTTTGTTTCCAACTTATCACATGAACTTAGAACCCCGGTAAGTGTTATTAAGGCAAATTCAGAAACATTATTAGATGGAGCCTTGGATAATTCGAAAGATGCTAAAACATTTTCTAAAGCTATTTTGCATAATGCAGACCGCCTAAGCGAGATGGTAACCTCGCTAATAGATTTATCACGAATTGAATATGGAGATTTAAAATTTGTAATAGAGCCAATAATTATAAATGAAGTAATTGAAACAGTTATTTCATCGTTCCAAAGCAAAGCAAAAAGAAAAAATATTGACCTAGTCTTTAATCGCCAAACTGATATTGAGGTTCAAAGTGACACTAAAGCCATCGAAAGAGTTTTAAATAACTTAATAGATAATGCTTTTAAATATAGCCCTGAGAGCTCGCTTATTGAAATTAGAGCAAGAAAGCAGGCTGGTTTTTTGCGTATTTCAGTTCTAGACTTTGGTGAAGGCGTGCCTGAGGAAGAGCAAAAATTTGTTTTTAAAAGATTCTATCGAACAGCAAAAGCAAGAGCCAATACCAAGCAAGGCAGTGGACTTGGTCTAGCCATAGTTCGAAATCTTGTAAATAACTTACAAGGTGATGTAGGTGTTGAGACAAGAAAGGAAGGTGGGTCCGAATTCTGGTTTACTCTCCCATTATCATAGTTCATCTCATTATTAATGAGCTACACTAAGGGTTAAAAGTATCTTATGAATATTAATTATATACATATCAAAAAAGTCTTAATTGGTCTTATGACTCTTTTTGCTGGGTATGTTTTGTATCTACTAATTTTATCATTCATCTCCAGGCCTGATTCTATGAATATAAATTTCAGCCCCATTCAGGGATCTGCTCAATTTAGCTCTAGCATTGAGACAAATCAAATAAAGTCGAGCTCTTCATCAACTTTTGATTATAAGGTTGTAGGATATAGAGCGGGTTCTTCAAGAGCATCAGTAATTCTTAAGAGAAACAATCAAACGTTTGTTGTGCAGCAGGGCACATTATTAGAAAATAAATACAAATTACTCAGCGTGAACAATGAATATGCTACATTTGAAGACAATGGAAATCTTTTCCAACTCAGTACAAATTTAATAGTAGATAATTAATATAATGAAAAAAATTAAATCTATAATTTTCATTCTATTTATCTTTATTTCTATTCAATCTCAAGCACAGGAAACTTTCTTGCTTAATTATCAAGATGTAGATATAGCAAAAGTTACTCAGGACATTTCTAAATTTTCTAAAAAGACTTTGATACTTGATCCAAGGGTCAAAGGTAGAATTTCAATTTTTTCCGATTCAATTCTCTCGGCTGAACAAGTTTGGGATGTTTATATGAGAACGATTCAGGTGCATGGTTTTGCAGCTTTATCTGATGGCGGGGTGGTTAGAATTGTCCCTGAAAACGAGGCAACCAGAGACTCAAATGAATCTTTAAGTCAGTCCTCCATAGAAACAAAAATATTTACTCTAAAAAATAGAGCAGCTGGAGAAATTTTAAGTCAAATTAAACCTATCACTGGGAGGCAATCTCATCTCTCTAGCATCCCATCGATTAACTCAATCCTTTTGGTTGATAAAAAATCAAATATTGAAAGGATTGGCCAACTGCTGAAGAAAATTGACCAGAATGATAGCGCCGCCATAAAGATTATTAAGTTAAATAATCTTTCTTCAGTTGAGGCTGTAAGAATTCTTGATCGATTAAAAGCGCAAAACAATCCAACTATAAACAACTTTATAGCGGTTCCTT
>Ga0213861_10000341_pt1 | contig 40314 bp, 60 predicted proteins | sample PICome_4_FD_160110 | JGI IMG/M metagenome (GOLD analysis project Ga0213861, IMG submission 160110) | Coastal seawater microbial communities near Pivers Island, North Carolina, United States - PICO131 | ecosystem: Environmental > Aquatic > Marine > Coastal | place: USA: North Carolina... | reverse complement strand
TTTACCACCACATGGCGGCAACCCCATATCCAAATACATTAATAACAGCAAAATATCCTGTTAATAACATTACCCATGCCGCGCCTCTACGTACTGCCGCGTAGCATTGAGTTACCGATCCTACAAAGAAGAACGGATATATAATTAGCATGTTTGGATCTACAGCATTAAATGCCAAAGTCAAACTTGCTACTACCGTAAATATAAAACTTATTAGTTCAAAACCAAAAGCAACCTGATCACTTTTGTAACTATTGATCCAAAAATCTTTTACCTTTTGCATTAGAGTTTGTCGCGACCAGTAGTAACCATAATAGTTTCTAGGTCTTCAAACTCATCAACGGCTTTATGCCATTCACCTTTTTGTGCAATCTTAATTGCTTTGTTAATTAGACTTGGCTTAACATCCATTTCTTCTGCTACTGCTTTTACAGTATCTCTTAAACCTTCTTGTAGGTCTGTAACTTCTTGCAAAACATTTACACCTTCGTTAACGATCTGAATTAGTTTTGCTTTCTCTTCAGCACCAAATACTTTGTCACTCATGTGAGACTCCTTTTAGTAATTTGTTATATTATATATAGATTTATGCTAGTTGTCAAGTAATTTAAACGGAATTGGCACCGTTTTGTCTAAACATTTAAACCAAACATTATTTGGACCTATATGATAGTCATTAGGTAGTAGTTCGTTGACTGCTTTGTTTACACCAGGAAAGTCCATATCATGTCCACATAGCCAACCGTTTGGTTTTAATTTAGGTGTGTAGTATTCAATATCACCTTTTACGCTATCATAATCGTGACTAGCATCAATGAATACGAAGTCTAAACTGCCGTTTTCTATCTGTTCGTGTACTGTATGACTATGTCCTTGTATTGCTTTTAGCCTAGGACCATACTTTATTATCATGTTATCTTTATAAAACAACTTTATGTTATAGTCAATAGCATACATTTTTAATTTTGGAAATGCTTCTAGTAAATGAAATGTTGTTCTACCGTTTCGTACACCAACCTCGCAACCTACTGTTGGTTGTATTTTTTTAAATAAGTCTGCTAGGAAGTAATCTCTTTTATTAGGTCCGGTGTATTCGATTGTTCTTTTAATTTTAATTTTATCATTAGCCAATGTTTTCTGCCTCATCTTTTGATTTATATGCCCATTCGTCAGTGTGTCCAACTGACCATTTAGGATTATTTTCTACTGTATAATTTTGTGTACAAACTTTAAAGTCTGGCATCTTTCGATCTCCAATTACTAAACTTTGGTCTGTAAAAATAACTCTATTATTAGGTTGTGCGGCAAACTGTCCGTTATCTAGTTTAATAAAGTTAAAACTTTTGTGTTCTGGATCGTGTTCACTAAAATTTACATTTAGTGTTGAGTGTTGTGCATGACAAGTATCAAGTGTAAACATATATTCGCCTTTGTGCATCTTTTTATCTTTACCAAAGAATTCACAGTCTGCTAACATAGGCTTTTTAATTAATGTAATATCATAATCAAAACAATCCCATATTTGTAGTGTGTCTAAAGGTAATTGGTCACTGTGTAAGTAATCATCTTTCCATACAAACGCACTAATAGGTAATTTATCGTACAATGCACCGTATTCTGTAAGTAATGTTTCTACGTATAATGCTTTACCCATTATACTTCTAATACTAATCCAAATACCAGGAGTAACTTCTCCATGCCCTTTTTGGTGGTCATATAGATATTCTTTTTTCACATAAACTTCAACAGGAGGTAAGTTATGTACTAAGAATGCCATACTTTATTTCTTTTGTTTCTTTTGTTTCTTTTTTACATGCAGTTTTGCATGTGGTACTTTTAAATTTTTCTTGCCATACACATCGCCTATTTTATGCTTGTATGACATATGTGCCGGATCTAATCCGTAGAAGTAATCTGTTACTTCACATATTTTCATTACTCAAACTCTTTCAAAAAACTTGCAAATCCTTTTTTCAAAGTATCTTCTGTAGTTATTTTACCTGCTTTATAATCTTTTTCTAATTCAAACTTCCTACGTATTAACTCTTTTTTAAGTTTAGGATCTTTGTTTGTTTCAGGATTTAATTGTATATCTTGTAACGCTTTTCTTTTTTCTCGATATTCTTCGTTACTCATTTGTTTTAAACCTTCAAGGCTTTCAAACACTTTTGCTAGTGTATTTTCAATTTTTGAAAGTCTACTGTCTACTTCATGCCACTTATTGTCTACAGTATTTTGCGGATAAGTTTGAACAACTTCAACACTTTTCTGCACATTTGGAGTTGTATTACCTACTCCTGCTAGTGCGGCCATATCACTTGCACTAGTATCACTTACACCAGGAATATGTTTTCCTTTAATACTTTCTGCAACCATACGTGCATGAGATGTAGCATCTGTACCTTGGCTATTACTTTTTTGTTCTTGTAAAGCCTGTCCTTGTTGCGGAGCATCTACAGTAAGTCCTTTATTTTCAATTCCTAATTCAGTAAGTTTGTTTAGAATTTTTTGTAAGTCTGCCATAATTACTCCCTACATTTTGACACAGTTGTCTACAGTCTTTCCGCCTTTTTTCTTGGTGCCCATACGCTTGTAGCCTTTCCAGCATACTTTACCGTCAACACCTTTTTGCTTTTCTTCAGGCAATGTAGTATAACTTGGCTTGCCACATTCTTTGCAAATACCTTTAGACTCGTTAAGTTTACGTTCTAGTGATTCAAAATAATCATCTTTGGCATCCTTCATACTCATCATACGTTCACGTTCTTTGGCTTGCATACGCTCGCCTTCCATATAAGCATGAAGTGTTTTTACTTTTTCGTGTACACCACTGAATTTGTTTTGAAACCACTCAGGGAATGTTCCACCCTTGTGTACATGGTCATGAATTTCTTCTACTGCGTATTTGATGTATGCAACCTGATTGGCAAGCATTTCATCTTCGTACTTTGATGCTGGTTCATCGTACTGGTCTTCATTGATCATTGACTGCTCCTATAATGTGTTTACTGTATTATACGAGTATTTATCGTTTGAGGGGTCCGCCGAAGATAGATGTGTCTTTCATATTAAGAGCATTATCTGTTGGCTTTTGCTTTTTTGCTTTGGGAGGATTAGGTAAACCGCCTACTAAACCGTATTTTTTACGTGTGTTTTCGTCACCTATTGCTAAATGCGGACTTGCAACTGATGCAATACTAGCAGAAACTGTTGCCCCTGCTGTTGCTGTTTCTTCAACTTGTTCTAATCCTTTGAATATATCGCTAGATTCTTGACTAAGTTTGGCCGCAATAGCCATTTGTCTACGTTTTGCTTTGCTCTTACCTTTAAATTGCGGAGCATCGCTTTTGTAGAAATCTTTAATAACATCACCCATTTCAGTATCTTTAGTAATCTTTTCAGATACAAAACTTTCAAACTGTTGTTCCATAGGTGTTTTTTTGTATTTTTCTTTACGTGGAATAGTCTTAGTTTTATCTTTATGAGAGCCAGATGCACCGCTTTTACGTAGTGCTTCCATATCACGCCAATTAGGATCACGTGATTTACTTGGTTCTAATTTTTTTATTGCTTCTACTAAGTCTTTTAAACGCATATTGATATTTACCTATCTTTAAGAATGTTTTTCATAACATTAGTTGCTGTATTAGTAAAGCATCTTGGAGCAATACTATGTACTAGTAGTGCAGGTACTAGCAGTTGTAATTTTACTGCTGTTTTAATTGCCTTCCTCATATGCTGTAATCCTGTTTCACCTTGTTCTTTTAGGTGTAGTTTACATTGTTTACTTAACATTATTATTTCTTCTTTCCACTCTTCATATTAGCACACCAGTGATACATTTTAGCCTTTTCACCACTTGCTTTTTTAGCCTTTGCTCTTAAACTTGTAACTGATCCGTTACAACTAGCACCCGACTTCTTTACTCTTCCCGGACGACTTTTACCCTTTTTTTTACCGTCGGCAAAGTTTTCTTTTACATTATTACTATCTAAGTGTAATAGTATTGCTTTAAAACTTCTTTCGAATTTATGATCTTTGTGCTTGACTCCAAGTCCGCCGGCGGCGTTCCATTTATCAATATTTTGCCCAAAATCATCTATTAGTATGTTAGGAGTACCATCACTTTGCTGTGCATACTTGGCTTTGTTTCCTGTGATGATTACTGATTTAGGTGGAAACTGTTTAAGATTGTTTTTCACCCACATACGTTTATGTGGTTCTGATCTAGGATCGTCAGCCAAAGGCGAACTTAAAATAGTATAACTGCCTTTATGTTTTTGAATCAAAGCCAAAAGTTTTCCTGCGTTAGGAGTAGGTTCGAGATCTAACCAAAAGTTGTCTGCATCTCTAATTGCTTGAAGACCTGCATCGATATCTTTAATATCACGAAAGTCTTTTGTACCCATAAGTTTTGCCCAGGCACCAAAGAAGTCAACAAGTACACCATCCATGTCTACATAGATTTCAGATTTTGAATTACTACTGATTTCAAATAATCTCATTTACGTCCTCTAAATCCTTTAAATCCTGCGCCAGTCATATAAGGTCTTGAAAACCATAATTCAAACCATTCTTTGTCACCGGGTTTGACACCTAACTTACGTTCTTTATCTTTTAGTTCTTGTGCAGTATGTGACATGTTTTCTAATGTTTGATGATTATCATTTCTAACAACATCTACACCTGCTAATCTTTTTAACTCATCTAATGTCATATTAGTTTGTACGCTTTCATCATTTTTTTAAGAGTACCTTTTTTAACATCTTTAGTTGTGTTTTGCTTTGTAACAATGCCAACACCTGCGGCTTCTTGTTTCTGTAAACTGTTATGTTTGAATGCTTTATCTACACCTACCTTATTGGCCATTGCTCTACGTTTTTTAATTTTATCTGCAACACTTAATTCTTCTGGTTCTGGAGGCCGTCTTTTAACTACATTTCTTTTTGGAGTTCTAGTTGCAAACCCCATTATTTCATTTACTTCTAATCCCATACCTTGACGTACTCTATTGTACATTTGTTTTGCAAGAGTTTCGTTACCAGGAACACTGCTTTTAAAACCAGGCTGTGTTTGATCTGTTTCGTCTTTCCAATCTTCAAATTTTCCTTCAGCGGCAAGTTTCTTTACCTTACTAGAACTCATACCAGCAACTCCTTCTGCATCAGGATCACGTTCGCCACTGCTTACTACTTTTGCGTTTGCAAACTTAAATGGAATTTCACCCTTAGTATCTGGTTTATTATTATACTTGTCAATTAAATCTTGATATTGTTGTACTCTATCACTTCCTGCAACAAGTATAACATTATCATAACCTTTACCTTGTAGATGTTGAAACATTTGAATAATAGTTTTTATACTAGTATTTTTATCTACGGGTACATTAAACATTTCTTGAGCAAAATGTAATTTTTCTGCAAATGATAATGGGTCTGTTTTTGGTTTTTGTGTTTTAGTTAAAAACAAAATAGGATCACCCATAAACTTTTGTGCATGTTGATTAACAACATCTATAACTTTTTGGTGACCTATAGTTGGCGGATTCATTCTTCCCCAAGCAACTACTGCTGTCTTCTTTGGTTGTGCTTCAAGCAGTTCGTTGAGTAGCATTTAAGCCTCCTTGGTATCGTATGCGCCGTCTTTAATGTGTGGTAGGTGTTTTTCCGCTAGTTTGTGACATATACTAGACATTAACTCTTGTGTGTAAACTTCTTCAGTCTTGCCAGATATATTATAAGTTTCGTTGTACTTCATACAACCTGCTGTAACCATTGCTTCAAAGTATGGTGCAACTTCTTCAATTGAATCTTTTTCAACAATATTTTTTCTTTTTAGATCTGCTATAGCAGGTAAAAAGAATTCTTTATGGATTGAATCGTCATTATCAATGAAGAAACTAATATCATCTATTAAGTCGTATTGCGGAGTATTCTTATTGCTGTCTGATGTAAAAAGTTCTTTTAATAACATGTGTAATTACCATTTTCTACATGACCAGTAACGTGCCTTAGTCTTAGGACCAGGATTGTCACAGTTGTGTCTAGCACGGAAACTTCTACGTCTTGCTGGATTAGATTTTTTAATTCTCATATCCGGATCACCAAAGTTAACTTTAACTACATTGCCTTTTGGATTTGTAACGTATACTTTAAACTTTTTAACATCACCACGCATTGGTTTGTTTAGTTTAACAGTACGTCCTTGGTATTCTGCTTCTACAACATTTTCATCATTTTCTTCAATCCAACCAAATGCTTCATAAAATTCATCACCATTAAATGATACATCAGTTAGTCCTTTAAACCATTCTGCATCTTCAGTTGCTTCTACGCCTTCTGAATAAAAATCTAATTGAGGATCTTTAAATAATTTTTTTGCAAGTTGTGGATCTTTAGCAAATGATTTTTTAAATCTTCCAATTAGATCTTCTCTTGGAGATGTATCTAAATCTGCTGGCATCATATAGTCAACAACAGTTTCGATGTCCATGTCTGGATTATCAAGAATCGCTTTCACTTTCACTTGCATATCTTTTAAATCTCTAAGGTATGGCATTACCATATCTATGTCGCCACCTTCTTCTCCAGTGTCGCCACCTGCTTTGTAAGTTTCTATATCTTTTCTTGCAGTTTGAAGATCAGTTAGTAACTCTTTGTAAGTCATCTTTACAAATGGTAATACTTCATCATAGGTTACACTACTTCTGTCAAAGTCTGCTTCGTTCGTTGATTCCATTTCAGATGCATCAGGCTCGTCACTATCTTTGTACGTGCTTTGATCAGCATCTCTTTCAATATCCATACTGCGTATTGCTTGTTTGATAACTGCGATAGCAAGTGTCTGTTGTTCTTTAGACATCGTGCCTTTTTCTTTTTCACTGAGTTCACCAACAAACATACTTAATTCAATTTGTGCATCTGATGATGGTTTAATGCGTTGTGCAATTTCACCTAACAATCTGCCTGGAGAGCGTTTTAGTTCATCTTGAAATAATGCAAGTTTTACTTTTGGATCAGTTAGGTCTTTGCCTTTAAATGCTACATTGTTAGCAATGCTGTATTCGTTTTGTGCTGGTGTTGGTGGCGTAAAAGTGATATCGTTTACGTGATTAATTGCATCACTAAACTGCATCCTCTCTGGTTCTTTCTTTGCTTCTACATTAAAAGAATCAAGTTTGTTTATTAGTTCTCTGAAATCCATAGTTATACTCTCCTTATGTGAGTATTTATTATAGAATGGACCAATTAGCGGTGTTGTTTGAATACTACTTTACGTGGTGGCAATGCTGTGAATTCATAGCCGAATTGATTACCTACAAAATATCTGCCCTTCCAAACCAAGCGTACACGCACTGTATTAAGGATTACGTCTATGTGCTTATCTTCTTGATATGAAAACAAATCTGCTTCAACTACTTGATCATTGTCTGTACATGTTACTAAAATTGTTTTTGGTAGTTCTTCTCTGTATTGAGCCATCGATATCTCCGTTGTTGAAAATGTAGGTATAAAAAAAGACCCCCGAAGGGGTCTTTCTTCAATGTGTTACACTTAGGCTACTTTTGTAGCAAGTGCTTTGTAACCAGCCGCAATTACTTTACGACTTGCAGTACCTAAACGATACTTGTTAGTTACTCTGCCTTTTGTATCAGTGTGAGTGTTCAAGTAGATTGAATAACCTGAAAACCTTAGTGCCTGAATTACTGCGGCCGGGTTACCTGCACCAAAACGTGATTTAATTTGTTTTGCTGTAAGTTCGTTGCCGTTTGAAAGGGCAGTTAGTACTTTTGATTGAATTGTGTTTGACATTATTTTCTCCTAGTTGTCTATGCGAAAACTATTTTCACATTCACTTGTATATAATACAGTCTAATAATAAGTTTGTAAAGACTTTGTTTAACCAAAGTGGCGTCGAAACGCCACTCTGTTTGTCCAATTTACGCCGCTTGATTGATTACAGTTTTGTTAGTACTTGATAACAAGTTAACTAACTGATCTTTCATTGCCATTGCGCCTTGTAATGATGTAGTACCTAGTACTCTTACATTAAAGTCATAACCAGCATCTACTAATTTTTTTGTAGCAGTTGGTCTAGTCATTTTTAAATTTGCAAATTTAATTGCTCCACCGTTAACTGATCCGTTAACCATGTATTTGTTTGCTTCTTCAACGAACACGCCAACTTTTGAGTTTACGTTTCCTTTTTGAAATTCTCTAGTGTATACAACAAATTGTTTTGTTCTAGCCATTTCTATCTCCTTGTTTAGATTATTAAAAAAGTGCTTAATTAAATTAAACATAATATATACATAATACAACAAATCGTTGTAAAAATCAAGTTTTTATTTTACCAAAATAAAAGTGGTTGACAAGAGTGGTAAAACCAACTATAATATAAGTATAGTTAGGCAAAAGGAAATCCAAAATGCAAAAAGAAATTCCAATTAAAGATGCTATCAATCTGGCTGTACAAGCACATAATATTATCGGGTCGTATAGAAAAGAAAATACTTGGGAATATATCAAAACAGAAAACGGTTCATTAGAGTCAGTTACTGCAAAGAGTAATAAACAAATGATGAAAGACTTTTATGATACTGGTGATTTCTTTATTGATGGTAGTTGTCAAGATATGACAAATGACATTTATAACCATTATCAAGGATTAATATTTAAAGTGTTATCAGATTCTTCAAATGATTTTACAGACCGTATATACCAAATTATTACAAAAGATACAGTTACACGCAAAGACTTAGGGTTCATTGCTCCGTTGCCTTCACTTTACGAACAAGAAATACAAAGAGAGTTATTTGTTAAAGAAATAAGTAATTCAACACACATTGGTACTAAAGGTGCCAAAGTATCTGTACGTGCATTGTTACACGAAGCACGTTATATTAGAACACGTGACTTTCATGTTTATACTTTTATAAGTGACGGTAATTTGATCACACATTTTAGTAGTAAACATCCTACTGATTGGAAAGTGGAAAAGTTAGTTGAGGGTAATGAATATAACTTAGATTTTAAAGTAAAAAATCATAGCCAAAGCAAATGGTATGACTGTAAAGAAACTTTAGTAAATTATCTTAAAATTAGCGACTAGAGTCGTCGCCACCGCTTACTTCAATATCAAAATCTTTTGGAATGGCTTTCGCAACAACGTTAGCCATTTCTTCTGCTGTAGCATCGTCAATATCATTGTTTAGTGCAACTTCGTATACATGCATACCTTCTGTAGTGTATGATTCAAACATAATGTCGCCTTGAGTGCTTTCATTTAAACTTTCGTTTACAGTTGAAGCCATTGCTCCTGCAAATACTTTTAAAAAAGCATCGCCTTGATCTTCATTAAAAATAAATCTTATAAAGTGTTCGTTCATTAGTAGTTTACCTTAATTGAATTGATACGTCCGTTTGTGTATGTTGCTATTGCTCTTAACCAAACAAAGTTACCTGTAAAGTTAGCAACAAAGTCAGTATCGGTATCTGAACTTGTTGTGTATGTTGTTCCTGTAATATCAAACCAGTCAGATCCCGCAGGCGAAGTGGCTAACGAAGCCTGCATTTTGACTTCTCCTGAAAAATCTGTAATACTGTAATGTACAGTATGTAGACCATCTCCACCTTTATAGTATCCGTCACCTTTAACTTTATCCGAAGTTAAAACTGTTTGTGTACTATCTGCTTCAGGTGTTTGTGCTACAGCCGAAATTGTTGTTCCGTCCTGATCGATAAATTGTAATGTTGTACTGTTTGCTGGCATACACTTATTTATGTAATTTTAATCTTATAGGCTTTTGCTAACCTAGTAATTTCCATACCTTCAACATCATTAATATCCGTTAATTTAACGTTGTATTTGTGGTCTCTACCAGCATAGTCGAGTTCCCATGCTACTACACCGTTCTCATCAACAATAGTAACATCAATATCTTTAGGTACTTCAACTACTTGACCTCCAATACCGTTTGCCCTTACAGTAGCATTAATTGTTGTACCTTTTTTGATTATTTTACGTTTGATTAGTTCTTTGATTATTTTATTGTTCATTTATTTCTGCCTCTGTTATATATTGTTGTGTGTTTCTAATTGAGTCGCCTAAGTACATTTGTAACAACAGCAACATCTGTGAATCTGTTGAGTACAAAAATCTTCCATCGGAATAGTAGCAATTTTCAATCAATTTTTTTGATGCCTTTAATTCGCCTGCATAGTTTTCTACCCATTCTTCAAACCCTGCTTGGCGTACTAGTTTTCCTTTTAGATGTATTTTAAACCTGTATTTGTCGTATGGTAAACGTTGACATATTATATTGTTTGGGTTATTAGTAAAGTAATCTTCTTGCTTTTTGTTTTTAGGCCAAACCATTTCGTGTAAATGATCTTTAAATGTACCGCAAAAGTTTTCCCATACTACTTTATCGTTTGTAAAGAAGCCAAGTTTATCACCTTCATTACGAATCTTATGTACTTCATGAACGTAATGTTTTTGAATCCAATTGTATAACTTATACAAGGTAAATCTATTTTCCCATATTTCTTTATGCGAGTTGTGCCTGTTATCGTTTATACCTAATGATAAAGAACTGTATGCATAGTTTAAATCACCTATGCCTTTCCATTGTTCCATTCTTTCTGCATTAAACAGTGATTCAATATCGCTACGTTTAGCATATCGAATAAAACTAGTTCTTGGTGTCTTTACAACTGCTTTGTACTTGTACTTTTTATAAAAAAGTTTAGTCGTGTGCGAGGTCTTCAAGTTGGGTATCCTTTCCTAACGTTGGCATAAATTCCTGTATATCTAACGTAATATTTTCACCCTCTAAATCAACAGTAACATGTCCACCGTTAACCAACTTACCAAACAGTACTTCTTTACTCATTGGCTTTTTAATTTGATCATCAATAACACGTTGCAATGGTCTCGCACCCATTTTTTTGTTGAATCCTTTTTTAACTAAAAACTCTTTGACTGTATCAGTAAGTTCAATAAGTATACCTTTGTCTGCTAACATATCATTAACTTCTTTAATAAACTTATCTACGATTAACATCATAGTTGATCTTTCTAGTTTATCAAACTTAATAATACCATCAAGTCTGTTTCTAAATTCTGGTGCAAAGAAATCTGTTACTGCATTGTCTTGTTCTCCTGAACGATCCATGTCACCAAATCCAATACCATTTTTCTCCATCTCTCTAGCACCTAAGTTAGATGTCATAATAACAATAGCATTACGAGCATCTGCTTTTTTACCATTTGAACCTGTAACAAATCCATTGTCCATTAATCCTAACAACACATTTGAAACATCTTTGTGTGCTTTTTCAATTTCGTCTAACAATAGTACACAATTAGGATGTTCTTGTAGTTTAGTAATAAGTTGACCTGCGTCTTCTTCAAATCCTACATATCCTGGAGGTGCACCTATAAATTTAGCAACTGAATGTCTTTCTTGGAATTCACTCATATCAAAACGTACAAGTTCAGTGCCCATTTCACTTGCAAGTACTTTTGCTGTTTCTGTTTTACCACAACCAGTAGGACCAACAAATAAGAATGAACCAACGGGTTTATTAAGTGATTTCAGCCCTGCTTGTGCAATAAAGATTTTATCAAGTAGTCCGTCAATGGCTTCATCTTGCCCATATACTTTTGTTTTCATTCCACCTTCTAAATCTTTAAGTGTTTCGGTTTCTTTTGATGCAATTTGCTCTAATGGTAAGTTTGTCATTTTACTTACTTCAAAAACAACCTGATCATGATCTACTATACCGTTTTCTTCATCTTTAACTTTAAACCTAGCACCAGCACGGTCAATAATATCAATTGCTTTATCTGGTAGTTTCTTATCTGCCATATACTTTTCTGAATATGTTACAGCACCATTAATTGCTTTGTCGGTAATTGTTACACCGTGATGTGCTTCATAATACTTTTTAAGTCCGTGTAAAATATCTATAGTAACTTCTGCTGTAGGTTCGTCAACTGTTACACGTTGGAATCTACGCATTAATGCACGATCCTTTTCAAAGTGCTTACGATATTCTTCCCATGTAGTTGAAGCAACTACTTTAATAGTTCCTTTACCTAATGCAGGCTTTAACATATTAGCCATATCATTTGATTGTCCACTACCGCCTGAACCAGCACCACTCATCATATGTGCTTCGTCAATGAACAAGATTGCTTTTTCTTTTTTCTCTAATGCATGGATAACCATTTTTAAACGTTCTTCAAAGTCACCTCTATATTTGCTACCTGCTACTAGAGCACCAATGTCTAATGAATAAACTGTACTACCTTTAATAAACTCTGGTACATTATCATTTGCTATTTCAACAGCAAGTCCTTCAGCAATAGCAGTTTTACCTACGCCAGGATCACCAACCAACATTACATTTGCTTTTTGTCTACGTGCAAGAATAAGCACAGTTTCTTCAATTTCGTTAGCACGACCAATAACTGGATCAATCTTACCACGTTTTGCTTTTGCAGAAAGGTTTTCACAGAATGATGAAATAATTTTTTCTAATTGTGACATGCTGTACTGTTCACTTGCCGCTTCACCTACTATTTGCTCTGCTTCAATAAAATTACTAAACTTTTCAGAGTCAATACCATGCTTCCGCATACAGAATGCAGAAAATGATTTCTTTTCTTTTAATAATGATAAAAACACATCAATTGGATCTATTGTAGTTCTACCACTGAATAGTGTTTGCGTAAATGCTCTATTAAGCATACGTTCCATTGCTTGTGTTTTTTTAGGACGTCCTTTAAAATTAGGTACAATAATATCCTGAAGTTTATCTCCAATAAATGCTGACAATTCTTTTTTAATAGCAGTTGTGTCTGCACCAAACTCTATTAGTGTTTTTGAAAATTCTTCATCACAAACTAATGCCATAGCAAAGTGTTCAATGGTTACATATTCATGTTCACCTGTTTGAGCAAGTTTGATTGCTTCTTCAAAAATTCCTTCTAACTGTTCATTAGGTTCAAGCATTAAATAATCCTTTTTTAATATTTTTTCTAGCACGTTTACTAGCCATATCCCATTTTAAATTTGAAACACGGTCTTTAAACACAATGCCATTTAAATGATCACACTCGTGTAGATAGCAACGAGCATCGTATCCTTCTATTCTTCCTACTTGTTTTTCTCCGTTTTGATCCCAAAACTCTGCAACAATCCAAGTTGGTCTTTTAACTTGTACAAACACTCCAGGAAAACTTAAACAACCTTCAATATCTAAAACTACATCAGTACTAGAATCTAATACAGTAGGATTAATAAAGATTTGTGCTTTGTCTTTGTATTGTTCACTGCCCATAGTAAATGCCGCAGTTTCAATGCCAACTTGACATGCACTTAACCCTACACCCTTATTAGCAAATTGTGCTTCTAACATTTTTTCTTTAAGTTCAATTGGATCCATAATTGGATTTTCAAAGTCAAATGCAGGCATTTGTTTGTTTAATACTTCTGCTGGATATTTAATTATTTCTAACATATTATATACTATACTTCCTTTTTAGTTTTTGTCAAGATCCTTGCTCGCTCAATTAGGTCTTTATGTGCATCATTTATATTCTTAGGAACAGTTCCCTTTACTTTTATGTATAACGTTCCAAGGCCAGGGGCATTCACTATTGGCATGCCCAATTCTTTCATACTAAAAACAGTACCTGGTTGTGTTCCTGCAGGAACGTTTAATAAAAATCCTTGATTAAAGTGTTCTATTTCGACCTTACAGCCTAGTATTAGTTCATATACAGTTAACACTATTGTTTTGTGTAAATCACAGCCTGTACGTGTAAATCTTGAATCTTTAGAAATACGAGCCGTAATTGTTAAGTCGCCTGGTGGAACATTTGGAATACTATCATCACCTAGTCCACGTAATTTTATTGACTGTCCGTTTTCAATGCCTGCTGGCATACGTGTATCAATTGTTTGTTTACGTCCACTTGGTAATGGTATTTCGAATACTACACTTTTTCCTTTGTATGCATCTTCAAGTGTTAGATCATAATTAATATTCAAAGTTTTATTTTTTTGTTGACGTTGTTGTCTACGTTGTCCAAACATGTCTCCAAATTGTCCACTCATATCTCCGCCAAACATTTGAGAGAATATATCATTAATATCTCCCATATTATGTTGTCCTGCTTGTTGTGGATCAGCAGTTCCGTACTGATCATACATGGCTTTCTTTTGTGGATCTTTTAATACTTGATATGCTTCGTTAATGTCTTTGAATTTGGTATCATCGCCACCTGTCCGATCTGGATGGTGTTGCATACTTTGTTTCTTGTATGCTTTTTTAATATCTGTGGCTGAAGCGCCACGGGAGATGCCCAAAGTGTCATAGTAGTTCATAGTATTAATTATATGACAGAATCAAACATCTGTCAAGTGTTATTTTTTACTTTTAGATGTACCTGTATAAAGACCAAACCAAGCCGCGCCAGCACCAACTACGATACTAATTAAACCTGATTGTTCCATTGTAGGTGCAGGTAAGTTCATGTACCAAATAACACACTTGTATAACAATACAATATAAACAGTTAAGAACAATCTTGGAAAAATTCTCCAAGCATCAACTGCCTTTGCTAAATGGATAAGTCCTTGGTAAGGATTTTGTGAACTGTCAGTAGTAGTTGTGTCTACTTCAAGATCAATTTGTACGCTCTTTTTAATTGGATCACTCATTATTTTTTACCCTCTAATTTTTTAAGACGAGATTCTAACTCATCTATTTTTTTAGTTACATGTGGATACTTTTTACGCCAAGCATCTTTAGGTTGTTGTAACCAAGTCCAGCCATATCGCTCAACTAAAAAATCTACACATAAATCAAATTTAGCATATAGCCAAAGACCAATTCGTGTGCTTTTGAAATACGTAGAAAAAGCAAGTCCGAAAAGCGATCCAACTAATGCTGTGTATATCCACAAGCGATCGCTTGCCATTCTTTCAATCATTTCCCACATAATTCGCTCCTTTGTATTATATGAGTATTTATTCTATCCAGCGTCTTATACCCAGTACTTTATTAGGATTATATACTTTATAACTTACTGTGTTATCTTGATTTCCGCCTAGTATAACCCATCTTCCTGCTTCTGTAGTGCTTACATAAAAGCCTACATGTCCTTGCCATGGTTCATTACCACGAGGAAAAACAACTATATCTCCTGCTTGAATATCATCAGGGTCAATGCTAAAACCCCAATCTAAGAAACTTCTTGCGGCTAACGGATATTTAGAATCTAATGCATACAAGTTTGGTACGCTATCTTTTTCTAATATGCTATTAACAAATGCCGCACACCATTCTGTACGTAAAGGATCTACATCTAATAAATCCATTAGTTCTCTTCTATCATAATATTCGTGCAGACCTAAATAATCTGTTGCAACTTCAGAAGAATTGGTTTGTGAAGAAATACACCCGGGTATAACTATTAGACTTATTATTATTGCTTGTCTGATTTTTCTGACTCTGTAGGCTCGTAGTATTCTCTATACTGCTTTAAGGTCATGCCTTGTTGGATCATATATGCACGGATCTGTGCAAAGTTTTTAGATAATAATTCATAATCATCATCGCTTAAACCAAACAGCACAGGATCTTTACCTTGCTCTTTCATTTTAGCAAATACTTCTTCTGCATTATCGCTTGTAATAATAATCCATTTTAAAGGTTCAAGTTGAGGAGTTTCAGGATTAGGGAGATTCAAAGGTGTTCTTTCAACCTCTGTTTTAAATACGTCTAACTGCCTTACTGAACTACAACTAGTAAGGAACGTAGTTAGGATTAGCAATGCTAGGACACTCAGAATTGATCTCAGATTTCTTAGTTGCATTTATCTCTTTCTCCGTTAATGGCGATCCCATAGCAATTTCTACACATCTCATTGCTTTTATAGTTGCACCGTTAATAACACGTTCAACTGATTTAGGACGTTCTTCAGCAAGTTTGCCAATGTCACGTACTTCGCCTTGACCGTTAATTTTATTAAAGCGTTGGTCAAGTGCTTTAAATTCTTTTGATAAAATTTTATTTTGTTCATCGAGTGCTTTGTTCGCCGCTAGTATTGATTTAAAATCATTAGCCTGTTGTGCGATAACTGCTTTTTGATCAGCAACACTTTCTTCTAACTTTAAGTTGTTTGCTTCTGATGTTGCTAAGTCTGCCTGTAGATTTTTTACGTATATAAATCCTCCGCCAGCGCCTGCTAACATCATTAATACTATTGCTATCTTAATTGAACTAAACATTATCCTTATCTTCTTTTGTAATGTAACGAGGATAATCACACACTACTATTTCAAGTGGTTTATTATCCCCGTCAGTAAATGTTTCTATTAATCTACCTTCGTGCTTTCTACCGCAGTTTTGGCAGTATTGACTCATACCATTGTCAAAGCAAGTTCTGTAGTTTCTGTAACTCTGCGAGTCCATCCTCTACCAAAAGTATCAAATGTACTTAGGCTTTCATAGTAACCTTGTCTTGCTTCTTGGAAGTTTTTAATAGTATCTTCAACACCATGCTTACTTACATAATCATCTAAACACTTTAATGTATTTGGTCCAATACCGCCATCAGCAGTAGTACCAATTAATGTTTGTAAGTATTTTGCACTTCGACCTGTACCTGCATTAACACCAAAGTCAAATACGCATAGATCTAAACCTGCTGGTAAGTCATCGCCTTTAACACGATCCCAGTAGTTCTTTTTATAAATGGGAGCAACATCTTCAACTAAAAGATCTTTCATATCTTTAGTTCCGCCCCAATCTTCGTAAACTCTTTTTGTAACACCCAAGTTAGTTTCGCCGCCTGGGTCTTTTGGATGGTTTACATAACCTCCTTCGTGGTGTAGAATTGTTTCTAAACACTTATCGTAGTTTACACTTGCCATTGTTATATCCTTTTTAATATTTTTGTTCTGTTACCATTAGTAAAGAACAGGTTTTCACCTAGTTTCTGTATGTTATAGTTACCCATAAACTTTGTTAAGAACATCACTTCTGAAATTGAAGTTTCGTCCAAACTAACAGCACCGGCATATTTGGTAAGTAATTCTTCAGTTGAACCTTCTTCAACTACTTCCATTCTAACTTTGCCCGAAGCATGTCTTCCAAACTCGATAACATTATCTTTAACAAATTTTTGTTCTGTAACACCTTTGTTAAAGAATCTATCTAGTTCTGTTTGATTGTACTCGTTAATCATACTTTCGTATGTGTTACTATCTAAGGGAATATCGTTTTCAGCGTCTTCAATTGTAAACGCTTTACTTTCTACATTCTTATAATATCTATATTTCCACTCATCAATGCCTGCTAATTTTGAAACGTCATCTAACAATGCACCTATATTTTTAGGTAAATGTCTATCTCTTTCAATTTCAACAAACACATCATATTTGCCTTTACGATTTTCACCTGCACTAATATCAGCATCAAGTACAAAATCATATCCTTTTTCAATAAAGTTCATTAAGTCTTTTGCAGGCTCTTGTGTTAGAACTTCAAATGCTAATACAGAAATTTCTTTGTCTTGACCCATTTTAGATTTATATGAATCAATTGTAAAGATCTCGTTAACGAAAGTCTTTAAATCGTTAGGCTGTAGGCTCATTATTAACTTCTCCTATATCTGCATCTTGTTCAGCGTCTGGAATTATATCTGGTTGTGTAGTTGTTTGTTGTAAACCAGCCATTACATATTCATCTGTTTCTCTCATGTAACCTTTGTACATATCAAACATTAATTGTTTTGGCATGTCAATGCTTACAATCCAGATAGGATGTTGATCAATTTTACCCTTTTTAGTTCCGGGTCTGTAATCGTCTGGTGATTCAATTTTACGAGGTTTTGTTAAAAAGTCTTTTTTGTATGATACTTTACAACCATAATCAAGTAGTCTTTTTCCTGCTGTAGGATTAGGCATTTCTTCTCTAGGCCACATAAACGAACACTCTACTGTGTGTCTATTTACATTAGGTCCTGAAATAAGTTCACCTTTTTTCCAGTTTTCAAACACATACATGTCTAATTCATCAATAACACGCTCAAAGTCCTTTAATACACGCATATGCGTATTAGACTCATATATGGTCTTTACATTTTCTATAATTTTTACAATATCATACATACTTTAGTCTCCACTATTATTTATCGAATCGAGAGAATGATCAAAAAATAAACACATCAGTTTATTATCTGTAATACATGTTAAATACTTTTGCAGTCGGACAAAGTTCTAATTATTAAAAAGGAGGACAGTTTGTCAAGAGCAAAACGCAAAGAACGCAATAGGGAGCGTTCGCAATCGGGTAATATAACATATATTAATCCAATCCCTAACAAAAGACGGCAAGTAGAGGTTCTACCTAGGAACCTAAGCCAAGAGACTTACCTAGAGACACTTAAAGACTATAAGAAGCACATAGTATTTGCTATTGGACCAGCAGGTACAGGTAAGACCCTTATTGGTGTACAGATGGCTATTAAAGCATTCCAAGAAGGAAACGTAGACAGAATCGTAGTGACAAGACCCGCTGTAAGCGTGGACGAGCAACACGGCTTTCTACCTGGAACTTTAGAGCAAAAGATGGAGCCATGGACAAAGCCTATATTTGACGTTTTTAATGAATACTACTATCAAAAAGAAATCAGCGGAATGCTACAAGAGGGGGTGATTGAAATATCGCCGTTGGCTTTTATGCGAGGTAGAACTTTTAAGAAAGCGTACATCGTAGCAGATGAAATGCAAAATGCTACACCAAGTCAAATGAAAATGTTATTAACTAGGATCGGCGAAGGTAGTCGAATGGTAGTAACAGGAGATTTACAACAAGCAGATAGAATGAAATCTAATGGTTTGTTAGACTTTACAAATAAAGTAGAGTCTAGAGATAATCTTAATCATATTGGTGTATGTACATTTGGAACGGGAGATGTTGAAAGACACGAAGCAGTAAAAGAAATACTAGATATATACGGCGAAGATTAAATTTCCTTGTAAGGTAATTTTTTGAAAAGTTTAGTTTTGTCCGACTGTCCACTATACTTTTCATACTCAGGCATTGGATCTTTAGCGTCAGTTATGTTTGGCCAGTTTGCTTCTTCGGCAAAATACAAGTTGTGTTTGAACCACGGATCGTCTTCATCGTCGGTCTGGTATATTGCTTCTTCTGGACATTCAGGTATACATACTCCGCAATCTATACATTCGTCTGGATTAATTACTAACATGTTTTCACCTTCGTAAAAACAATCTACAGGACACACATCTACGCAAGTTGTGTGCTTACACATTATACATTTACTATCAACCACGTGTGCCATATTATTTCTCCTTAAAATTCATTGATATAACAATTCTGTTATCGTTATTTACTTTTTTATCTACTTCATGTTCAGTAAAACTTCTGAATATAAGCAGTCTTCCAGACAATGGATAGTACCAATGCGAAGGCGATGTAAAGTCATTAAAGTGGCTTGCTTCACCGTTTTGCTTTGGAGTAATTTTTAATGGGTTATTCATGTCATTAAAATATGGTCCTCTAAACGAAATAGGTACATCAGATGTATAACCTTCTAAATAAAAACTTGTACTAATTGTACTGCCAGTATGCATATGTGCAGGATTGTAACTTCCTGCTTTATAGTCTATACACCAAGACTCAAACGGTTCATACTGTCCTGGAAAATTGTGTTCGTTTGCATAGTCTTGCACTCTATTTGTTATCCACTCTGTAAGTTGATTAAATCTTTCATCTGTATGAATTTGATAATATTTTAACTCAGAATCATCATCACTTGGTATTGTATATAATATTTTTTTATAAGGATCTTGTATATCGTTAATAAAAGGACAATCAGCGATACCAATTACTGTAGGAAAAAGTTTTTCTAAATATATACCTTGATGAAATCTAGTAATATTATCCACTTAAAGCACCCAATTATATATTCCTCTTACTGCAAGTAACAAATACATACCTTCCATCAATGCTCTAGGAGTATCCCCGTCCTTAATACCAAAGTAAACCCACATTGTACAACTAACTGTAGCAACTGCCCAGCCTATCCATTGCACTTCAGGATTACCACCGCTTAAAAGGAAAGCACTGATCATTGCTAGAATAAAGCCTAACCAACGCCATCCATTAATATTATGATAGTATCGTATTTTCATTATTTACGTTTAGATGCCTTTTTCTTTTTACCGTTGCCTTTTTTATATTCTTTGTATTCTTCGCCTGTCATTCCTGTTGGGATCTTTTCAATCTTTCCACCGTTGGCTAAGAATTTTTTAATTGATTCGTCAAGTTGTTCTTGTCTTTTTTGTGGCGCCTCTGGATCACTCACAGAGTCGTAGGCACGATTTATTTCATTTGGCATTGTACTCCTTTTTATAGCCGTGCTAGTTTTACCAACGTAGCACTCATGTTTATTTCCGGATCAGCGACAAATGAATGATCGACTAATCCTTGTTTAATTATTAATATTGCTTGATCTTGTTTATCATCTTCTTTTGTAAACACTTCCAAGTTATCATACATCCAACGGAAAATATCTTCCATCTCTTCAGGCCTTGCCTGTGTACAAATTAGTTTACGTGCTTGTGCAATGTTACCTGCTTTAAATAGTTCAACCATTTCTACTTTGTAATCACTTTCTCCTGTATCGCCTTTTTGTGGCGGAGTAAGTTTACCTGTTGTACTATTCATCTGACACATGTTAATGCATTTTCTCATATCAGGATATGTTGCTTTAACAAATGTGTCTAACACATCTAAATCAGGTTCTACACCTTCTTCTAATAGTATTGTTGCAATACGTGCAGTAAATTCTGTTTGATCAACGTTTGTAATATGAAAGCCTTGACATCTACTATGTAGTGCAGGAATAATTCTGTTAGGATAGTTACAAGTTAAAATAAACCTACTAGTAGTATGATACTCTTCCATTACACCACGCAATGCCGCTTGTGCGTTTGGCGACAAATAATCTGCCTCATCAAGTAGTACAACCTTAAAGTCACCAAATGGAATCATTTGTACAAAGTTTACAATCTTGTCACGTACATCTTCTACACTGTTTGTTCTACTAGCATTAATCTCTAGTACATCATATTCATTTATTTCTAATTCATTTAACAATACTTTAGCAAGTGTTGTCTTACCAATACCTGCATGACCACTGAATAACAAATGAGGAATACTTTTCTCTTTCACCCAACCGTTTACTTGATCTTTTTGTGTTTGATCTCTAAACACATAGTCACCTACTGTGCTTGGACGATACTTTTCTACCCATAGTTCTTTAGCCATTTTGTTCTATCCTTTTGCGTAATCCACTTGTACTAAATGAATGTTGTCTTTTATTATAATAAATTTCTATGCTTTTGTCAACACATAATTGCTTTCCTGTAAAGTCTTTTGTCCGATATTCTTCGCCAATAAAACGTTTGTTGACGTCATACGTTAATAGTATGTCAAGCAAATCTTGTTCTGTAGCATATGGAATGATTTCGTCAATGTACTTGCAACCTTCAAGTTGTACATATCTTTCAAATACACTTTGAATAGGTTTATTTTTTTCTGGTCTGTCAAGCGTAGGATCAGTTTGCAGTCCTACCATTAGATAGTCGCAGTTTGCTCTTGCTTCTTTAAGCATAGCAACATGTCCGCTATGGAAAAGATCAAAAGATGAGAATGTAATTCCTTTAACAATCATACTATAAATATACAGTTATTTTATAGTCTTGTCAAGTTTTTTTGTATTTTTATTTGCCGAATTAGAATCTTTATACTCTTTTGTATTGCGTAGATGTGGATACTGATATTTTGTAGGAACAGTACCCCAACCTATAACACGATCCCAATCTCGTTGTGTATAATACTCGTTCTTTTGCATCACAAGTATTTAGTGGTACTTAATTAGAAGTGATAATTTTATATACGTCTTCCCAGTTTTCTGCTCTTTGTACATCGGGATTGTCGTAGTCTAAGTTCCATTTGTGTGATATAATAATAGGTTTGTGGCCTGCACGTAGTCCTGCGTCACAGTTATCCGGTTTATCTTCAATCCACCAATGTCCTTTATCATATTCAGATAGTGCTTCGTCTTTATCAGAGCCTGTTCCAATGCATAACACACGGTCAAATGTATCTGTACCAAATACCTGTTCTAAATTATATGCACGTAATTTACCAGAACATTCATCTTCTGATAAACTAGTAATAGCATCAAACTTATAACCTTGTTGTTTAAATTTTCTAACCCATTCAACACTATCACGCAAAGGTTTTAAGTAACCAATCCATGCACTTTCGTTGAACTGTTTTACTAAGATATCGCATTGTTTTTTACGTTGAAACCCGTAACGTACATATTGACTATATACGTCAGGCTTCTTTACACGAAACCCTTGTTTAGTCATCCATGCATCAAATGCAGGTTCCCAATCTAAAACTACTCCATCAACGTCGATAAGTATTTTCATTAAAGATCACCGTCTTTGCGATTCTCACTATAGTGTACGTCGAACTCTCCACCAGGGTAGCGTGACTTTAATTTGTTTACGTTTTCTTCGATTACTTCGTTAGGGTCCAAACTAAGAGCCCTACAACTAGTAATCCAGTACCACATAATATCGCCAAGTTCTCGTTTACAATGAAATATAGTTTCATCGTCCATAGGTTTACCTTGGAAGATACATTTTTTAACAATTTCTGCAAATTCGCCTCCTTCACTTGCAATGCCAATAGCACCTGTCATAAGTGATGCGGCATTAACTTTTGTTCCACTTTCAACAGTTTCGATATCAATCATACGATTATACATCTGCATACTTGATAGTGATTCATCACTGGTTACTTGTTTTACAAATTCTTTATATTTGTTTAGATCTACGTTTTTCAATTTATTCCTCGTTTTTATCTAGCGCCAAAGTCTTCTGGTCTGACTTGGTCGGGTGCTGTGTTAAACTCATCGCCAATCTTGTAGTCTTCTGGCTTTGAATCGCTTACAGCAATTATAGCATCAACATCTACTCTATGTAAAGTAATGTCTTCACCATTTATATCTAATTCCATTTTTCTTGTCCAACGACCATGTTCAACTAAGATATAATCACCTACGTTATATTCTTCTTTGTTCGTAGGACCTTTAGCATGAACTTTTGCCCAACGAGGATAAACGCCTCTTGCAGTACCGTTATCATCTCTAATAATAATTCCACCTTTGGTTTTCTGTTCACCAAAGTATAAGTCAGTAACTAAAACATGATCGTGGATTGGTCTAATTCCTCCAGTTTTAATTCTTGCCATTACTTTTCTCCTGTAGCGTCCGATATGCCTTTGCGTCTTGTTCTTGCTCTTTTAACTGCTTCAACACCTACTTCTAACACTTTTTCTTCTACTTGTTCTGGTTGTTTTGTTGCTTCTTGTTTCGCAGGAACTTCTTCTACAGCAGATTCAACTTCATTAACAATAGAACTTGGTTGAGTATCTTCAATAGTCATTGTTTGCGAAGGTGGATTGTTTGGTGCTGTAGATGGTTTTGCAGGTTCTCCTGCTGGAACATCTGCGTCTGGTGTTGCTTTTGGATTTGAATCGTAATATGAACTTACAATTTGTTCACGTGTACGAGTAATTTTGCCACCAGCGCCGAGTTCGTCGCCTCTAGCATTTACTTTCATATTACCTACTGCTGGAGTAAGTTCGTTTTGAGAACGTAATTTGTCCATGTCAACTGAACGTCCGTTCATTGTTCTATATGTTCTTCCCATAATATTCTCCTTTGTATAGGTAGTTATCTTAAAAATTCTGTGGGATCTAAATTGTATTTTATAGAGTTTACTTTGTGTACTTCTAACAAATACAAGACATAACTGGCTACACTAGACCCACGTCCAACACCCCATACGATATTGTTTTTACGTAGTGTATCCACCATGTATTTAAGGAATTGTAAAACGTCCATCATAGCATGTGACTTGTATAAGTCTAACTCATACTCTACACGTTGTTTTTCTTCAGGTGTTTCACAACGTCCTAATACATAATCTTCTATATCAAACTGTTTATACTCTTCTGGCATAAACCAATTTAATCTATTATCTTGATCATATCCATCTTGATCTACAGTCGTATCAACTGTTGACGATAATCTTGTAATATCATCTCTATTACTATCTATGATTGCGTTGTACTTGTTTGCTAGTTCTTCTGGAATAATACAATGTTTAATGTTATCAAATTTGTTTTGATAAATTAATTCAATAATATTACTTTCGCTAACAGATGATTGACCAATACTAGTTGTCTCGGCCACCGTCGATGACTGTTGGTTTGAAACTGTTTTTCTTTTCTGCGAGTTCATATCCTAAATCTTTCCAACTTGCGGCACCTGTCCAAATTGTTTTTGCATCAATGCGTTGATCAAATGTTGCAGTGTCATCTCTAAGCCACCACGGAACAATTTTATCATCAATCCAATCTGTAACTTGTAAATGTTTGTTTTCATAACTGTTACTGTCTATAGTATATTTTACACTATCTCCTAGTTTGCTGTCAACCGTTATATTGCCAAAATAGAAATATTTTCCTGCAATTGATTGAATTTTTTGGTATAATGTTACAGCAAGTAGTTGATCATATGGTGCTCCGGGTAATAATATTTTATTAACTGGCATTTTAAACCATATTGATTCTGTTTTATTTGTTGGAGAAAATACTACTGAGTTTTCACAAAGACGTTCAACAAGATATTTAATTTTGTCAAATCCAATATTTTGCTGTGATATTTCTTTAGATTTAGGAATAAAACTTATTTCTAAGTTATATCTATTAGGATATACAACATCGTCAACTACAACTGTAGCATCAAAATGTCCTTTCCAACTAAAAAAGTTTAGTGTTTCGTCTTGGTCTTTATTGTACATTAATTAATTCACCTAAATCCTTGCCGTCATCTTTGCTTTGTGTTTGTTGTTCACGTAACTTATCGTTACTTCTTTTACGTTGTTCTTCACTATACATAGTTAGTGAGTTCTGTAATTGAAATAACACAGACTGGTTCGGTATTCTAGATGCAATTAAATATTTTTTTTGTAAACCTGAAATGGTTTCTTGTAGTTCATCATCCGATAAAGAGTTAGGATCTTTTGCTAACGGATTAAACATTATTATTCAAACTTGCCTTTATAGTAGATAAAGATATTAGCACCTTGATCTGGTGACCACAATTCAAAAATATGTTTTGTAGTATTATTTCCATCTGTCATATCAAAGTCGCTTGTCAAGTTTAAATTAGTTGAGTCGGTTAAAATGTTTCCTGAAGGTGTACTAAAGTTTAAAAACTTTTGACTTGTGTTGTTGGATCTTACTTCTAATGTCATATGGCTTAGTGCATTAGCAGGTCCCCAATTTTGTACAACTACAGTGTTTGTACTTGGCTTTTCAGTAGTACAAATTAATCTACGATAATGTCCTGCTGTAAAATCTACATTAGTTTCACCTGCAAGTGTTTCAGCACTTGGTGCCGCTAATCCACTATCTTGTAAAATTACTTTTGAAATAGTGTTATCGTTAAAATCGTTATCTGCTTGTTTACTCGGTGCAGTACCTTCAATAGTACTAATTGCACTTTTCGCACTGTCTATTGCAGTTTTGATATTGCTAAAATTATCTCTAAACCCTTGCGAATCATTATCTTGTCCTGCTACAGGATAAAGAGCGTCAATACCACCTGTGTTTATATCGTTACTTGTTGCCATATTAAATTACCTTCCTTTTTGGGAATACAATGTATTTATCGCCTGCTTCACCTTCTACACTGTCGATTGTGAGTCTATCAACTTCAAAGTTAATAGTCTTAAAATCAAAGCCACTATCTTGTATATTTTCAAGTACAGTTGCACCGTATCCGGGTTTAGCGTAGGCAATTGGTACAGCCTTAGTGTATCCTAGGGCAGTCCCTGTTGTTGTTTGCGTACTATTCATCCATAATGGAATGAATTTCTCGTTGATATTTATAATAGTACTATCACCATCAGGATAAAGTTCCTTTAGGCGCTTTTGCATATTGCTAACACTATTTGGATATAAGAACCGTTTTACTAGTTGATCTATTGTAATAATGTTTGTACTTGCTTTATACTGATCAGTATCTACTGTTAAGTCTTTACTAGTTTTAGTAATATCTATTTTACTTGCTACACTACCGTTTATCTTTTCAGCATCGTCAAATATATCTACATAAAGGATTTCATATATTACATTATTATTGTCATCTTTTGCTGTTGCAATTTTAACATCACCGAACTTAAAAGTTTTTCTGTGGAAGTTTCTTACTAGTGCTGGAACATATTCTTCAATTTTTAAAGTTTCAATACCATACTGTAATAACATCTTAATTTGATTTTGTGTACCAAAAGCAGGATCATTAGGTCTATATAAAATATTATCTGGAAAGATAGTATTGTTAGTTATGAAGTCATAATAATACTGACGTTTAGGTTTTGGTAACAATGGTTGTAAAAATATATTACTGTACTGTGTAAGTGTATCTGCTGTTACAGCAATTCTAAATTGTTTTTCTACAGCACTTTGTTGATAATAATCTCTAGCCTGTACAGTAAATCTAAACTCTCTATCAATTGAAGTAGTTCCACCGTCTAATGTAAAACTGTTTAAACCAAAGTCTGTTAAATCAACAGTAGTTAATCCATCTCCAGCACCTGCTGTAGATTCAAACTGACTAATTTTTCCAATTAATTCGCCACCACCACTTAGAATAATTCCTGGTGGTAGTACTCCGCTTAGAAATCTATATCTTACATCTGCATTAGATAAAATTGTAGTTGCATCTATTCTTAATGTACTTGTTTGGTTTGGACTTAATGTACCAATTAACTCTGGTGTTGTAAACTTAATTGTACTATCAACTTCACCTTGAATCTTTAATATAAACTGACGTGAATGAATTACTGATTCAGTGGAGTAAATGTCTTGTCTTTTAATTTGTATTGTAAATGTGTATGTTTCTGTTACTGCAGGTTGATACGGAACTTTACCAAACAACACACCATTAGTTGCATCTAGTGTCATACCTGGAGGTAAAATACTAGCACTTGAATCTTCGTTATTAATTAATTCATATGTAACAGCACCACTAAATTGATTAGGATCATATACTTCAAGTGGTATAGTAATAAAATTATTTGCTCTTTTTATTCCTAGGTTACCTGTTGTTAACCATATAGGAGTTCTCAAATATGTAGCACTTGAAATAAATGTTTCTGTGTCTGCTTGAATTGCTAGTGTATCTGATCTAAAGTTTTGTTCATTAACAACAAATATTCTAAACCTTCTTCTTGCTCTTGTAACACCATCACTAACAGTAACAAAAAATTCGTAAAATCTATTTAGATATTTTGGAGCACCACTACCGTCATCTCCTCCGCCATAATCAAAAGGAAATTGATCGTATTGTTGTCTATCGTAATTAGTACTTGATGCTTTATAATCAACAGTAAGTTCTGCTTCAATTATTCCACTTAATTTTCCATCTTTGGATAATGTTAAGCCTGGCGGAAGTTCTCCAAACAAATCGTCTAAGTAGTATTCTAAAGTTTCTCCTGCTGTTAAGTCAGAATCTCCTGCACTTAACTGAAAATCTACAACACTTCTATTTAAAATAAATTGTTCGCCTTGTGGTCCAATTGGTAATGTTCCTTCTGGAGTTAACCAAAACGGAGCATCTTCTCCTTCAACTGTAATTGTAAAAGTTCTGTCTATACTACCTTCGTTATTTGATGCACGTATTACAAACTTATTTGTTTGTGTATCTGATACCTCAAAAGGTGTACCTATAATTCTATTACCTTCAAGACGTAATCCACCTGGAAGTGTTCCACTCTGTAAAGAAAATGTAGTAGCATCAGTAGCATCTAACGTGAAAGACTGCGTTGTTCTTTCTTGAACCGTTCCTAAACTACCTGCTGAAGTTGTCCATACTGGTTTAGCCATTTTATATCCTCTTACCAGTATTTACCTTAACTATCAAACTGACTTACAATCCACCAACTTGAGTTATACCATACTAGCGTTACAGAGCCATACTCTGAATTTTGTGAAATATTTAAAGTACCAACAGAACCGTTAATTGTTAAGTTTACTTGTAAATGTCTATCAGTAAATGTAGCACCGCCGTTAACACTAAATTGTCCTCTGCTTACAACTTTAATTGTCTTTGTTTGTCCGTCAACTGATCCAGCACCTAAATTACCATATGCTAAATCTGCACCAACTGCTGTCCAATCTGCCGTTGTAACAAAACTAAACTGTGAAGAAGTTTCAATAGTCTGCGGCGAAGCAGTACCTGCAATAGTAAGTGCTTGATTACTTACACTAGATAAAGTACCGTCAATTCTTACATCGCCGTCTAAGTGAATATGTCCTGTACCTTGTGATGTAATTGTTAAGTTTGAGTTAGAAGGTCCTGCAATTTGTGTTCCTTCAATATGTAAACTACCAACATCTGCTTTTGTTGTAGTAATAGCATTGTTTACACCGTCAACAATTAAACTAGAATCATCAGCAAACACACTACCTGTTAAGTCGCCGTCAACTGTTCCTACTGTGCTTGTTGCTGTAATACCCAATGCGTTTACAAAACTTTGTGTTACTCTTGCATCTACTTTTGTGTTTGTAAAGTAAAGGTTACTTGAACCTTCTGGCAAATTATCAGTAGTATTGTTAGTTAATAATACTTTGTTAGCAACTCCATCTACTAGTAATGTACTATCATCTCCAAATACACTACCTGTTAAGTCACCTGTAAGTACAGGACTTGTTGTATGTGTGATCTCACCTGTGCTTGAGTTGTACATCAGTATAGTTGTACCAACAGCACTTCTAATAGGTGTAATTACTAAACTACTTGCTTGAGTGTTGTTTACAATATTGCTAGTTGCGTTAAGTACAATTGAGTTTGCGGCTTGGTTTGAATAGCCTGCTTGATTACCAATTGCTATTGCATCGGTACCTTGACCTGTATAACCGGAGTTTATTCCAAGTGCTATTGCGTTGTCGCCTTGAGTAAAACTTCCTGCGCCGTACCCAACTGCTACTGCGTTGTCACCTTGATTGTCATAACCTGCTGTTTTACCAAGTGCTATTGCTTCTATGCCTTGATATAATTGACCTGCGGCGTACCCAACTGCCACTGCGTCCGCACTTTGGCTGTTATTACCTGCTTTCCGTCCAATTGCAACAGCCTGTATGCCTTGAACTAATTCGCCTGCTTCATCTCCAACTGCTACTGCTGAATCACCTTGAGTAGTTTTACCTGCTTGATATCCAAGTGCAATGCCATATGCACCTTGCGTTGTTTTACCTGCTTCATTACCAATTGCTACTGTGTTAGCACCTTGAGTTGTTGCTCCTGCACTACTACCAAGTGTAATTTTTGTTTCACTTGTTCTTAAACTTGCTGTTTCAATATTGCCAACAATTTTATTATTGTTACCATCAACTAGTAATGTACTATCATCTCCAAACACACTACCTGTAAAATCACCATCAAGTGTTACAAATTCTAATGCTGTTCCACTTGATGCAACTCTAACAAATTTGCCTGCGTCTGCGGCTGAACCTGCATATGAAGCCGGCGTGTCTGATAAGCCAACGAATGTAGATGAACCACCTCCGCCACCTCCGCCAGCACCCCATGCTAATTCTGTACCTGAAACTGGTACAACTAAAACTTCGCCTGCGTTACCAATTGTTCTTGGAAACTGGTATGCGTTATAGAAATCAACAGTACCTGTACCGTTAGCATCTAATGTTAAATCTTTATTTGAAACATTTGTTTTAATTCCTGTTTCACTAATTTCAATATCATTAAGTGTAGCAACACCGCTTGAATTAAATGTAAAGTAAACTGGTTGACTAGCAGGTGGTCTTCCTGTTTGGAACGGAAGTAATGCAACTTGGTTAACTGTAGCATCTACAACACTTGCACCGACAGCACCTAATCCTAATGAATTATTATCACTGTCGTTAATTGTAAATGATATTGTTGAACCAGCACCAGTTGTATATGTTTGTCCACCGGATAATGCTTTGTTAACTACTGTTTCTATGTTAAGAGCATTTAGTGCAATGTTACGGAAACTTGTTACTGTAATTAAATCTACAGGTAAATCAACACTTGTTTGTACTGTTAATGGACTAGGTTTAGTTCTATATGCTAAACCAAACTCACTACCTAATTGTCCTTGTACACTAATATCAGCAGTGTCAATAATAACTTTACCATCACCACTTATTGTTTGTGCATTTGTATCAAGTGTTCCTGTAAGTTGTCCTTGAATTCCACCGTTAATATTTCCTGAAATTGTTTGTCCTGCACCTAGTGTAAGTCCACCGTTAGCAGTAATCAATCCACCAAACTGTGATGTTCCTGTAATTATAGCATTAGTGTTTACTGTTAAGTTATCAGTATTCATTGAGTCTGAATCAATTGAACCAATAGATGTAATTGTACTACCGGCTCCACCAATAATACTATTACCTAAAATACTAAGGTCACCGCCAAGTTGCGGAGTAGCATCATCACCAACTTCAAATGCTCCTGTGATTACAATATCATTTCCACTTTTAGTAACAACAATATTTGCATTACCGCTTTTTATTCCAACTAGTTGTCCTGATGAACTAGCAGTTAATGTATCACCATTATCTACTTGAATTGCTCCAAAGTCGTTGTCTGCTAAATTTGTTGTGTTGATGTATACGCTGTTACCATCAGATGTAAGTGCAATAGTACCATCACTGTTTCGTAATGATTTAAATTCTAAATTCTGTGCAGTTTTTACTTTAAATACTCCTTCACCTATACCTAGGTTTGAAGCAGTATTAGTTTCTCCTCCAACAGCAAGTAATTCTGTAAAGTTATCATTAACTTTATCAAACGCTGTTCTTAGATCGTCACCTGTACCATCATTTGGATTAGTACCTATATTAATTGTTTGTATTGCCATAATAGTTTCCTACACCTTTATTTACAGTCTACCAACCACAACTTCGATGGTTCCAATATCTGTTGAATTATAATCTTGCAGTGCCTTACCGATAACACTCCCTAATTTTGGATTGTCCATTGCAATTCCAACTCCTGGAACATCACTTGTTACAATCATATCACCTTTTGTAATATTACCTACTACTTTACATGGTACACGACCTGTTAGTGCTACAGTAACAACAAAGTCTCCTGCTAGGTCCGCATTCATTAAGTGTGCTGGATTAGTTGAAACTACTCCTGCAACTTTAGTAGTCATCATTTCGTTTGCTTTGGTAACTTCATTTTCGCCACCAAACATAATAACTGTGCCTGGCTCATAAGTATTGTCACCTAAATAATTCTCCGCCAAGTCAGCAAATCTAGCACTTGTTGCAGTACCTTGGAATAAAGTTGCATATACATTAGCATATTTGTTACCTGTTGTTCCAAGATCATATGTATTATTTGCACTTGGTCTAATAGCACGGCCTATCAATGTACCTGTCATTGTATCGCCATCAATATCTACATAGTCTGCATCGTGATTGTGATTAACAGTTGTACTAATATCTGCGGCACCGCTACCATCAAAGTTAACTGTACCTGTTACTGCGCCTGATACTGATATTGCTCTTGCTGTTGTAAGTTTAGCCGCACTACCTGCAAATGATGAGTTAGCAACAACTTCTGCTATTGTAAGTGCTGTTGCTCCTGCACTATTTTGAATTGTGAAGTTTGTGCCTGAATCTTTTTTCTTAATGACTTCTGTATGTAATGTTGTACCGTAAATATCATTCCAAAATTTTGTACTAGATCCTAAATCAGTTGTGTTATCTACTTTAGGTTCTAAATTAACAACACGTAAAGTAGTAGCATCGTTCATACTTACTGTGCCGTCTTTCATTAAAGCACCAGCAGTTTTTACGTTTGCATAATCTGTTACATCTGCACCATCTTCAACATTAGCAATAGTTCTTACCTGTGCAGGTGTAAGTGGATTAACTGCTGACGCCGCGCCTCCGCCTGCAGGTACACCTAAAATACTTGATGCCGCTTGGTGTACAATTTTGCTTAATGGAATACCGTCTGTTAGTCCTGTTGAAGTTTTTAAAGTAACCCAACCTGTGTCAATTGTAAATTGTGCATTATCAAACGCCGCAAGTCCACTTGATTGTTGTAGCATACGTGAGTTTGTAACAAAGCCACCGCTGATATAAGGTGTAAATCCAACTGTTCCGTTTACTGTACCTGTTAGTGCTTGGTCAGTGTAAATTGTAAAGTTTGTATTATCAACTTTACTAATATAATAAAAGTTTGTGTTAAGTTCAATTGTACCAGCAATATCGTTAATACCAATTAAATCTCCATTAACAAGATCGTGTGTAGATGAAGTAGTAATTCTAATTGGGTTACTTAAAGTAATGCCACTAATTGCTTTACCACCTGCGTTAGCACTTGCTCTTGTAGATGCAAGTTCCATGCTCAATTTAGATTGTTGTATTCCTGCAATTTCACTAACATCAGGATCTTTAATAGAACCTGTCGCTAATCCAACTTGTATTGAATTACCTGCTCTTATAAATCTAATGTCACTGCCTGTGCCTGTCGGTTCACCAAATGTTCTTGAACCACTAACTGCATCAGTTGTAGTATTAAGTGCAGTATTAACCATTCCAACAATTGGATTACCTAAACCGTCTACAGTATTTGTTCCTGTGAACATTAATAAATCTGTGTTAGCAGGATTTCCTGTAATAGTTGTTCCTTCTAATCCACCAATACTGTTTTGTGTATCTACATATTGTTTAGTAACTGCATCACTTCCGTCAACTGGATCACGTAACGATTTAATTCTGTTACCGTTCATGTCAATTGATCCACTGTCAATAGTACTATCATTTAACATTACAAATGCTGTTACATCAGTTCTAACACTGTCTGTAAAGTCACCTTTGAATACACTGTCTGCATATAATTTGTTAATTGCATCAGTGTTGTTTGTTCCTTGGAAAATGTTTGTAATTTTGTTAGCGTTTAGATTAAGTTCGCCATTCATTCTGTTCCAAGCAAGGTTAGTGCCATTGTAGCCTGCTCTATTTAATAATCCAAATGTACCACCAGCCGATTGTGATCCTGTTGTACTTGGCTCAGGAAAATCACTTCCGTCTTCGTGCTGACCAATAATACTACTGTTAAGATATTTGACTAAAGTTGATTCTGTTGGTACAGCATCATCTGACTGTCCTTGCATTTTTCTATCAGTTGAGAATTCATCAATTGATGTACCTTTTGTAAATTTTAAACTGTCAACGTTTGTTAAACCAATGTTTGCATTAAGTTCAACTGAACCATCACCTTGGTTAACACGGAAGAACTGTCCAACTCTAAAGTTACCATCTTGGTCTGTACTTGCATAGAATGTTCTACCTGATCCAACTTCAACTGCTTCGTTTGCTTGGTCTGCACTAAAGTCTGGTTTACCTGCAGGTGATCCGTAAACGTTGTTTGGATAGTTACTGTCAATATAGTTACCCCAACCAATGTTTAGGAAGTCGTGTCCTGTTGCTCTCATTGTAGAAATACGTGTTGTAACAATTGATGTTGTACCACTTGATAAGTTTGGCGGAACACGTAAATCTAATAAATGTTCTTGTACATTAGAAACTGTACCGCTTGGTTCTTGTACGTCAAATCTTTCTACGTTTAGAATTCTAAATACTTGTGCGTCAATACCAACTCCAGCAAATTTCAATGCACTACTTGGTAAAACTCTTGGAGCATCTGTAATGCCTGTTAGTAGAACTTTTTTACCAATTGTAAGTGTAATGTTAGCATCGTTTGGAACTTGTGTTCCTGTTCCAATGTTTAGTGCTGATCCTAATGATAGTGTTGCTTTACCACCAAATATTGCATCTGCGCCTGATCCACTGTATGCTCCGTCTACCACTGATGTTGCATCAAATCCTGTACTTAAACTTGAGTTTGTGTACATAAAGAATTCTGTAGTTCCGTTACCACTAGTAACATCAATATAGTATGCTCCGTCTATTGTACTAAAACCGTTTCCGTCAAGTCCTTCAATTACTACAACCGAACCATGTCTAAATCCGTGTGCAGAACTTGTTGTAATTTTAGTTGCACTACCTACGTTAATACTAGCAATTTCAAATCTAGCACCTGTAATTTCATTTACTACATATTCTGTTGTGTCACTGTTTGTTGAGTATGCTGTTAATTCAATTCTTGAATCTTCAAAAGGCAAATAGTCAAAGTCTTTAATTTTTATTTCTGTATTACCTGATTTGTTAACAGTAGAACCTACTGTGTCTGCTTTAACAATCTGTGTATAATCTGGATCTGGTGAACCGGTTGCTTGTGCGTTAACATGTCTAAAGAATGTTACACCACTTTGTAAGTTTTCGTTTGGATCACTACCTTCTGCTTTTAAACCAATACGTCCATAACAACTTGAACCGTTAAGTGATCTAATTTGTCCACCGTTTCTTGCCCAATAAGATGTATCACAATAATATGTGAACACAGATACTGCTTCAATTAGTCCTGCGTTAGTTGCAATCAATCCAAATCCGTCTGAGTTGATTTGTGTATAGTCATTACAAGTCATAGACTTGTTACCAGCAGTTTCTAATCTAATTTCAGTTGTTTGTGGAATGTTACCTGTTGAGTTAGAACTTGTTCTTGATATAATTGTTGTTGTACTTGCAAGTGTAAGAGTTTGTTTAAATGTACCTGCACCTAGTCCGTCATCAACTGGTGCTGTTGCTCCAATTACTCTATGTGTAAATTTTTCAAAGTCACTTACGCCAGATACAAAGTTTCTTGAATCTTGGTATAAGAATGTTGTTGGTAATTGTATTTCTCTTGTTAAACCTTGTAGTGTGATAGTAGATCCACTTGCAGGATTATCAACTACTGTACCATATTGTACACCTGCGTTACCGTCAACATATTGACCACCACCGCCTTGTCCTGAGAAACTTGAAACTGTTTGTACATAAGGTGATTTAGTTAAAATTTGTCCTTCTGGATCAAGTACGTTAATAAAACCCTGATGTCTACGTAAACTTAAATTACGTAGGATTGTAGCATTGTTCATTAAGAACATATCCATATGTTGGTTTAGTTTCTTAAGTTCAATTACTGTATTGTTATTAATTGTTGCACCAAGTGTTGTAGCCGTTGTTGTATTGATATCAGAGTAAATATTACCTCTCCATCTACTAGTATCTCCAACAGCATCTGGATCACTTGCCCAATCTTTAACATAATATGTTACACCACCATTTTCAAAATATAATCCATTGACTGGAGGATAAGCAACGTCTTTGATTGTAATTTGATTACTACCAAGTTGGTTAACTGCACCACTAAATGTATCTGCACGTGAATACTGTGAGTCATAGTGATTTCTAAATCTTGATTCTTTTGGAAGTGCTGTTCCGTTATATCTTAATAAGTCACCTTTTTCATATGTTAAATTGATTGCACGTGAAGGAGGTCTAACTCCAACTAATGGTTGTATAATTGTACGTCTAAACTCATCACCTTTAAGTGAAACGTTTTCTGGCAATACAATTGGAAAGTATTCTTCGTAAAGTCCTGACTCAACAAAAATTGTAATTTCAGGTAATGGAATATTTGTTTCTCTACCTTCACCGCCTGTTTTTGTTGGAGCAACACCTGTACCATTTGTAATCACATTAGTAATAATGTCCATCAATGTACCAATAGTAGTAGACGCTCCTGATTCTGCAATAATCGCCGCATCAACAAATTGTGCATATCCACTTTGATTACTAAATGTACCTTCAAATGTTGGTAATGATCCAAGTCCTGAATTAATAACAGTTGTAATACTGTTCATTAAGTTGTTTACTTTTGTACTTGCCGCGCCTTCACCGTTGTTTGAACTTGTGTATTGTGTATATGTTGATTGTTTACTACTTGTATATGACAAGTTTTGTAAAACAAAGTTTCTTACTAGGTCTTTAGCAAATTCTAATGCATCGACAGTTTGTGCCTGTTGTCCAGCAACTTGACTTGTTGCACCATCCCAATAGTTTTGTGCGTTATCTCTTGATTTAGTGTTACCACCAAATTTTAAATCAAATGCAACGCCTTCTAAAATTAATTTTGTATCACGTCTACATTTAGATTCATTATATGTAAAGCCTGTCCAAATACCTACATTATTCGTAATTTGATCATTAATATATGCAATAGTTTCTTCAGCAACATAATCTAAGTTTTGTGTAATTAAATCATGTGCATATGGATTTCTAGTATTGCTTGGAGCAACATATGCAGTGTTTGTTAGAACATTTGTTGTAATTAAATTTTTAGCAAAGTTAATTGCCGCTACTGTTTCACTTTGTTGTCCTGCAACTCTAGATGTAGCACCATCCCAATAACTTAATGCCGCATCAACAGTTTTTGAATTACCTACATAAGTTAAATCAAAACTTACAGCATCAATAATTAATCCTAAGTCTCTAAAACACTTGTCTCTGTTAAATGTAAATGTATCTGCAAAGTCATCTGTGTTGTCACCATCGTTGATTTCGTTTTCAATAAATGCAAGAGTTTCTTCTTGAATAAATCTTCTGTTATCAACAAGCAACTTGTTAGCAAGTACATTTGTTAAATCTTCAGTACCGTCTGCCGCTAGGTTAACTGTGTATGGTCCAGGTTTTTTAGAAGGAACTTTCCAATAAACATCTCCTGTGAATAATCCTTGATCTTTAAGAACTATATCACCTTTCATAATACGTTCTGCATAAAAACATGCTTCACGTACAGAGTTAAATGCATATGATTGAGCACGACCAATTTGATTTTCATCAGCACCTGATGCTTTCATTTGTGCTTCTGTTCTACCTGATTTACTTACAAAAATATTGTTTGTACTTGTAAAACTATTTTTATCTACATAACCTTTTGTCGCCGCTTGTAATGATGGATCTGCAAATGATGGTGTCTCACTTAATAATAGTGGACCAGTCATTATATCGCCTGCTAGTGCAACTTTTGAATCTGCATATTTTTTGTTTACTGCTTCATCTGCTAGTGTAGGAACTCTTGGGTCACTACCATTTCTTAAAAGAATTTGTCCAGTGGCAGTATCACCACCACCTGCTAAAAAGTTAGTATCAACATAATCTTTAGTTGCGGCATCTCCTGTTTTTAACGGAGTACCTAAGTTTTCAATTAAAAAGTTGTTAGCATCTAAGTTACCACCAAGTTCCGGACTTGTATCACGTACAACTTCTGTACCTGTATTTCTAATAATAATTTTTGTAGGATCAGTAGCATTATCAATAGTAAGGCCTTCACCTTGTAATTCTTTTTCTACAACTGCATCACCGGTTACATTTGTTGCTAAAATTTTATTTGCTGTAATTGCTGAAGGAGTATTATCTAAGTTTTGAAAGTTTAAACCACCACCTAGTCCTAGTGCCGCATAAATTTCAACAAAGTTGTTATTAACTTTATCAAAACCTACTCTAATACTATCACCGGTAGCGTCATTACCCGTAGTACCAATGTTTACTTCTTTACGTGCCATATTTTAAACTCCGAAACTTTCCCCACATCCGCAACTGCTTGTTGCGTTAGGATTGCTAATATTCATATAAGAACCAAAAACTTCTTTCTTAAAGTCTACTGTTGTACCTGCTACAAACATTAGACCTGCTCCATCAATGGCAAAACTACCATTGTTTAATTCTATTACTTCATCGTCTTTGTTTACTTCGTTTACAGCATTCCACTCATACGTAAAACCAGCACATCCGCCGCCCTTAACGCTTAATTTAACGTACTTTGTGCCTTCCTTGGCAATTACGCTTTCCATGTGTTCTTTTGCTGAATCTGTTACATTTACGATGCTCATGTCAATATTTATGTTAAAATTTTATAATCCGAATGTAAACGAGTAAATACAACTGAAATGTTTATTAGAGTCGAAAACAGCATTACACATTACTATCGTAAGAGTAAAAAGGGTAAGTTTCACCCTTATAAACGCATGAAACAAATAGCAGTATTTGTTTGTGATGAGTGTGAACAAGAATTTAAGCGTGAAAAAGGAAAGGTTGATCCTAAAAGATTAAGCGATAATTATTTCCATGTGTGTGAAAACTGTGATCCTAAGAGATTTGCACAAAAGAAAGGCGTTCAAAAACGTCTTGTGTGGAATATGCCTGCAGGTAGTAGTTTAGATATTAGTAAAATTTAAAAGTTTAAAGCAAGTTGCCATTCTTCTGCAACATTATCCTTGCTCCATTGCGGAAGCATAGTAGTCACTACTTCAACTTTATTAATTTTATCATGTGCTTCGAGTGTAAGTTCTTGCACTTGTTTAAGAAGTTCATCAGCAAACGGACACCATGCACTAGTAAATGTCATTAATACATGTAATGTACCGTCTGCTGTAATTTTAAGATCATATATCAACCCTAGGTCGTATATGTTTATAGAAATTTCAGGATCAAATATCCCTTTTAGAGCATCAATTACTGATGAACGTACTTCATCACGTAGTACAGGATCTTCTTGTACATTGTCTAAAGTTTTTTCAAAGGCATTTGATTCATTCTGCATTAGTCCTCTTTTTTCCAAATAGTCCATGCACCATATGCAATAGCCGCATATGCCGCTAGTTTAGCAAATGGTCCCGCAATAAGAACAATAATTCCTAATGCAATAAGAGCCGCTCCATCAATCGATGTACGCTCTTCAAGTCTTGCTTTAATCCAATTTTTCATTGTCATTTCCCTTTTTAGTTTGTTGCCTAGCCTCATACTGTGCTAGTTTTTCTTTATACTGTTCTTCAGTAAGTGAATGCCATCCTATGCATTTTCCAGTTGGACTTCTTCCGCAACCGCACATCTGTGTCCCCTTTATTTCTTTTTTGTTGTTGTTTTTTTCTTTGCAACAATTTTTTTGGCCGCTTTTTTAGCAGGCGCTTTTTTCTTTGTAACTGTTTTCTTCTTAGGTTTCTTCTCTTTTACTTCCATTTCTTTTGTAAGTACAAGAGTTTCTTCCGCAGAAAATAGTCGTGTTAACCATCCAAACATCTTATTCTCCTATTTGTCTGTTAATATAATTACCCCACAGGCTAATCTTTCACCTGCGTTTCCGGTTTTGAGTGATTCTTCATCTCCGCCGTTGCCAAGATCGTCCTCATCTGAATGAATTACAATACTACGTCCCACTACACTTCGTTCGCCTATAAGGTCAATACGTTTTGCAATGATAGTGAAGTCGGCTATGCCGTCCGTGTTCGCTGTAACATTTTCTAAATCGCCAACGTGACCGTTCTGTAATCCGCCGTGATCTACATTATCCGGATTGTAGTGGCCACCAGCAGTTTCACAGCCATTTGTCAAATCACCAAATTCGTGTATATGAAATCCATGTTTGCCTGGTTCAAGTCCTGTAATACGTCCTACAATTACAGTGCCTTCACCTTCGTTTATTTGTCTTAGTAAGATAGTACCTTTTACTGTTTCACTTTGTTCTAGTTCGCACATGGCTGTAACATGTGATTGTGATTCAGTTAGTGCTGATAATTGTGTACAATCGCAGTTCTCTGCTTTTGTTCTAGCACATCTGCTATCTGTGATTTCTTGCAAATTCATAACAATATTTATGCAAGTTAATACTTGCTAGATTTTTTGCTTTGCTTTCACACATAATATCTGCATATGGTAAAAATGATAATGCCCAGTCATTAACAGCATTATTAGGATAGTAGTCACTGTGGGCTCTTAGTTTGCCTTTCTTGTATCCTGCTTCTAATAGTGCAGGCATGTCAGGCATAGTATTGTGTGCAAAGCCTTCTGGCAGTGCTTCATCTCTGCTATATGAATAATGTATCACAGGACGTACACCACGCCACGAATCTATTACGCGAGTAAATCTATCGTCGGTAGGACGAATGTATTCACCTTCACGGCACCAGTGATGGTGTATGTCAAGTACGAGGGCACAGGTGTCGACCAGTTCAAGACTGTCCATGATGCCCCATTTGTTTTCATCGTTTTCGATCGTAATGCAGTTTCTCGCTTCTTGAGATAATCTTGTGTTAACTGCGTGTTTGATACCGGCTGGACCTTGTCTGCCTGATATATGGACATTGCATTTGAAGTCCTGGAAGGTCTTGCCGTA
>Ga0213861_10000340_pt1 | contig 40340 bp, 38 predicted proteins | sample PICome_4_FD_160110 | JGI IMG/M metagenome (GOLD analysis project Ga0213861, IMG submission 160110) | Coastal seawater microbial communities near Pivers Island, North Carolina, United States - PICO131 | ecosystem: Environmental > Aquatic > Marine > Coastal | place: USA: North Carolina... | reverse complement strand
GACTTCTAATCTGTAGGTTATAGGTTCGAGTCCTATCGAGAGCGCGCGTGGTGGTCGTAGCTCAGTTGGTTAGAGCACCTGGTTGTGGTCCAGGATGTCGCGGGTTCGAATCCCGTCGATCACCCAAATTTTATTAATTAAGGAGAAAATTGAAATATAAGATTAAAAAAGAATCAGAATTTGAAAAGAATCTTGAAATCAAGGTCGAAATTGAAGATTTAGAAGATCATAGAGATGAAGCCATAAAAAAAATTGGTAAACAAATTAAAGTAGATGGATTCAGGACTGGAAAAATTCCTGCCAACATTGTAAAAAGGGAAGTTGGAGAGGATTATATAAATGAGGAAGCTATAGAGCTATTTTTACCACAAACATTATTTTCTATTCTCGATGATGAAGAAATATCACCAGCAACTAGACCAGCAATCAAAGAAATTAAAAAAGAAAAAAATCATTTTGATGTAAATGTTTTGATTACCCTTTGGCCTACGCTTTCAAAATTACCAAAACTTAGTCAAACAGTCGAGGTTGATTCAATTGCCCCTACAGATGAGGAAATCGCAGATCAGATAGAGAGAATAAAATCACAATTTGCAGAGGTTTCTAAAGTTGAAAGGCCACTTAATTCAGGAGATTTTGCCATGATTAATTTATCAGCCACAAAAAATGGTATTGAAGTAAAGGATTTTACATATAATGATTATCTTTATGAAGTGGGGACTGGTGCTCTTACTCCATCTTTAGACTCCAAACTCGAAGGAGTTGCACCTGGTGCTATCATAAAATTTAATGATTCAATCCCACAACTCAATGAAGAGAATGTTGAAGTGACTGTTTTATTAAAGGAGGTTAGGGAAAAGATATTACCTGAATTAACCGATGAATGGGTTTCTGAGACTACAGAGTTTGAGAATGTTGATTCCCTAAAAAAGGAATTGGTAGTGAATATTGAAAATGTTAAAAAACAACAGATTGCATCTCAATATCAAGGTCAACTAACAAATAAACTAATTGAAGAGGTAGACATGAAACTTCCAGAACAATTAGTAATTGCAGAAATGGATAGCATTCTACAAAATTTTCTAAATGAATTAAAGCAAAGCAATATTCAATTAGAAGATTATTTTAAAATAACTGGATTAACTGAAGAAACACTCAGAGATGACCTTAATAAACAAGCTTCAAGAAATTTAACAATGGTACTAATACTTGATAAAGTCATAGCAGATTTAGACATGAAGCTTGATGAGAAAGATATAGCGTTAGTTGACGAACACATGGTTACCCACAAAGATGATGCAGAAGATTCTGATCAAAGTAGCCACAGGATGAATTTAGAAGCTGAATCTCTTCGTAATAAAGCGATGCTTCATATATTGCAACAAGGTATATCAGTTGACAAGGACGGCGAAAAAGTATACCTACAGGATGTATACAATAGAGATACAGATTTAGGAGAGGAAGAATAAAATGGAAAAAATACCTTCAAATTATGTTATACCTACAGTTATTGAAAATACCAGTAGGGGAGAAAGAGCTTTTGATATATATTCAAGGCTATTGAAAGATAGAATTATTTTTCTTGGTACTCCAATAGATGACGGTGTAGCTAACTCAATTATGGCTCAGTTATTACATCTAGAATCAGAAGATCCTGAAAAAGATATCTTTATGTATATCAACTCACCAGGTGGGTCTATTACTTCATTGTTTACAATTTTTGACACAATGAACTATATCAGACCAGATATTTCAACAGTCTGCATGGGGCTTGCTGCTTCCGCTGCATCAGTAATTTTAGCTGGTGGAGCTAAAGGTAAAAGATACAGTCTTCCAAATGCAAGAATTATGCTTCATCAACCATCTGGAGGTATGGAAGGTACTGTTGCTGACATGGAGAGGAATTTTGACTTAATTGTGTCAATGAGAACTCAATTAAACCAATTACTGGCAGATTTTACCAATCAGGATGTAGAAAAAGTTACAGCTGATACTGATAGGGATTTTTGGATGACAGCACAAGAAGCCTTAGAATACGGTATAGTGGATGAAGTACTAACTCAAAGGGAGTTAGTCGACAAAAAATAAAATAACAGGGTAGTAAACATGGCTAATAAGGAATCGTCATCCGAACCTCTAAAATGTAGTTTCTGTGGAAAATCCCAGAAACAAGTAATTAAGTTAATTGCTGGTCCGGGTGTTTACATTTGTGATGAATGTATAGAACTTTGTACCGAAATCATTGAAGAAGAGAAAATTGACTCTATTGACAGCACGGACGAAGTTAATCTTCCACTACCGAAAGAAATAAACCATTCTTTAAATGAATTTGTTATCGGACAAAATGATGCAAAGAAAACCCTCGCGGTAGCAGTTTATAATCACTACAAAAGAATTTATAAAGATGACACAATTAAAGATGATCTTGAAATACAAAAATCTAATGTTCTAATTTTAGGACCAACAGGTAGCGGTAAAACTTTATTGGCACAAACGCTCGCAAAGATATTAAATGTACCATTTGCTATAGCGGATGCTACTACGCTTACTGAAGCCGGTTATGTTGGTGAAGATGTTGAAAACATACTACTTTCCCTAATAAATGCTGCAGATTATGATATTCAAAAAGCAGAAAAAGGTATTATATACATCGATGAAATTGATAAGATTACTAGAAAATCTGATAACCCCTCAATAACACGAGATGTTTCTGGCGAGGGAGTCCAACAGGCCTTATTGAAAATATTAGAAGGTACTGTAGCTCAGGTCCCACCTCAAGGTGGCAGAAAACATCCTCAACAAGAGTATCTCCAAATAGATACAACTAACATCCTATTTATTGTCGGTGGTGCATTTGATGGACTTGAAGAAATTATTACTAAGAGATTAGGCGAAAATTCAATTGGCTTCTCAGCTTCTTTAGAAGGTACTAGTAAAGTAAATGAAAATGAAATATTTCAAAATGTTGAGACTAAAGATTTAATAAAGTTTGGCTTAATTCCAGAGTTTATCGGAAGACTTCCTATAGTTACAAATGTAAACGAATTGGAAAAAGAGTCACTTATTAAAATTTTGACAGAGCCAAAGAATGCAATTACTAAACAATTTAAAAAAATGTTTGCCTTAGATGATATTGATTTAATATTTACAGAGGACTCATTAGATGCTCTTGCCGACTTAGCACTAGAAAGAAATACAGGAGCAAGAGGTCTGAGATCAATACTCGAAAAAATACTCTTGAATGAAATGTATGAATCTCCATCTAGAAAAGATATAGATCAAATTATCTTAGATAAAGAAAATGTTCTTGATGGTATTCAACCTAAACTAGTTTTAAATTCAAACAAAGATTCTAAAAATTCAAAACCTGCATAGTTAGATGCGAGATGAACAGTACGAGCCCTTAAAAATAGAAAAAAAATGGCAAAAAGTATGGGCCGATCAAAATAAATTTGAACCTAAACCTTCAGATAAGCAATTTTCTATAGTAATCCCTCCGCCAAATGTTACAGGATCTCTTCATATGGGGCATGCCTTGGAACATTCTATTATCGATGTACTAGTTAGATATAAAAGGCTAAATGGATTTGAAACTTTATGGGTTCCCGGAACAGATCATGCAGGAATTATTACACAATTACTTGTCGAAAAAGAATTGTCGAATCAAGGAACAAGTAAAGAGGTACTTGGCAGAGACAAATTTATTGATGAAGTATGGAAGTGGAAAGAGACATCTGGTGAGAATATTTCAAATCAAATGAAAACACTTGGTATGAGCTGTGATTGGAGTATGGAAAGATTTACTATGGATGAAGGTCTTTCCGATGCCGTTAAGCAGGTATTCATTGATTTGTACGAAAAAGATTTGATATACAAAGGAACTCGGATGGTTAACTGGGACACAACACTAATGTCTGCAGTCTCTGATCTGGAAGTAAACATGACTTCTAAGCAGGGAAAACTATGGAATCTCAGATACAAAGTAGGAGATGAACATTTAGTAATCGCAACAACACGCCCAGAAACATTATTAGGAGATTCAGCAATTGCTGTTAATCCTAATGATGAACGGTATAAAAACTTAATCGGCAAAAAAGCAATCATCCCATTGGTTAATAGAGAAGTTCCAATAATTGCAGATGAATATGTTGATATCGAATTTGGATCAGGCTGTGTAAAAATTACACCAGCACATGATTTTAATGATTATGAAATTGGTATTAAGCACTCACTAGAGTTAATCAGCTGTATGAATCTTGATGGTTCAATTTCAAATGACGAGTTTATTCCCAAAAATCTAAGGGGGCTTGATAGGTTCGAAGCAAGAAAAATAATTATTCAAGAATTACAAAAGCTTGATCAAGTTGAAAAGATCGATGATTATACAAATCAAATACCAATAGGAGATAGGTCAAAAAGCATACTTGAACCCATGATTACAGAACAATGGTTTGTTAAAACTAAAGATATTGCTAAGGATGCAATTAAAGCTGTCGAGACCGATGAAATTAAGTTTATCCCAAAAAACTGGGAAAAGACTTATTTTGAATGGATGTACAACATTCAAGACTGGTGTATATCAAGACAGATATGGTGGGGACATAGAATTCCAGCATGGTATGACGATAATGGGAACATATATGTTGGTTTATCAGAAGAAGATGTGAGAAGTAAAAATAATCTATCGAACGAGATAGCTCTTACTCAAGATGGAGATGTCCTCGATACATGGTTCTCGTCAGCATTGTGGCCATTTTCAACCCTTGGTTGGCCAGAGGATACCGATAAATTAAAACAATATTATCCAACTTCATTACTAGTGACAGGATTTGATATTATATTTTTTTGGGTAGCCAGGATGATAATGATGGGTTTACATGTCCAGAAAGAAGTACCTTTTCAACATATATTAATACATGGTTTAGTAAGAGATTCAAAAGGTCGTAAAATGTCTAAAAGTTTAGGTAATACAATTGATCCTCTAGAGTTATCTGTAAATCATGGTGCGGATGCACTAAGGTTTTCTTTAATAGAAAAGGCATCACCAGGTCAAGATGTTCCATTCGATGAAGAGTGGACTGTAGCAGCCAAAAAATTTGGTAACAAGATCTGGAATGCTGCAAAATTTGTACACCTTTACACAGACGACTTTGATGATCTAAAAAATGATGAGATTATAAGTAAGGAAAATATATGGATACTCACAAGATTTAATCAAGTATTAAATGAATTCGAACTCTTATTCAATGACTATAAAGTATCTGACGCTTATAAAGTATTTTATAATTTTCTATGGTCAGATCTGTTTGATTGGTATTTTGAATTATCTAAAAATCTTATTACAAACAATATCAATAAAGATGAAACTAGCTATGTCCTGAGATCTGTATTTTTAAAATCATTAAAGATTCTAAATCCAGCAATGCCGCACATCACAGAGGAAATATGGAGTTCATTTGATGAAACTTTACTAATTGACAATGTTTGGCCTGATAAATATAAGGTCAGTCAAAATGATACACAAGAAGTAGAAGCACTGAAAAATATAATTAGTCAGATACGAAACTTTAAAGTTACGTATGGACTTAAAAATTCACAATCTATTGAGGTACATAGTTCAGCGATTTTTGAGGACTGGTTCATAATGCAGCTAGAGGTACTAACAAAGTGTACCGTTCAGAAAGATAGTGATATCTTTTCTAGAGAGAAGAATTTAGTAGTTTTTCAGCATCAAAACTTTAAGTTTGGACTAGTTCCCGGAGAGTATATTGATATTGAGGTCGAAAAGAAAAAATTGAACAAAAAATTAGCTGAACTCAGTAAAACTCTAGATGTCTCAAAATCTCGTTTAGATAATAAAAAGTTTGTAGAAAATGCAAAACCTGAATTGATTCAACAAGAAAAGAAAAACCTAGCTAATGTTACATTAGAAATAGACACTATTAATGAAACTCTAAATACCCTTAATGGATAACCTTCATTACCTATTACAAAAAGCGTCATCTAATTCAAACAAGAACTTAGAAATATTATCAAATTTTTTTTCCCAAGAAGAGAAACAACTATTAACTCAGAGATCGGTTTCAATAGTTGGTACAAATGGTAAGACTTCAACGGCTACTGTTCTAAATGAATTGTTATCTAGAAATGGTTTAAGTACGATACTTTTTACTTCACCTCACTTAGTTAATGTGAATGAAAGGATTCAAATTAAAAAAGAAATTATAAAAGATATTGATCTTGATAGGGGAATGGAAAAGGTAAGAGTATTTGAAGATAAAAATAAAATTACTCTTGGATATTTTGAGTCGATTTTTTTAATTGCTGCAACTTATTTTTTGAATAATAATTTAGATATTTTCATTGTTGAGGCTGGTATCGGAGGACGGCTAGATACAACTTCAATACTAAATAGCCAGATAGTGTGTTTAACCAATATTGGTTTAGATCATACTGAACTGCTTGGGACGACTATAGAAGAAATATTACATGAGAAAATATTAGTATCAAAAAATGTAAAACAATTCATAAACGGAAGCGCAGAAATACATACAAAGTATGAACATCTCATCAAAGAGTCTCTTAAATTAAAAAATGAAGACTATCATCTAGGTTTTAAAGATGATGAATATGTTAATTCTTCGAGTATTGTTAGAACAAATTATTTGAAATCTAATCAAAGTAACGCAATTAAAGTATCGAAAGTTATTCTCGGTAATCTAAATAAAACTGATAATTTCAACAATGATCCGTTATATCTTGAAAATATTAAAAAAATGAAAACAGAAGGTAGGTTTCAGGTAATCCAAAATCTCCCTAGTCTAAAAATTATCGATGGTGCGCACAATCCATCAGGAATTAAGGCTTTTTTTGATCTACTTGAATATTCCTACAATATAGGTGATGTTAAAAATTTTGATTGTTATGTCGGCTTCAATAAAAATAAGGATTATAGGGAAATGCTAAAAACAATATGGTTAAAGAGATATCTGAATATTAAGGTTCTCGAGGATGGTAGTTTTTTTAAACAACAAAAAACTTATACGTTGGAAAAATTTTTTATAGCTAATAATAAAGATATCCAAAAAAGTACATTAAAAGAATTTCATTTGTCTAACAAGCCATCTATTTTGTTAGGTAGTTTATATTTAATTGGAGAGTATATAAAGGAATACAAATGAAAACATTTTTTATGATTAAACCTGACGGAGTTCAAAGAAACATAATTGGCGATGTTGTTAATAGAGTAGAAAAAGAAGACTTTGTAATTACAAAGATGAAAATGATGCAAATTTCTACTGAATTAGCAGAAATGCACTATGCAGAGCACTCAGAAAAACCCTTTTTTGGTGATCTTGTAACTTTTATAACAAGTGGTCCAGTTGTTGCAATGCAAGTTGAGGGAGATAATGCTGTTCTTGCTATCAGAGAACTCATGGGAGCAACAAACCCTGCAGATGCTGAACCTGGAACAATAAGAGGAGATTTGGCATCTAAGCTCGAGGAAAATGTAGTCCATGGCTCTGACTCTGAAGAGAGCGCCACAAGAGAATTGGGACTATTTTTTAACTAAAAAAATTCTATTTCACTTCAATATTTAGTCTATTATTCTGAATATACATGGCAGGATTAAATCTTAGAAGAACTTTATTTGGCGGTAATGATATTGCAATAGATCTTGGAACCGCAAATACACTTATTTACGTAAAAGGTGTAGGCGTTGTCGTTGATGAACCTACAATACTTGCCATAAACAAAGGTGATGGAAGTATTTTAGCTGTTGGAAATGAAGCCAAAAAGCTTATTGGACGCGTTCCAGACTCAATTGAACTAGTAAAACCCCTGCGAGATGGAGTAATCTCAGAGATTGAAATGGCTGAGGAATTAGTCAAAACCTTGCTAACTAGGGCTATAGGTAGAGCTTATTCAAAACCAAGAATAGTCATATGCGTTCCAAATGGGGTAACTAGTGTTGAGCAAAGGTCAATTGAAACAGCAGCTCATGCCACAGGTGCATCTGAAGTCTTTACTATAGAAGAGCCAATGGCAGCCTCAATAGGTGCAGGATTACAAGTTTTTGAACCAGTCGGAAATATGGTTATTGATATTGGTGGTGGTACAACTGAGATTGCAGTGATCTCCATGGGTGATGTTGTAAATGCTAACTCTGTTCGTATAGGTGGAGAGGATATGACGGAGAGACTAATTGAATATCTTAGAAGTGAACATGCAATGTTAATTGACGAGGGTATTGCAGAGTCACTTAAACATGCTGTTGGATCTGCTTTTCAATTCGACAAGGAACCACAGGTTACAGTGACAGGTAGGGATATAGTGAAAGGTGTACCAAAACAGGTATTACTAGAGGCCTCAGATGTGCGAGAAGCTTTGGCTCCAATAGTAAATGAAATTATTGAGGCTATAAGAATTTCACTATCTAAAACACCACCAGCTCTAGTTTCTGATATTGATAAAGATGGTGCCTGGCTCACAGGTGGCGGATCAATTTTAAAACAGCTTGATAGAAAAATTGCAGAAGAGCTAGGTATTCCAATAAATATGACAGATGACCCACTAAGTACAGTTGTAGTAGGCTCAGGCATTTGCCTTGAAAGGTTTGAAGATTTTAGGACAGTTTTAAAGTCATCACCAAAACCAAATTAAGCCATGATCAATAACAACAGTCCTAAAAGACGAGTGTATATTTTTTATATTTTGGGCATTATTTTATCTGCAACAGTACTTACAGTTGATATTTTTTCTGACAAAAGTGTATCAACCTATCTAAATAATAAATTGAGTGTATTGTCACCTACACCACTAGTAAGTTCAAATTTTCGTTTTCCTGAAATCGAAGTATTTAAAAGTAAGAGTAATTTAATAAATGAAAATATTAGATTAAAAAATGAAGTCATTGAATTACGTAAACTTAAAGTCGAAAACGAAAAACTTAAGATTGAGAATGAGGCAAATAAATTTATTGTTAAAGAGGTTGATTCTTCAATTTATGATATTTATGAATCTTCGATTATATTTAAAACTCTTACAAACCAATACATTATCTCAGGTGGAGAGAATCTTAATCTTAATGAGAAAAATTTAGTTATAGACGAAAATTCCTACGTAATTGGAGTCATATCAGCAGTAAGACAAAATAGATCTATTATCTCTACAATTCTTAATCCTTCTTTTTCAATAGAGGGTATTGATAAATATGGTAATGAGTATTTAATAACTTCAGATAGCAAAAATTTATATGTCAGCTCAACAAACCTAAAGGAAGAAAATACTGACATAAAGTACATTTATACAGATGTTACTTTTGGCCATCCTGGACAATTCCCAATTATTGATTTGTCCTCGACATCAATAAATATTGCCAATAATAAAATTACTGCAGAACAAGAGATAAATTTGAATATCAATTACTTTTCAAATATTTATTTAGTAAAAACAAAATGACGTACCTTAAAAATCTCATTCTAACTTTTTTAACATTCTTTTTAATATTTACTGAAATAAGAGTTAATACTTTTCTAACTAACAATGTGTATTTTGAATTTTATCCCTTTCTTATTTATCTTTTTTATGTCTCATCAAAATATTTCTCAAGGAGTTCTGTATTGATTCTTGTCTTAAATGGTTTTTATTATGACATATTTTATACCACTAACTTTTTAGGTGAAACATCAATAAAATTGCTGCTTATCTGTATTGTCACCCATTTCATTTCAACAAAACTGAGTAAGAGTATTTTTACTAATTTTTTATTATTTTATATATGTTTGTTACTTTATAAATATGAGCTGATTGTTGGAGATATCGGCATGTCACTATTTTATTTTTTAGTTATTTGTTTGCCTAATTACCTTTTATTTAGAGCATTGAACAGTAATCTTAGAAGAGATGTTTTTTCAGCAAAAATTTAGACTACTTACTACCTTAATAGGCATAATCTTCCTTACATTACTTTTTAATGTTTACAATTTACAAACATCTGATAGGGAAGCTTCTTTAGTATCAGTAAATAAACAAACGCTTGATACATTCTATATCCCATCTCCAAGAGGTGAAATTTTTGATGCGAACAATAATAAGCTTGTATCTTCCTCCTTAGAACCACATCTGTTTTTAAATCTTAGAAAAATTAACGATAACAATAGAAGCCAATATGAGCAGTATGTAAAATATAACTTTGTTGACTTAAGTGAGGACTTTATTGATGAAATATTCGAAAGTGAAGATTTATTAATAAGAATTGCCAACATTCAAAACCTTAATTTTGATAGTAGACAAAGCTTGGCTTCTTTAGAGGCATTTGAAATTTTTGATTTCCCCGTACGCAAATATGAGTACAATAATATTGCATCCCACATTGTAGGCTATTTGGGAGAACCTTCATTCGAAGATGCTAGAGATTTCCCTCTTTCGATTAACCCAAATATAGTAGGTAAAAGCGGTTTAGAAAGATATTATCAAGATGATTTAGCAGGCATACCTACCGAAATAATATTTAAAGATGATGAAATAGAACAGATAATAAAGGGTACTCCCGGAAAAGATATATTTACAAGTTTAGATATCAAGCTTCAAACAATAGCAACAGAGTCTTTATTACAGGGTATTGAATTAGCAAATGGAATTTATGAGACAAAAAACAAAGTACAAAGAGGGGCTATTGTCGTTCTAGATATTAGAACGAATGAAGTAATTTCGCTTGTTTCCCTTCCTGATTACAACCCTAACAATTTCATTGACGGGATATCTCGGACAGAATTTAATAAACTAAATATTTCAGGGGCTTTTATTAATTACTCTATTCAAGGTCAATATCCCCCAGGATCCGTTTTTAAAGTAGTTGCATACTGGCTTGCAGAAGAAGAAAATATCTATCCGGAGGGCTTATCCTCAAGGAATCAGAGGATTAACTGTAAAGGTAGTCTTTCATTTGGTTTCGATGATGGGTCTCAACAAGTTTATAATGACTGGAAAGAAGATGGTCATGGAAATGTAGATTTAGGATCTTCAATTAAGCAGTCCTGTAATGTTTACTTCTGGGATATTGCTCTAAAAATATGGAGAGACTATGAAGGTTCCACAGCGGAGTCAATTCTTCAGGAGTACGCTAAAAATCTGGGATTTGGTACAGCCACAAATATTGATTTACCGTACGAAGCAGACGGAGTAGTAGCAGATAGAGAGCTTTTCGAAAACTGGGCAATATCTCAACCAGAGCGAGTTAGACCAGAGGGTTGGTTAGGTGGAGATTTAATGAACCTTATTATTGGTCAAGGAGCTATAACAAGTACACCTATCCAGGTTGCAAATGCATACAGAACTCTTATTTCTGGTAATTTAAGCTACCCATACATTAATAAGAATAGAGAGAGCCAACCAGAGGAATCTATTGGGGTAACTGAAGATTTTGTCAATTTTTTACTTAAAGATCTTAATTCTGTTACTAACGAGGGTGGCACAGCACATGCTTCTTTTTCAATACTTGGTAATGAAGTCAAAGATGTTGGTGGAAAAACTGGAACAGCACAAAACTCAGGAGATAAAAATAATACTTCATGGTTTGTCGGTGTGGATTCAGTAAGCAACCCAAGGTATATTATTGCCACGGTTGTCGAAGAGGGGGGTTCTGGCAGTGCCATAGCTGCACCAGTCACTCGTAGAGTGATACAGTCTTTAAGAGAGATGGAGATAACACCAGTTAAATTTGGAGAGATTACCGAATGAGAGATAGAAAAATTACTCTTTTAGGTCCAGAGGGAACCAACTTAACACTATTGATAATCTTTTTAGTTCTTAATTTTATTTCTTGGTTAACCCTATTTACTCTCTCGGATGGCTTATCTTTCGATTTAAATAACTCACTATTTAGGCAAATAGTCTTCACTTTGCTTGCGGTTTTTTTATTTTTTGCGATTACGTACATATCTATGGATCAAATAAATCAATATACATTTCCATTTTTTGGACTTATAACAATATTGCTTATTTTTATTTTTGCGACAGACCCAAAAGAGGGCGTTCGTAGATGGTATGACTTAGGTGTAATTGATTTTCAACCATCAGAATATATAAAAATCGCTCTTGTACTTTTTATATCCAAGTGTTTCGTTGAAAATTATAACAAAGTTTACATTGGTGCATTCTCATTATTTTCAATTTCCCTTGTTTTTTTCCAACCTGATTTAGGTACAACAACTCTACTGATAGTCATCACTTTAAGTATGTTTCTCGTATCTGATATAAAAATTCGAAGTATTTTATTTTTGTTATTACTTGGTGGCGTATTCTTCTTTATTTTTCTGGAATTTGGATTAATCAATCAATATCAACTCAATCGTGTAACCAACTTTTTCGAGACAGTTGATTTTGCACAGTCACAAAGTCGATTAGCAATTTCGAGTGGTGGAATTACTGGACAGTTTTTTGAAGCTGATAAGATTAATCAGATTTTTATACCGGTCCAAAGCACTGATTTTATTTTTTCAGCATTTGCATATCAGTTTGGATTCTTGGGTGTTCTTTTACTATTCGGACTCTGGATATTTTTCTTTTATCGTGTTGCGAGGATAATATTAACTACTAATTCTGAGTTTGAAAAATTTGTACTGGCTGGTTTCTCTGCCTCATTAATTTTTCAAATCTATATTAATATATCAACAGTAATTGGGGTTATACCTGTTACTGGAATGCCATTTCCTCTTTTAAGCTTAGGCGGCTCTTCTATAATTGCTACTTCAGTAATTTTTGGAATTATAAATAGAATATTTATTGAAAATAACGTAGTTATTTAATATTTAATACCTATTACTCTTAGGTTATGAGTTTTTATAATATATTTTCACATCAACATGGAGGTTTTAATGTTTGGATTATTCAAAAAATCAAAAGTAATACGAAAAAGTGATGAACCATTAAATAAGACAGAAACTAAATGGTTTAAAGGTCAAAAAGTAAAGATTAAAACAGGAACTACTGTTAGTAGGCCTAATAGAAAAAACTACAGAAACAATAGGTCCAATAATCAAACATGGTTTAAAGAAGCACCTTTACCAGTTCCTAATGTTGAAAAAAAGCAAATGCTTATCAGCTTTAAAGGAGGATCTTCGAAGATTGCAATTCTTGAAGGAGCATCTCTTGTAGAATATTATTCGGCTCAAGATAAGAAGAAATCACTTGTAGGCAACATTTATTTAGGAAAAGTAAAAAATATATTACCAGGAATGGAAGCTGCTTTCGTTTCGTTCGGAGAAGAAAAAAATGGAGTTATCTATGTTGCGGATATCTCAAATTCAAAAAGAAATTCAAAAATTGAACATCTTTTAAAACCCGAGCAAGAAATTTTAGTCCAAGTTGTGAAAGATGCAATGGGGGAGAAGGGGGCTAGATTAACTGGTCAAATTTCTTTTCCTGGAAGATATTTAGTATTAATTCCTAACTCCAATACAAAGGGTATTTCCAGAAGACTTCCTGAGCAAGAGAGGACAAGACTCGATAGGATAATTAGAAAAATTAAACCTGAAGGTTTTGGAGTTATTGTTAGAACAGCTGCTGAAGGTGTTTCTGAATCTTCTTTAAAGAATGATATAGATAAATTAGCAGACGAATGGGCTGCTGTTTCCTCAAGCAATCAAGGTACTGCTCCAGTTCTCATTCACGAAGAACCTGATGTATCAATTAAAGTCATTAGAGAGCATTTGAACTCAAATTTTAAAAAACTTTTAATTGAGAAGAACAAAAATTTTGATATTGTTCAAAAATATGTAGAGGACACCTCTCCAGAACTCACTAACATAATCGAAAGCTATGACGATAAGTTAGATCTATTTGAGAGGTATCACATAGAGGATCAAATTCAAAAAGCCTTAGACAGAAAAGTATGGCTACCATCAGGAGGTCACTTGATAATTGATCCTACTGAAGCTTTGACAGTTATTGATGTCAATACGGGTAAATTTGTTGGTAAAGATAGTCTGGAAGAAACAGTCTATGAAAATAATCTTGAAGCAGCGGAGGAAATCGCTCGTCAACTTAGGTTAAGAGATATTGGTGGAATTATTGTAATTGACTTTATCGACATGGAATCAATTAAAAAACAACAAAGTTTACTTACTAAATTAAAACAAGAACTAGCAAAAGACAAAACAAGAACACAGGTATTTGAAGTATCTAGATTGGGGCTTGTTGAGATGACACGAAAAAATGTAGCAGCAGGTTTAATTGAAACATTCTCCGAGGAATGTGAAGAATGCAATGGAAGAGGTTTAATTATAAATGATATCTTTTCAAATAATTCACAAGAAAATAATATACTTGAATCTGAAGCCGTAGTAGAGTGATTTAGTTATGAGTATATATGCAGTAATTAAAGTTGGAGCAATTCAACAAAGAGTATCAGTAGGAGACACAGTTGAAGTTCCCCACAACTTCCCCAATGAAGCTATTGAGCCAATTTTTATGGGTTCTAGCAAGGGAAGTATAAAAGCTGACAAAGATTCTTTAAAAGATTCATTGGTTGAGTTTGAATTTATGGGAGATACTAAAAGTAAAAAAATAAATATCTTCCAGTATAAAAACAAGACCGGTAACCGAAGAAAAATGGGCTATAGAGAAGACAAAAAGATAATAAAGATAACTGCTATTTCTAATGCTGAATTTGGAGAAGAGGAGTAAAATGTCAAAAACTAAAGCTGGTGGTTCAACAAGAAATGGTAGGGATTCCGAATCCAAACGATTAGGTACAAAAGTTTTTGATGGTCAGGATATTTCTGCAGGTTCTATTGTTATTAGGCAACGCGGTACCAAAATCCACCCTGGAGAGAATGTCTCCAAAGGGGGGGACGACACTCTTTTTGCAAAAATAGATGGAGTAGTTAAGTATTCTTCAAGGAATGGTAGAAAACTAGTAAATATCATTCCAAAATAATGCAATGTTCATCGACAAGATTGATCTAACACTTTTCTCTGGCTCTGGCGGATCCGGCTCAATTAGTTTCAGCTCTAAAAGCTCTAAAACTTCACCTAATGGGGCGAGTGGTGGTAAAGGTGGATCGATAATTATTAGTACAAATAGAAAGCTATTTGATTTCAGCCATATTTATTCTAAAAGTATATTTAAAGCTGAAAATGGTGGGGATGCATCTAAAAATTTACAATCTGGTAAAAATGCTAATGATCTAATAATTGAGGTCCCATTAGGTACAAGTGTTATTGATAGTGAAGGGTTAGTTGCTAAATTAATTCATGAAAATCAAGAATTAAAAATACTACAAGGTGGAAGAGGTGGCTTAGGAAATAGGGAGCTAAAATCTAGCAGAAACATTAATCCAGGAATTGCGGAGCAAGGTCAAAAAAGGTCTAAAAAAGAAATAAAACTTGAATTAAGTTTAATTACAGATATCGCAATCTTAGGGTTGCCAAACTCAGGTAAAAGCACGCTAATCAAAAAAATTACAAACTCAAACGCTAAAACTGATTCATATCCCTTTACTACAGTGTCACCAAACCTAGGAGTCATTGAAAACTTAGAAAGCAAGTATATAATCTGTGATCTTCCAGGGCTCATAAAAGGTGCTGCAACAGGAGTGGGGCTAGGTAAATCAATATTGAAACACCTAATTAATACAAAAGTACTTATTTTTTTACTAGATCCCTCAAATATAGAACTAAATACAGATCAACAAATTAAATTACTGCAAAATGAAGTATATAGCTATGATGAAAAATTAGAAAAGCTTCCTGTTTTAAACATTGTTAATAAAGCAGACTTAGATGTAAAGGAAGAGGGGATGCTTAACATATCTGCATTAGAAGAGATGAACATAGATATTTTACTTCAAAAATTAGAAGAACTTAACATTAACAATCTGGAAACATTAAATAGAAGTTTTTTAAGAACAGAACTACATCAAAATAAATTTAGTATTCAAAAATCATCAGCTAACTACTGGGATGTTGAGGGTCCTGAAGTAGATAGAATTACTGGCATATTAGGAAATGAGAATGATGTTTTTAATGAAATCTCTTATAGGTTTGAAAATTCTCTCATTCCAGAGGAATTAAAATTGTTAGGAGTCAAAAAAGGAAGTACTATCAAATTGGGCAGTTTTGAGTTTATATATGAAGATTAAAAAAAATATTGTAATTAAAATTGGAACAACCTCAATTATTAAAGATGAATTGCTTAACAAGCAACTTATAGAGTCTCTGGCAGGAAATGTTAAATTACTTAAATCACAGGGTGTCAATACACTTATCGTCACATCTGGAGCTGTGCAGTTAGGTGCTAATGAATTAAAACTAAAAAAAAGACCAACCAATTTAAAATCACTCCAAGTAGCTTCTTCAGTTGGGCAGATTGAATTAATAAATTCATTTAAAAGTATATTTAATAATCATAATTTAAAAATAGGACAAGTGCTGATGTCTAAGAATGTGTTAGAAGATAGATCCCAATTCGTGAATACTACCGAAGCCTTAAATGAACTTTTAAATCAAGACATTATTCCTGTAATCAATGAAAATGATATCGTAGCAACAGAAGAACTTAAATTTGGAGATAATGATCGACTTTCTGCAATAGTGGCGATTATCACAAAGGCAGAAAAACTAATAATCGTAACTGACCAAGAGGGTTTATTCAATGCAGATCCAACCTCAACTAAAGGTGCTCAAAAAATTGATTATATCGAATTTGATTCAGAGGAACTTACAAATTTAATAGATAAATCATCTTCTGGAAGAGGTGTTGGTGGATTTTCTACAAAAATAATGGCTGCTCAAATGGCTGGATTTTCAGGAATACCAACACAAATTATTCCTTGGACCAAGGACGCGGTTCTTAACTGTATTAACGAGGTAGAAATAGGTACATTAATCAAGCCATCATTAAAAAAAGTGAAGTTAAAAAAACTGTGGATTGCTTATGGATTGCCTGTTACTGGAAAAATAATAATAGATACTGGAGCTGTAGAGGCAATAAGTTCCGATGCATCTCTTTTGTCAATAGGAATCAAAGAGATAATAAAAAACTTTGATAATGATGAAGGCGTCGAAATCTTTGATGATCAAAATAATCTCATTGCTAAAGGTATCTCAAAAATAGATAGTTCAGATATCTCTAATAAAAATAATGAAATTGTTATTCATAAAGATAATTTATTAATCTTATAAAAATGATTTTTATTATTGAGATAATCAAATAAACTTGATATGTGTTAAAAGATATAGGTATTAAAGCTCAAAAAGCTGCTGAACAGGTAAATAAACTTGATTCAGATTTAAAAAATAAAATTATTCATGATATGTCAAGTCAACTACTTGAAGATACGGATTCAATACTAGATGCAAATAATCAAGACCTACAAAATGCGACAAATTTAAACCTCTCAAGTGCCTTAGTTGATAGGTTGACACTTTCAAAAGAGCGTTTAGTCGGTATGAGTGAGGGACTTCAAAAAATTATAGATTTAGAAGATCCTGTAAACTTAGTCACTAAATCCTGGAAAACAAAAGAAGGGTTGAATATAGATAAAATAAGATCTCCATTCGGAGTTATTGGTGTTATTTATGAGGCTAGACCAAATGTAACAAGTGATGTATCTGCATTATGTTTAAAATCAGGCAATGCTGTGGTCCTAAAGGGATCAAGTTACTGTGTTGACTCAAACGATGCAATTTTGAAATCATTACAAAAAGCACTTAAATCTAACCATGTGGATATAAACTCGATTCAACTAATTAAGAGTAAAGATCGTGATGATGCAATTAAATTCATGCAGCTGAAGGATTATATTGATTTGATTGTCCCAAGGGGAGGAAGAGGTCTTATTGATACTCTTGTTGCAAATGCTAAGGTCCCATTCATACTTGATGGTGATGGAAATGTTCATTTATACATTCATGATGATGCAAAAAAAGAATACATTAATGACATCATCATTAATTCTAAAGTTCAGAGACCAGGAGTATGTAACGCACTAGAGACACTCCTAATAAATCGTAAAGTTTACAATAAATTTGGTAAAGAAATCATTTCTGAATTAATAAACAACAATGTTGAGTTATTTGTTGATAAAGATATTAAGAATGAGTTTCCATCACTTGAACAGGTCACAGAAACTCATTTCGCAACCGAGTTCCATGATCTAAAATTAGCGGTTGGTATTGTAGACACACTAGACGAAGCAATAAAGCATATCCAGAAATATTCGTCTGGACATACAGAAGGTATCATTTCCGAATCTACAAAAGTTGCTGAACAATTTTCTAAAAGTATTGATTCCTCTGTTATCTTTATTAACACCTCAACTAGATTTACAGATGGAGAAATGTTTGGATTTGGAGCAGAAGTGGGCATCAGTACTCAAAAACTTCATGTGAGAGGACCTATGGGTTTGGAGGCATTAACCACCGAAAGATATGTTGTAACTACTGAAGGGATAATTAGAAAGTGAATATGGAAGATTTGAGTCTTAAGGATTTACAGAAGAGTGGATATTTTGCTGATCAAGCCTTAATAGATGTAGTTAATGCGGCTCGTTTTTTAAACAAACCATTACTGATAGAAGGACCAGCAGGTACTGGGAAGACATTTTTAGCAAAAACCCTTTCAGGGATTCTTAATTTGGAATTAATCCGTCTCCAGTGTCACGAGGGCATTGATGAGGACAGAGCTATATATGAATGGAATTATAAAAAACAACTTTTATCTATTCAAACTAAATCTGATACAAGTAATCTTTTTGATGAAGAGTATCTTATAAAAAGACCTCTATTAAAAGCATTGACCTCTGAAGTTGACAACTTACTTCTTATCGATGAAATAGATCGAGCTGATGAAGAATTCGAAGCATTACTACTAGAAATACTTGCAGAAAACCAAATCACAATTCCTGAAATAGGAACCATTATTGGTAAAGAAAACAAGGTTATAATACTGACTTCTAATAACACTAGAGAGTTATCAGATGCATTAAGGAGAAGGTGTATATATCTATATCTTGATTTTCCAAACATTGAGATAGAAAAAAAGGTACTAATAAACTCTGTTGAGGGAATATCCGAAGATGAAGCTATTAAGTATGCTTCACTCGTTGCTTTTGTAAGAAATCTCAACTTAAATAAAATACCATCATTAATTGAATCTGTTGAATGGGTAAAATTTAATATTTTTAGTAAAAGTCAAACTGATGAAAACTTAGGTATCTTACTTAAAGATAAATCAGACCATAAATTATACCTTGAAAGTATGGAACATTTTAATGAGTCTAACAACAAATGAGTTAGCTAAATTTTCTGCTTTTTGCAAAGATAATAACTTTCACATTCCCGTAGAATCAAGTGAAACGTTTTTAAAGTATAAAATACAAAAAGATCTAAATTCACTTGAAGACAGCATAAAATATTTATATTACTTACTACCAAAAGACTATGAAAGCCAACAAACTCTTAAGAGCTTAATTTATAAATATTTTCATTATGTGATTGAAGACTTGAATAGTGCAACATTTCACATCATCGATGAATATCAAAACAATAATCAAAGACTTCTTGAAATACTAGAAAACATAAATTTAGGTAATTTAGAAGAGCTCGAACGCATGTCTGTAGATCTTATTATGAACGATATAGATGCTGATTTTACCAGACCAGTATCAGACTTATATTGGTTAAATCAAATCAAAAAATCAAAGAAATATCAAGAATTTTTTGATATGTTTAATAATTTGGAAATGTCTAATTTCTCTGAACTCACCAATCAGTTGAATAAAGAAAACTTGCAGCGATTATTAGATAACTCTATTTTGGAAAAAATTATAGAGGAAAGAAATAAACAAAAAGCCGCTTATAAGCCTTCAGAGCTTGAACCGAGAACACAACTTAATGAAAAAGATTTTTTGTTTACGAATCAGGAGGAACGTAAATTATTACTAGACCAAACCTATCAATTAGGGAAAAAACTAGCAATAAAATACAAGCGATTTATAAAAGACTCAAATAAAGGACACATATATTTCCGAAGAACAATTCGTAAATCCCTAGAATCTGGAGGTTCATTTGAAAAGCTCATTTTCAAACCTCGGGTTAAAAAAAAGCCAAAACTAACTATTTTATGTGATATTAGTGGGTCAATGGCACTGAATTCATTATTTGGTGTAACACTGCTTTACGGGATGGTTAGTAAATTTAACTCTATTAAAGCGTTTGTCTTCATAGATGGAGCAACTGAAATATCAAAAACTCTACGATTAATTAAAAAAAATGAAATTGAGAAAATATTTTCCAGATGGAGTGAATTTGTAAAATCAGATGGGCATTCCGACTACCAAACATCGCTTCAAGAACTCATTAAATTCGACAATTCTGAAAAGGGAACATTAATTGTTATTGGAGATGCCCGAAATAATTATAGAAACATATCTGAAGATCTTATTAAAGACTTAGATGAAAAGTATAAAAAAATATTTTGGATAAATCCAGAACAGAGTAAATACTGGAACACTGGCGATAGTCAAATGAAAAAGTTTGAAGAAATTAACTATAAGACTGTTGAAGTGAGAAACTATAAACAGTTAAAAGATTTTATTAAAGAAATAGATCTCAAAAAGGTATTATCACTATGAGTATCGGTATTTTAGGTGGAACATTTGACCCACCACACAAGGCACATGTTGAGATTTCCAATAGAGCAATAGAACAGTATGACCTAAGTCAAATTTACTTTGTTCCGTCTAAAAATCCTTGGCAAAAAGATGTTTCTACAACTTATATCGATCGCTTCAATATGACTTCTTTACTGGTTCAAGACTTTAATAATATAGAAGTTAGTAATATTGAACAATTGAATGAAAATAAGACTTATACAGTGGATACTCTTAAAAAGCTATCAATTCCTAAAGATGAACTGTATTTCATTCTAGGTGCAGATGTAGCTATAGATATTAAGACATGGAATAGATATGAAGAACTCGAGAAACTCACTAACTTCTTAATTGCACCTAGAAATCATATTAATGAAAAGTTATTATATGAACTTTTTCCATTTGAATATAGCCTAATAGAAGGGGAGGAGCTTGACATTAGTTCATCAAACATAAGAAAGAGTTATGAAAATGGGGTTAACCTAAACTCTATAATCCCCGAAGAAGTATTAAATTATATTTCTAAAAATAAGCTTTATTAATTCTTCCAAGTCTTTTTATAAAAAAGAATTGCGATAGGAAAAATCTCCAATCTTCCAACAATCATCAAAAAGCAAATAACTAATTTAGATGGTGAATCTAAAAAAGTAAAATTTCTAATTGGCCCTACTTCATTAAGTCCAGGACCAATGTTATTCATGGCAGAAGCCACGCTACTTAATACTCCCTCAAAAGATAAATTAAGACCTGCAGCACTAGTTGTTGCGCTAAGTGCAAATGTACCAAGCACAAAAATAGCAACATATAGAATAAAAAACGTTTGTACAGATTCAATCATTTTTTCTGGAAGCGCAGATTTAGACATCCGAATTTTAAATATTGCATTAGGATAAAGTATTTTACGTATCTCATTTCTTACTGATTTTAAAAGAGCTATTACCCTAATTGTTTTCAATCCACCAGCTGTCGACCCGGCCATTCCGCCTAAAAACATTAATCCTAAAATGAAAGCTCTATAGTCTACACTCCAAAATTCATAATCAATATTCGTAAAACCAGTTGTTGTTATTAATGTCAGTGATGTAAATAGTGCAGAGTTGATAGCTTCTAGATAGGTTTCACTGATAGATAATGTTTTAGGAATAAATATTAAGGATGAAGAAATTACTATAAATAGGTAAAATTTAAATTCTGTACTCTCAACTAAACTTTTGAAACTTTTAAAGCTTTTAAATATCAGAGTAAATGAAATTCCAGCAATAAACATGAATAGTATTATTATCCACTTTGCTGATTGAGCCATTTCAGAAACTGATGAATTTGAAACACTGAAACCTCCTGTCGATAGTGTTGTTAGCGAGTGGTTTAAAGCTGAGTAGAATGATAACCCACTGAAATACAACATAACAGTTTCAAGTAAGGTTAATCCCGAATAAACTACCCATAATAGTTTCGCAGTATCCTGAAATCGGGGTGTTAACCTATCTGCAGTAGGTCCTGGTGATTCTGCTTTGAAGAGGTTAATTCCACCTGAGCCAAGTAAAGGAAGAACAGTTATCGTCAAGACCACTATTCCCATTCCACCCAGCCACTGAGTAGTTGATCTCCATATAAGTAATGAGGCACTTACAGACTCAATGTCACTTAGTATTGAAGATCCTGTTGTTGTAAAACCTGAAATTGTCTCAAATAATATGTCAATAAATGACAAATTTATATTTGAAAGCAAGTAAGGGATAGTTCCATATGCTGAAATTAATATCCAAGATATACCAACAGCTCCAAAACCTTGTATTGTGGTAAGTTTTCTAGTGGGTAAAATATTTTTCCTTATCAAAAATGAAAAAACTAATGTAGATACCACAAGAATTACAAGAGAGTTTGCATAGAAATAATCTTGCTCGTAAAAACCATAAAGCATAGTTGGAATTAATGATGCTGCTAGAACGGGATACACAGCAGAACTGATAAATATTATAATTTTTAACATTTAAAATCTAACAGAATAATTCTTCTACTTCTTCAATACTTTCTGGATGCGTGAAAACAACTAATTTATCCTTAGCACCAAATTTCCAGCTTCCAGATGGGATGAAGGTATTTTCTCTTCTTGTAACACCAGCAATGAGGCAATTGTTTGGTAATTCAAGATCAGAAATTGACTTATCTAAGATTTCACATTTGTCACTTATAATAATTTCCAACGCTTCAATATCAGTATCTTCGAAAGTCAATGCAGAGGTCACTTGAGAAGATCTCACATCTTTCAGGATGGAGTTAGCAGCAGAAATTCTTGTCGAGATAGTTGCTTGTATCGAGGAATCTTTTAATAACTCCAAATAGTCAATTTTATTTACTCGTGTAATAATTTCTGTTGCACCAAGAGCTTTACCTACGAGTGAGCAAACTATATTCTTAGAATCATCTTTACTTAAAGCAACAATTGCTGATTCGTCATCAACTCCAATATCGATCAAATTATTAGGGACTTCTGGGTCATTACAGACAACAATCACGTGAGAATTATTTTCAGCTATCCGATTACAATCTTTTTCGTTATCATCAATGACAACAACATCGTATTTTTTATGTAATCTTTGTGCTAACAATTCTGCAGCTCTTGAGGCACCAATTATGATAACTTTTCTTAATTCTTTTTTTTCTTCAATTCCAAGGAGAGACAATGCAGTTTGAATGTCACCATTTTTAACGATTAGTTTAACATGATCATTTTCTGCGAGTTCAGTATCTCCATTAGCTAGGCTGGATTCATTATCTCGAACAAAAGCAGTTACAAGCCAATTTTCTCTTCCGCCAAATTCATGGATGTTACTTAGTTTATTATTCAATAAAGGAGAGGATTCCGAAATGACTCCGCCAATTGATAAAAGTTTACCATCTCCAAATTCGTGAATATCATAGATACCAGCTCTAGATAATAACTTTTCTATCTCATCACAAGCAGAATCAGATGGGTCAATTATTTGGTCAATTTTTAACTCTTCTAGTTCATTTTTCATAGAATTATCTTGCACTCTAGCAAAAGACTTTTTAGTTCCCATATTTTTTGCTAAATAGCAACTTAACATATTTACATTTTCATTATCAGTTACCGCAATAATTAAATCAGCTTCTTCAGCACCACCTTGGATTAGCGAACTAGGACTTCCACCATTTCCCTGAATGACTAATGCGTCCAATGTAGAGTTAAGTTCTTCTACTTTGTTAACATTTTCTTCTATTAGAGTAACGTCATGTTGTTCGCCGGAAAGTTTAGTTGCTAAAAAACTACCAACTTCTCCTGCGCCAATAATGATTATTTTTTTCAAGTTAGCCTCAATATTAAGGATAGTGCCATTATTTATTACATGGTAATATATTTATTAGTGACTAAAAAAATAAATGAAAATAAATCTAACCTCACTAACTCACTAGTTGACATTCTTTTAATTCAGAACATTAAAGATATTAAAATTTATAAACCAAAATTGGATATTTATAGCGATCATGTCATTATTTCCACTGCAGCTTCTAATACTCAAATGAATTCAGCACTAACAAAAATAATAAAGCACATTAAATCTCTAGGATTAGAAGCACTATCTGAGGGTATTAATTCATCATGGATACTATTGCAGTCAAATGGTATCTCTCTACATATATTTACTGAAGAAGCGAGAGAATACTATTCAATTGAAGATTTATACTTTGATAGTAATTTAGTGAACCAATATGGTTAAAATTCCAATAGTTAGGGGCTGTAGCTCAGCTGGCAGAGCACCTGCATGGCATGCAGGGGGTCAGGGGTTCAAATCCCCTCAGCTCCACTTACAAAAATGAATATATCATTTATAAAAGAGATTCTAAGTCAAACTAAAGAGCTAGTACTTTCTCAGTTTTTTATTGCTTTAGTGTCTTTATTACAAGTTTCCTTAGTTGTAAAAATACTAGGTGTAGAAAATTATGGAATTGTGACACTAATGGTAACCCTACCAACTCTTGTTTTCCGAGCTCTACATTCTAAAAATAGTGATGTAACCTTGGTATCAATCAAGCAGGACTCACTAGTAGGCTATTCTTATTTATTCGACTTACTGATTGGATTTTTTGCATTCTTGATCTGTTTGATTACTTTAAACTTACCTATTAGTACTTATTTTGGTATAGAAACTCTTGATTCTTATATAGTTATATTTCTAGCTTCACGGATCATTCAAACATTTTCAGAAAGTTCCAAAGCTTTGTTGATTAAACAGGGAAAATTAAGGAAATTTTCAATTTTAGAGTCATTATCAGTAGGTATAAGATTTCTGGCAATAGTAGCGCTCATATCAAATTCACCCACTGTGGAAAACTATATTATAGGACAGACTATTTATTCAACTTTTTATGGTACAGCAAGTATTTTACTTGTTAGAAAAAGTCTCAAAATAAATGAATTTAATTTCAATGGTTTTAAAAATTATCTTAAATCAATTTACCCAATTTTTAGAGATATAAGGTTCAATCAAATTATTGGTATTATTCCTCAACATTTTGACGTAATTGTTGTTTCTATTATTGGTGATTATTCATCAGTAGGAATATATAGATTTGCAAAAAGATTAATTGAGCCAATTAATTATATAATTTCAATTTTTAACCCATGGTTACAAAGTAAGTTGAGCCAAGAGCATACTTTTCCAATTCAATCGTTCTTAAAAAAATTCCTATTTCCACTTTTTGTTACAGTAACTGTTTTTTATGTAGTTTTAGGTAGAACTGTAATAAAATTGATTGGATCGGAAGAATTTATCCCTTCATATGAGCCTATGCTCATTCTTTTGATAGGATATACATGCTATCTACTAACTTTCTGGATAAGGCAATATTTACTTTTCAATCAACTAATAAAGTTCCATACATATGGAAAAATTCTGTATTCGTTCACATTTATTTTATTATCATTTCTACTAGGTTCTACATATGGATTTAATGGTATTGCACTCTCTTTGAGTATCTCAATGATTCTGCAAAAAATATTTGAATATGCTATTTATAAAAATAAATTACCCCAATAAAATTAAAGTTTGCCTCAATTAAAAAAACTTTAATTATGATTACCTTATGGTAATAAAAAATAAAGTCACTGATTTATTATTACTATTATCACTATTTTGTTACGGCTTAGATTCTTATTCTATTTTGGAAGTACCTGTTTCCTGGTTAGGATTAGCAGCAATTTTTACTATTGCAATTGTGAGAGATTATAAAATTCTTCTAAACATTAATCTGTATTTCCTTCTGGCTTTATTTTTAGCGCCTTCTTTTATCAACATAATCCCATTAGGCATTGCTGGATTTAATCTAAACTTACTGCTTAGGTTATTCAATATTGTTTCTTTTTTAGTTGTTATTCATTTTGCCTTGAAATATTTTAGTACAAATAGCAATGAGAATTTTTTAAATCTATTACAAAAACTTATTCTAATTTTCTCTATGTACGCACTATATGTCTACTTTGCTCAAATTTATGACTTGCCCGAGATTATCAGAAATAGGTCTAATACTGGATTATTAGGAGATTCCTTACAAACAACTTTCTGGCAATATGAGCCTCATAGAGCAGTAGGTTCATTTAGAGAACCTGTATTACTCTCTTCTATGTTGGTCCCCCTATATTTTTTGTATCTCTTTACTGCTGAAAAGTTCAACATTGTTACTGTTATTGTTACTTCTTTAGCAATCGGTTTAACGCGTAGTGATTTAGTAAGGATTTATTGTTCCGTTCTTTTAGCTGTGTTAATAATCAATTATTTCAAAAGGAATAAAATCCACCAAGCAATCTATCCTATATTGCTTATTTTATTATTTTCTTTGATCGGAATTAAAGAATGTGATCTAAATCCACAAAGTGAAGATTGTATAACTTCTAATATTGAGTCTTCTTCTATTGAGGCAGTCATATTTACAGATATTGGAGAAACACTCTCCATAGGGAGTGATAGGAGTAATGTAGTAGATTATTTTATTTTTTCATTTAAGTCCTTATCTCCACAGGGAATCGCAAATATAAATTCTGGGTTTAGTAATTATCTTTCTCAAGAAATCCAACAAGAAATGTATTTTACTAATAGGTCACTACCAAACTATTTATTAAAAAGATTTGAATCAAAAAATTTTGGTACAGGAAACTATTCATTATTAAAGTACTCTCCAAACGTACAAAACCTTTTTGTGAATAACTCCCTATCTCTTGGTGCACCATTTGTAGCTATATTATTTGTTATTTTTACGAATCTTTGGATTACCGAGAAGAAAGATTTAAATTTTTATATATTTCTTTGCATTTTATTATTTTTTTTCGTAACTCCAATTGAAGAATTTAATACTTTTTCTGCTCTAATTATTGGTGCTGGGTATAACATGATTCTTAAAGATAAAAGTAATAGATAATGATTAGATATAACTTCTCTCCGGGACCGGCGAAATTAAATAATTCTGTATTAGAGATAGTTAATAAAAATATTATCGAATATCAAGATGAAGGGATATCTATTTTAGAAATCTCTCATAGGAGCGATAGCTTTGAAAAAATTCTAGAAACAACAAAAAAGAACTTAATAGAGTTATTAAAAATACCTTCAAACTATCAGATTCTATTTCTTCAAGGAGGAGCGACATTTCAAAATACTTTTTTAGGAAACAACATAAACCAAAAGAAATCAACATCAAATTTGATTACAGGAACATGGGGTCAAAAAACCTATGAAGACTTTATTAAAATTAGAGATTCAAAAAAAATTTTATTAGAAAATAATCAAATCTTAGAGTTCTTAAATCAACCATTGCTAGATGATATTCAGAGTACTGATTATATGCATGTTACTTCAAATGAAACAATCGAAGGAATTCAGATACGTAACTTTAATAAGATAGAAAATGATTTAATAATTGATAGCTCTTCTGATATAGGGTCTTATAAATTCGATTGGGATAATGTAGCGTATCTTTATGCTGGTGCACAAAAGAACTTGGGTATACCTGGGGTAACTATTTCGGTGGTTAGAGATGATTTCATTGAAAAAAATGATAATCCCACGTATCTTAATTTATATAAATTGATTAATAAGGACTCTCTTTTAAATACTCCACCAACTTTTGCTATATATGTATTAAACCTTGTTACTGATTGGATGTTAACTATGGGTGGTATAAGTTATTTTGAAAGGCAATCAATAGAGTACTCATCTGATGTCTACGTATTACTTGAAAAATACGATGACCATGTTACCTTGCCAGTTGAAAATTCTTTAAGGAGTCGCATGAATATTGTTTTTAACTTTAAAAATGAAAAAAATGAACAAGTTTTTATTCAGGAATCTCTAAACCATGGCATCATTGGCATAAAAGGCCATCGTAGTGTGGGTGGGGTTAGGATTAGTTTATATAACTCGATTGACAGGCCTTCGGTAGATTACTTACTAGAATTCATGAATTCTTTTTTTCAAAAATTATGATAATCAATAACTTTGAAAAATATAACTTTAAAAACTCTGAGGTCAGTGGAATCATAACTTCTATTAATTTCTCTTTAGAGAAAGATGTTGAGATAATATTACACGAAGAAACTCAAAACAAATTTGAACAGGTTAGAGATTTAGAGACTGTTAAATCTTTTCCACCACTAGTTTTTTCCACAGAAGCAGATCGAGATCTTGCTAATATCTTAAATGACTCCAAAGAAGTGAAGGAGTTAACACTATTAGATGGACACCACCGTTTTGAACACCTTAACTTATATAATTACGATTACTCCATACCAGTAGTTTTAATATCGAACCAAGATGTTACAGTTCAATCATATAATTCTAAAATTAATGTAGATAGAGAGACATTTATAGAGTATCTTTATGCCAACAATTTTAAACCTTCCCCTTCAAGATATTTTATAGAGATTGAAGATTGTAAATATTCAAATATAAAAATAGATAGTATATATGAATTGTATGATTTTAAAAGAAAATTAATAAATCACGACTTCATTATTCCAATTTCTAACGATATGGTTAACGTCGATGATTTGATTATAAACTTTACACCAATTCAGCTTGTTGAATTTTATAAGGAGAATTATTTATTTCCTCCAAAGTCAACATGGATTTCTCCTAGAATCTAATTTGATTATGAAAGTATGTCATGTAATAAATACCCTTAATAGGGGAGGCGCAGAAACACATTTATTTGATTTAGTGCACCAACAAACACTTAAAAACTATGAGGTGGAACTAGTTGTAATTGGATCCGATAGAGAGAATATAATGTCTCTTGAAGAAGAATTCAAAAATTTACAAATTCGAATTAAAAGGCTTAATGGGCCGAGAATGTTTAATATTGCATCGTACTTTAGGCTATATTCGCACATTAAAAGAAACAAATACCAGGTTATCCACTCTCACCAACCTAGAAGTGACTTTATGATATACGTCGTTCGAAAATTCAATATTTCTTTTAGTTGGATAGTTAGTGTTCATGGTAAATATGACACATACCTAGAAAGTACAAAAATATCCAATAATATAAAGAAAAGATTTATGCATTCTTTAGCTAGATACTGGGAAAAAGCTGATGCTGTCATAGCAATCTCAGATGCAGTTAGTGATTGGATTGTCGATCTAAATAAAAAAATTAGACCTACAACTATTCCTTACTGGGTTGATCAAAGCAACTTAAGTTCAAGAAATACATTTGGAGAAGATATTTCAATTGGCTTTTTAGGAAGGCTTAATAAAAATAAGGGCATTGAAGAATTACTTTCAGCTTTTAATAAACTTGACACAGCTAACCTAACACTCACAATAGGAGGATATTCAGAACCTGCATACCTTGAATACCTTAAATCAATCTCAAATGAAGAAAGTTATAAAAAGATCAAATATCTTGGCTATGTTTCAAATAGAAAAACATTTTATGATTCTCTCGATTTATTTGTTTTTCCTTCATTTTCAGAAGGTTTAGGACTCGTGTTACTTGAGGCAATGAGTTTTTCAAAAATATGTGTAACTAGAGACATACTTCCAATGAATACCTACCTTACAAAAGATAGTGGTTACTTATTTAGAAACAATGAAGATTTGTTGACCTCTTTAAATGAAGCTATTGAAGATTTAAGAAGAGATAACAAAAAAATAAAATCAAAATTGTTTAATATTGAACAAATGGTTAAAAAATCTAGTGCAGAAATAATTTTCCCAATGATAGAAAAGGTTTATCAAAGTGAGTGATTATAATTTTTTAGAATTTGAAAAAAAATGGCAAAGTAACTGGGCTGATTCAAATCTTGGTAAATGTGATTTGAATTCACAAAAGCCAAAATTTTATAATTTATGCATGTATCCGTATCCCTCTGGGGATTTACATATGGGGCATATAAGAAACTACACAATTGGTGATGTGATTACACGATATAAAAAACTAACTGGCTATAACGTACTCTCACCAATGGGTTGGGATTCTTTTGGCCTCCCTGCAGAAAATGCAGCAATCAAAACAGGTATACACCCTAAGAAATTTACAGAAGACAGAATGAAAAACATGAAAGATCAGATAATCAGACTTGGATCATTATATGACTGGGATAGAGAAGTTGCAGCACATACAGAGGAGTACTACAAGTGGACTCAATATCTATTTATACAACTTTTTAACAATGATTTAGCATATAAAAAAGATGCTCCCGTCAATTGGTGCACCTCTTGCAAGACCGTTCTGGCTAATGAACAAGTTATTGAAGGAAATTGTGATAGGTGTGACACAAAGGTCACTCAGAAAAATCTTAATCAGTGGTTTTTAAGTATTTCAAAATATTCCGAAGAGCTTCTGAGTGGACTTAATGATATTGGAGATTGGCCAGAAAATGTTAAATCAATGCAGAAAAACTGGATTGGAAAATCTGTTGGTGCACAATTTAATCTTGAAGTAATGGATAGTGATATATCCATAGAAGTCTTTACCACCAGACCTGATACGTTATTTGGTATGACTTTTGCTGTAATATCTCCAGAACACAAATTAATGAAAAATATCCTTGATCTATCTGAAAATCAGGAAAATATAAAAGAATATATTTCTTCAGCCTCCTCAAAGTCTGAATTTGAGAGAATGTCTATTACTAAAGAAAAGACTGGGGTTGACACGGGATTGTTAGTTATTAATCCGCTTACTAAGGAATCAATACCACTTTGGATTGCAGACTATGTTTTAATCAACTATGGAACTGGTGCAATAATGGCAGTTCCCGCTCATGACCAAAGAGATTATGATTTTGCTAAAAAGTATAATATTGAGATTAAACAGGTAATTAAAGATCCCAATAAAGAAGAAAGTATTGAGCTAGAAGCATATACAGGTCATGGAGAGTTAGTTAACTCAGCTAACTTTGATGGATTAAATTCCCATGAGGAAGCATCTTCTCAAATTATTAAAAAATTGACAGAGAGTAACATCGGGTCTGCAAAAACAACTTATAGACTTAGAGATTGGCTAATCAGCAGACAAAGATATTGGGGCTGTCCAATACCTCTAGTAAATTGTAACAAATGTGGGCTTGTTGCTGAAAAAATTGAGAATTTGCCAATCAAGCTTCCAGAAATTGATGATTATTTGAACACTGATGGTTCGCCTCTGTCTAAAAGTGAGAGTTTCGTTAATATAGAATGTCCTGAATGTGGAAATCCAGCAACAAGAGAAACAGATACCATGGATACTTTTGTTGACTCATCATGGTATTTTATGAGATACCTTGACCCAAAAAATTTAGAAAAGCCATTTAACGAAGAGAATATAAATAATTGGCTTCCTGTAGACCAATATATTGGGGGAGTTGAGCATGCTATTTTACACTTACTTTATTCACGCTTTTTTGTTAAAGCACTAAGAGATCTCGATATGGTAAAAATTAATGAACCTTTTGAGAATCTTTTCTCACAAGGCATGATTAATTTTAAGGGATCAAAAATGTCAAAATCAAAAGGAAACACAGTTGATCCAGAGGGTTATTTTAAAAGTCACGGTGCAGATGCTTTAAGACTCTACATTTTATTTATGGCCCCACCAAGTGATGGAGTCGAATGGAACGATGGGGGAATAGAGGGTACAAGAAGATTCTTGTTTAAATTATGGGATAACCTTTATACAGTCTCACAACTTGAAGAGATAGATACAAAAAATAGCGATGAAGAAAAATTAGAAATTTATTTAAATCAAACTATTGATTCAGTAACCAACCACCTCGAAAAATTTGAATTCAATACAGCAGTTTCTGACCTAATGAAAATAAATAATCAAATTTCTGAATACGTTAAGAATAATAAATCCATTTCTTCTGAAGTCAAAAAATTAACTTTACAAAATGTATGTTTATTACTAAATCCATTTGCACCTCATATATCATCAGAAATCTTTTACAGAAATTTTAATTCAGAAATTACTGAACATAATTGGCCATCAGTAAATAAGGAAAAAATAAAAAACCCAACATATGAGTTAGTAGTTCAGGTCAATGGTAAAAAGAAATATGCTATAGAAGTTTCTAGGGGATTACAGCAAACAGAGATTGAACAATTATGTTTTAAAAATTTCAATCTAGAAGTTAACGAATATAAAAAAATAATTTTCGTACAAGATAAAATAATAAATTACGTAGGTTGATGACAAAGTTACTCATCACAGAAAAACTAATTACTAATAAACAAGATTTTATTAATTTCTCAAACATTTCAGAAACTGTCGAATTCGTAAAATATAGTGATTTTTCATCAAATACAACAGCATCATTATTTGAAGATAACAACATTAAATTTATTTATGATCAATATGTTAATTTCAGAGATTTATCAAATAGTGACTATAAATTCTCATCAAACTGTATTTTCCAAATTAAAAAAAATAGTTTAAGTAAATTTTCTGAAGTTTCTATGGACATAGAAGTCATTGAAGGGTCAATCAAAAATAAAGATAAATATCTTCCATGGGATTTGAGCAATATTATATTTAATAAAAAACATTCACTTTCGAACGAAGTTATTTCTAAATTTTGTGGTGATGAAAGTTTATTTAGACTATTTATTTCTTACCTCAACAAGGAGCTTTTAAGGATAAATTTATTGAATGACAATGAAGCAGAAAAAGTTTCACAATTGCTGGACGAAAAAATTGATTTTAAATATGAGTTAGCTGAAAGAAGGTTAAGTAAAATAAATAAATTTAACTTAGAAAAAGCATTTTATCAACTAAAGAAGATAGAAACATTGATGAATAAATCAGAATTTAATCAAGAAAATAATAAAAGGTTTGTAGTTGGAGTTAAGCAGCTTTTAGAGTTTTGAAATTCTAGATTTGTTTCTATCTCTATAGTTTTTTGAAATAATTCCATCGGTAAATGCTTTGTCAAGTTCTTTCATAACAGATGCTTTTTTTTCAACAATTACTTGATTATTTTCATCATATAGAGATTTCAGAGATGATTTAAGTTCAGTTTTTACAGATTTGTTGCGCAAATTCTTCTTTGCATCTTGCCTGATTCTTTTTTTTTGCGATTTAATATTTGCCATCTAAAACCCCTTTGTATATAAGATAATAACTTAATAAAGATGTTAACTAATAAAAATATAAGAAATATTTCAATTATAGCCCATGTTGACCATGGAAAATCTACCTTGGCTGATAGGCTCATTGAAATTTCTGGTTTAATTACTCCAGGTGATCATGTGGATCAAATATTAGACACCATGGACCTTGAGAGAGAACGCGGTATTACAATTAAGTCACAACCAATTCGATTAAATTTGGGGGATATGCAGATAAACCTTATAGACACTCCTGGACATGTTGATTTTTCTTATGAAGTATCCAGAGCTCTCATAGCATGTGATGGTGCCATCCTTTTAGTAGATGGGACTCAGGGTGTGCAGGCCCAAACATTTGCACATTCATATGCCGCTATAGAGGCAGGCTTGGATATAATTCCAGTAATTAATAAAGTTGATTCTATTGATGTCGATGTTAAAAATGTGTCAAAGCAGATTTTTAACCTCATTGGAGCACGAGATGAAGAAATTTTTAAAATTTCAGCTAAAAGTGGCCTAGGCGTAGATGATTTAATAAAAGAAATTCCCGGTTTAATAAGTTCTCCGGTAACAAAAGCAAAAAATACAAATGCACTAATTTTTGACTCGTACTTTGATCCCTATAGAGGCGTAATCGCATCTGTAAGAGTGTTTGGAGGAGAGGTCAAAACTAATTCGAAGTTGAAACTTATTAACTCAAAATTTGACTTTGAAGCATCAGAAATTGGATATTTTGATTTGAAACTTTCTCCAGCTAATTTATTAGCATCTGGTGAAGTTGGATACATAGTCACCGGAGCAAAAGAATTATCCCAAATTAGAGTAGGAGATACTCTTGTTAGTCAAGAAGATGAAAATCCAATTGTTGTTTCCGGGTATAAAGAACCACAGCCAACGGTTTTCTCTAGTATTTACCCTGCAGATTCAGATGATTATGCAAAATTAAGAGATTCTCTAGATAAATATGTTTTGAATGACGCAAGTTTTTATTATGAACCTGAAACATCTTCTGCTTTTGGATTTGGGTTTAGATGTGGATTTTTAGGACTCTTACATTTAGAAATTGTTATAGAAAGATTGGAAAGAGAGTTTAATCTTTCTCTAATTGTCACACCTCCATCCGTTGAGTTTAAGATTGTACGCAATAATGATGAAGAAATAATAATTAGGAATCCATCTAAAATAGAGGAATATACGGATATTAAATCCATACAGGAAAGAATCTGTGAACTTGATTTACTTTTCCCAAAAGAGTACCTCGGATCAATAATGAATTTACTTAACGAAAAGAGAGGTGTTCAGTTAGATTTAAATTACTTGAGTACATCGATGGTTAAATTAAAGTACAGAATGCCTCTATTAGAGCTGGTTACTGGATTTTATGATTCTTTAAAATCAATATCTCAAGGATTCGCATCATTAGATTATCAAATCTTAGATTTTGAAAAAGGAAATCTAGTAAAACTAGATATATTAGTTAATGGAATATCAATAGATTCGTTTAGTTCAATACTTGCCAAAGAAAATGCAGAGTTTGTCGGAAGAAATAGAGTAAAAAAACTTTCTGAGTTAATTCCAAGACAACAATTTGACATCCCAATCCAGGCAGCAGTGGGATCTAGGATTATTGCAAGAGAAACCATTAAGGCTCTTAGAAAAGATGTTACTGCAAAATTATATGGTGGTGATATAACAAGAAAAAGAAAGCTGCTTGAGAAACAAAAAGAGGGAAAAAAGAAAATGCGCAATATTGGCAAAGTAGCTGTTCCAAAAGAAGCTTTTAAAGAATTTTTAAAACAATAATGCACATACCAACAATATTTGACGCAAACTATGAACCTTCAAAAGAAGAATATGTCCTTTCTGAAGTGAAAGCACATCACTTAAAAAATGTTCTTAGAGTAAAAAATGGATCTGACGTGATGGTTACCAATGGAGAGGGTATTATTTCCAATGGTAAAATATCTAATTCAAAGGTAGATATTTCTGAAACCGTTACCCACCAAAGAAATAATGAATTAAATATATTTATAGCAAAACTTCAAGATAAAACAAGAATGAGACACCTCATTGAAAAGTTAACTGAGCTTGGTGTAAAAAGTATAACGATCGGTCCGACTAAGAATTCTCAAAAAGTTAATATCGATGCTAAAAAAGTAAATATATGGATAATTGGAGCAATTGAACAGTCGGGTATTCCCTTCGTACCAAAAGTGATTATAGAAGATAAACTTGACTTCACTAAATTTCAACATACTTTTGACATCACAGGAAAGTCTCTTAAAGAAAATATTAAGTCGTCAAATTTTGCAATTGGTCCAGAGGGTGGTTGGAGTAAGGAAGAATTAAAAAATTTTGATTATATCTCTAAATTAAGTGATTTTACTTTAAGATCGGATACTGCCGCTGTAGTTGCTGTATCCTTAATGATGTAGAATTTATTATGGAAGAAAAATCAATATTTGAAATGATCCTTAACAAAGAAATCGATTCTGAAATTATTTATGAAGATGATGAAATATTTGCAATACATGACATTAATCCAGTTGCCCCTATACATGTATTAATAATTCCTAAAAAAAAGATAAAAACCATTAATGACGTTACACAAGAAGATATTGCTCTAATCGGTAAACTAGTTTTAACTGCAAAAAATCTAGCTGAAAATCTTGGAATTGATGAATCGGGATATCGTTTATTATGGAATACAAACAAGGATGCCATGCAAACTATTTTCCATATTCATCTACATCTTATTGGCGGAACTATGTTGAAGGCAATTTAATGAGTTTTGAAAAAGAAATTCCTTCAAATGTTGAAGTAGTAAATATTTTGGGTATTAATGATAAAAATCTTAAGTATATTAAATCTGTTTTTCCAAATGTCATGATAAATGTAAGAGGAAATACTATTTTTATAGAGGGCCAAGATAAAGATGCCAAAGAAATCATGCGGATCTTTGATGAAATGCTGATGATGTATAATAATGACCAGAATATTGAAGAAACCGATGTAGCACTACTTTCTAATATTAAAGATCCCCAAAAGTACGGTGGAAAAAAAATTAGTGCTATTTCAATAATTGAAAATAAGTCCATAAAAGTTAAGAATATTAATCAATATAAGTACATGGATCTAATACAAAACTCAACTGTAACCTTTGGTGTTGGACCAGCTGGTACCGGAAAAACTTTTTTAGCAGTTGCAGCTGCCGTGAAAATGTATTCTGAACAAAAAATTAAAAAAATAGTACTTACTAGACCTGCAGTTGAGGCTGGAGAGAGGCTTGGCTATCTACCCGGAGATTTATCACAAAAAATTGATCCTTATCTCGTTCCGTTATTTGACTCATTGGAATATTTTTTTGGTAATGATGTTTTAGCTTACTTAATAGAAAAACGAAATATAGAGATTATACCCTTGGCGTACATGAGGGGGAGAACTCTAAGTAATGCATGTATAATATTGGATGAAGCACAAAATGCAACAATGAGTCAAATAAAAATGTTTTTAACAAGATTAGGTGAGAAATCTAAAATAATCATCACAGGTGATGAGTCTCAGATAGACTTATATAGCAAGGATAATTCAGGGCTTAAAAAAACTAGAAAAATACTCTCAAAAATAGACGAAATTACTGTTATGGAATTTCAAAATACAGATATTGTAAGAAATCCTATCGTTTCGAAAATTCTAGAAATATTTCCAGATAAATGATTTCTAACTATCTTCTCCATGCTAGAAAATTAATTTATGTAATAATTTTTGGTGCCTTAGTTTGGTTTATTTCATTCACTATATTTCCCGAAAATCAAATAATAAAAATAAGCGTTGGAGATGTTTCTCCTGTATCATTTACTGCACCTAACTACATCGAGGTTATTGATGAAGAGCAAACAGCATTAAATAAAGCATTCGCAGTAGAATCCGTAAATCCTATCTACTCAATAGATACCACTATTAATGATGCGGTGATTAATGGTGTCAAAGATATGTTCCTAGCCGTTATCGAAGCTAGGGTTTCGGAAACTTTAATTGTTAATGATTCAGATATTGTTACTGAAAATACTGAACCAGAAGTAGAAATTAAAAATCTTACAAAGCTTGAACAAATAAAAAAAATTACTGAGTCACTTTTGTTTTCAACTATTTCAACTTCCACAATTGAAGTTTTAGTTGAAATTTCTAATTATGACTTAAACAATAAATCTAACTACCTTTCGCAACTTGAATTGGAAGCAAAAAGCCAAGCTAATGATATTTTAAATAATGGTATAAACAATGAAAATCTAAATGGGCTAAGACAGAGTATTGTCTCTAACCCTCCTTATTTAGATCTAACAAGTGATCTTTTCTTACTGATACCTGAGAATCGCTTGAGGTCAACTGTTTCTGAAATAATTGCTGAAAATTTAGTATCTAATCAAAAATTAGAAGAAGATCTATGGAATAACCAAAAACAACAGATTTCAGATTCTGTAGAACCTGTAGTTATAAAATTTTTTGAAAATGACCTAATTATTCAAGAGGGAACAATTGTGAATCAGATTCAATACAATACACTAGATAGCTTTGGTTACCTTTCAGGAGAATCGAGAACAATTCAAACTGCTGCTTTACCAATTATATTTTCAATATTTCTACTGATTTATTTTTTATTTTGGAGATTCAACGATTCTATTTGGAACAATGATAAAGAATTTTTATTGTTATTAACTTTAATCCTCATAGCATCGGTATTCCTAAGGGGAACTTCTTACTTTTCTCAGACATTAGAACTTGATTATTTAAAGTATGGAGTACCTATTTCTTTTGTTGGTGTTGTCTCAGCTACATTATTGAATCTCAGAGCAAGCCTGGTTTTATCACTCTCTAGTGCTTTGTTAGCTCTTGCTGGAGGTGGAAATATTGGACTTCTGGCCTTAGGAGGAATTCTTTCAATTCTTCCATCTGTGTTCATCTCAGAAGACATAGATAGAAGGCTTTTGCGAGAAAGAATAATCTATATATCCTTAACTCAACCTGTTATATCTTTCGGAATCTATTTCTTCTTAAGAGAAGACTTTAGTTTATTCGAGGTATTGATTACTGGATTAATAGGTGGATTAGTTGCTAACTTGGCCGCATTTTCATTGATTACCTATATAGAAGCAGTTTTTAAAATTACTACAAACTTTCGACTATCCGAACTTGCAGATAGAAATCATCCAGGATTAAGATACCTTGAAGAGAAGGCCTTAGGAACATTTAATCATTCATTAGTCGTAGGTACTTTAGCTGATAGAGCCTCAAATGTGATTAATGCAAATGCTCAATTAGCTAGAGCAATGGCATATTTTCATGATCTTGGAAAAACAGAACATCCAACAATGTTTATTGAAAATCAATTTGGATCATCCAATCCTCATGACACATTATCCACATCTGAATCTTCGAATATAATCAGAGCGCATGTCACTGATGGAGTTAAGTTAGCTAAAAAATTTAAAATACCAGAAGTTGTTTATAACGGGATATTAGAGCATCATGGTGACTCAGTAATGAGATTCTTCTATGAAAAAGAAAAAATAGACAATCCTAATACTGATAAAACTGATTTTAGACACTTAGGTAGAAAACCTACTTCTAAAGAAACAACAATCTTAATGTTCGCTGATGCTCTCGAAGGAGCATGTCGGGCAAGATTTTTAAATGAAGATGCTGACGAAGAAAAAATAAGAGATGTTATTGAAGAAATCTTTAATGAAAAAATCTCTGACGGACAGCTTGAGAACTCACCAATTACATTTTCTGATATAGATAAAATTAAACAATCTTTTCAAAAAAGCTTAGAAGGTCTTTATCATCAAAGAGTAATGTATCCAGATATCTCTGAAGAAGAATAGCTTGAAAGTCACTTTCAATGGATATTTCTATAAAGAGGAAAAAGAGAACATTGAACATGCGGTTGAAGTTTTTAACTATTTTTTCAATATTCCTAATAAATTCTCTTTTAATCTATTTTCCATTTCGCAAGAAACAATAAGCCATCTAAATTTATTGCATTTTAATAAAACAGGACCAACTGATGTGCTTTCATTTCCTCTTTTTTCTGGAATTAATGAAATAAAAAAACTAAATCAACATAATGAAGAATCTCTAGGAGATATGTTTTTTTGTAGACCTATTTTAAAAAAAAATGCCGCTGAATTCCATAAGGGTTTAATTGAAGAGTTGCAGCTAGTATTAATCCATGGTTTGTTACATTTAGTTGGCTATTCCCATTCAAATGAAACAAAATTGAGAAAAAAAGAAAATGAAATATTAGATAAGGTGTGGAATGGACTTAGCAAAGATTGATCTGAATCATATAGCTATAATTATGGATGGTAACGGACGATGGGCCCAAGATAAAGGCCTTGAGAGAACTGCAGGGCATGCAGCAGGAGAAGAATCCCTATCAAAGACCATCCACTGGGCATTAGAAAATAATTTAAAATGGCTGACTGTTTATGCTTTCTCTACTGAAAATTGGATGAGAAGTTCTGATGAAGTTGAGTTCCTTATGTTTTTTAACAGAGATCTTCTTATCAGAAGAAGAGAAGAATTTAACGACTTAGGTGTCCGTTTCCATTTTTTAGGTGATTTGGATGACGAAAAGATACCAGCTGAAAATAAAGTACTTATGTCAGAGACTGAAAAGCAAACTTCTTCAAACACAAAGCTGAACTTGGTGTTTGCTTTTAACTATGGATCTCGAGATGAAGTTCATAAAAGTATTGAAAAATTTACGAACGACCATGACTCTAATGTAAATGTTGATATGGTAAGTCATAAATTTAGAAATTATATGTATATTCCTTCTATGCCAGATCCAGATCTTCTAATAAGAACTGCAGGAGAACAACGGCTAAGTAACTTTCTACTATATCAACTTAGCTACACTGAGCTTATGTTTTTTAAAACTCTTTGGCCAGAATTCTGTGAAGATGAACTTAATCAAGCTGTAGAGGAATTTTCAAAAAGAAAGAGAACTTATGGAAAAGCCTGATAAAGAATTATTTGAAAAAATTGTAAAAATAGCTCAAAACAGGGGATT
>Ga0213861_10000338_pt1 | contig 40380 bp, 39 predicted proteins | sample PICome_4_FD_160110 | JGI IMG/M metagenome (GOLD analysis project Ga0213861, IMG submission 160110) | Coastal seawater microbial communities near Pivers Island, North Carolina, United States - PICO131 | ecosystem: Environmental > Aquatic > Marine > Coastal | place: USA: North Carolina... | reverse complement strand
ATTCCTCCTCAGCTTGACGACTCTTTAGGCCTTTATGGCAATCAGTTGCTTTGCGAGCAAGCTCTCTTAGCAGAATTAAATTTAAGTAACCCAGATGCATCTCACTTATTAGATATGGGTTGTGGAAGAGGAAGAATCTCTCACTATTTTGCCTCACTCACTGGTGGCCAAGTATCAGGATATAACATTGATCCAAATCAGATAGAAAATGCAGATGATTGGGCTAAAGAAACCAATATGAGTGATCGATTACATTTTAAGGTTGGAGATCATCATAAGCCTTTAGAATATGACTCTGAAAGCTTTGATGGGTGCTTTTCATTTCAGGCAGTTTGGCCTTTTTTCAAAGAAGAGGAGTTAGATAGTTGTGCCCAAGAAATGTTTAGAGTCTTAAAGCCTGGCTCAAGGTACGCTTGCTCAGAATACTTGCTTTCTCCATATTTTGATTGGTCTAACGAGGAGCATGCCAACTTACACAAGAAGTATCTTCCAACCCTTGCTGCCACTCAGTCTATGTATCCTGCAGTAGTATGCAAGGCACTTGAGAGAGCTGGTTTCAAAATTCTTTTATCAGCACCCTCAAAAAGTCCTGCATGGCCGATATGTGAGCAAAAACGAGATTTAATTTTAAGAGTTAGGAAAGTGATTAGATTTTTTCAACGCATAAAATTAATTCCTGCTTGGGTAGAAGAGTCCTTGGATTTATTGCAAACCGGTGGACAATCTTGGACAGATGCAGAAAAAGCTAAGATTGCTGATTTAAATTGGAGAATTGTTGCTGAGAAGCCCGCCGCTAATTTTTAGACAAAACCTCTTTTAAAAGTTTTGGTCTATCAGTAATAATTCCATCGACATCAAGATCGATTAATTTTTCCATTGTTTTTACATCATTAATTGTCCAAACATGAATTTTTAAACCAATACTCTGGACGTATTTTACAAATCTTCTGGTCACTAGTTTTATGCCATAGTGATAAATGGGGACTTGCAAGCAGTCTCCGAAGACTTTTTTATTGTATAAACCAAAACTGGACAATAGCAGCTTCAAAATCTCATTTGGACCCATCGAGAAACATGTTTCAGGAAATTCTTTTCTAACTTTTTGTAGCCTTTTGCTACTAAAACTAGCTATGCAAATTCTATCAAAGGCATTCAAGCTTTCTATTACCTTCATTGCTGGGAGTGCAACCTCATCTGTTTTTAGGTCAATTTGAAATAGTGCATTCGGAAATTGGGTAAGTGCCGTTTCCAGTTTTGGGATTTGGTAGGATCCAAATAATTTTAATTCTTCAATCTGATTGCTATGCAAAGAATTAAAAGTCACGTCCATATTCAATAGTCTGCTTAGATCGTCATCATGGAAGATGTATGGTATTCCATCAGCAGATAACTGAACATCTGTTTCAATGTAAGAAGAACCAACCTCTATGGCATATCTAAAAGATTCCAAGGTATTTTCAGGGGCTTCTTCACTTCCACCTCTGTGAGCTGATATTGCAACACCAGCTTGATTTAAGTAAGGATGAATGGCCATTTTATTATTGTACTTAGATTGGTGTAAAATCACTAAGTTCAATTCAATTGATTAAATTACATATATTGATAAATATGATCGAGCAAGACATTTTAATACAAGAGGGCATTAACCTGCTTTTAACTGGCATGGTCATTGTTTTTACCTTTTTAGTGCTGTTAATTATTTCAGTCAATGTGCTGAGGTTATTTTTTTCATCATCAATTCAAGATAATGGATTCACTCACAATGCTGGCAACTCCTCAGCTCAGGTTAAGAATGAAATTCATCATAAGATTATCAAAGAAGTTCTGGGGGGCATGAGATCATGACTGAATCTAAAAAAATTGGTGTTACAGAAGTAGTTTTAAGGGATGCCCATCAATCATTGCTTGCAACCCGATTCAGGTACCATGACATGGAAGCGGCGTTGAAGAATTTAGACGATGTTGGTTTCTGGTCTGTTGAATCATGGGGTGGTGCAATTTTTGATTCATGCATCAGATACCTTGGTGAAAATCCATGGGAAAGAATTCGAAAAATAAAATCCATGATGCCCAATACTCCCCAGCAGATGCTTCTCAGGGGCCAGAATTTATTAGGTTATAAACATTATTCAGATGATGTGGTTAATAAATTTGTTGAATGCTCAAAAAAGAATGGTGTCGACGTTTTCAGAGTATTTGATGCTTTAAATGATACTAGAAATATGCATCAGGCATTACAAGCTGTTATTGCTGCCGAGGGCCATGCTCAAGGCACTATATCTTATACAACCAGTCCTGTTCATACGATTGATTTATGGGTAGATCTTGCAAAAAATATTCAAGATATGGGCGCTCACTCTCTAGCCATAAAAGATATGGCAGGCTTATTAAAGCCATATGTTGCATTTGAACTGGTCTCAAGGTTGAAAGAGGAGCTTGAAATCCCAATCCATCTTCATTGTCATGCAACCACAGGCTTTTCAGTTGCAACAGGTGTAAAAGCAATTGAGGCTGGGCTAGATAATATTGACACATCAATTTCCTCAATGAGCATGACATATGGGCATACACCAACTGAAACAATGATTAGTATTCTTGATGGAACAAATCGAGAAACAGAATTGGATCTTGATAAGTTAATACCAATTGCTGAACATTTTCAGGCTGTTAGAAAAAAATATAAAAATTTTGAAGGTTCACTAAGAGGTGTGGATTCTAGAATCATAGCTTCACAGGTTCCAGGCGGGATGTTAACAAACCTTGAAAATCAACTTAAAGCTCAGGATTCAATTGATAAGTTTGACGATGTCATTCAAGAAATTCCAAAGGTTAGAGAAGAGCTAGGCTACATACCTCTGGTCACCCCTACGTCTCAGATAGTTGGCACTCAATCGGTAATAAACGTATTATCAGGTTCTAGATATTCAACGGTTACAAATGAGGTTAAGTCTTTACTCAAGGGTGAGTATGGCGCAACACCAGCGCCGGTAAATAAAGACTTGCAGCAACAAGCTATTGGTGAAAGCGCAGTAATTACATGCAGACCGGCAGACCTTCTGAATGAAGATTTTCAATCATCTGCAGAAGATTTTAAACAAGCTATTTCAGATAAAGCCATCTTAACTGAAGCCTCTGATGAAAATATACTGATCTATGTGATGTTCCCAGAAATCGGACTCAACTATCTTCAGAATGCAGATAATTTAGATTACTTCGAGTCTGAGCCGCTGGAGATCACTCAGCTAAATGATGCTTCATATTTGGTTACAGTTGATGATCAAGAATATTCAGTAACACTGAAAGCGGATAATTCGGTATCAATTAATGATGGCTCAACACCAAAAGAAGCCTCATCATCTCCCTCTACTCCTGCTGGATCTGGGACAGTAATTGAAGCCCCATTGGGTGGAAATATTTTTAGACTAATTGCTTCAGAGGGTGAATCTGTTGCTATGGATTCAACAGTTCTCATTTTAGAAGCCATGAAAATGGAAACAGAAATAAAAGCTCCTACCGCAGGAGTTATAGGCAAAATATTTGTTAAGCCAGGCGATACAGTAAAACCTGGGACCCCTCTATTTGAAGTTATCAACTAATGAATTTTGAAGCTATATTTTCAAGCTTAGGTATTTTCAGTTTAACTCTTGGGCAATCAATTATGCTGGTAGTGGGCCTGCTAATTTTATATTTAGCTATCAGCAAAAAATTTGAACCCTTGTTACTTTTGCCTATTGGGTTTGGAGCAATACTTACGAATATTCCTGAAATCGGTCTAGCCCTTAGCCCGATAGAGAAGTTGATTTATTTTTCAAATTCAGAGGAATTAGCTGGAGCATTGAGTTTAGTTGTAATAGGTGATGCTGAATCTTTGTCTTCTTTTCTTAAAACAGCTTCCCATTCTCAGTTATGGCTCTTGAATGAATATGCAGCAGAGCTTGGATATAAGGCAGGAATTTTAAATACTTTTTATTCAGTTGCAATTGGTTCCGGGGTTGCGCCATTGGTAATTTTTATGGGTGTAGGAGCGATGACTGATTTTGGCCCAATGTTAGCAAATCCTAAAACTTTAATCTTAGGTGCTGCGGCGCAGTTTGGCATTTTTGCAACTGTGATCGGTGCTTTGCTTTTGAATAAATTGGGAGTAGTTTCATTTACCTTAAAGCAAGCTGCGGCAACTGGAATTATTGGCGGAGCGGATGGCCCAACCGCAATTTATGTTTCCTCAATATTAGCTCCAGAGCTGTTGGGGGCAATTGCTGTTGCAGCCTACTCATACATGGCACTAGTACCTTTGATACAACCTCCGATCATGAGGCTTTTGACCACAAAAACTGAAAGGACTATCAAAATGGTCCAATTAAGAGAAGTTTCTCAAAAAGAAAAAATAATTTTTCCTATCATCTTAGTTTTTCTAGTAGGCATGATGCTCCCAAGTGCTGCGCCACTCATTGGTATGTTCTGTTTTGGAAATTTAATGAGGGAGTCGTTGGTTGTTGAAAGATTAAGTGAAGTTGTGCAAAACTCACTTATTAACATAGTAACAATTTTTTTAGGCTTGGCTGTTGGATCAAAACTAGCGGCCGATCAATTCCTTACTCCTGAGACACTTGGGATTCTATCTCTCGGGATAATAGCTTTTTCAATCGGTACAGCTTCAGGCGTTTTAATGGCAAAACTAATGAATATTTTGAGCTCAAATAAAATTAATCCCCTGATTGGTGCTGCTGGTGTTTCAGCAGTCCCAATGGCTGCAAGAGTTGTAAATAAGGTTGGGTTAGAAAATGATTCTCAAAACTTTTTACTTATGCATGCTATGGGTCCTAACGTAGCGGGAGTAATTGGTTCTGCAGTTGCGGCGGGAGTTATGATCCAGCTTCTAGCTTAATGCGATGGACCCCTTTAAAAAAATTAGACCTTATACCGATGCGGAAGTAGCTGAGGTACTTCAGTCCCTTGCCAATAACCCATCAGTTCTAAATGCTTTAATAGGATTGCAGTTTCCAGGAATTCTTGCAAAGGTTCCTTTTATAAAATTTTTTGTTAAACAAAAACTTAATTCTCAAATAAAAAATATCCAAACAATCGACGACTATCAAATGATATTTAAGGATTTGATGGAAAAAGTTGTGAAAGAGTCCATTGCATCTTTTAAAGTAAGCGGTCTTGAAAGATTAAATAAAAATGACAGCTATCTATACATTTCAAATCATAGAGATATTTCTTTAGATGCAGCTTTGCTTGCTCTTCATCTCCATAAATCTGGTTTTAGAACATTCAATATTGCTGTCGGCAATAATCTCATGGAGGAAACCTGGGCTTCGGATCTATTTCGATTAAATAAAAGTTTTATTATCCAAAGGTCTGGTGGAAGCAAAAAGGAAATATATTCAGGCCTGTCACTTGCTTCACAATTTATTCATCAAAGTATATTTCAAGACAATACATCAGTATGGATTGCTCAAAAACAAGGTAGGGCAAAAGATGGGATTGATGAAACGGATCCCGCTTTGCTAAAAATGATTCATCTCACTGAAAGAAAATTACAACCTGAGGCTAGCTATTTTAATTCCCTTAAAGTGGTATCAGTTTCAATTTCTTATGAATACGATCCAAATGATCAATTAAAGGCTAAGGAATTAGATTTATTGCAATCAAATAACGAGTATGTAAAAGAAAAGGATGAAGATCTTAAAAGTATTGCCAATGGCATTATTGGTCTTAAAGGAAATGTGAATATAAATTTATCTGAACCAATGAAATTCGCTGAGGGTGATAATTATCAGATGATTTCAAATAAAATATCTCAGTCGATCATCTCATCATACAAGGTGCATCCATCTAACTATGCAGCTTGTAATTTATTAGGTTTAGATTTTACACAAGATAAATACAAGGCTGAGGAAATTGCTCAGGCAGAAAAAGAACTCAATCAAAGAGCTCAATCTTTGGAGGCAGGCGCTCGATCAAAGTTATTAGAGCAATACGCCAACCCCGTTATTAGACAGATACACTCAACTTAGCCTGCGTGATAAGCGCTTTCATTATGCTCGGTTAAGTCCAGGCCTTCATGTTCATTTTCATCGCTAACCCTTAAATCAGCTATCAATGATGTAATTTTTAAAGCAATCCAAGAAAAAACCAGAGTCCAAACACATATAACCACAACACCCTGGAGTTGAATTATAAATTGATCAAAGACAGACGGATCAAATCCTGCGGCTCCCGCTCCAAGAAAGCCATCTGGCTTTCCAATAAAAGCCAGCATCAAAATACCTAAAATTCCTCCAACGCCATGAACAGGGAAGACGTCGAGTGAATCATCAATTTTAAAGAAGCCTTTGATCATTTGTGTTGCATAGAAGCATATAAGACCAGCCAATAGACCAATTAGTAACGCTCCTTGAGGACCAACTGTTCCAGACGCAGGTGTAATGGTCGCTAAACCTGCCACCATTCCAGTTGCGATACCTACAACTGTTGGTTTGCCTGTTTTAACCCATTCAACTGTCATCCAGGTTAAAGCTCCAACTGCTGCACTAATATGAGTTACAAGAATGGCCATTGCAGCGTTTGAATCAGCAGCAACAGCACTTCCGCCGTTAAAGCCAAACCATCCGACCCAAAGCATTGCGGCTCCCATCACAACCATTGGTCTATTATGAGGAACTAATGTGCCACCTGGAAAACCTTTCCTAGGCCCAAGCATCATGGCAGCAACTAAAGCGCCAACACCACAGGTGGCATGAACTACCAGCCCGCCAGCAAAATCAATTACTCCGATGCTTCCGAGATAACCGCCACCCCATACCATATGACATGCAGGCAAATAAACTAAAGTTACCCATAGAACTGTAAAAATGCACATGGCACTAAACTTCATTCGCTCGGCGAATGCGCCCACCACTAAAGCAGGAGTGATCACCGCAAACGTCATTTGAAATACAATAAACAAACTCTCAGGCAAAGTACCCGTTGCAGACTCTCTAGTCAGATTTGACAAGAAAAAAGCATCAGTTCCACCAATAATAGAACCACTTCCTGTAAAAGCTAGGCTATATCCGTAAATAACCCAAACCACAGAAACAATGCAACAAATTGCAAAACATTGCATCAGCACAGATAAGATATTTTGTGATCTAACAAGACCACCATAGAAAAGGGCTAATCCAGGAAGAGTCATAAACAAGACCAAGGCAGTAGCGGTAAGTATCCACGCAGTATCTCCAGGATTTATTTCGGAGGAGAGAGCAGCGGGTGAGAGAAGAGCAGTAAGTGTAATAAGACAGTAATTAAATAATTTCATTTTTTCTCCTTGTTAAATGGCATCGTTGCCTGTTTCACCCGTTCTAATTCTTATGACTTCTTCAACATTGGTAATAAATATTTTGCCATCACCAATTTTTTCAGTATTCGCAGATTTAGAAATGACATCAACTATTGCATTAACATTTTCACTATTAGCGATAATTTCTAATTTAATTTTAGGCAGGGTATCGATTGTGTACTCTGCACCACGATATAGCTCAGTGTGACCTTTTTGCCTTCCAAAGCCTTTCACTTCCGTGATTGTCAAACCCTCAACACCGAAATCTAGAAGAGCTTGACGAACTTCTTCTAGTTTAAATGGCTTTATAATTGCTGATATTAGCTTCATTTTTTTACCCCATATAAAAAGAATGTATATAAATAGATGCAATTATCATGCCAATTTATAATGGGATATTTGATGCTTTTAAGGGAGGTTATTTAAAGAAGATTATTTGATTTGCACTCTTTTAATGCAAAAAATAACCGCCAACCATTGTTGGCGGTTATTACGATGAGTTTCTTACTTAAACTCTGGGTAAGCTTCAACTCCTATTTCCGACGCGTCAAGTCCAATGGCTTGCTCTTCATCAGTTGCTCTTATAGGTGTAATCATATTGATTAAGTAAACAGCTCCATAACTAGCTATGAAACCAAAACCAGCAATTGAAAGAACGCCTACTAGCTGAATCAAAAATGATGCTTCTGTATTAGTAAATGGAACAACCATTACACCAAAGATTCCTACAATACCGTGAGCAGATATAGCTCCAACTGGATCATCGATTTTGAGTTTAGAATCAAAAAATAGGATAGATGCATAAACTAAAAGGCCGCCAAGGAAACCAATAATTACTGATTCTCCGCCGCTTGGTGCGCTAGGACCAGCAGTTATTGCAACCAAACCTGCAATAGCTCCATTAATCACCATAGTCACATCACTTTTTCCAGTCATCGCTAAACTTAGCACTAATGCTCCTATGACTCCGCCAGCAGCTGCCATATTGGTATTTAAGAAGACTTGACTTACAGCTATTGCACTAGCTTCATCACTAATAACTAGTTCAGAGCCGCCATTGAAACCAAACCAACCTAACCAAAGAATAAGAACGCCCAACGCTGCTAATGGAATGTTAGATCCAGGCATAGGATTGATGGACCCATCAGTGCCATATTTTCCATTTCTTGCACCAAGCAATGTCACAACACCAAGAGCTGCAGCAGCGCCAAGGAGGTGAACCGTTCCAGATCCAGCATAATCAGAATAACCAAGAGCGCTTAAAAAGCCGCCACCCCAATTCCAATATCCTTGAACAGGGTAAATAAAGGCGGTAAGTATTACTGTAAAAATGAAGAAAGGTATTAGTTTCATTCTTCCAGCAACAGCACCTGAAACAATTGACATAGCAGTGGCAACAAATACTACTTGAAAAAAGAAATCGGCTTGTTGGGAATAGTTCATTCCATATGCCATACCTATTTCTTCAAGAGGTAGATCGGTACTTAAGCCCCATGATGTAGCTATAGCTGGAAAAATTCCATATGAAATAGCTTCACCAGCTTCATCCAGCCCACCAGCGATAGCGAATACTGCGTCTGCTGGGTACATCAAAGCAAAACCACACACAAGGTACATCACGCATGCGATTGAGAATAAGCCAAGATTTTTGGTAACGATTTCAGAAACATCTTTCTTTTGGACTAAACCAGCTTCAAGCATGGTAAACCCAGCGGCCATCCACATGACCAATGCTCCCGACATAATTGCGTAGAAAGTATCTAGTGCAAACTTCATTTCTTCCATATCAAACTCCTTAATTAAATGGCTTCGTTGCCTGTTTCACCAGTTCTAATTCTGATGACATCTTCAACGTTGGTTACAAATATTTTTCCATCGCCAATTTTTCCAGTACCAGCGGTGGATGTAATGGTGTCGGTGACTGTGCTGAGTTTCTCGTCCTCTACAAGGATTTCAAGCTTAATTTTTGGTAGAGTATCTACCGTATATTCAGCACCACGATATAGCTCGGTATGGCCTTTTTGCCGCCCATACCCCTTAACTTCAGATAGAGTTAAGCCTTCTATGCCTGCATCAACAAGAGCTTCTCGGACTTCTTGAAGTTTAAATGGCTTAATAATAGCAACAACTAATTTCATGATTTATAGGCTTGCTGAAATTGAAAAGAAGATCCCATCTTCATCTGCGCCGTATCCACCATCACTAAAGTCATATGCAGTAATACCGCAGTCAAATGATCCACAAGTAAAACCATAACTTACGGTTGTGTTATCACCGTAATCATCGTATTCGCCGTAAGCAACTGAAACAGGGCCAAATGAATAAGAAAATTCTGTGTAATCAGGTGCACCATCTTGACCAGAAGCTAAGGTTAACCCGAAGTCTCCAAAGCTTAGACCCAGATAAATTTCTTCAAAATCAAGACCAGTTTGGTTCTCAGGGTAATCAAAAGCGATATAACCAATATCTACTCCAATGTCACCAAGTGAAAAGCCATAGCCTGCGTAATAATCTAATTCACTTCCAGCTCCATCATTAAAATTGACATTTGATCCCCAAATACCAGCATAGAAACCAGATTCAGCTTCAAAATCAAAGCCACCTTGAATTGCAGGACCATCGCTTTGTGTCATTCCTCTCCAAACATAATCTGAGGCAAAAGAAACATTTGCACTTACTGCTGCAAAAGAAGGCATAGCAAGCATACCCACAAGTAAAAATAATCTTTTCATAATTTCTCCTATATTTTTTATGAACTTACATAATTGGTAATGCAATTATTGTGCCAATAATTTTTTTATACTTTTAATGTGATCATTTTTTAAATAGCTAGGTATAATTCCTGTTCAACATGGAGACAATCAATGGAATTAAAAGATAAAGTTATAGCAATTACAGGCGGCGCATCAGGCTTAGGTGAAGCATCAACTAGACACTTTGTATCTCAAGGTGCAAAAGTGATGATTCTTGATATTAATGATGACAATGCAAAAGCTATTTGCGATGAGTTAGGCGATGACAATGTTAAATATGTAAATACAAATATCATGGAGGAGCAACCGGTGCAGGATGCGATGTCAAAAATTGAAGAGGCATTTGGAAAATTACATGTTGCTATTAATTGTGCTGGTACCGGATATGGCGCAAGAATTATTGGTAAAGACGCACCTCATCCATTAGATCATTTCAAATTTATTATTGATTTAAATTTAGTTGGTACATTTAATGTTATGCGTTTGGCTGCCGAGCTTATGGATAAAAATGAAGCCGGTGAGGATGGCGAGAAAGGAGTAATTATAAACACTGCTTCCATCGCAGGCTATGAAGGTCAAATTGGACAATCAGCCTATAGTGCCTCAAAAGCTGGTGTTATTGGCTTAACTCTTACCGCCGCTAGAGATCTTGCAAGGCATGGAATCAGGGTGAACACTATTGCACCGGGTATCTTTGATACCCCTTTAATGCAAATGGCTCCCGATAAAGTAAGAGATCCATTGCTTGAATCAACCCAGTTCCCTCATAGGTTTGGGATTCCATCTGAATTTGGTAATTTGGCTGCACATATTGTTGAAAATACATATTTAAATGGTGAAACAATTAGACTTGATTCAGCTATGCGAATGAAACCAAGATAATGCAATATTCAGCATATTTTGTTGAGGAAAACGATGGTGTTTTTTCTGCCTCAATATCCAAGCTGGAACTTAAAAAGCCGGCAGATGGGTTTGTTCAAATCAAGGTATCTCATTCTTCATTAAATTATAAAGATGCTTTGTCAGCGTCTGGAAATAAAGGAGTAACAAGAAATTATCCATTTGTTCCAGGAATTGATGCTGCGGGCATTATTGCCGATGGTAATTCTTCTAAATTCAATGAAGGTGAAGAGGTTATAGTTACTGGTTATGACATGGGCATGAACACTCCAGGTGGTTTTGGGGAGTATATTAATGTGCCGGTTGGATGGGTTGTTAAAAAGCCATCCTCTTTGTCAAGTTTAGAGGCGATGTCAATAGGTACTGCTGGATTAACGGCTGCCGCTAGCGTACTAAAAATATATGAATCTTCAAAAGAATCTGACCTGCCTGTTTTGGTTTCAGGGGCCACTGGAGGAGTTGGCTCAATAGGTGTGATGCTAATGTCAAAGCTGGGTAAAGAGGTTTCTGCATTAACTGGTAAACCTTCTTCGGTAGAGTTTCTAAAATCAATTGGAGCTGCCAATGTCATTATGCGTGATGAGTATTTAGAGGCTCCTTCTAAACCTATGGAGAGACCTTTATTTTCTTGTGCTATTGATACAGTTGGTGGAAATGTATTGAGCAAAATGCTTCCTCAAATATCCCCTCATGGTGTCGTTGCATGCTGCGGCAATGTTGCTGGTATTGAAGTTAATACAACAGTATTTCCATTTATTCTAAGAGGTATTTCACTTTGCGGTATTGATTCAGCTGAATCGGCAATAGATTTTAAGAGCAGTATTTGGAATAAATTTGCTGACGAATGGAGGCTAGATCTTTCGTCAATGATAAAAATTGTTACAAAAGAAAATTTACAACAAGAGATTGACCTTATTTTAAAGGGTGGCCAACAGGGTAGAGTAGTTTTAACGCATGGAGAATAATTATGTCAGATAAATACGATGAATATTTTGACTCAAAAGAGTCTAACGAAGACAGCAAATCAGATTCAAGAGTTGCTTTAATACTTATCGCGGTTTTTGTAGTTGGGATGGTTTTCTGGGTATCTGGTCAATAATTACTCAGATAGAAATTTCTCAGCATCCAAAGCAGCCATACAACCAAAGCCAGCCGAAGTAATAGCCTGCCTATAAATCTGATCTGAAACATCGCCTGCGGCATAAACACCTGGCACGCTGGTTGCGGTAGCCATACCATCTGTTCCTGATTTAATAGTGATGTAATCGTTCTTCATTTCAAGCTGACCCTTAAAGATCTCAGTATTGGGGTGATGCCCTATAGCAATAAATACCCCAGTTAATTCGAGCGTTTTATTTTTACCGTCTGTAGTTATTTTAATTGAATGAACGCCTTTTTCATCTCCCAGCACCTCATGCAATTGAGAATTCCAATGCATCTCAATTTTCTCCTCGTTAACTGCTTCAGCAACTCTATCTCGAAGAATTTTTTCAGCTCTGAGTTCATCTCTTCTATGAACCAAGTGAACCTTTGAACAAATACGTGAAAGATATAAAGCCTCTTCAGCAGCTGTATTTCCGCCTCCTATTACGGCCACCTCTTGATTGCGATAGAAAAAACCATCACACGTAGCACAGGCAGATACTCCTTTGCCTAAAAATTCTTTCTCTGAGGGCAAGCCAAGATACTTTGCACTTGCTCCGGTTGAAATAATAAGAGAGTCGCATGACCAATTTTGACTGCCTATTAATTTGAATGGTTTTTCAGATAATTGAGTTTCATCTATGTGATCATTAACGATCTGGACATCAAATTGTTCAGCATGCTTTTTCATTCTTTCCATTAATTCTGGACCCTGCAAACCATCAGAATCTCCTGGCCAATTTTCCACATCGGTTGTAGTTGTGAGCTGACCACCTTGTTCTGCACCTGTAATCAGCAAAGGTTTGAGTCCCGCTCTTGCAGCATAAATACCCGCTGCATAACCTGCCGGGCCTGAACCTAAGATAATGAGTTTATGATGTTGATATTCCATGTGTGAATTATAAGATAGAGAGTAAAGAAATTGTTATCTTTTCTAACTAAATAAGCTATATCTCAATATAATATTGATAACAGGAGTCAATCATCGCTAAAAAACTAGAGCAATCAAATTTATCAGCCGGCACTCTAAAAAATGTTTTTGCATTTTTTTGCCTAGGTTCAGTTTTATACATTTTCATATCACTTGTTTCATACTCATCACTTGATCCAAGTCTCTCATCCATCAGCTCGCTTTCGGGTTCAATAGAAAATTTGGGTGGACCTTTCGGGGCTTATCTTTCTGATGCCTTATTTTCAGTAGCTGGCATAGGTGCATATCTTTTTTTATTGGTCCTATCTTTTGTTGCTGTCAAACAGCTATTTTTTTATCAGCCATCTGATAAAACTCATAAAGTAATTAAATTTACCTCCGCACTAATATTACTTTCATCATTTTCTGCATTATGTGAATTTTATTATTCTGGTGATTATTTTCCTCAGTCCTCATCAGGGGGCCTTGTAGGTGCATTGATCTTTACCAATCTTTCAAATATTTTTGGAATCGTTGGTTCTTTAATCTTTATAGTAATTTTCTTTTTAGCATCCATTTCTTTAACTTTTTCATTTTCCTGGCTATCAGTTATTGATGCTCTTGGAAATGGAGCCAAATATCTCATCTTGGAGATTAGCGCACAATTTAATCGTCTATTTAAATTCTTATTTAATGCTTTGAGATCTATTGATTTCTCAAAATTTAAAGTTAAGAACGAACCGTTGGTTGAACGTTCTGTGGTTGAAGCTAAACCAAGAGAATTAAATCTACCCAAATCAAATCCAGCAGCACCTCAACCACAAACTAAATCACAAGAGGCCTCTAAAACAGTATTAAAAAATGACACATCAAAAAATGAATCAGCAGTCACATCTACTGTTTATAAGCCCAAAGATAAAAATACTAATCCAGAGATGCCTTCAACAGATCTTCTTGATAGGGTGCTGGATGATGGTTCATCCCTTACAAAAGAGCAGCTGGATGAAGTAGCCGATAGGCTTGAAATTAAGTTGCAAGAATTTGGAGTTGAGGCAAAAGTTGTTTCTGTCATTCCTGGGCCAGTGGTAACAAGATTTGAAATTCAGCCCGCTCCAGGTACAAAGGCGAGCAAGATTACAAATATTGCTCAAGATATTGCGAGATCTCTTGCAGTCATGAGCGTAAGGGTGGTTGAGGTCATTCCAGGAAAATCAGTTGTTGGTATTGAAATACCAAATACCAATAGAAAGATGGTTCGACTAACTGAAATTTTGTCTTCAGAAACATTCCATAACTCTACTTCGCCTTTATCCATGGCATTGGGTCATGATATCGCAGGCAAACCAATTGTAGTTGATTTAGCAAAAATGCCTCATTTACTGGTGGCAGGTACAACTGGATCAGGAAAATCTGTTGGTCTAAATGCTATGTTGCTTAGTCTGCTATTCAAGTCTGATCCTGAAGCAGTCCGTCTAATTATGATAGATCCCAAAATACTAGAACTTTCAGTTTACGAAGGCATACCGCATCTCCTAACTCCTGTTATTACAGACATGACTGATGCATCCAATGGGCTGAGGTGGTGCGTTGCTGAAATGGACAGAAGATATAAATTAATGTCAGAAATGGGTGTTAGGGGTCTGGCAGCTTTTAATCAAAAAGTAGCTGAAGCTAATGCGGCTGGCACTCCCTTGTTGGATCCTTTTAATGAAGAGGAGGAGGTCCCGCTGGAGGAATTGCCCTCAATTGTTGTTGTTGTAGATGAATTCGCTGACATGATCATGATTGTTGGAAAAAAAGTAGAGCATTTAATTGCAAGGATCGCGCAAAAAGCAAGAGCAGCCGGAATACATTTAATTTTAGCAACTCAGCGACCATCAGTGGATGTTATTACAGGACTTATCAAGGCTAACGTCCCATCTAGAATTGCTTTTCAGGTATCTTCAAAAATTGATTCAAGAACCATTCTTGATCAAGGTGGGGCTGAACAACTGCTTGGTGCAGGTGATATGTTGTATTTGCCAGCAGGTCAGGGTGTGCCTGAGAGAGTTCATGGGGCGTTTGTTGGTGATGATGAGGTCCACAGAGTTGTTGATAGTTGGAAGCAGAAATCTGAACCAAATTATTTAGATGAGATTACCTCTGAATTGCAGGAGACAGGACCAATTCCAGGATGGTCTGATGGAGATAACTCCGATTCCTCTGATGAGAATGATGAGCTTTATGATGAAGCAGTAAGCTTTGTTATAGAGTCTCGAAGAGCTTCGATATCTGCAGTACAAAGAAAACTCAGAATTGGTTATAACAGGGCAGCGAGAATTATTGAAGCCATGGAGATGGCCGGCTTGGTATCTGAAATGGGCAGCAATGGTAGTCGCGAAGTCTTAGTTCCAAAACAGCAATGATTTCTAAATTTTTTTTCATACTTGTTGCTTTTAATTTTTCAGCACTTGCAGCTGCCTCATCAATATCATCAGAATTTCTTAATAGTGAGTTAAAAAAAAATTATTCATTTATTGAGAGGTCACTCAATCAATCCGACCTTAAAATTGAAACTTCTTCAGGGAAAATCTTTTTTGATAAGGCTGGTGTCACGGTTAATGTGCTGACACCATTTGAAGAAAATTATAGAGTTGAGGATGGCAATCTTGAAATTCATGATTTATTTTTAGATCAAAAACAAATCATCGCTATTAGTGATGTCGATAACTTCTTTCTTAACATTTTGATTGATGGAATAGATGATAGCGCTGAAGAATATTCAATAAACCAGATTGATGGCACGACCATTCAGATCATTTCAACAAATGGCTCTCACTTAATTACTTTCTCTTTTGTAGACAACAAATTAAATCTCATTCGATATAAAGATTCTATTGGAGTTGAGCATGGAATAGAGCTCACACCATTATGACAAAGTTTTTTTTAATAGCTTTTGGTGGAGCTTTAGGAGCTCCTCTTAGATACCTCATTAATGACTTAATGAAAAATTCTTCATTTATTATGTTTCCATCTGGGGTAATGCTTGTTAATTTTATTGGATGTTTTTGCATTGGTATTGCCATGGCTCAAATCTCAGATTTCAAATCTAACCTTTATTTCTTTTTAATAATTGGATTTCTTGGTTCCTTTACAACTATGTCAGCCTTCTCCCAGCAAACAATTGAATTGCTATACAATGGGAAAGAATTAAATGCCTTGATATATGTTGTAGCATCGATTGCTTCATGTCTGATAGGAACATTTTTAGCTTATTCTTTATTTAAAACTACTTAGAGAAATGATTGATACAAATTTACTAAAAGATAATCCTCAGAGGGTTTTGAAAACTTTAAAATCAAGAAACTACGATTTTAATATTGAATCATATGAAAGTTTGGAAGCTCAGCGAAAAACACATCAAACTGAAACAGAAGATCTTCAAGCTAAACGTAATTCTTTATCAAAAGAATATGGATTGCTTAAAAAAGAGGGCAAGGATGATCCTGCTCTCAATTCCAAGATTGAGACCATTAAGACTGAGCTTGATAAATGCTCAAGTAAATTAAATGATATTCAATCAAGCCTTAAAGAATTTTTACTAGATATTCCTAATCTACCCGCTGACTCTGTTCCCAATGGTTCCAGCGAAGAAAACAACATCAAAATAAGAGATCATGGAGAACCACACCTTTTAAAAGGTAAAGATCATTTAGAGATTACTTCAATGATTGATACAGAATCAGCAAACCTCCTAGCTGGCTCACGTTTTGCAGTGCTAATCGGAGAAATAGCTAAATTGCAGCGTGCCTTAATAGCTTTTATGCTTGATAAAGCAGAGGGACATGGGTATACCGAGCATTATTTGCCAATGGTAGCTAATTCTCAGTCTTTGACTTCCACTGGTCAGCTACCAAAATTTTCTGAAGATCTATTTCAGCTAACTGACGATTACTATCTAATCCCTACTGCTGAAGTCCCTTTAACTAATTTGTACAGGAATCAGATTGTTGATATGAATAAATTTCCACTTAAGCTCTCAGCTCATACTAGTTGTTTTCGATCAGAAGCAGGGAGTTACGGCAGAGATACTAAGGGGCTAATTCGACAACATCAGTTTGAGAAAGTAGAGTTAGTTCAGATTTGCCATCCTGATCATTCGTTTGAGGCTTTAGAGAATCTTACTTCTCATGCGGAATCGGTTCTCAAGGATCTAAACCTTCCCTATCAAGTAGTTGAATTATGCACAGGGGACTTGGGTTTTTCTGCCGCCAAAACATATGACCTAGAGGTTTGGATTCCGAGTCAAGAAACCTTTCGAGAGATTTCATCATGCTCCAATTGCACTGACTTCCAAGCCAGGAGAGCCAAGATTAGATTTAAAGAGGATGGAGCTTCAAAATTAGCCCATACCCTTAATGGATCAGCGCTTGCAGCAGGAAGGGCATTGATAGCTGTTATTGAAAATAATTTTGATCAAAAGGGCCTAATTACTATTCCTGAAGCCCTGCATGACTACACAAAATTCAAATCAATAAAAGTCTAATAAAATATATCCAAATGTTGCTAAATTGTTTCTTTTATTCAGAGGAAAACAGGTATAGAATTGAGTAATCGTCTTTATTTTAATTTTTTAGAGGGAAATTATGAAATCATTGCGTAACTTATTTATGGTTGCTGCCCTAATTGCTATTCCAGCATTCGGTCAGGAACTTACTTCGGATATAACTGGTACCGTGACTAATGGAGCCGGAACACCTGTTAGTGGCGCTACTGTAAGCGTTACTTATACTCCAACTGATACTACTATCACAAGAACAACCAGTTCAAATGGTCGTTACAATGCTGGTGGTCTTAAGCCGGGTGGTCCATATGAGGTTAGCGTTCAATCTAGCGCTTATAGCTCAGAAACTACAGCAGGCATAACTTTAATTGTTGGTGATACCAAAAGATTAAATTTTGTTTTGGAGTCTATCGATGAGGTTGTTGTGGTTGCGAGCGCAGGCACAGCACTAAATACAGGTTATGGTTTTGGCACAGCCTTAACTGCAAAAGACATAGAACAAAATGCTTCGGTAAACAGAGATCTTAAAGATTTTATAAGATTAAATCCTATGGTTTCATTGGATGATGCTGAGGATAATTATGAGGCAATTTCAATTGCTGGTGCACATCCTAGAACCAATGATCTAAGAGTAGATGGAACTTCCTTCAATGACGATTTTGGTCTGAATGACAATGGCTATCCAGCTCAAAGAAGCCCTATATCACTTAATGCAATTGAGCAGCTCTCAGTGAAAGTTGCTCCAGCCTCTGTTGAATACTCAGGCTTTAGAGGTGGTGTTATTGAGGTCATCACTAAGTCTGGAACTAATGAATTTACTGGTGAATTATTCTCTTATGATAGAGGTGACTCACTCATGGGAGATGAGTCCGATGGTGATGAGTACACTTTTGACTTAGAGGATACATCTGAAGGTTTTGCTTTCGGCGGCCCTTTAATAAAAGACAAAGCATTTTTCTATGTTACTTATGAAGAAGCTTCAATTAATAAACCGATTACTCACGGACCTGAAGGATCTGGACTTCCAAATATTCAAGGCATCACTGTTGCTGAGGTTGATCAGATTAGAAATATTACAAAGAGTAAGTATGGTTTTGATCCATTAGGATACACATCCAGCAATCAGTCAGAGCAAGAATTCCTTACAGCTAGGTTTGATATTAATATTACAGACAATCATCGCCTTACCTTAAATCATAAAGAGGTTGAAAGCTCAAAGCTTAACGGAGCAAATAGCTCGTTTGGAACCTTTAATTTCTCTTCAGCTGAATATCAAAAAGGTGAGAATACTGAGACTGACGGATTTTTGCTTGTATCTAACTGGTCAGATGATTTGATTTCAGAAATTAGTTATTCAACAAAAACACAAAAAACATCTCAAATGTCACCGGTAGGTCAAAATCTGCCTTCATTTGTAATTGAAAATTGCGGTGCTAGAGGTATTGATTGTGAATTAGGTCCAGATATATTCAGAAGCGCCAATGCTCTTGATACTGAAAATACATTCTTTAAAGCCAAGCTTACTTACTATGACGATAATCATAAATGGACAGCTGGTTATGAAATGAAAGAGTGGGATATATATAACGTATTTATCGTAGCTCAAAATGGTTCATACTCATTTGATGGAATTTCAGCTTTTGAAAGTCAACAAGCTTCTAGTTTCTTCCATAATAATTCTAGAGATTTGACAGAAGCTGGTGGTGCTGCAATCTTCAAATACGATCTTACCTCTATGTACATCCAAGACGAGATCGAAATCTCTGATAAATTAAATGTATTGCTTGGTTTAAGATATGATCAATTTGATTCAGATGACTCTCCTGCTCTAAATCAAGGTTTTGTGGATGCTTATGGTTTTGCTAATGGCGGAATTGCTGGTACAGACTTACTTAATTATAGATTTAGCTTTGAGTATGAGATTGATGATGTTAGCTCTCTGAAGGGTTTATATGGTACTTTCTCTTCTAAATTACCAACTGTGTGGATATCAAATGCTTATACTAATGATGGTGTAAGAATCGCAGCTTACAATGGTGCTAATGCTCCGGGGTGCGATCCACTTACTGGAGTTACTTCAACCTTGCCTGCATGTGTTGGCACTGCAATCCAAAATGCTCCTTTAACAGATTCAGTTATCAACTTTATAGCTCCAAGCTTTGAGTGGCCTGAGACTAAAACATTGAATTTGACATATGACAGACAAATGGGCGACTGGATGATGACTGCTACTTATTTGCATTCAGACCAAGAAGAAGCTCTTTACAAAATTATTGATGGCTCACCATTAAGCGGTGATCAACCTTTAACTCCTTCGTTGAAAGCTCCTGATGGCCGACCTATTTACAATCAAACAGGCCCTAGGGGTACTTATAAGGGAGGTTTATATAATCAAGGTGGTGGTGAGAGACAAGTTATGTCTATAGCTTTCTCAAGATTCTTCAATGATGGGGATACCTCACTTTCAGTCGGGTATACAAATCAAAATATCGATGAGTTAAGTGGCATGGCTTCGACTACAGCAAACTCAAGCTATGGAAAATATGCTGCCTCAGACTTCAATAATAGAACTGCTGGAAGATCTATTTATGAAACCGAACATAGATTATTTGCGACCCTATCATCAACTCATTATTTCTTTGGGGCTGATAAGCCTACAACTTTCAATTTATTCTTTGAAAGAAAATCAGGCTTACCAGGTACCTATACTTGGGATACCTTTACCAGAGGTAACCCACAGAAACGTAAACAAGAAGCATTTGGTTATGAAAATAACTTGAATGATGATAGTGCACATTTATTGTATGTTCCATCTGGTCTTAATGATCCTAATGTATGTTGGGGCTCATGTGCTGGTGCACCAGACTTAGTTGTTGCTAATGAAGTTCTTGACCTTCTTTACAATCAACTTAATTTAAAAAGGTATGCTGGTCAAATTCTTCCAACTGGGGTATTTGAATATCCATGGCAAACAACACTAGATCTTAAAATCACTCAAATCCTACCTGGATTTAGAAATGATGATGAGTTTGTAATTAGCTTAGGAATTGAAAACCTTCTTAATCTTTTGGATTCAAACGAAGGCGTGATCGAGTATGGAAGTTATACAGGTACTGTAGATGTACTAGATATGAAGATGAACTCTGATTTCACTAAATACGTATATCCTAACTCAAGAGGTGGTGCAGATTATGCGTTTAGATTTAATCCAAATAATCCTCAAGAAATTAGAAAATCTGCAGTTAACAGTATATGGAGAGCTCAGCTAGGCTTCACATACAAGTTTTCTTTCTAAGAAGCTTTAATTTTATTGAAAGGGCGGTCTTTACCGCCCTTTTTTTGTTAAAATAAATTATGACATTTAATAGTATTCCTGCATTTTCAATGTTTGATATCCAACAAAGGGATGCTGAGACAATTGCCGAGTTAAAGTTAGCATTAACAACACATGGTTTTTTTACCATTACTGATCATGGAATAGCTGATGAAGTACTTCATTCAAGCTATAGATTAAGCAAAGATTTTTTTTCACTCCCCGATGCTGTAAAAAATATATATGCTCATCCCGAAAAAGCTGGCGCACGAGGCTATACTCCATTCGGCAAAGAAACTGCAGTTGGTGAAACCACTCCTGACCTAAAAGAATTTTGGCATCATGGCCCATTGGTTAATGATTCCTATGATCCAAGGATATCTAAAAATATTCTAGTCTCTGAACTCTCAGATTTTAATGATCAGTTTGATATATTATTTAATCAACTCAACATGTTAGGTCTGAAAGTGCTCAGCGCAATAGCTGTAATTTTAGGCAAGGAATCTTCTTTTTTTGATTCTTGGGCGCTTAAAGGAAATTCTATATTACGCTTGATTCATTACCCACCAGTTGTTGATTCTTCAAATATTTTGCGTGCACGTGCACACGAGGATATTAATTTAATCACTTTATTGGTGGGAGCTGAGGAGTCTGGATTGGAAGTTCAAAATCCTGAGGGTGATTGGATTCCTATAGCGGCAAAAAGCAAATCCATCGTATGTAATATTGGAGATATGATGCAATTAGTTACACGATCTCAACTTAAAAGTACCAGTCATAGGGTGGTAGATCATAATGCCAGCTCATCAGCATCTAGATATAGCATGCCTTTTTTTCTGCATCCTTCACCAGAAATTGAGCTTTGTTCCATAGTTGATGATTCTCCTGGATCTATTAGCGCACATGATTTTTTAGAGGAAAGACTAAGAGCAATTAAGTTATACTAGGCCATGACAATTACCTCGCTATTTCAAATCGTTATTGGCTTTGCTGGCCTGGTCTGCATAGCTATTCCATTTTCACAAAACAGATCATCAATAAATTATAGGCATATTTTTGCAGCCATAATACTGCAAATCATTCTAGCTTTTGCATTGCTAAAAATACCTTTTATAGTGCAAATTTTTGCATATCTTTCTGAAGGAGTTACCGCTTTGCAAGCCGCCACCCAAGAAGGTGCTGAATTTGTTTTTGGTTATTTAAGCAATAGCTCAACATCGCCATTTGAAAGTTCGGGCACTGGCAACTCTATGATTTTTGCTTTTCAAATATTGCCCTTAATCATAGTAATATCTAGTCTTTCTGCGTTACTTTGGTTTTGGAATATCTTGCCATTGATCATTAGAGCTATTTCAAAAATTTTTGAAAAACTTTTTAATATTGGCGGCCCAATTGGATTGGGTGCCACTGCCAATATAATTATGGGTCAGGTTGAAGCGCCTTTGTTGGTCAGACCTTATTTATCCAGGATGAGCGAAAAAGAATTATTAATTCTTATGACGGCTGGCATGTCAACTGTCTCTGGCTCCATTATGATTGCATTGGTTTCTATGCTCGCTCCTCAATTTCCTGATATTAATTTAATTCAGCATCTAGTTTCAGCATCTATATTATCCATTCCTGCTGCCATCATGTATGCAAACATCATGATTCCCTCAGCAGAAGTTACTAATTTTGATGGCAATACTGTTCCCAAGGTATATGACAGCTCAATGGATGCTATTACAAGAGGCACGAGAGATGGTCTGGATATTTGTTTAAATGTTGGAGCAATTCTTATTGCTTTTATTGCTTTGGTATCTTTATTAAATTCTTTGCTTGGGATTTTAGGGGGCTGGATTGGAATTACTGACCTTTCTTTGCAACTTATCCTTGGTTACATTTTTTTTCCAATTGTATGGTTAATGGGAGTTCCTCTTTCAGAAACCTTAGCTTCTGCTGAGTTGCTTGGTCTTAAAACTGCTCTTAATGAATTTGTTGCTTATGGAGCTCTAGCAAACATAGAGCCTGATGCCTTATCAGATAGATCAAAGTTAATTACTTTATATGCGTTGTGTGGTTTTGCTAATTTCTCTTCTGTTGGAATTTTGGTTTCAGGAATCAGCGCAATGGCACCAGAAAGAAAGAATGACTTGATCAAAGTTTCAATCAAAGCATTGATTGGAGCCACTCTTGCTTCTTGCATGACTGGCCTTGTTATAGGCATTTTTTAATTCAGAAAAACAATTGAAGCATTTAAAAATGCTGCAAACGATAGCCATAAGATATAAGGAAGATAAAGAAAATACAGCGTCCTTGATTCGGTCTTGATTATCATTAATATTCTCTGATTTAAATAAATCAACAAACCAATGTCAAAAAGAGCAATAAATGGGGCATGAAAATAAAAGAATATCCATGACCATGCTGCATTTAAAACTAGTTGCATAATAAATATAGGCGCTATTTTATGTGCTAGCTTATATGCAATAAAAGCCATTAATGCATACAGTATTGGCCACACAATTCCAAAAACAAAACTAGGAGGATTAAGCGGACTCTTGCTTAGACTGCTATACCAGTCATCTGAGTTAATATATATATTTGCTAGAGATCCTATTACCGAGGTGACAATAACCAAAAACGGCAAAAGGTATTTCATTTCTTTATGCTTTTTCTACTAAAATTGAGCAAATAGAATATCCTGCGCCAAATGAGCAGATGATTCCTTTTTGTCCCGCTTTTAAGTAATTGTATTTATGAAATGAAATCAGGGATCCCGCTGAACCAGTATTTGCATATTCATCAAGAACGTTTGGAGCTCTCTCTGGTGGAAAGTCATCACCTAGAAGTTTTTTTACAACATAGGTATTCATATTTATATTTGCCTGATGGAGCCAATATTGTTCAACCTCATCAGGCAATAGATTATTTTCTTCAAGATGCTCACTAATTAAAGTTGTAACCATTGGCATTACTTCTTTAAACACGCTTCGACCATTTTGAACAAACAGCAGCTCCTCATCTGTATAATTTTTGTCTTCAATGAAATTCATAAAACCAAAATTATTTCTTATGTTGTTGGAAAAATGAGTTTTCAATTTTGCATTTAATATCTTGAATCTATTTGGTGACTGAGAATCTTTTTCGATAACTGCAGCTGTGCAAACGTCACCAAAGATAAAATGACTATCTCTGTTTTTAAGGTTATTGTGTGCGGTAGTGATTTCAGGGTTTATCACCAATATTTTTGATGCTTTGCCCGATGCTATGTCCGAATAGGCATTACTGATACCAAAAGTTGTGGAAGAACAACCAACCATCATGTCATAAGCATAACCCTCAATGCCCAATTCATTTTGAACCTCAATGGCAATTGCCGGATAAGCCCTTTGAAGGTTTGCAGTAGAAACTATCACTGCATCTATATCGGAGGGAGATAATTTTGCATTTTCAAGCGCCTGTTTTGCTGCAATTACGCTAATTTCAGCGCAAATTGATAAAGAGTCATCATCCCTTGCCCCAATCATTGGTTTCATGCGTTTTGGATCAAGCAAGGATTCTTTTTCTATTACGTATCTATTTTGTATTCCTGAGGCTTTAACTATAAATTCTGATGAAGAGGGTTCTAGGGCCTTTAAAGAGCCAGATTCAATTTCCTTTGAATTCTCAGCATTGTAAAGTTCAACATAAGTATTGAAAGATTCAACAAGTTCTTGATTTGAGACTTTGTGTGGTGGTGTCCAAATACCTGTTCCAGAAATATATATATCTTGCATGTCTTTACCCCAATACATGTTATTTTATAGTTATATGGAAAAAATAGCATTAGATACAAATCCTAACTCAAACTTGCATTTTGAGCTTTATCAATCAAGAGAGGATTCAATCTTTGGATTGGTTCAAATTTCTCATGGCATGGCTGAGCACAAAGGTAGATACCGAGAGTTTATAAATTTTTTAAATCTCAATGGTTTCCATGTCGTCATTCATGATCATCGTGGGCATGGCGAAAGAATATTTGAAAATAAAATAGGTTTTTTTGATCAAGAGGATGGATGGAATTTGGTTGTTAATGATTTACTTGATATACATTTAGACATAAATAAGAGATTCCCCAATATACCAAAAATTCTTTTAGGACATAGCATGGGTTCATGGATAGGTTTAGCAGCACTGCAACAAAAAAACCTTTTTGATGCTGCAATGCTTTCTGGGTCAAGTTACCCTAATTCTTCTGAGACTTTCATGCAGAAACTATTGCTTAAAATAGAAATGTTTAGACTTGGAAAGAATGGTTATAGCCGTTTGCTGCATAGGATAATTTTTGGTGGCTTTAATAATAGATTTCAAAATACCAACACTCCAAATGACTGGCTATCTCAAGATGCAGAAAGAGTAGAGGATTATACAAACGATCCTTTGTGTGGTTTTGTTGTCACTAATCAACTATGGTCTGATCTTATTGAGGGCATTAAGTTAGTTTTTGATCAAAAAAATTTATCATTGATTAAAAAAAATATTCCTATTCTAGTTTTTTCTGGCTCTAATGATCCTGTGGGCGCAATGGGAAAGGGGACTAGCAAATTACACAAATGTTTGATAGAAAATGAATGCAAATCAGAACTCTACCTCGTTGACGGAGCAAGACATGAAACACTTAATGAAACTAATAGAATCACAACCTATAATCATGTTTTAAAGTTTTTAATTAATCATTTACAAGGAGCTTGAATTGGATTTAGAAAACAAAGTATCTTTAGTCACAGGAGCCGGCCAAGGCATTGGAGAAGGTATTGCCAAAATTTTAGCTTCTCATGGATCAAAAGTCATGATTGTAGATTTAAATAAACAATCAGCTGAGAGGGTAACCAAGCAAATAAATACACTATTTCCAAATTCTGCAGCAAGTTTTGAAGCAGATCTAACTGATACTAATGCTATCCAATCAATGATTGAAGCAACCTTATCTACATTTAATAAACTAGATTGTATTTGTAATAATGCAGCCTCATCAAAAGGCTTAGGGCCAGTTGAAAATTATTCACTTGAGGATGTCCAAGCGACACTTGATTTAACTTTCACATCATTATGGAAATGCCTACAAGTTGAGATCATGTCCTTAAAAGAACAATCAATTCCTGCGTCCATAGTTAATATTTCTTCTAATTCAGCTATCAGAGGTTATGCTTTTAATTCTATATATGCAGCTAGCAAAGCAGCTGTAAATAATCTTACTCAATCTGTTGCCAAGGAAGTTGCTAGAAATCAAATTAGAGTAAATGCTGTTTCACCAGGAACGATTAACACTCCTGGCGTAATAAAATATTTTGAAGCTGAGCCAAAAGCAAAAGAAATGCTTGAGAAATCCTCTCTGTTACGAAGGATTGGTGAGCCAGAAGAAATTGGTGAACTTGTGTCATTCCTTCTATCAGACAGGGCCTCCTATATAACAGGGCAGGTCATTTCTGTGGATGGCGGCTCATCAATCAATTAATTCAAATGATTAATAAATTATTTGAATATCCAGCACTTGAACGCGTTGAAAAAAATGATGTTCGCTATTATCGAGATTCTAAAGAAAATCTTGTGCCTTCTGTTACAACAATACTTTCTGCAACTGGAGATCACTCTGGAATAGATGCATGGAAGAGAAGAGTGGGCCCCAAAACGGCTAGAGAGGTTGTTGATGAGGCAACGACAATAGGAACAGCCGTTCATTTGGCTATTGAAAATTATCTAAATGGACTTGAGTGGGAGCAATTTACTGAGGATAGATTGGGTTTGATGGCGCATCAAATCGCGAAGAGATTTATTGATGACTGTTTGGGAAATATTGAGGAGGTTTGGGGTCTTGAATCTGGCTTAGTTGTTGACGGTTTATATGCTGGAACAGCAGATTGTATCGGTATTTTTAAGGGCAAACCTACAATCATTGATTTTAAAACAGCAAAAAAAATAAAAAGAAAAGATTGGATAGAGGATTATTTTTTACAAGGCGCTGCTTATGCCAACGCGCATAATGTCATGTATGAAACTAACATTGAATCAATTGCCATTCTAATGGTTGATCGTGATCTTTTATTTAAAGAGTTTCTTGTAAATAATAAAGAATTTGTAAGCTACACAGGTAAATGGAAACAGCGGATTATAAGTTATTATAAAGAGCATGAAATTTTAGGGAGAGAATAAATGAATGATTTAAAAGATAGAATAGTAATGATCACGGGTGCTAGCTCTGGTTTCGGTAAAGAGGCTGCAAAAATGTGCGTTGAATTAGGAGCAAAAGTAGTTTTAGGCGCTCGAAGAGAGGATAAATTAAAAGAGCTATGTGATGAACTTGGCACTGACTCTGCTATATATAAAGCTACAGATGTTACATCAAAAGAACAGATGCATGCTTTGGCACAACACGGCATTAAAACTTTTGGAAGAATTGATTCATTGGTGAATAATGCTGGGGTAATGCCTCTGTCATTGCTTGAAAAAGGCAGAACCGATGAATGGGACCATATGATCGATGTAAATATCAAAGGTGTTTTATATGGAATCGATTCAGTCTATTCTCATATGCTGGCTAGAGAGTCAGGTCAAATAATTAATATTTCTTCTGTGGCAGGTAAAAGAGTAATGCCAGGAAGCGCAGTTTATTCAGGAACAAAATATGCTGTTAGAGCTATCTCTGAAGGATTAAGATTAGAATCTTCAGGAAAAATTCAAGTAACTTGCATCTATCCTGGTGCTTTTAAAACCGAGCTGGCTTTTTCTATAAAAGATGAATCAATGCTTGAAGCATTAATGAGCAGAGGCATTGGCAATATTGCGCAACCAGCTGAAAGAGTGGCCGAATCTATAATATATGCTCTTCAGCTTGATCCAGGAGTTTCAGTTAATGAGATAGTAATCAGACCAACTGCACAAGAAGCTTAACAAATATAGTGTTTAGAACCTTTCTTTTTATCATTAGCATCTATGCTCCAGCATCACTAGCAGCCATTGAATGTATTGAAGCTGATTTAATTCTTCACAAAGGCAATATTTACACAGGAAATGGTGAGGATTCATTTGTTGGTTCCATTGCCTCAAAAGACTCAAATATTACTTATGTTGGCAGTTCTTTATCAGATACTGATTTAACTTGTTCTGGAGCAGAAGTTATATTTTTAAATGGTAGTTATGTGTTTCCAGGGTTCGTTGATGCTCATGCTCATCTTAAGGGAATTGGCTACAGAGAACTTACACTTAATCTACAAGGAATCTCTTCATTAAGTGAAACTCTGGAAGTTGTAAGAAATTATTTATTAAAACAAAATCCTGGAGAGTGGGTTATAGGTCGCGGCTGGATTGATAAGGTTTGGCCTGAAAAAAGATTTCCAAACAAACAGGATCTAGATGGTTTTTCTCCAGACAATCCAATTGTTTTAGAGAGGGCTGATGGACATGCGGTTGTTGTGAACAGTTTAGTCTTGAAGCTAGCAGGCATAGATTCAACCACGAAAGATCCACAAGGAGGTTTTATAGAAAAAGATCAAAACGGTGAGCCAACTGGTTTACTCGTTGATATGGCGATGAACCTAATTACAGACTTTATCCCAAAATTAACCAGAGCCAATGATAAAGAGGCTTTCCTTCAAGGTATTAAAAGGAATGTAAGTCTAGGGTGGACTCAAATACATGTGCCTGGAGGAACTTTTGAAGATATCTCAATTTTAAATGAAATTAAATCTGAGAATAATTTACTCCAAAGAATTTATTTTATGGTGAGCGATGGTGAGCCTGCAGACCGTTTAATTGAGAATGGACCAATAATCGATCCTGATCATTTTTTAACTGTTCGAGCAATTAAAATGTATGCTGATGGAGCTCTGGGATCGCGTGGAGCAGCATTATTAGAAAAGTACAGTGATTATGATGGTAAGGGGGTTTTTATTTTTCTTGAAGAAGATACAAAACCCAGGTTATCGAAAGCATTAAAAAAAGGTATTCAGATTGGAACACATGCTATTGGAGATCACGGTAATAGAGTAGTTCTCGATTGGTATGAAGAAACATTTGCTCAAGCTGAAAAGACTCACGAGCGCTCAGAGTCTCCTCGATGGAGAATAGAGCATTCACAAAATATTACGCCTATTGATCAAAAACGCTTCATTGAATTGAATATTATCCCTTCGATGCAGCCATCTCATGCTATTGGCGATTTGCATTTTGCAGTTGAAAGGTTAGGGCTAGAGAGAATTGATAATGCATATGCATGGAGAAATCTCATTGATCAGGGTCTGATTATTGCAGGCGGGACAGATGCGCCAGTTGAGATTGGTGATCCAAGAATAGAGTTCTATGCCGCTGTTACCAGAAAAGATGTTGATGGGTATCATGCTGATGGATGGAATCTTGATCAGAGGCTCACTCGATTTGAGGCATTAAAGATGTTTACTATATGGCCTGCAATTGCTTCTTTTCAAGAGAATGTGAAGGGCACAATTGAGGTCGGTAAACTTGCTGATTTTTCTATTTTTGATCAAGATTTAATGAGTATTCCTGAGACCAAGATCCTAGAATCAAAAAATATATTAACTGTTGTAGGGGGAAAAGTTGTATTTCAGGAATGAGACTATCTGTTATTTAAAATCAAATCAGCACATTTAGCCCCAATAACATTACAGGTTGCATTTGTATTACCTGAAATAATGTTTGGGAATATTGATGCATCCGCTACCCTCAACCCTGATATACCTTTCACTTTTAATTGGTTATCAACCACACACTCTTTCGTTTCCCCCATCTTACAAGTACCTACTGGATGATAAACTGATAAAGATTCATTCTTAATAAATTCCTCAATGTCAGCTTTATTAATGCACTTGATTCCTGGGTGTAATTCTCTTGCTTCTAATTCTTGCATGGGAGAAGTTTTGAATATCTCCCGAGTCTTCTCAAGACCCTCTATCATCCATTGCATATCTTCTCGTTTATCGAGGTAATTTGCATAGATTTTTGGAGCATCAAAAGGATTAGAGGATGCAAGCTCGAGATGACCACGGCTTTTAGGCCTTAAATTACAAACAGAAGCTGTGATGCCTGATGAAGGTTTCATTGCACCACTTTTGTGATATTTTCCTGCTCCTGGAGCAAAATGAATTTGTGCATTGGGCGTCTTTACCTTGTCATTTGTTTTAAAAAATACACCAATGTCTGATGCAGGATAAGTCATCAACCCTTTATGCTGTATAAAGTATTCCAATAAGTTTTTGACCATTCTTAGAGGCTTCATAAGCTCACTAAAGGTTTTTAATTTCTTAATTTTATAGCTGATATTAACCGTAAGATGATCTTGTAAATTTTGTCCAACACCAGGCAAATCTTTAACTACTGATATATTATGTTGCATCAGGTGCTCCTTAGGCCCTATGCCAGACAACATCAGTATTTGAGGAGAGTTTATACTTCCACCGCAAAGAACTATTTCAGAGGTGCATCCGATAATATTGCTTCCTTTTTTATTTTTAATTTTTACACCAATAGCTTTTTTATTTGATGTGATAATCTTTTCTACCAAAGTATTAGTTAATAAATGCAAATTGGATCTATCTAATACTGGTTTTAAAAAGGCATCGGATGCACTAAACCTCTGCCCATCTTTGATATTAACTTGATATTGACCATAACCCTCTTGATCCTCACCATTGAAATCATTATTTTTCATGAAACCATATTTTTTACATGCATTTAAAAATGATTTAGAAGCCTCTAGAATTGGTTCATAAGTTTCTACCCATAGAGAGCCAAAATTTCCATGGTACTGATCTCTATGATTTTGATTATTCTCTAGTGAAATAAAATATTTCATTAAATCTCTATAACCCCATCCTTTATTGCCAACTTTTTCCCATTCTTCATAGTCATCAGCTTGTCCTCTGATGTAAAGCATTCCATTGATTGAGCTGCTTCCTCCAAGAGTCTTGCCTCGAGGCCAGTTAATAGTTCTATTATTCAAATTCTTTTCTGGTTCTGTTTCATAGCCCCAACCATACTTTTTATTTTTAAATAAAGAGCTTGCAGCCAATGGCATCTTTATAGGTGAAAAATTATCCATTGGGCCAGCTTCTATGAGGAGAACTGAGTTATCGGGGTTTTCTGAAAGTTTATTTGCTAAAACACAACCTGCACTTCCTGCGCCAATAATGATATATTTGTGGCTAAATTTCATTAATCTAATATCTCTCAGGGATGAAAATGCGTCAAGTAATTGCTATTGGTGGTGGGGGTTTTGGTAGGACCCAAGAATCAAATTTAATTGAACAGTTTATTTTAGATCAAACAGCTAACAAGAGCCCAAAAATTTGTTTTATTCCAACTGCTACTGGAGATTTAGATCCATATATTGTTAATTATTATTCTGTATTTTCAAAGCTTGATTGTGAGCCAACGCATATTAGTTTTTTTAAAAGAACCATTGATCTTGAAGAACATATTTTAAAACAAGATGCAATTTTTGTTGGGGGAGGAAATACAAAAAGCATGTTAGCTGTTTGGAGGGATTGGGGTTTAGATCTCATTCTGAAAAAAGCATATCAACAAGGAATAGTGATGAGCGGTGTCAGCGCTGGAGCCATTTGCTGGTTCGAGACTGGATTAACTGATTCCTGGGCCAGCGAACTCAAGATGATGGAATGTATGAACTTTATTCCAGGCAATTGTGCGCCTCACTATGATGAGGAGCCAGAAAGGCGTCCAGCAACTAAAAAATTTCTTGAAGACGAGTCTATTAACTTTATGTATGGAATTGAAGGAGGAGCAGCCCTCCATTTTATTGATGAACAACCAACCTCAACCATCAGATTTAAACCAAATAAAAATGCATATAAAGTTACACTTGATTCTAATAAAATCTACGAGAGCCCTTATCAAATAATGGAATTAAAATAATGAATCTTTGGTTTTTGATAAATCCTTTTGTTGCATTGCTTGCAAGATCACCTTTGCATTTTCTTATTAGTCATCAATTGCTCGTTATTCAATTCAAAGGCAGAAAATCAGGAAAACAATATTTAGTTCCTGTTAGCTACCATAAGCATGAACTCTCATATACATGCGTGACCTTAAGATCAAATATTTGGTGGAGAAACTTGAAAGAAATCACTCATACTCAGGTTTGGCTCAAAGGTAAATTACAAGATTGCCAAATCAATTTAGAGTTTAATAATGATGAGATTGTTGAAAGCACGCTAAGAGACCTTGTAACTAATAATAAAATTGATGCTTATTTTGCAAAGATAAAGCTCAACAAAGATGGCTCCCCGAACTTAGACGATTTAAACCAAGCGGCAAAACTTCATACTGTTTTAAAATTTACGATTACCTAAGTTATTCCCTTATTTTAATTTGTTTCTCAGTTCTTATTTCCATTTGAGTCTTACCTTCATACTCAGATATATAACCTTTAACGCAAACATTTTTTCTTTTCAGAAATTTCTCTGGCTTGTATGAGAAATACTCTGAAAATCTACCAAACCAGATCAAGCCTGTCATCTGTTGATTTGGATGGTCTCTTCCAAAATTTAAAAATATAGGCCCTCCAGAAGCTCTTTTTAAATATTTTGTCGATACAATTTTTCCACAAACAATTTTTGTTTCGCCAACATATTTATAGGCCTCTCTTACTTCTATCGCATTTTCTGATTGGGCAGATAAGTAAATAGGGCTTAAGAGCAACAAACCCAAATATGAAAAAATTTTAATTTGATTCATGAAGATTCTCCTAAGTAAATAATACTATATATTTCTTTTTTCTTCTGAATACGTTAATTTACTAAGTAATTTACTAAATTTAGGTGATTAAATGTTTACAAGAATGGATCAGAGTACGCAAGAGGAGTGGCAGCATATTAGCGAAGAGCACATGCCTCATATTTTTGATATGCCAAAAAGAATAATCTCAATGCTTAAACAAGCCGAGTCATTAACTCTTGGTTTTGGAACAGATCAACTTCATCATGCCCTTCAGACTGCAACAATGGCTAGAAGGGCAGGTGCAGAGGACGAAATGGTGCTAATTAGCTTGATTCACGACATTGGAAAAGTAATTAATGTGCCTAATCACGGGCAAATTGCAGCAGAAATGATTAAACCCTATGTCAGCGAAGATGCTTATCATATTATAAGAACTCATCAAGATTTCCAGGGGGAGCATTACTATCACTATATGGGTAAGCCTCAAGATTTACGAAAGCAGTATGAGAGTGAATCATGGTATGCAAAAGCAACTGAATTTACTGATGAATGGGATCAAGCAGCATTTGATCCTGACTATGAAACTGACAGCTTGGAATCATTTGAACCATTAATTAATCAATTTTTTGCAGCCCCTCATACCATTTAGCTATATAAATAGTTTTATTAAATGCTTCAGCCTTGCATTGATCTTGGTTGTCTTTGGTTGCTCGACCACTCAACTTAAAACAAAAATTGAATTGAAGTCTAATCCAAGTCTTTGTTACAGCATCGTATACAAACAAAAATCTGTTTCAGATAGCTATTCTAGGTTATTACTTGAAGAGGCTATGAGAAGAGATTTAGACTGTAAATTGATTGCAAAAGAGATCTTAGATTTCAAAAACTTCATCACAGGTTCCTCTCTCTCTAACTCTATTTCAACTGAGTCAGCAGCAAAGCCACCCCAAGAAGTAGTCCACCCAGGAACAGGTCAAATCCCTAAGTAATATAGGTTTAATATATACATATAATTTACTTTGCAGTAAAACTAATATTCATGTAACTTATATTTAATCGCAGGATCATCTGCAATATTAATCGAATTTAAATTAAGGGGAATTTAAATGAATAAGCATAAATCTAAATGGTTTGTAGCATTTTTTTGCGCAACCATTTTTTCAGTAGAGTCATTTGGACAAGATATAGAAGAAGTCATGGTGACTGGTTCCTATATCAAAGGAAGTCCAACTGATGGGGCTTCACCGGTTGAAGTTGTTGACAGAGAAACAATCGAAGATATTGGGGCAACTTCTATTGCTGATATCACTAGGAATTTATCTGTTAACTCGGGTTCAGAAAATAATTCTGATTCATTCACTCAAGGAGCCACTCAAGGGACATCAAACGTCAACCTTAGAGGCTTAGGTCTTTCGTCAACTTTAATTTTGGTTGATGGTCGAAGACATACATTAACGGGCGCTACAGCTAATGATGGAAGTGCATTTGTTAATACCAATGCAATACCCGTTGTTGCACTTGAAAGAGTAGAGGTTTTAAAAGAGGGTGCGGCTTCAATTTATGGTTCCGATGCTGTTGCAGGAGTTGTGAATTATATTTTTAGAAGAGACTTTACGGGAGTGGAGTTAGAGGTATCCAGCCAAGAGGCTGATATAAGTGGTCAAACCGACGATAGAGTGAGTGTCATTTGGGGTGCAGAAAACGGCAACACTAACTTTGTTTTAGCTGCCAGTGTCCTAGATAGATCACCAATGTCTGGAGCAGATTTTGATCCTAGCTTAGCGCAACTTGGAATTAGCGGACTGGGAACAAGCTTTTTATTGTTTGGTCCTGATACAGTTGAATCAGGTCCGTATGCAGGTACATATACTCCTTTTCAAAATGTTCCAGATCCTAGCTGTGTAGCAAACAAGGGAATACTTATTCCTCAAGCCAGCGGTTCAAGGTGTGGCTTTGTTTATGGCCCTAGGTTTAATGTTGTTAATGATGAAGATCATGAAAGCATGTACGGATCCTTTAAAACATTACTTGCAAATGGTAATGCTTTGGAAATTGACTACATGAGTACTGCGATTGATGTAAACGATAATCCTCAATCACCTTCTTATCCTGCTTTATCATATTTAAGTCCAGCAAATGCAATCATGCCTGGAACAGGTGGAAGTCCGTTTGCTGTTCCTGTTCTTTGGTTGGGAAGAGCTCTTGGCTCTGCATTTCCTTCTCCAAATGCGCCTAGAGAAATAGAAACAGATCGTTTCTCAATTGGGTTATCTGGTGATTTTGATAATGGTTTTGATTGGGATGCTCATTACACCATAAGTAGTGAAGATTTTTATGGTCAACAACCTGACACAAGCACTTCAAGATTTAGTGCTGCTATCAAAGGCAATGGAGGAAACTCTGGTAACCAAACTTGGGATTTATTTACTCCAACAAATAATTCAGCCGATTTGATTGAATGGATTTCTACCGCCCAACAGACATGGACTGAAACAGAACTAGCTGTCTTTGATTTTATTGTAACTGGAGCATGGGGTGGGATAGATATCGCTTCCGGTTTTCAATATAGGGACGAGACATTTAATGTTGCTCGCGGAGCATCGTCAATTGCTCAATTTGATGCATCAGGAAATATAACAGTTCCTGCTGATTTATTATTCTTAGGCGGTGGTCTTGAAAGCAATGCCAGTAGAGATGCAATGGCTGTTTTCATTGAAGGATCAATGAATCCTTCAGAAAAACTAGAGATTAATGGTGCCTTAAGATATGAGGATTTAGAGACAGATAGTTCTATCAATCCAAAAATATCATTTAGATATCAAGCTACTGATAATCTTGCATTAAGAGCCTCATTTAGTACCTCTTTTCGAGAAGCTTCATTGGCTCAATTAACCTCAACCACCATCGGTTTGCAAGGCATTCAAGATTACAATACTGACGGTTCACCCAAAGGTGGCACAACATTTATAAGAATTGCCCAAGCAAATAATCCGAACTTAGATCCCGAAGAGTCGGATAATATGAACATCGGTGCTATATGGAGACCAACGGATAAACTATCTATGAAATTAGATTATTGGGCTATCGAATACAGCGATGTTATTACTATTGAAAGTGCGCAAGGAAAAGTAGCTGCTAATCCAAATGACCCTGACGTCAAAAGAACCACTGGTGGAACTTTAACAGGCGTTACAACTAAGTACTTTAATGCTGCATATGTAAACACAAGCGGTTTAGACTTTGAATCAACATATGATTTTGATACACCTTGGGGACAAGCTCAAGTTGGTGTCAATATGATGCACATGTTTGAGTATGAGATACCTTTAAATGGAGCAACTGTTGATGTAGTTGGTAAATTCAACCATGATAATTTTGCTAGATCATTACCGGAGACTAAAGCTGTATTTCATGCTGCCTTAGAAAGCGGGAATAATTCATTAGCTTTATTTGGAAGATACACCACTGATTATTCGACAACTAGACCTTTAGATGCAATTGCACAGTCTAGAGGCTTTAGTCAAAAAATTGATTCATTCTTTACGGTAGATTTGATGGATTCATACACCATACAGATGAGCGATAGTGAGCTTAAATTGTCACTTGGAGTCACAAATATTTTTGATGAAGAGGTTCCACTTGTCTATGATGCTGCTAACTGGAGTTATGATCCAAAGCATCATGACCCACGCGGTCGCATGGTTTATGTTGGATTTAAGCTAAGCAGATAAAAGAATTTACAAAAGCGCAATATCAGAAATGGTATTGCGTTTTTTTATGTTTATCTTAAAGTTTTGAATTCATTTTAAAGATTTCAGATTCTTCAGGTTTGATCTCTTGTTTTGAAATAGGTATGGCTTCTCTAATCTTATCAGCACTATCTATTAAACACATTTCAGAAAAGGCAAGAGGGCCAGATTTAAATTTATTTGTCTGCATTCCTTCTTGCACTAAATTAATTAATTGAGTGTCTTCGTTATTAACCTGCCTATTAATCCTCCAGTTTAGATATTGAGCTGCTTTAGTCTCGCGACGGTCATCTGGTAGGGCGTATGCTATTTCTCTAATCATGGTTGTATTTGCATCGATGGGGATGAATTGCATAAAATCCATTTGCTCTGGATAAATATCGAATGCGAGATTTGGCCATAATCTGTAATAGAGCCAATATCTTTGTTTATCATTGGGCAAGTGATCCATGTACGGTAGATATTTGTCATACAATATATTTGAAATGCAATCCTTGCGAATATTGTTTCCGTCCCCCCACATTTTATGCACATATCCATTATTTGTTGAACCCTCAAGCCCATAGCTTTTGCCTACTAAGTTTGATAACCCAGGATGAGCCACAGGTATATGGAGAGCATCAACATAATTATCTGCAATTTGCTTCCAATTAACTTTCCTTGGTCTCATTGTTACCCTACCTAGAGGCTTCATTTCTTCAAGTCTATACTGCTCAATTTCATTAATATATGGTAAAAATTGCTCTTGAACACTCGGGGCATCTGATTTTATTAATTTAACAAAAATAAATCCTTGAAAAATTTCTAATTCAACTTTTTGAAGCCCATGATCTTGTTTGTGTAGATCTTTAAATTGATCTTCATAAGGAACCTTGATTAGATTTCCTTTAAAATCATAACCCCAGGCATGATATGGACAGGTTATTTTCCCATTGCAGGTTCCTGAAATTTCATTAATAAGCTTAGTGCCACGATGAGAGCAAAGGTTATGAAAAGCCTCAACATTTCCATCTTTATCTCTGATAACAAAAATACGTTCATTGAAAATTTCAAATGTAAAAAAATCCCCTGCATTTGGTATATTTGAAAGATGGCAAACTAATTGCCAGTTCTTAAGAATTAATTCTGTTTTTTCAAGCTCAAAAAATGCTTCGCTGGTATAGGTCCAACCTGGCAAACTTTTATATGAATCGCTCATTTATGAATTCTCTTCAAGGGTCTTGTTAGGCAGGTTGGTCCACCTTCACCTTTTCGGCTAATTTCAAGGCCTTTATAGGATCTAATTTTACAACCGGCTTTCTCAAGGTCTAATCGAACCTCAGGTAACTCTTCAAGCATAATAATTGATCTTGGTGAAGTTGCCAAAACATTGCATCCCATCTTAGAGTATTCAGCATCGGATACTTCAATAAAACTTATCCCTAGATCGCTAAGCCAAGTTATAAAAGTTTCTGGAATGAGGGGTCTATATATTAGAGCCAGATCTTTATCTAATGGTGAAATTATTGACATTAAATGCAGAACATCGTCTGGATGGTCTGGATCTGGTAAGTCTACAACATGCAAATTGACTTCTGAGCCTAATATTTCTTTTAATTGATTGATGCCTTCAATATTAGTTCTTGGCCCAAGTCCAACAGCAGCATGGTGATTATCAATCCATATAAAATCACCGCCTTCAAGCGTTCCAGGGGCTTTGATTTGCCCGGCAATCTTGTAACCCTTACTCGAAAGGGCCGCATAATTTTCTACAGCCTCAGGTGTTCTAGAGGACCTACCCATATTACAAAGTATTAGCCCAGTTTTAGATATTAAAATACTATCCCTAGTATAAATACTATCAATGGTCAGTAGACTAGAAGAGGGCAAGTCAATGATTGTGATTCCATCATCTGCAAGCAGCCCTCTAAAATAGTTAAATTCAACAATTGCTTCCTCTAGATGTGGTTTTGCATGAAATCTTAGCGGCTCCCATTCACTTGAGAGTTTTTCCTCATCAATAAAACTTTGAAGTGGAGACCTTATAGCCACTTCTGTTATTTGAGAGTATTCATTCATCACATACATTAGTTTATTTTTTAAGTAAGTAAATTGGTGTACCAATGAAAATAAGGATAAGGGAATAAATTATCATTTCAATGCCAGCCCCCCAAATAGCAAAAAATGCATACAAAAATGTAACACATGAAAGCAAAAGAGCATTATTCCTCTCTGTACTTTTTGCATCTGCTTTTGCAAATTTAAATTCTGCAATTGCGCAGAATGCATAAGCTATTAAAGTTGACAGTGTTGAGAGCATAGCCATAAATACAAATGCGTTTACCATTCCTTTTGTATAGTTCAACATCAAAAGAATGCTGACAAATACTCCTGTTAGCAAGTAAGTAAAAATTGGCGTGCCATTTTTAGTTAAGATTACAAATTTTGACGGAAGCAATCCATCTCTCGCAGCCGCTAGGCTAAGATTACCAGCAGTCAGCGTATTTGCATTTAACGAGCCCAGGGTGGATATAAGGGCACCTATACTAATTATTGCGCCTCCAGTAACTCCTAAAATTTTTGATGCGGCTAATGCAAATGGCGCAGAAGAGTCAAGCAATTCACTTGCTGGAACTAAAGCTGCAATTGCAATACTTACCAGGATATAAAGAATAAGAATTGTGATAACGGATGCGATTAAGACCTTTGGAATCGTTTCTTGTGGATTGATTACATTGTCCGCCGGAACTGTTGCGGTCTCAATTCCTATAAATGACCACATAACTAGAGTTGTCACAGTGGCGATTAATGAAATTGGGTGAAGGTTAGTAGGGTTGAGTTCCGGTAAATTACTTGTATCAAAGTTTGATGCGCCAAGTAAAACAATCAACATAAGAGGTACTAATTTTAATAAAGTAGAAATTAATTGAAATTTAGAACTATTTTCTAAGCTTCTAATATTCAGAAAAACAATAATCCAAATTAGCATAAGCGAGGCAAGCAAAGCATAAATTTGAGAGCTTGCAATTTGGGGTAGAAAAAATCCTAGGTAGCCAACAAATGCAATTGATATTCCAGCAATAGCAGATACACATGCTACCCAGTAGGTCCAAGCAATTATAAAACCTGAAAGGTCACCAAGCCCTTCATTTACATAGACATAAGGCCCGCCAGTTTTTGGAATCCTTTTAACCAGCCTAGCCATTGTTAAGGCTACTAGAATTGATCCAGCACCAGCTACAAGCCAGCCCCCAAAACCGAGCAAGCCATAAGGAGCCAACATAGTTGGCATCATAAAAATCCCCGAACCTATTGCACAACCAACAGCTATTGACCAGCCTCTCCAAAAACCTATAACTCTATGTTGATTGGAACTCATCTATGGATAATACACCTAATATTTAGGGTATATACAGCTAAGATTTTTTAGCTAGTAAGATTGCAAGTTGATATAAGATTGGTGCCATTAATAACCAAGGTAATTGAGTTTGAAACATTACACTTCTATCATTAATCTCAAACAGTTGTGGATTAAAAAATTGACCCGAAGGAGCAAAGGGCGCCCAAGATAAAAGCTTCCCCTCAGAAAGCTGATCATGATACAAAAATAGTTCTACAAAAAGATTTTGCGCAATGCACCATATAAAAAGGATGCTAAAGGCAGGCCAATTCCACCGCTGAAAGATTTGTAAATTCTTTCCACTGAATTGCCACATCAACCACAGACCTCCCAATGAAATTGTTCCAGCATCTGCCATGGAGTTTAAAAGCCAATTTATATTCATTGGAATCCAGCTATTCAATACAGCAGATCTTCTAATATTGACAGGATCACCCTCAATCCAACCAAAAGTAAACCAGAGCTCCCAACCTAAAGCACAAAGAAGAAAAGACCCTATATAAACCTTAGGAATCCATAGAGGTATTTTCCCTTTATAGAACAAATACAGTATAAGAGGTAGGAGGGCGCTAACATAAACTATTGTTATTACCCTCAATTCCTCTAAAGTCATTTTTATATTGGACGTCTTAAATATATTTGGTTGGCCCCATCTTG
>Ga0213861_10000337_pt1 | contig 40398 bp, 21 predicted proteins | sample PICome_4_FD_160110 | JGI IMG/M metagenome (GOLD analysis project Ga0213861, IMG submission 160110) | Coastal seawater microbial communities near Pivers Island, North Carolina, United States - PICO131 | ecosystem: Environmental > Aquatic > Marine > Coastal | place: USA: North Carolina... | reverse complement strand
TGCATCTACGTATACATCTTGAGGCTTTGGTGGAGGGTGTGCAGCAAGTGGAGTCTGGTGAGGTGGAGTTAGTTGAGATGACACAGCAAATGTATCAACTCTATCTACACGCACAAAACACTTATGAGATCGCTGTTGTGCCAGAAATGCAGGAGCAGGAAATGCAGGCTTATGAGCAACAGCTTCAGCAAATAGGCGAGTACATCAACAATGGAATCCGAGAGATTGAGAAAATGCAGAGAGATGCCGAGCAAGAGGGAGAACAGTCACCACAAGAGGGAGGTGGCATGGATGGCCAAAAAGAGGCACAGGACATCCAGATTAAGGCTGAGCAGCACATGCAAAAGATACAGATCACACAGGAAGCACATGAGCAAAAAATGGCACTAGAGCGACAAAAAGCACTGCAGGATCTAGCGATCACTGATGCTAAGGGCGCCCAAGCCGTGCAACGATAATATGGACATCACAATAGAACAATTGTCTGCCAACCTTGATGGTTTTAGGCAGATTGCAGACTCTGGCGCATTTCAAACGCTGGAATCATATTATAACGATACCTTTTTACAGGGTAGTCACGGACAGCCACTAGAAGCACTTGGACAGAACTACTTATATCAAAGTGGAGCTATCTCTGTTTTTAGAATGATTAAGGAATTAGCAAGCGGAATGGACGCTCAAGTGGGCGACTTTTTTGAAGACGAGCTACTCGAGGACGACACAAACACTTTATTAGATTAAAATTATGGACACCGAAGACAACACAACATTAGACAGTAATGAACTAGCCGATAGCGGTGGTTTATTAGATCGCTACGATGAGCTTTTTGAGGCAGATGGCGACCCGAAGGACGGAACTGAATCGTTATTAAACGACGAGGACGAAGATCCAAAAGAGGACGTTGCAACAGAAGAAGCTGCACCTGAAGAGGAGGCAGAATCCGAGGAAACAACCGAGGACGCCACTGAAGAGACGGAGGAGGATGCGGCACCAGCGGATGACTTTGATGCTGAGACTGACAAGAAGATTGCCGAGATGGAGAGTGATCCACATCCAGGCATTAAGTTTGCTGAGCTTCGAACACAACTTAAGGAGGCACAGCAGCAGGCTGAGAGCTACAAGGAAAACGCCGCACAGACCGAAGAGTTCCAAACCCTCAAGCTACAAGCAGAACGTTCAGAGCAACTGGAGTCTCAGCTACAGGAGTTGCAGCAGCAGCTTAACGTAGTGGAATACAGGGCAACACCTGAATACAAGGCGCAGGTTGAGAAACCTCTGGAAGATATGCGTAATCTATCTGGTATCATTGAACAGGGCAATTCTATTGCTGAGGGGGATGTTTACAGAGCCGTTACTATGTCTGATCAAACTTCACAGAATCGCGCTATTGAAGCACTGGTGGAACAACATGATCTTTCGAAACGTGATGAAGTGAGACTTTATGCTATGGCTGATGATGTGATCAAAGTGAATGCTACACAGGACCATTTGAAGACAATCGCCGAGACAAGAATGTCTGAACTCAATGAGATGGAGGTTAGTGCCAATGCCGAAGCAAGCGAGAAACAGAGCAGGGCTGTGGCTAATGCTTTGTCTGGCACCTTGGATCGTTATGCTGGCAAGATGCCTGGATTCATCGATAACGAGGGTAATCCAAACGATGTTTGGAAGCAGGTGGAAGCAACAACAAAGGACTCGAGTATCGCGTCAGTGGATGATGAGGCACACGCTATCTTTGCTGCCAATGCTCTGCCACACATGCTTGATCACATTAAGGATTTGTCATCACAACTCAAAGACAAGAACGTTTTGCTCTCACGATACACTAAGGCTAAGCCATCTAAGGATGTAGCACCCAAGACACAAGAGGACGTTAAGGTGGACGATGGCGCCAGCTTCATGGACAGATTGAACAACATGAAGTTTTAGAATAGATTTGTATATTAGTACAACTAGAGGTTGCATGGGGTTTTTTTGTATTTTTCTCCCCGTGCAGCCTCGCTTTATGTAATGAACTTGACATTACTTAAGATATGTGTATATAATATCTTTGAACTTTGTGCAAGAGTTCTCAATCATTTGCAAAGCTTTGCTCGGTAGCTTTATTTCCGCTCTAATCAGTAATTAAACTAAGTTGACACATACATTTTGTGTTGACGAATTAATGCGCTGTATGAGCGCAAACAAAACTATATAAATATTATGGCAAACCTATTAGCAAACTTCATGCAGGAGGAAGCATACCGCCTCGCTGGAGACATTGATCGCAAAATTACCAAGTTCTCACCATACCTATCACAGGTACCAAAGAAAGCTTGGCCAGACCGTATGGGTCATCAGATTACTAACGTAGTTTGGGACCGTTCTTTCGCAGCAACTGAAAACGCCTGGGAAGATATCGTATCCGCAGATGGAGGAAACAACGTATGCCTACCACAGGCAGATCTTGTTGAATTCACACAGACCACCTACAACACCAACCTTGCCACTAAAGCTGTCAAGAGTCCTCAATTCTGTATTGATGACCTTAAAGTGAAGTGGAAGGCCGTTGAGCAGATGGGCAACATCACTCGTATCCTTGGCGATGTCGTCAAGAAGTATGAGAGTGAGCGTGCTCGTTTGCAGTATCAGTCACGTTGCGACCAGAAGGTTGTAGCAGACGCAGCTCTTACAGCTACCAACTTTGCCTCAGTTATTACTGACGGTGCAGATGGCGGTATTGTAGGAGACGCTAAGTTTGCTGATTCTGACGCTGTGTCTATCGCTACACACGGTATCCTGGACTACTTCCATAGCTACCTCGACCGCGAGGGCGCAGGTGAGTGGGCAGCAGCACAAGACGGAGGTGGTTACATCTACAAGCTTGTAACTTCAGCAGAGCACTCACAGTGGCTTCGCAAGGAGGATTCTGCAGTACGCACGGATTTCCGTGAGTCAAGTCAGTCTGATATCCTGCTTAAAGGTCTTGGAATTACCCAAACTTACAACGGCTATGCACACATCATTGATCCTGTTCCACGTCGTTGGAAGCGTAATGCAGCTCTTGTTCTTAACAACGGTTGGGAAGAAGTGAATGCATACATCGATGATGGTGCTGGTAGCTGGATTCAAAACCCAGAGTATCGCACAGCTCCTTACGAGGATCTGGTGATTTATCACAGCGCTGTCATGGACTGCATGGTTCCAACACCAGAAAGTTCTATCGGTAAGGCTAAATTCCAGCCACAAAACTACCGTGGTGATTTCCGCTTCCTGAATATCCTTCATGAAGACGAGAACCCACTCGGTAACATTGGTCGCTTCTACGGACGCATCACCAATGGTTTCAAGACCCGCCACCCTGAGTACGGTATTACTATCCGTCATCAGCGTGCTCCTCTTGAGCTATCCTTGGTAGACGTATCCGTCTAACCTTTTAACTCCTTCCTTGTCTAGTCGTTCAGGTGTCAGAATGGCGAAGGCAAGGTTGGGGTTAACACATACTTTGTTCATGTGTAAACCGTTCCCCTCAGCCTGACATAACTGGGGGGAACGACACATAACAACTGAGATTTGGCACAAACTTATATATATATACTAAATGAAAACATTCACTTTAACGCAGAGCCAATCAAAGTATACCCTTTATCTAAACCAACGTTTTTTATCCGTCACTGTTTCAGGCTCTACTTTTGGCAGTCGACAATTACTCATTGAGGAGAGAGGTTCTTCTGGGTCTTGGAGCTTAGCACATGGCGCTCCTATTTTAGCTGCTGATCACGATACTTTTACATTTGCCGCTAAGCAACTTGGTCAACGAATTCGCTTCAAGGCGGTAGGTGGAGGAGCCTGCAATATTGTTATTTCAATAAGTGAATCACCAAATCTTGCTACAGCATTTATTCCAACTGGAGGCGGCTCATCTATAGAGGCCGAAGACCAGGAGTCTAGAGATTATGAAGTTGGTGAACTATTCTATTACTCAGGCTCTATGTGGCGCGTCACAGTTGCTTCACTTGCAGGAGAGACGCCAGCTACAAACCCAGAGAAGTTTGAGCAAATAGGCGGCAGCGAAGATCCTACGCCACAAGTGGTAACATCTTCGTCGAATATATTACAATGGGACCACACGCTTGGTTCAAGCGCCAAACTAACTCTTACAGAAGATGTGTATAACATTATTCCTGACAATGCTGCAGAGGGTGACTCTGGCCTTATCATAGTGGAGCAAGATGGCACATCAAACTGGACACTGAACGACGCGATAAATTCGAGAGTGTTGGCAGGAGATTTAGCTGTAATAGGCGCCGATATGACATCTGCTACAATGGTTTGCACGGTAGGTTGGTATCTTGGGGAGGGTAATATTAAATACCTATATGTTAGTGATGTCGCAGACCAAACCATTTAATTTAATATGAAAACTTACCAATTAATAAAACTTAGTCCACTAAAGCTCGAATACAAAAACTTGGGGGGATTACCTTCTTCTTTTACAAGAGCCTCTGATCCACCGCAAACACCAGATGGATATGCTTATGTTGAGGATCTGGCTTTTCCTACTGAGCCAGCTCCTGAAGGCGAGCAATACAACCGACTGCTCACGGCAACAGAGTATGGCTGGGTGAGCGAAGCGATTCCTGTTTATCCTATCGAGATTGTAACTCGCATCCAAATGCGCGATGCGCTCATTGACGCAGGATTATCGGACAGCATTGAGGCAATCATTGCAGGGATGCCAGAGACTACCGACCAAGAAACCATCGACAAAAAGAAGATGGCAGATTGGTGGAACCACGCTCCAAACTTTAGACGCGACAACGCACGGATTTCAACAATGCAAGCGGCTTTAGGGCTGACTGATGCGGAGGTGGATGCCCTGTTTGAATCTGCCTCACTTGTAGACTAATGAGCTTAAAATTCCCCATATCATTAGCTGGTAAACGATCCCAGAATACAGCGGGTTGCGAATACAGCGGATGCACCCCGCCCGACCCAGCTTTAACTTATGCCTTTAATTCTGATTGCAGTATTAATGCGTCAACTACAGGCAATATTCCTACAGACTGGCGCAAATCTAATGGTGGGGTAGCGGGAATCTACATAGCTCCTAACGTAACTGCTTTTGGAAACAATGCTTTTCGTGATTGCAATGGCTTGCAAAAAATCTGGATACCAAATCAATACATAAACACTAACAACTATCCCTTTTACAGCTGCAGCAACTTGCATACAGTAAATTGGTCAGCAGATAATGGAGATTGGAACGCTTACGCATTTAGATATTGTGCAGCCTTAACGACTTGGAATTTCTGCACGGCAAGTGCGCCTAGTGGAATAAGCCTCGGAACATATGGGATCTTTGCAGATGTGAACAACCTAACAGAAATTCACGTTCCAGCAAATGCGTGGGTGGGATCTACAACTTATGACGGAAAGACATTAGTAAAAGATTTGCCAGATTATGTCGAGAATCCCATTTCCACCACCCTCAAGGACGCTAACGGCGATTATATTTTTAGCAAAAACCAGACCACTTTTGGCAACAATTCTTTTGCTTACAATACACACCTCACTAGCTTAAAAATGGGGGATAACGTATCTAGCGTAGGTTCAGCCTTTTGCGGTAATTGCGTAAACTTAGTAGGAGACATTACTTTTCCTAGCGGGTTTGTTTCTGGTTCATTTTTTGGAAGAAGCGGAGCAAACTTTGACGACATAACATTTAGCGAGGGGATTACAACTATTTCAGCCTCTATGTTTCTGCAATACATAGGGAACAAGGGAATCGACTTGGTAATGCCAAGCACCTTAACCAGCATTGGAAGTGAGGCATTCAATACAAACCACGCTAATTCATGGGGACAACTATATCTCAATGAAGGTTTACAAACAATGGGGCAGCAAGTGTTTAGGTTTAATTCTAATCTTGGGGCAAATCAAACATTAGTATTTCCTTCAACCATGACATCAATCGCGCGATGGAACTTCCGTGGAAGTAAATTTAACCGAATTGAAATCAAGGCGGTTCAAGCACCATCAATTAGCAATGAAGCGTTTGTAAACATGAGTTATGTCGCAGACAACTCGATACACGTTCCTTCTAACGCTACGGGATACCCAGCAACCATTAGTGGATACACAGTCGTTTACGATCTGCCAGCAGGATAATATGAGCTTAAAATATCCAATATCATTAGGGGTAACTCTTGATTTGCTTGTTTCTAAGGCATTATCGTCCATTTAATCACGGTTTGCCGTTTTATGTTATAATACCTACGAAACATTAACATTATGACAACACTTCTAACTAGATTAAAACAGGATTCTACATGGCGTGGAATCATCACCGTTGCAGCCCTTGTTGGCCTGCAATTTAGCCCCGAACAACAGGAAGCTATCATCACTGCAGCATTGTCTTTATTGGCAGCTATTGAGATTCTTCGTAACCAGAAATAACATGAAGGCACTATACGTTCTTATTGTTGCTCTGTTGTTGACTTCTTGCGCCAACTTGCCTGTCTCATTCGGACTGGAAACTAACGGCGTCAATGCTAGTTATTCAGCAAAAGGAGGGTTAGTTATCGATATCGATCCCAGCTTGCTGGTTGACCAGAGCAGCGGTAAGTGAAAAAGGTTTGTATCGATCCAGGTCATGGAGGTCATGACGTAGGAGCTATGGGTCCATCAGGCACTACTGAGTCCTCTATGACCCTAGATGTCTGTAAGCGCATTAGGACGCTTCTGGAGCCACTTGCCGAGGTGGTGATGACACGAGACAGCGATGTCTACCTAACGCTCGCTGAGAGGTCTGCTATTTCCAACAACGCTGATTGTGATGTTTTTCTATCATATCATTTTAATGCAGCTGAAAGCATGGTGGCAAACGGGTGGGAAATCTTTACTACAAAACGAGATAATAACTCAGACAAGCTAGCCACTGCTATTGGAGATGCCCATGCATTGCAGTTTCCACGTCAGCATGCACGTACTGATTGGTCTGATGGCGATTTAGACAAAGAGGCTAATTTTGCTGTTATACGCATGGCTGATTGTCCTTCTATATTATTTGAGGGTGAGTTCATACACAACAACGTGGGGGAAGCTATGATTCTCGATCCTGAGAATAGGCAAAAGATGGCGGTAGCAGTAGCTGAGGGTATTAGCACGTACCTGAACTTGAACTTAAAACTAAACATTCCCATCACTCTGGAACAGCGAGTGGCTAGGATCGAAAAACATTTAAATCTATCATAAAATGGATATCACAAACATAATTACGGAGGGTGGCCCTATTGGTGTCGCGGTTGGTGGCTTGTACTTTATAACCAAGTTGTTTTTGAAAACCATCAACGAGAGGGATGAGGTACATCGTGTTTTCCTGAAAGACATCATGAATGAGGATAGAGCTCTAAGAGAAGAAGACAGGGAATCGAGGCACGAAGACAGGGAGTCACGTGCTGCTGACAGACAGGAACACAGGGAGTCATACACAAAGCTAAGTAGCTCACTAGACAAGCTTGCACAGGAACTGCGACGTTGATCACGTAGCCTGTAACTATGTTATAATAGGCCTACTTAGTTATGGCCAACAAAGCACCTAAACCAAGCGCACTTGCGCCAGGAATTTACCCTGTTATTGATCACGCTACTCCCGACATACGGGACACGATAGTCTACTTAGAGGTAGATAGCAGATTAGGCAATTACAAGCAGCCAGAATACGGTAGTAAGTATGCGGGTCCACGTGGACATCTTAGGAATGATCCATGGGCTGAAGAAGGTACGACGCCAGAAAAGATTGGTCGTTTCGACAATCACGAGCTTGTTCATGTTTCTTTAGCTGATGAGCGTGGTATGGTACGCTGGTATTACGCCAGAAGGAGAGAGGATCAGGCTTTTTACAACTGGGAGTATAGCACCCCTGGGCAAAACGCAGACGGCTACCCCACTTACACACGTACTTACTTTGTTCATCGGGATGACTTAGCAGATTACTACGATGAATATCCAGCAACCCCTGCTGGGGGGGAGCATTTAAGTCTTGGTGACACTGATCCAGATTTATCATATACACCCCAGTTTTACGGGTTTGAGTATTCCGATACACAGATAGGGCGAGTCGGTGATGAAAACTTAGACGCTTTATACGTTTTAGTAGTAAGGCGTTTTCAATTGCTTTGCGACAAGGTTACACAAACTGAAAGCGAGACTTACGGCACAGTTACCAGCACAGTTGTCTTTGATGACAATGTGCAGAATTCTTATGAACTGGCTTCAGAATACCCTGCTGGAAGCGGCAAATACATAATTGATCTTACAGAGAAGTTTATTGGCTGTAGTGACGAATATCGCAGAGTTGATATCTCAACAGTAGCCATACCCACTTTACCGAACATCAGTGAGAGGGTGGACAAGGAGTTTTGCAACATCACTACAAAGCGTTGGGTGGATTTTGATGCTTCTCGCCATCAAACCTTAGGCACAGTTTTGCCAGTTATTGGTTCGGCTGACCCGACAGACCCAACACGTATTGTCGTAGACTCATCTCTAGAATCTATAGGGCAGAGCACATTAGCTGTCTTTACAGTATCTTATGGCGTGTTTCCTACCGAGCCTGTTTCAACGATTAGAGAAGACCAGCAATACTGTCGTATTAACACAGAGAGCTATTACGCTTTAGGTGACACAACGGACCTACCTGCCGTAGGCGAAGTTCTTGAGGGAGGCGACGTCGTGGTGGACGCAACAGCACAGGATATTTCCTGCGGAGACGTACGTAAATTTAGCGTATCAACCGCTGTTATACCAACACCAGTTGTAACTACAGAGACACTCAATAACGATTATTGCCGTGTAATATCTGAAACAAATTATGACTTGCGCACTAATATTGGTGACCTACCCGAGTATGGCGATGCACATCCTACTGAAACAGGTTATCAGGTAATAGAAGCTCAGCTCGATGACGTTGGTTGCGGGGAGCTCACGAAACGTAGTGTCTCATATGCCACTGTACCTACTTCACCAGTGACTGACGAGGTGGATGACCCGCAGTTTTGTAAAATGTACAAGGAGAGGTTTTACGATTTATCTACCAATTTTACACTCCCGACAAAAGGTGATCCATACAAGTCTGTTTACGTTGTATTAGATAGCTCTGCTGTTTCTCAAGGTTGCGGTGATCTGATGCAGTTTCAAATCAGTTACGCATCATTACCAACGCCAGTTGTTGTTAATGAGGTGTTAAACCGTGATTTTTGCAGGGTAATCACTGAAACCAACTATGACTTAAAGGGCAACATCGGAGCTTTACCACTATACGGCGATTCACACCCTACAGAACAAGGCTATCAGGTTACAGATGCATCTTTGGAAGACATTGGTTGTGGAGAGGTTAGCAAGAAGACAATCAGCTATGCCACCGTACCAACTACACCTGTTATTGACGAGGTGGACGATGATCAGTTCTGCAAGACATTTAAAGAGAGGTTTTACGACCTATCAACGAACTACACTTTGCCTGTAAAGGGAGATGCTTACAAATCCACTTACACTGTATTAGATGCACAGGCGAATGCTCTTGGTTGTGGGGATTTAAAGCAATTTACAATCACTTACGCTTCACTACCGACTCCTGTAGTAGAGACTGAGATACTCAACCGCGATTATTGTCGGGTTATTACACAAACCAATTACGATCTTAAATCTAGCATTGGTGCTTTGCCGTCATATGGGGATTCACACCCAACTGAAACGGGCTACCAAGTTATCGAGGCTTCTTTGGAGGATATAGGCTGCGGCGAGGTGAGTAAGCAATCTGTCAGTTACGCCACTGTACCTACAGATCCTGTTACGGACGAGATGGATGATCCCCAGTTCTGTAAAATGTTTAAAGAGCGTTTTTACGATCTGTCTAGCAATTACACACTTCCGACTAAGGGTGATGCATACAAGCAAACTTATACTGTCCTAGACAGCAAAGCTACAGCCGTCGGTTGTGGCGATTTGATGCAGTTCGAGATTTCGTACGCAACACTACCTACACCTGTTGTTGCAAATGAGATTTTGAATCGTGATTTTTGCCGTGTTATTACTGAAACAAACTTTGATCTGAAATCAAATATTGGTAGTTTACCTACTTACGGGGATAATCACCCAACAGAGATAGGTTATCAGGTCACAGAAGCGACATTAGAGGATATCGGCTGTGGCGAGGTGAGTAAGAAGATGATTAGCTATGCTACGGTTCCTACTTTGCCTGTTACGGACGAAGTGGACGACCCAGAGTTTTGCAAGACATATAAAGAACGTTTCTACGATCTATCTGCTAATTACACGTTGCCGACTAAGGGTGATGTCTACAAGTCGAGTTACACAGTATTGGATGCTAAGGCTGACGCATTGGGTTGTGGAGATCTTAAGCAATTTACCATTACATACGCTACATTGCCTACACCAGTAGTTACCAAGGAAGATTTGGATAATGATTATTGCGTGCTTTATACAGAATCTAACTATGACCTGAAATCTAATATTGGCGCTTTGCCTATTTTCGGTGATGCACATCCCGCTAAGCAAGGCTTTCAGGTTGTTAGGGCTGCACTACAGGATATAGGCTGTGGGGAAGTAAGCAAGCTCACAGTTACTTATGCAAACGTTCCGACAAGTCCAAAAACTACTGAGAGGGATGATGAATCATGGTGCAGGGTAATTACTGATCAGTTTTTTGAACTATCTGCTAACTACACACTACCAGCTAAGGGAGATATTTACCCGTCTGGAAACACCACACGCGTTATTAATGCCAGCACTGATGCTGTTGGCTGCGGAGATTTATACAGATTTACAATTGAGTATGCGTCATTACCTACTCCAGTTGTTACAACAGAAACACTTAATCGTGACTATTGTCGTGTTATTACGGAATCTAATTACGATTTAAACTCGTCTATAGGAGCTTTGCCAACATACGGCGACAGTCATCCTACGGAGACGGGTTATCAAGTTATAGAGGCTACCCTCGAGGATATAGGTTGCGGTGAAGTTGCTAAGCAATCTGTAAGTTATGCTACAGTTCCTACACAACCAGTGATTGATGAGATGGATGATCCTCAGTACTGCAAGATGTACAAGGAACGATTCTACGATTTATCTACTAATTATACTTTGCCTGACAAAGGTGATTCTTATAAGACTTCACACACTGTTCTTGACAGTAAGGCAACAGCAGTAGGCTGCGGTGATCTAATGCGGTTTGAGATTAGTTATGCTACACTACCTACACCTGTAGTAGTAAGTGAGGTGCTCAATAGAGATTATTGCAGAGTTATATCTGAGACTAATTATGATTTAAAATCAAACATTGGAGCCCTACCTGCTTATGGTGACGCACACACCACACAGACTGGTTACCAGGTTATTGAAGCATCATTAGAGGACATTGGATGTGGACAGGTGACGAAGCAAACAGTTAGCTATGCCACTGTTCCTACTCAACCAGTTATTGACGAAAGGGATGATGCACAGTTTTGTAAAACATACACAGAGCGTTTCTATGATCTTGGAGCAAATTACACGTTACCTACTAAAGGCTCGGTATACGAAACTGATTACAATGTAATTGATGCAAAAGCTGAGGCTGCTGGTTGCGGGGATTTATACAAGTTTGAGATCACATATGCATCAATGCCTACACCAGTTGTTGAGACAGAGGTGTTGAATAAAGATTACTGTCGTGTCATCTCTGAAACAAATTACGACCTGAAGGGAAGCATCGGGTCTTTGCCGCAGTACGGTGATTCACATGCCTCTGAACCAGGCTATCAGGTTATTGAGGCCTCCTTAGAGGATATAGGGTGTGGAGAGGTTACAAAGCGTAGCATTTCATATGCGAATGTACCAACAGCACCCAGGGTTAATCAGATTGACGACCCAGAGTTTTGTCGTGTTAGTGAAGCGTTCTTCTACGACTTGCTAGCTAATTTCGATCTGCCTGCAAAAGGCGATGCATACTCAGGTGGTTATGTTATTGACGCAAAGGCAGACGCAGTAGGTTGCGGTGACTTAATGAGGTTCAGCATCAAGTATGCAGCATTACCTACACCCGTTGTCACTACGGAAAGTTTACACGAAGAGCATTGCAATCTCATTACTGAGACTAATTACGCTCTAAAAAGCGCTATTGGCACAATGCCTAGCAATGGCGATGCGAATACTAATGACTCCACATACAGGGTTGTAGATGCCACTATACAAGACATTGGTTGTGGCGAAGTGGCGAAACGCACAATTGTATATGCTCCGATTCCTTCTACGAAGAGAAAAGAAGTTACTGAAAGTCCTGAATGGGGTTCTTTAACTCAGGAAACTTATTTCGATGTAGATACAGCTACACTTTTAACTCACGGAGATGCTTATGGTGGCGGTTATGTTATCGAGTCACAAAGAATGCCACAAGGTTGTGGTGTATTGGCTAAGTACACTATTTTTTACGCTGCACTACCTACAGCTAAAAATCAAACGACGAGGCAGAATGATGCCTTTTGTCTCACTACGACAGATACTTGGCATGCTTTGGACACAGAGGAGTTACCATCAAAAGGTGATGCGTATGCCACTGGACATGTAATAGATTCTATTGCAGAGGACGTTAATTTAGGACCAGTTAGGAGGTTTACTGTCACCTACGCCACTTTGCCAACACCTACAGTTACTACAAAGTCTACTAGCGACGAGTGGTGCGACACCTACACTGATACTCATTACGATTTAGCGGCATCACTCACTACACTTGCTGGGCTGGGTTCTGCTGGCGAAACGGGTTACGTTGTTGTAGATGCAAAGATAGACGATATCGGCTGTGGTGACATCAGGAAATCAACTGTCACTTATGCAGCAGTACCAAGTGAAAAGCGCACAACTGAAAGCGAACATCCCGAGTATTGCACTTTATTCTCCGATACTTTTTACGAGTTGGAAGGATACGAGTTGCCTGTACAAGGTGACACGTATCTAGGAGGGTATGTTGTTAATGCGCAAGCAACCGATATTAACTGCGGCGCGGTGAGGCGAATCAGTGTTGAGTATATCACCCTGCCTACATCTAAACGTTACCAGCACAGAGAAGACGACACATACTGTGGCGTAGAGACAGAGCAGTTTTTAGATTTAGATACCTATACAACACCTGGACTCGGAACAGTTTATGGGGCTGGTACAGTAATTGATGTATCAAGTCGCGACATTGGTTGTGGCGGGATAACTGAGTATTCTATCACCAGTGGTGTGATTCCCAGCCCTAAGAAGATTTCTATCAGGACTGACGATGAACGATGCCGCATACAATCAGAGACTTTTGTAGATGTAGAATCATACACCCTTCCTCTCGTTGACTCTGCACACCCAACAGACACAGATCTTAAAGTAGTTAACACGAATCAGACACCGCTTGGCTGCCGTGGCATTAGCAATTACGAGATCACCTACGCCGTCATACCGAGTCCACCTCGAGAGTCGGAAAGAGAAGATGATCGATGGGGCAGAGTGACAGAGTATACTTTTTACGATCTTGAAGGAGCAGCACCTTTACCTTCTGTGGGAACCACTTACGAAGGGCAGACTGTCGTTTCGGCTGTTGCCCAAGACGTAAACTGCGGCACTTTGAGGCGCTACGTAGTTGGCACGATCCTTTTACCGACACCTACTAAATTACGCACTTCTGAAGATGAACGTTTTTGTCTACTAACCACTGAAAGCTTTTTTGATTTATCAACTTACGCTTTGCCATCTAGGGGGGCCACTCATAACGGTTCGCCTGTTATAGATTCCACTAGTCTTGATATTAACTGTGGTGGCATCACGGAGTATACGATCACGACAGGACAAGTTCCTTCACCGATTAAAACTTCAGAAAGAACAGATGATGATCTTTGTAGGATTATAACTGAAAGCTTTACTAGCACAGAGACAGCATACACTTTGCCTATTCTGGATTCCGATCACCCAACAATAACGGGTTTGAAGGTTGTGAACACTGCCGCCACCCCTTACGGCTGCGGAGGCATTTTTGCATATGACGTCACTTACGCCCAGATCCCGTCACCTGCTAAAACAAATCTTATTGAAGATGCTGAGTATGGCCGAGTGTCTATTGATACGTTTTACGTTAACGATCAATATGTACTTTTATCTCATGGAGCACCTTATGGTGGAGGGTATATCTTGTCTGCAAAGAAGGATGAGGTTAATTGCGGCACCTTAATTAAGGTTGAGTATCGTTACGTGACACTGCCAACTTCTAAGAAGTACGTGGAACGCGAGGACAGGGAGTTTTGCACTTTAGAGGACGAGGTGCATTACGACTTAGACACACACGTATTGCCAGTTGCGGGTAGTTTACACACAAATGGCAGTTATGTTTTAGAAGCTACCGCACAGGATATTGATCTTGGTTCTATCAGGAAGTTTTCTCTTACTACAACGGAATTGCCTACAAATACTCAGGTGTCTGAGCGTAAAGACGATGACATGTGTACTATACACACTGAGTCTTTTTACCACACTGACACAGTTTACGTGCAACCTGCGATAGGTTCTGATCTATCAACTAACACGTTACTTAAGTGCATTAGCTCAAATAAAGATCCTTACGGATGTGGAGACATCTATAAGTACACTAATGCTTACGCGCAAATTCCATCACCTCCTCGCTCTTCTGAGTATGATGATCCACGCTATTGTCGTGTTGACGTAGATGTTTATTACGATTTAGAAGGCGACGCAGCATTACCATCAATTGGCGATGTCTATCCTGAGGGTGGAAATAGCAAAGTCGTGGAGGCTAAGGCAATGGATGTTGATTGTGATGGAATACGCAAGTATGAAGTACACTATGTCGCCCTGCCTATAGTAAACACTTCTGAATCAGCAGACTCAACATACTGCACTACCACAAAAACTGAAACTTACGAATTAACATCAACTCTTGGTTCTTTACCAGGACAGGGTACAGACAATACAAATGGACAAACAATACTAGAGGTTACTCGCGATGCGATCGGTTGCGGCACAATTTCCAAACAGACGGAAATATCTACAACGTTGCCTTCGCCAGCATTAACAACAATTTCATCGGACGATAATTTTTGCGAGATTCAAACAAAAGTTCTTTATGACAAATCTACTGCTAATTTCCCCGCAGTTGGCGCTACTGGTGGGTTAGGTTTTGTTATTGATAAAAGGGTGACTCCTACAGGGTGCGGTGGTGTTGTACGACACGAAGAAACCACAGCTGCAGTACCATCACCACTGACAACAGTAACAAACAGTGATAACAAGTACTGTTCTATCACTGAATATAGGCAGATTGTTCTAGAAGGCTCTACACTTGACTATACGATAGGCGACACGCTGGCTGATAGCTCGATTGTTGTTGATTACCAACAGCGCATATACAAATGCGATCAATTTGTCATCGAGTCATACAAGGCGATAGATGCATTACCAACAGAGGTGAAAACAGCATCATATGAGTCGCCAGATTACTGCGATGCCAATATTGATACCTTTTTCGATTTGTCTACATCTCAACAACCCATAGTGGGAGATTCACGAGGCACGGCTGGTCAAGTAGTGGTACAGATAACCCAAAAACCAGTATGTGGTGACCTTGTTGAGTTCGAGATAAGATATGCTCAGATCGGACCTGCATTTAAGAAGACATCTGAAGGCATAAACGACTTATTCTGCAGTGTGAGTAACATCTCATATGTTGAGAAGACTGCTGATGTGCCTGGTTACGCACGAGGTGATGCTGATCCAGACGATGCAGGAGCTGTCGTTATTGAGTATTCTACTACTCCTTTAGGATGCGGCATCTTATCTAGAGTTAATTACACGGTAGGCACTGTGCCAAGTGATTTGCTAGAGGGTCATCGAATCAATCAGGTGACAGGTAAGCTTGAGGATTTCTCAAAGAAGGTCATCAAGAATACTGATGTTTCTTCAGAAAAGAAAGACGTCGATGCAGATGGAAACTACACCTCAATACAACCTTATGGCTGCGGTTTGTCTTTAGCTGAGACTGCTAATATCAGGCCTTTTGAGACTCTTGAATACGAGACAACAATACAATACACTTTTCCGCGAGTATTGACTAGAATTGATTTGTTTATTTGGCCTTTGAAGAAGGGAGGTAACGAAATCTATCCACAGTTTTTATGGAAGAAAATCGGCTATTCAGGCCCAGTTAAAGCAAGAGTGGTTGAGGAGTGGCATTTAGTTAAGCCAGCTGCGCTAGTACCGATTGTTTTGATGCCAGGGGTTTTGGTGTATAATTCACCAGCATTCAGGGTGAGTACTCCACCTTGCTTGCATGGACAAATTTTATTTAAGGCCGACTATGGTACAAACGACAAAAAGTACGCTTTTACATACAATAGTAATTGGACAGTAAATGCAACGACCTACACTGATTGGCCAACAGAAGAATTTCTGGCAGCTTGGTCAGCAAGGCCAGCGTATGGGGGGTATATTTCTAAATCTGTTTACGTCACAGCACCCCCAGTTTAACAATGAGTACAGCAGATCCTAATCATTTCAAGAAAGGCCTCGAGCACACTCCAGAGGTGGGTTACCTGCCAGACGAAACTTATCCGAATTACTTATTGGGACACGATGGTGGCAACGGGACAGTGGACACTGGTTTGGCTGATGATAATTACGACCGTGACTATGGGGATGAATACCTGCATCCTTTTGAGGTTTTAGTTACGGATGGCAAACTTTACGTAGCGCCTGGCACATACTCCATAAGGGAATTTGGTCCGAAAGGGGATGTATTAGAACCGACTTATCCTTTATTGGATGGTGGTGGGGCTATTGGCCCCCTTGGTGAAGATGGTTTAGTTTCCACTTCTGTGGACCCTGATCATACTCGTGTGGTTCTTGAGGTGCCTTGTGGTGGTGTTGGGGGAGTGAAAGTATGGACGGACGAGGAATACGATGAGTACATAGATAACGAAGAAGGTTTTTTGGTTGTAATTGCAACACTGGAAATAGATACACAAAATATAGTTACTAGTTTTACTGAGGATGGCGTACCATTAACTACATCACAAATTGAGGCTATCGAAATTACACAGCTCGTACATAGCGATATATTTGTTAACCTTGAGATACTATGTGATTCTGATTCAGGAGATTCAGGAGGTTCTGGTTCAGGAGGTTCTGGAGGTTCTGGTTCAGGAGGTTCTGGAGGTTCTGATGATGGCGATTCTGGGACTAGTAAGGACAGCGCTATAGTTCCTGTTAACTGGACAAAAACAGGTTTTACGGCCCTTTACTGCGTTGAGGCACCTGATGTTCGTTTTGAGGATACGATCGTTGTAGAGCGCCCTAAATGGGCTAGGAATTGGTCTGTGAATACATGCGGTAAATTTCGCAGTGTTTTAGAGGATGGCTCAATGGAGGTCGTCTCTTACACTACTGACAAGCCTGTACCAGTAGGTTTTAGCATAGATGAGCGAGGTGTTCTGTATGTACGCACATCATATTTACCATTCAACAGACCAAACAGGCTTGTTGTAAAGCTCGCAGGTATACGTCGAGGTTTTGCAGGTGTTAAGTTTGAACAGAAAACACAAGCAGAGTTTGATGCAAACGAGAAACGTTTAACCTTAGACCTATAATAATTAAACAGTATGTCGATTAGTTGGGGTAGCTCGAAATCATCTAGCTCTAGTAGCTCTAGTAGCTCTAGTAGATCTGGTGGCTCTGGCTTCAGTTCTAGCTCTAGTTCAAGTGGTTCGAGTTCTAGTGTTTCTAGCACTAGTGGATCCAGTGACTCTTGTCCCGAGATTTGCATCCGAGCTAACGGTGAGAATCATTATTTGACAGGAACTTTTCTTACTAATGCCAACGAAGACACTGAGAAGTGCGGCTACATAATAACTGTAGATGGATTGAGTTATACCATTTTCGTTATGCAGGGTGGCGGTGTTGAGGTAGGCCCTAATAATGGGAATCTGCCAACATTCTACCCAGATTTAGAGGCCTTCTACGCTGACAATCCTTATGACTTCAGTGAATGCATCTCAATTAGCAGTAGTTCATCTGGCAGCAGCTCCTTTGCCAGCAGTTCTTCTAGCGTTTTCAGTGCTTCTTCATTAAGTGGCTCTAGTAGTGCTAAATCGAGTGGCTCTAGTGGATCTACAGCTTCCAGTTCATCAGCTTCTGGATCTGGCAGCAGCGACAACTCCCCTGATTGCGGCGAGTTTTGTTTAACATGGACGGATTACAGTACAGCACCGCCTACATATGGATCTATGGAGCTTACTGGAGAATGGATTCCTGCTGGTGATCCGTTTTTAGATGGTGTCCCAGATTTGCCTACCACAATGACAAATGGCAATACCCCTTACGCTGGCTATTGCTACATGTTAGCCACGGGAACCCCAGACGGCAATCTGGCTTGGTATCAAGGATACGTTGACAAAGCAAATATAGGGGGGGGTATTGAGCCTTGGGATAACCCACATCTTTATCATGACGACACTTACCAAGGTGAATTTGATGACTTCCAATTGGTACTTTTACCTGTTGCGGAATACAAGATTGCTCCTGGTGCTTGTCCTTCTTCTGCTTCTTCTGCTTCTTCTGCCTCATCTGCTTCTTCTGGAAGCGGCATTGATTTTAACTGTGGTGATTATTGTTTGAAGTCTACAGATGCTGATGGAAATGTAGAATACAATGGATCTCCTGGGTTTTTTCAAGCATCTGATCCAAGCAATGAGCCAGCTGGCTATCAAGACAAAATTTCGGAACACTCAAGTGATCCCGCTGAGGTGATAGGGTCTTGTGTCTATTCTTTTCCCGATATCTTAGGAGCAGGAGCATCGTGGAATATGTACCAGCCGATAAGGACTACCCAAAATGGTAATGTTTACGTTGGCGACCATATACACTTTTACGATCAGGCTGGTGATCACGTAGAATCCATGGTTACGCCAGTGACTTCTGTTATATTTACTATAGACGGTACAGAGCACGAAATTACGCCTGGTGATTGTCCTTCTTTCTCAAGTAGTAGCACTAGTAGCTCAGCTAATGAGTCTTCTAGCTCGGATTGCAAGTGTTTGAAATTTGACGGGGAAGAAGTGATAGCTTGTCGTGAGTATTGGGCCCAGAATGGTGGTTGGATTTACAATTTCGTGACACCAAGCGGCACATTCTTTATGGGTTGGGACGGCGGGACCGATGTTTATTTATTCGGAACTGACACTTCTTTAGAAGTTTACACGAGTGAGGATGAAATGTGGTTGGAGGTGAACAGGGGCTTTGCAATGGACGGCGTGGATATACAGTCATGCGAATCAGCTTCCAGCTCAAGCGGCTCAAATGATTGTGGGGACTTGTGTGTATGGTGGTTTGTGAGAACAGATACTGGTTTCCCAGACCCGCCTACATACGCTACTAGATTCGAAACTTTCACTGGTATTTCTGGTACTTACACAGACTATAGTGATGAAGAACAACACACTTGTATTTACACTGGTTTTGCTGGCATGGGCCTACCAGATCTAAATGGGGGTGAAGGATATATTTACGACATACGAAAAGACGCACTTGGCGAGTATCGGATGTACAATTTAAGTAATGGCAACCGATCAAACCGAGCTGGGCAAAACGGCGAGATACGTGAAGATTATCAAATCGATAATGAAATCTTTTATGTAGATCATGGAGCTTGTCCTTCGACATCGTCTTCCAGCTCTTTTGATTCCAGTTTGTCTGATAGCTCTAGCTCACAAATTTCTTCGTCTTCTGGTTCTACTGACATTCCAGAAGAGATTCTTTCTCCTATACTAGCATGTGTTACTACTACGATTGTTGATTTCAACTATTTTGATCCTGACTATGGAGGAACCATAAATCCTATTGTGCCTTTGCAGACAATAAATTCTACTAAGTCTCTCAATGAACTTCAAAACTGGGCAGAAGATGGTCCAGGAGAAGGTCCTTATATAAATCCAGAGCATATACCCCAACAAGTTTTGGATTTCCGCGATAGCAATCCTAATATGCCTCTAGCGGCATATTACCTTGATGGTGTAGTTTTAGAGAATAGCTTTTATCCCAAAGGTCACTTCATCTACATGTTTATTGATGATAATTTAGTTTCACCAAAGAATCCGATTTTTCATTACCGTCCAGCAGTACATACAGGAGCGACAGAGGCTGAAAAAACACAAAATCAAGTGTTTATTAGGTTTTTCGATAGTGCGCAGCATTGGCATACTGTTTGGGAAACTATAGTTTGCATACATCCCACCACCAAATTTTGGCGAGATGGTGAATTGATTTACGAATGCGTTGGTGAATCATTTGATTGCCTTGGATTTGATTGTGAAATTAACTCTGCACCTAAAGATTTCATAACTAATTACAATTTATACACTCCACTAATGAAGCAACAGCAAACCATCGATAGTTCGGATGGCATTTATGGCAGTGCGTATTGGAGATACATCATAGACGACGAAGAATACGGTATGAATACATTCTGGCATCGCGGGAATATAGTCGGATACCCACCTACTATTGAACATGTTGGTGATGATACTGTTGATTATGCACTGAAATATTCTGAGAAACAGCATGGTATGCATTCTGGATGGCATATGTTTCAGGACGCAGAAGATACCCCAGGCGAGCTTTTCGAACTTTGGTGGGTTTATTGGTCGCGGAATGAATACGGAGTGCCATTTAGAATGGCGGTTCCAGGCGATTATGAATATAACAACGAACTGAGTTTAGATAATCAGCCAAACACGAATTATCCACCTTGCGGAGAATGCGTACCCTCTACTATTACTGTGACGTTCCCATACACTGTTGGTGGGGGCCCTATTAGCTATTTCACTACCCAAGTTAAATTTTGCAAGGGCCAATATCTTTATCGGGAAGTGGAAGCCGACTACTATAACTATTTTGACCCTAATCAAAAAGTATTTATAATGAGCTTTAAGCCTTACACTGGAGAGTTTCCAAATTTTCCTAATGGCCATTGGGCCATTGAATACGGGAATTCATATTTCGCATATCAAGATCACACGCCTCAAATCGCGGGTAATGAGCGCTACCCTGGACATCCATCCATTGACCCGTGCGACCCAACTGGCTCATGGACCATTACAGACTCAATTTACTACGATGGCTATAACATAACTATCACGACACCCTGATCAACAATGCTTGAATTTATCCATATACCAAAGACGGCTGGCATGAGCATCTGCACAGCGATAGGGCAACAACCTGGACACAGGTTACGCAGGCCACGGGCAATTAATCAGGATGCTTTTATATTCTCCTGCATTCGCAACCCGTATGACAGGGCTGTGAGCATGTATTATTTTTTAACAGACAAAGCCCCACATTATAGAGCCCACATGATGGCTAAAAGAGAGACGGTCAACACTTACTGGCAGCGAGCTGACAAAATGGCCCTCCCAATAAGATTTATACAACCTCAAAAAGCATGGCTACAAGACATCGAGCGCATTGATAAACTGATCAGATTTGAAACGCTAGAAAAAGACTGGGCAGAGATGCAGCAGGCTTTCAATCTGCCAGACCTAGAACATAAAAACATTACATCAAAACCAGCCACACAATGGCAAGATGAACTGACACAGGAAAGCATTGCAAAAATCGGCGAGTTGTACTCAGAAGATTTCGAGCGTTTTGGATACGATCGTATATGATGTACCTATAAACATGATTACTGGTTTTATGTTATAATACATGCATGACATCACGACTTACTGAGCAGCCGCTTGCTGCTGCGGATGATACAAAAGCTGTATTGTTTAATGACGAACAACTCGCTTTTCTAAATAGTCACTTCAATCCAAAGAAGCACGCTGGACCTCCACAGATTGTCACCTTAGGTGCAGATTCGGAAACACCAGAATCTTCTGCAGCTCGCATTGAGGAATCACAAGAAGAGCTTCCCAGCGCAGCCAACAAACCTAATGATGAGCTTTTTGATCTACACAAATGGTTTAAGCACACTAAGGTGGTTAGTTTGGATAAGTTTCCTGAGCGTTGGATTGCTTTCTGTGAACGCGCTCAGGCTGCAGGTATTACAGGGTATGAGAAGATGCACGCCATTGAGGGGGACAAGGTTCCTCCATCTGGCTGGTTTAGAGGCGGCAATGGCGCTTGGGGTTGTTTGATGAGTCATTTACGAATCGTACAGGATTCACTGATGGATGATGAACCTGGACACACTTTGGTTTTTGAGGATGACGCTGTGTTTAGTGATGATTGGCTTGAGCGCATGAATCTTATCATGGAGGAGGTGGGAGATGATTGGGACATGATCTATCTAGGTGGACAACACTTACACATGCCACGCGTTAAGCCCTACAGGATGCCCTACAACAAGGAGGTGATTAATGCACGTAACATTAACAGGACACACGCCTTTGCTCTCAATAAGAAGTTTCTACGCAAGTATCAGCAGCACATTATGTATGCGCCTGATTACATTGAAGCTAAGAGCAATTTCCATATCGATCACCAGCTTGGTATTTTACATCAGCACCAGAATTATAAGATTTTATGTGCACAGCCTTGGATTAACGGACAAGGAGAAGGCTTGAGCTGGACGTGTGGCAAGAAGACTAAAGAGCAGTGGTGGAAGATCAATGAAGCACAGGTGTTGAAGAAGGATTAATGCAAGCAACTGATACAGACAAAGTCCCGATAAAGCAGCTTACACCGAAATTGTTTTGTTTAGGCTTAAACAAGACGGGCACGACATCTTTTGGAACAGCATGTAAGTGGCTGGGCATGCGTAGACTCGGCTGGCGTCCCCTTTTAAGTAAGAGATTAATAACTGCCTATTTTAATGGAGGTGTAGATTTCTTACTCGATACAGCTGAAGATTACGATGCTTTTGAGGACATACCATGGCCTTTAGCATACAAAGAACTGCACGAAAAATTTCCTAATGCTAAGTTTGTATTGACCGTCAGAAAGAGCAAGGAAGTTTGGTACAATTCAATTAAACGTCATGTAAGTAATGACTACGATGGTCACAAGCAAATATACGGTTATTACAGGCCGACTGAGAATCCGACTGCATACATGGATGTTTATACAAAGCACAACGAGTCAGTTCAGGATTACTTTGAGGACAAGCCAAACAAACTACTAGTAATGTGTTTTGAAGATGGCGATGGATGGGGCAAGTTACTGCCTTTTTTGGGTTTAAAGGGTGAACCTATAGCCAAATGGCCACACAAAAATATAGGACGCAAAAAGCAAAACGAAAAACTTCATGGGCAGGAGGGCTAATAAATACAGCAGAGAGGTTGGTTTATCAGTCAGGAGACACTGGTCTACTGAGAAACAGAAACCGTGGGGTGGCAATCCACACTTACTCAAGCTTCATCCTATGATAGTGGCCCAGCGCAGGGGGATGGATTTTTCTATTGATGAATTTTCCAGTTACATTGAAGAGAATATTGACGAGATTTGTGAACAGCTAAACTCTAGGTGGTTGATTTCTATTTGTGATACTTTTTCTTTTTATGACAATGCCCGTGGAGCCCGAGCTACCGTTGTGGCTACTTTCGCCAACATGGTTAAGTTTTGGACTACCGACATTTGGACTCGCCCACCCCAGTGTTCGAAGTTGCTTAGCAAGTACAGAAAAAGACAGCAGCATATTTGCGATGGCATTGTGACGATAACAATGGGCTGCGGTGACGCTGACTGGAATATGATTAGGAAGATGGATACACAGCTTGGTTACGACCCCGTGATATCTAAAATTTGGATTACACTGGCTACGACATACGAGAAGGAAGGGAACGATAGGAACGCATGGGGCTGTATGCGTAAGTTACTATTTAAATTTAGTCGTGGTATTATGCGTAAGCGGAGGAGGGCTCAGATCAGAACTCTAGATACACAATGAAGATTTTAACGGTTTTGCGCAGTGGTGGCAACTTTAGGCCTGAGCATGTTTATGCCGTGCAGCGTATGTGCGAGGAACACCTACCTAACACTCCTTTTCAGTTCTTTTGCCTGACCGATCTCGAGTTGGACTGCCCAACGATCAAGTTGGCTCATGGGTGGCCTGGTTGGTGGTCTAAGTTGGAGTTGTTTAAACAGTTGGGCCCTTGTCTCTACTTTGATCTCGATGTAATTATTACAGGGAACATAGATGATTTGGTAGCATCTATATCATCCACTGATGTCTGTATGCTGCGAGATCAGTGGTATAAGTGCAGCATGAATTCGACTATGATGTATTGGGACGGAGATTTAACTCGCCTTTATGACAAGTTCTCTTTGAACCCTGACGTTTACATGAAAAAATTTAGAGGTGATCAGAACTTTATTGGCTCCTATATTGGCAAGCACGAATGGATTCAGAATCTTAGTGATGAGAGTGTTGTTTCTTTCAAATTCAACATCAAACACGGGAAGCTTTATAACCCCGACTTGCACAAGATAGTCTTTTTCCATGGTCGCCCCAGACCGTGGAATCAGAAGGTTATTGATTACTCTCGGTATATACCTTAATTGCCACTTTTACACATCTATGAGTTCTAAAGAAATGAAATTAGTTAAAGGCTTTTACTTTCCAGATTATGATAACGCTTGCAGTGGTGCGGTTTTTAGAGAATCGCGTAAAATACGAAAAGTATTAAATTTATGCAGCAATTTTGATGCCGTCATACAAGCGGGTGGAAATGTAGGCGTTTTTGCCGTCGAGTTAGCTAAACGCTTTAATCATGTGCATTGTTATGAACCAGACCCCAGAAATTGGGAGTGCTTAATAAAGAACACTATTGGCATATCGAACGTGCATTGCTTAAAAATGGGTTTAAGTAACGTACAGGGTGAGGGTTCTATTTATCAACCAGATAATGCGGATAACTGTGGGTCACTAGCTGTCCGAGAGGGTGATGGGGATGTTGCAATCACAACACTAGATTCTTTGAATATACAGCACGAAGTAGGCTTGATCTATTTGGATGTTGAAGGTGCTGAGTATAGAGCTTTAATGGGAGCGCAAAACATTATCAAACAACATGAGCCCGTTATAGTGGCTGAGAATAAAGGTTTCATCTCTGAATTTACTAATACTGGATTTCTAAAAGGTGGGTCACCTGAATTCAGGGAATGGCTATGTAATAAGTTTGATTACGTTCATGTTGCTAGATTTCAGCGGGATGATGTTTTTATGAAGCGATCAGATTAATGTATCTGACCTGGCACAGGGTTACGCCGTTTCTAGTTCTGTCGGAAAGTATGTTATAATAAGGGCATAACTTATGTCAGCCTTTGTAACATTAGCAGACGCCCGCACAGCCTTCGAACACCTCTTGATTCCTAACGAATTCACAGAGGTGGATTTTGTTGATATTGTCAACAGAGCTGGGGAACGTCTCTATCGCAGATCAGCAACTCCAGGTTGGAATAAAGAGCTCGATTTGGGCAATCCTGACGAGGACGGTGTTGTAATCACCTTGTTTGAGAACATATCTCATGTCCTTGCGTTTAAGATTAATGACAAACCTTATTACGTCACCCCTTTAGCCACCACATATAAGACGGATGGCAGTGGAGGTGATCGTTTTGTAGACTTAGGCTATGGACACGACACCAGTGTGGTAGGCTATGAGGACCATCGCTATTACCGCATCCCTGCGGAGCTTGAGCGTCAAGATAAGGACTACAGCTCATATAGCGTTAAAGCGCTCGTACGGCCCTCCTACAGCCCTGTACTGCTCGATGAGGACACTTTCCCCTTCCAGAACTTAGAGCCTCTCAAACTGGCTTCTTTAGCCATTCTTTATGAGGACAACACAGACTGGGAGCGTGCTGACATGTACATGAATATGGCAGTGGCAGAGAGGGAGTTTGACTCAGAAGAATTTAGAGGACCACAGGTGATCACTATCGGTATTCACGACCCAGCATCTGAAGAAGCAACAGAATCCATTGTATAAATATGAGCGCAGAAGAAGAAAAGAAGAAGAAGGCCAAAAAGAATTTGGCTCAACAGAAATACAACGAGAAGTATAAAAAGCCGCCCCCTTCTAAGAAAGGCGGGCTTGCGGGCTTTGCTGAGAACATGTCTAACTTTCTTGGTACAGCATCATTAAGCAAACAGACACAACAGAGGAAAGAGCAACGTGCTGACGTAAGGGAGTTGAAGGCTGCTGGCGGCACGGATCAACCTAAAGCGGTGACAATGAACGACGTCAAAGATTTCTTTTCTGGCGACGGTGGTATGAAGCGCAACATGGAACAGTTTCAGAAGGACGCAGATTCTCAGATCATTAAGAATAACATGCAGGCTTTCAGCGATGCGGAAGCCGCTGCACAAGCACGAGACGGCTCAGACGAGGATAAATTCAATAGAGGCGTAGAACGACAACGCCAAGAAGCACAGGCCACCGAAGGCCAATCAAACACTATACGGGAGCAGTATGCTCCACAGGCGCTAGCAACAACCACTCCTGCGCCTGCTACTGGTGATGCGGCGGTTTCTGAACGCGATCAACGCGGCACACAACAAGCTCTTGCTGCTGGTTCTGCGGCTTCTGCTAATATTGCTAGTTCATTGGTGAAAGACAACGGGAATGACTATTTGAACCAACGTTATGATCCGACGCAGTTCACTCCAGAAATGCAGGCCCCATTAGCTCCTTTGAACCAACAAAGGGGTAAGGATGGCCGAGTGATGCCAACTGACTTTCGTGGACAATCATCAAACCCTGGCGCACGTAGTTCTAGAAATTACACGCTACAGAAAAACATGTTTGAACGCAATGAGCGTCTTGAAGCAAGAAAAGACTTTGCCAACGAATTAACAGACAATGGTTTTGATATGTCCACCGCTTCTAAGGATGACAAAAAGAACGCTTATGCAAGAGGCGCTAGTTTGGGCGTTAGTCGCAAGCAGCTTGATAACTTTTTGAATCCAAAAGAAGCTGACAGGCCTGGACAACAATCCACTGCTAGTGGCAATTCTAAGCCACAGGGTGGAGGAACAAAGGGTGGTGCAACAAAGGGTGGTTATGCTGTTACGAAAAGTGACCCAGTGGAGCAAGGTGACGTTCTTGGTGTGCCTAATCGTGGAAGAGGTGGAACGAATACATATGGTTCTACTGGGGTGCAAGGGTCTGGAGGATTAAGTAACCAACGAGAATCTTTAAATAGCCCCTCACGACTTGCCCCCTCAGAGTTTGGAACACGAGGCGCTTCACAGGTGAGAGGTGAAACTAACGGTGCTGGCGGTGCTTCTGGTCTGACATCAGGCAGTGAACGCACACAAATGTACACTGCGTCCGACAGACAGTCTGCGAAGAATTACAAGAAGAAGAGCAGGGCGGCTCATTTGGCTTACAGGCAAGCAATCAGGGAAGGTGACAGGAAGGGCGCCTTCCAGATACTTAACGAAGCTGGAGATAGGGGCATCACTTTTGGCGGCGTAAGTCAGTCAGGAGCCGCACTCGAGACAGCTAAGCGTGATCGTTTGCGCAAAGATCAGATGCAAGGTGGTGATTACGATAAGAATAAACCAACGGACAAGTACTGGAACAGATAATGCCAAGATATAGTCAACAAGGAGAACCGCAGCGCGGTCAGAAGGGTTTCAGTACTTATTCAGGGCAAGCAAGCCGTGGTGATAGGGGATTCAATGAATACCCATCACAAGCTCGGGCGCTTTCTGATGCTTATGAGCGTGAGCGTTTGGTTGCCATGGATGAGAAGGAGGAACAGCGGGCTTACAACGAGGAGTATGGTCCACGATATTTTGACCTTGTTGAAAACATGGATGTTTCTGATCCAGAATTTGAGAGCACCCTTAGATCGTTTGATTACAAGTCAAAGAAGATTCCTGGTTTCATTGATGCTGTAAATAACAAGAAGGCTGAACGCAAAGAGTGGTTGACTGCTGACAATGCGCGTATTGAACTAGAGAACGATAAAATCACTGCTAATAACAAAATTCTTGAGGACAACCAGAAGGAAACTGATGCTTTTGATGATAAGCAGATTGCAAGCTTACCTCCTAGTCAGCAACGCGCGGCTAAAATATTCAGACAAAATGGTGATATGCCTGCTTACAATGAGTTGTTGGGACGAGCATATGAATTAGGTGATAAGAAATTTACAGATGCGGCTGCTAAAGTTAAGGCTGACGCTGACAAGGCTGAGTATGGTGCTGAGACAACACGCAGAACACAGGGTAACGCTACTCTAACTAAACAGTTGGCTGGTATTGATAAGACATTGGCTCCTCTTGAAAAGAGGGAGAAGGAAATAGCTGAATGGAAACTCCTTGATGGAGATAAGATAAAGGCTAAGAACAAAAATGGTAATTTTGCACCTACAAACCTCACTGCCACCGAGAAGGCACAGCTTGAAAAAGGCCGTAACGAGAGATCTGCTTTGACTGAGCAAATTGGTGATGGTCAGCTACTGGTCGATCAGCGCAACTTTCAAAGTGGCGGTAAAGAGAAAGACTCTATGATGTCTAAGCTTACTGATCAAGACAAGGTGACTAACAGCCCTTATGATGTTAACGAGTTTAACAAGGATTCACTCGAACACTTTGAGCGGGTAGGCAAGGAGGATAACAATCGATTGTCCCAACTCCAAAATCGAGGAGAAGCTGCTGACAAAGCCTTAAAGGAGGCACAAGCCAAGTCGGAAGAGTTTAATCGTAAAGTTTTGGAAACTGATTCTGATTCGTTTACTGATGAGGAGTTTGAGCAGTACACATCTCTGAATAACTCTGTTGAAGATCTCACTATGCGCAGGGCCGAGATTGACGAGCAACTACAGGCTACATCACAGAGAATCGAGCAGTCTGATGCTGCAAGCCAACAATTAAAGGGACAGGTTGATCAGTTTTCTGAGGACCGTTACAATTCAATGCTTGCAGACAATGGTGAGTTCCAGAACAACACGGATGAATCCAAGTTTAACTCTGTTTACAACGCTTACGCTAGAGATAATGATCTTTCTTTAGATCCTGATAAGACAAAAGCTCCATATGACTTTAGGAGGGCGTACGCTGAAGGCGACTTGAAGATTGATAGCGAAGGCGAGTTGCCACCAAAGTGGAGAAAAGAGGGGCATCCGAAGTTGTACAAGCACGCGACAAGGGATCTGTATTCGCCAAGACCTATTGAGGGATATATCGACACGCGCAACGGTGAAGTGGTTGATAACGAGGAGGATGTACCCGAAGGACAAGCCGCAGCAAGTTCACTCGACAGCTAAAGGCCGTGTCAATCGATATCATCAACGGGGTTGCTGCAGGCCCGACATGGGCTGATAAAGGGCTAGAGGAGCGCAATGAGGCGTTGACACAAGCATACGATGCTGATCGTGACTCAAAGGACTTGCGCTCAGACGAGCAAAAGGAACTTGATCGCGTCAATGTCGAATCTGCTGAGGGCTTTGGGTCTATGTTGGGGCAGGGTGGAGAATCTGCCGCTGAGTTTACGCCTTCTGGGTTTGTTGCGCAGGACGTTCTTAATCAATACGCTGACGGACAACGTAATTTGGCGATTGGCTTAAACACCGCCATTTATCAGAAGAACAATTCTGACCCTGCTGTACGCGGAAACTACCAGGAGATGGCAAATGCTATCACTGATTACATGGATGGTGATCAGACAGCGGAGGACGCTAGGATGATGGGTTTGCGCATGTCTGCCGAGACACTTAATATCAATAAGATAGCAGACTCCGAAATGGAAATGGAGGGGCTCGCTAGTGAATATGTTCAGAACTGGTCTGTGGTTGACGACCACACTAGTCCAGTAACTTCATTCATTTCTGGTGTCACTGATGCCGCGCAGACAGGTATTGCTGCTGGGCTGAGTGCTTTGGATCCCGACGTTAGGAGTGGTGCTGAGCCAGCTTACGATGCTGAGTCAGTCGAATTTAGGGATAACTACAAGGCTACACGAGATAAAATGCTCGGCATGGTGCAGCAGAGCAACCCAGACTTATTCGGTCCAGACAGGGAACGTATAGTGGATACTTACATAGCTGACGCTAAGTTGGATGCTGAGAAGTTTGAAGGTAAGGCGATATTAAACTCAAAAGGAGAGCTCATTACCAAGTCTTCTTTTTATCTTATGCATGATTCTGAGCAGAAGTCGCTTTTAGGTGGCTTGGGCTTGAGTAAGCATCAGATGAGGGAGTACAATGAAACTAAGGACTTCATGTCTGAACGTGTCATGGAAAAGTATAGGGAGGCAGCTTCTTATATACCTTTGGATTTCAAGGCGATGGGGGACGGTGACCTCGATCAAGGCATTAAGAACTTTGTGGCTAGTGATGGCATGAAGGGAACTCTACTCAAAGGTGCTGGTAAAGCAGGAGCACGTCTTTCAGACTTTATGGCTGGCGCATCACGGCTCGTTACTGCCGATGGGCTTGGCGAGGAATACACAAAGCAGGCTGCCGCTGGCAGATTGATGGCGGGGCAGATGGGGGGTAATGAGTTGGTTTCCGATGTTATTGGTGTGGCACCAGATTTGTACACGAGCCGACTCGGCGGCAAGGCAATGATGAAGCTTTCTAAGGCTGGCAAGGCTGGCAAGGCAGCTGGCGCTACAGCAGAACAGATCAAGGCTGCACAGAAGGTTAGTGTTTATGGTTCTGCAATCGGCAGTGGAGCAGGTGTTGGGTTGGGGGTGTTTGGAGAGTCGATGTCTGCTGGCAACAGCTACGCTAAGTCGCTCCTACTTGCGGGTGAGGGCATGGCTATCACTGCAGGCATTACTACCATTGGTGGAGTGAGTGGTTTTGAGGCAATGACTGCGGGTGCTTTGGGTGCAAAGTCAGTGGTAGTGAAACTCAGAGCCAACACTACATTTAATGAGGCCATGAAGTTGCGTTGGGGGCAAATGAATGCGTTTGGCAAGAGTGCATTCAACCACTCTTACAAGGAATACTTTGAGGAGACGGGTGATGAATGGCTACAGTCTATTGCTGTCAGCAGTCAGTTATATCCACATCTTACACTACAGGATCACGCTGAGATGGCATGGCACGCTGGCAAGGTGGGTGCTGTTATTGGTGGAATTGTTGGCAGCGTTTCTGGCGTCAATCAGATTAAGGCTTTTAATGCGGAATTTAAGGATGTTAGGAATCAGGCTAAACTTTCTGACATAGCTAAAAACAGAGGCATTGCTAAGGAAGTTGAAAGCACAGTAAACGACCTAGTTGAATTTGGAGCGCCTATTACTGCTGGAGCACTTACTGACAAGGTGATTAACGACGCTAAGCAGCAGAATGACGAGCGTGAGGCTAAGATAGAGGCAGAGACTGGTAAGGCTGGCATAGCGCAACGCATTATTACTAAGCTAGGTGATTTAGCTGCAGGCCGCAAGAAAACGGATCTCAAGGATGACGTTGCGGGCCGACAAGTCGTGCGCATAGAGCTGTCACGTGATGTGGCTATAAAGGCAGACGAGGCTTACAGGGATGATCCTACGCCAGAGAATCAGGCTAAACTAAGCGCAGCTAATTTAAACTTCGACACACAAATGCGTGTTGGCGACAGGATTGCTGGTGGTCTTACTGCTAATAACCAAGCCCCTGGGGAGACATCAACTTCAGAAACTGTTGTAGAGGATGAACCTGGAAAGGCTATTCCTGAAAATCAGGCAGTAGATGAGTTTAATGAGGTTAAGCCAACGCCTGTCAACCCACGTAGAGTGGAAGAGCAGAGGCAGGCTGATGAGGAGCGAGCTGCTGCTGACGCTGCTGCTGACGCTGCTGCTAACAATCAAGGGGCTGAACAACCAGCTACACCTGTACAACAGCCACAGGCGCCCAATTTACCTGCACAAGCAGCCAACCAGCCAGCACCAACAGCTCCTGTCACACCAGTTGCTAAGCCAAAGAGGCCGTACAATATGAAGCAGAAGCCTGTGGTTACCCCTGTTACACCAGTGGTAGAGACGGTTGGTCAGATCGAAGCACGATTAAAATCTAACGGCTATAGGCTAGAAAATTTACAGCAATCAAAAAGGCGTGAGCCAGAGAATTCTAAGCTTTACTCAGATCTCAAGCCAGGTGACAGAATTTATTCAGCACGATATTCAGGAGATCGAGGTGGTGAGTTTGCTATAGAGTCAGTGAATACTGATGCTAAAGGCAATGTCATATACACCATACAGAATGAAGCTAGGGGGCAGCCTATGGTTTTGCCAGCGGCACAAGTGGACGGCTTGGTTTCTATTGCCAACTCTGCAAAATCACAAGCTGCTGTTGATCCTGTTGCAGCAACAAAGGTTATTTTCAATACAAAGCGTGAGTCTTACAAGACTGATGACGAATACAAGAGTGCTCTTACTGATGGCGTAGGCAATTTAGTGCGTTCTATCGCACCGAACATCAAGGTTGATGTTGTGATCGATGATGATGATAACGCTAGCGCTCGTTACAAGCCAAACATCAACCCAGAGACTAAGGAGATTACTGGCGGTACTATCAGACTTGGGCGCAACTACAAAGAGACGCTGAAGAAGCGTTATGCTCATCTGAAACGAAAGGATGGTGATGAGGATTTCGAGATACACACTATGCGTATGGCGATTGACGAAGAGGTGAGGCATCACGGAGCTCTTGTCAGTGTTGGTTATAAGGGTCTTGTAGATGCAGGCACAAATATACTAGCAGATGCTGGATCAGTAGCTGTTGCTAAACTTTACAACAAAGGTGCACTGATAAAGGAAGATGGCGCTGATTATAGTGAGACTGAGAAGATACAGATTGCAGCAGAGGTTTTTAACACGCTTGGGCAGCGTATTGCACACGGACACAGTACTGTTGATATTGTTGAGGCATTAAAGCTAGGCACTAAAAACAAAACTAAAGGATCAAACAAGCTCTTGAAGGATTTTAAGCGGTATCTCACTAATTGGGTGAGTACTGTTACAGGAAAGAAGAATCAGCCTAACGTAGCACCTGAAATTATGGAGCAGGTGCAGCGCATCGAGGCTTTCTTGAAATCAGACTTTGGTTATGGGCAGGATACACAGACAAAATTAAAGCTTCCTACAAAGATACAGCAGAACATAGACAACAATGGTGGTATTGTTTTAGATACTGCTGCAGGCGAAGTGTCGAATCTGAATGATTCTGAAATTTACGACAGTTTAAATCGTGCGAACGAGTTTGTCAGGGCTACTAGACAAGACGGCGTTAAGCAAACACCAGGTTTATACAGGTTCAATGAATCCACCATGAAGTTGGAGATTGCTGCTGACAGCACTTACGATGGTTACGGCGAAGAGAAGTATGGTTCACGAATGCCAGAACGAGCAGCATTACAGGCTGGGCTGGATGAGTTTAACAAGCGTAACGATGTTAAGAAACTGAATGCGAAGTATGAGGCTGACGTTAAGTATAAAAAACCAATAGAGCAGCAAGAGCAGTCTTTAAAGAACTTGAAACGCGCAGTAAGGGCTAATTTGCGCTTAGCGGTCACTGATCCATCAAACAGTGACATGTTGAAAAACAAGATGGTGCCAGTAAGGGATGATTCTGGAGCTAAGCGATCGATGATGGAGATTTTTGACGATAAGGAAGCTGTCAATCTTGCAGGACAAATGGAAGTTAAGCAGGAGGTGGGTTTTCTCAACAACCTTGGTTTATCACCGAATGTAGGCGGCAGTAGCAGAAATTCACCACGCGTAAACGCATTGATGAAGTTTTTCAACAATCGTTTTACACCAGATACTGCTGGGCGCATCAGGAATCAGGACAAGGTTACAATCAAGCCAAATCAAGATGTTCTATTGGACTTGCTGGCACTGCGCGATGCTTTACCCTCAACTGATTCTACTACATTTGGCAGTTTGTTTGACTCAGGCAGACCTGAGCTGCAACGTAAATACGAAGACTCACCAGAAGGAAGGAAGATCATAACAGCCTTAGTTAATAATGGCTGGATGAAGTTTGGTCCTGACGGCAAGACTGGTTTGATTGACACTATTCCTAAGAAGTCACAGGGACGATACAACACTGAGTATAGAGGCTTAGACAGGAAGGACATTGGTCAATCTTTGATGTTGCTCAACGGCAAACAGAACAAAGATGGCAGTTTAGAGATCGATCTTACAGCACCAGCATATCTGACTGAATCGCAACAGGCCGCTTACGATAAGACACGTGCTAGTAATGTTAATTACACATTGTCTACACGCACGGCTAGGGGAATGCTCAATGCGGTGAATAATGGCACTTTTCCTCGCAGAGTTGCTGATCGTATCAAAGCAGCTGATCCTGCTGCACCATTATACAGCGGAACTGATTTTGAAGTCGATAAGTCGGGCCATCCATACATAAGAGCAATAGGTGGTACTTTCGCGCAATCATCGAGGCCTGAGCTTAAGAGTGAAAATGGCGACAGTAAGCCGATACCAATGCCTGAGTCTGGCATAACTAACGTGAGTGACGTAAACATGGATTGGCTCAAGGCTACTAAGACGTTTTTTGATGTTGTAGCTAAGCACGCTAAGGACACTAAAATGTCGCCATCTTTACATCCAACGATTACATACGCTAAGCCAATTTCTGATGCTATAGCTGGTGTGCAAAAGATGGTTACAAACCAGATTAATCAATACAAAAGATCTGCTGACTACAAGGAAGGCGCACCTATTCCTTTTGCTACTGATGATATTAAGCAAGCGTTAGTTAAGCAATATGGCAATGTTTTGTTCCGTGTCAGGGATTTGAACGACATGATCACTGAGACGGCAAAGCAGGTGACGAGAAACTCTACATTACAACAGGATAGCTATGTTGATTACGACATGCTGAATGAAATGGAGTCATATGGACAATTCAAAATAGAGAACATATCCGCAAGGCAACTTGTGGACGTATTGGACAGACAGTTTTCCAATGAGAAGTTGTATACCGAGTCTCTTATGGCTGACGGCACTGGCAGGGCAGGATTTGAGAACCAAGAGGATGTGTTGAAAAATGACAACATCATTGCTTTGATAAGAGAGTTTGGGCTCAACAAGAGCAAGTCTACCCAAGAGCAGAATAAGCGCATGAGGAGTTTGATGCTCGTTGTATTGAATGATGGAGATATTGATGCAGCTAGAGCGTTTAGCGGTGAATATAAAACTGAAGAGTCGCTCGATGAGGCTTTGATGGATAGGCTTGCAGAGCGTGTTGAAGAAGAGGCTGTTGATGTAAACACTGACAAGCGACTCATCCTTAAGCAGGTAATGGGAGACACAGACGAAACCGCCACAAAGGTGGCGGCAGGCAAGTCTGACAAAGAGGGCTTTGAATACATAAAGTCATTTGTAGAACAACTACCCACTAATAAAGTTGAAGTGATGAAAGCTAAGGACGGCTTGGCTTCTTTTGCTCCAGGTCTTACTGGCGGCAGAGTGACACCCACTGACATACTGATACAACAGATTGGTGGCAACTTAGATGACGTCAGTATGATTTATTACGACGGTAAGGGCATTGACAGGAAGAAAGCTGCTAATGGTAGCTTGGTTCTTCTCGATGCTGACAATAATATAACAGGTATTCTCGTAGACTCATCTGACACCATGTTTGATGATGGCATTGCTAAGGTGGCAGACCAAATTTTGCAGCAAACATTAGCAAAGAATATTGATACTAAGGTTTCTGTTGAACTTGACGATTTTAAGAGTGTTATTGATGAGGTGCTAGCACGGCCAGGCAATACTGATGCATATGAAGTAGTTAAGAAACAAGTTGGACAATCTTTAAGCGACTTATCTAATGCTGAGTTTGTACAGAAGGTGATGCGTGATACACGTCTACAGCAGGCATTGGGCGATTTGAAATTAGATCAGGAAGCTGATTTGGCAGTTCTAACGGATGCGGAACTTGAGTCTTTAACTACATCATATCTGGATGCAGCTTTTTACATGGCACCAACAGAGCAAGATGCTAATCCTGTTGCAGAGTATGAGCATAGCGATTTAGATCCTTTGGACACAAGTCGTCCTGATTTGGCTAGTTTTGGACAAGCTAAGATGGAACAAGCTTTTGATGGGCTGGATTTAGATCCTCTGTTGAATTACAAGAATTCAGATGTTTTACGACAAGTGGTGAAGGCTGGTTTGGGAGCATTAAAGCCAACGACAAGCACTACACAGGTGGGTTTGGCTGAGCAGTATCAGTTGGCGCGGCAGAAGGAGAGGGCTCAAGTGTCTAATAAAGACACGATTTTAGTAACAGATTTCTTAAACAAGAAGAACAGCTTGGATAGGCGTTTCGATCAATACGAGAAGAGCTTAGACACGCCATTTAGGGCTAACAATCTCAACGTAAAGCCAGATACTGATACATCACAACGTAGAAAAGATGCCACTACGCTTGACGAGAAGTGGGCTGCTGCATTTGGGGATGGTAATTACGTTACTAAAACACCACTCGATGATGTTGATTTTGCAGCTGGGCAGAAGGTTAGGGATTCATACGAGAAAACTATACTACCTGGTTTGCCATCATGGGTGGCGAGTTTGGAATTAGACGACGTTTATAAGGAAGCAACATTAGATCATTACGTTAAGCGCATGGCTGCACAACGATCACAGTTGAGGAAGCAGCGCGAATCGGGTCAAAAGGTTAATACGCCACTTACCAGTTATGATTTACGAGACGGCACTGTTGGTGTTGCTAAGTTGAAGGAAATGATGAAGGAGAGCGGCGCTTCATTGGATCTTACTAAGCAAGGAGAAGAGACTTCTGATTTTGATGCTTTATGGGAAGCTACGATGGAAAACGTTATGGGTCGTGAAGCTGAAATAACACCTGGTCAGATTAAGCGGAAGGGCGACAAGAAACCAAGAATTTTTGTTTTTGACACTGCTCCAGTTGCTGGCGAGGAGGTCTTTACACCGCCCGTCAAAATGAAGCCTGTAAGTGCTTTATCAGCGCCTGGTGCTACTGTGAGTGTTGTGAAGGCGGCTAATAAGCTGCAGCTCGATGTACGTAACAAGATGTATCAAAGCGATGCACTTTATCGCAATCTATTAGATAAAGACCCTAATGGTAGCTTTTTACAAAACTACAATGGTTTAATAGCCTCGATGGCACAAACTTACGCTGACCCACGCACAACCGCTTCTACCAAGGCAGCAGCAGCTACTGTGTTGCAGATGGCTATCAAAGGAAAGCATCAGCCTGTTTCTATTATGGGCCACAAGATTATGGCAAACACCATAAGCGAGGACGCGGCCAAAACCATGCTTGCTGGTGTCTACTCGAAGTTTAGAAAGCGGGTGTGGAACCATCGCGCATCTGTTGTTGATACAGTATTATCACAGGATAAGACGGCAAATGATTATGGGCATGATATCTTCGCTCGGGTTGATCTCGGGCTTAGAGGTACAGATGGACGTAATGGGTATTTGAGAGAGACGCATGATCTGAAGCAAGTATTACAGCCTTTAGAAGCTAAGATGGGCAAAAAGAAAGCAACTGAAGCGTATGTATCTTCATTGATAGGTTCTATCTCGAACGATAAAAAAGCTAATCCTTTTGCTCAGGTACAGCACAACATACAGGAATTGAAGGCTGGTATGGCATTCAACCAAGCTTTTTTGAATTCACTTTCAATAGGAAGACAGCGGGGCAAAGTGGCTGCTGAGATCCGCGCACAGATTGCACCTGCCATGAAAGCGATCAAGAAAGCTGAGAGCCTCATGAAGGAGGAGGGCTTCAATATACAAGCTTTTGACGCTGCTATGCTTGATGGCCTATCTACAAGTCAAAAAATGTTCATACAAAACGCACGTGAGTATTTTGCTAAGAAATTACCTGCCTTGCAATTAATGAGCAAGATGAACGGGGAGAAGAAGCGTATGGGTACTTACGAAAACTACTTACCATGGCGTACTTTTGATGTGGACAATCCACAAGGTCCTGACGTTGGTTTCAACGATTTGGAGCCAGAACAAACTTTAGAGAGTCACAGTAACTACTTGGGTAAGCGATTTTCTGGGGATCAAGCTAATGGAATCGATTTGAATCCACTGCGGGCCATTCTTGCCGTTGCTAATACCACTGCTTATCAGACAAACACTAAGTTTTCCAATGAGCATTTTGCCAATGTCTTTGGTGACGACAGCCATGAAAGTCAGTTTAAGAAAGCTGTTAAGCATTATGATGAGGGAGGTCAACATTTGGCTAAGCTTAATTTACTTAATGAGGTGATGGCTGAGGAGATCAGAACTACGATTAATAACGATCTTCGTGCAACAAAGCATGATAACTGGTTTTTCCGAGGTACAGATTTAGCTGCAGCCACTGGTTTCAGGGTGAGCCTGACAAGTATTGAGCAGCCGTTTTTGCAAACCCTGCCTGTCTTAGGTGCATACGGCGCTAGAGATCCTGGTAAAGCTGCAAAGGTGAGTGAGGTGCTTACCAAGCTTGTAGCCACTACACCAATGAAGGCTGCCAACAAACTTACTGGAGGCGAGGCAAACACATATGCTGATTACGTTGACACTTTAATCAGATACGCAGCTCCTGAGCTACATGCGCGTGAAGTGAATGGAATTAACGAGATGAAGGATGTCATCGACAAGGTGAGGCTTTCTGACTTAGAGGGCATTATTGACAAGGTGACATTTGCACCAAAGTCACTCTATTCAATTATCAACACAACACACGATTGGTTTCTCAAGGCATCAACTGGAGCTCCTGATAGTATGTTGATTAGAGCAATATGGGCTGCAAACTACGAGCACGCTACAGGCCAGAAAATCGGCAAGGATAGTCTTGCTAATTTCAACGTAACTGCCGCCTTTAATGCTACGAGGACGGCAGAGGGCGAGATGGCTTTGTCTGATGGTAGCACTAAGTCACAGCTGTTTCAGCAGGCTGAAAACGGAGGCATAGAATTCTTCCGCAGATCTTTGATTGTTTTCTCAAACCATCTGATGAGTTTGGCTCCCAATGTTTCTGCAGCGAAGGCCATGTTAAAGAGCGATGATCCAGCGATGAAGGCCGAGGGCAAGAAGCGTATTGGTGATTTTGTTCTGCAAACAGTATTGTTCAACGGCTTGAAAATGAAGAACCTCGCTTTTGCTGTAGCATACATGACCACTAGAGGGATTGATGACGAGGATGAACGTCATGATGCATTCATGAAGAGGCAAGAGAAGCTACTTGGCTTTGCTCATGACTATGCTGGTTTTAAGGAGCGACGTCCTTTAGAGCTGAGTGATTACGCTTGGTCGATGGGTGTTAAGAGTGCTATAGAGCTAACTGGTGTTGCTACACCTTGGGCTTCTATAGCTGCCATCAACGGCACAGCTAACTCAATGGTCAAAGAGGTGGCTAAGGCTGTCTTTAGCGAACAAGCGCCTGGCACTGGCGATCGCTACATGAAAGAGATTGAGGGCTTTGTGAATATGTTCGGAGCTCCTGGGTTTGGATTGAACGCGATCTTGCAATATGACGCAGTACATCGTACGGCTACGAAAGATTATGAGTTTAACATGAAACATCTTGCTCTTATGTATCTTAGCTTTGGTGGTCCACGCGAAATGAGACAGCGTATGATGAACGAGGTGAGGGAAAACACTGGAGCTCCAGAATGGAACAAGAGTTACGGTAGGAAGATTGATATGCCGTTATACGATCATACACCTAGTAACTTTAAATCTCATGATGCACCACTTGCACCAACGGATTTCAAATACGAGAAGCCAACAGCAGATGAGTGGGCGATGGCAGAATTTACACCACCTAAGTCTTACAAGTTAGAGAGGATGGATTGGCTTAATAGAGAAGGCGCTAGTTACATTGATGGCGATAGTGGCGTTATGAAGGATGGTTTCTTGAGCTATTTTTACCCACGTATGTTGGGGGTGGATACTTTGGAGTCTAATGATAACAATGCTGCAATTAACAGCAGTTTGCTTAATCAGGCTGCATCTTTAGAGATTTCAAAGCAGCAAGCCTTGGATTTTGGACGTAAAGCTGCACACGACACCTACATGAATTTGAAGGATCAGGATGTTTATGTTTCACATAACGAAGAAAAAGTTCATGGTGGCAGGAGAACATGGGCACACATATTGATCAAAAAAGGTGACAAGTTTTACAATGTTGGCTCACTTTCACTCATTAAGGGTTATGCATTACCTCTTGGTAGGAGCAACGCACGAGACAAAAAGCTCAACGACTACGCCAAGCGTAATAAGCGTGGGTTTTATGCCGATAAAGCCAAATAGAGCCGTTCTGAGGCGTTTGAATCCTGATTTGGCATAGGTACATCAAAATGCCCTATGGTTTCTTACGATGGCTTATACGGTGATTGTCGTATAATGGCAGTT